>ENA-OYXU01000147-OYXU01000147.1-human-gut-metagenome-genome-assembly--contig:-NODE-147-length-30398-cov-5.341726_pt1 | contig 30398 bp, 22 predicted proteins | sample MGYA00243243_ERZ653435 | MGnify/ENA primary metagenome ERZ653435 (study PRJEB26926, sample SAMN06165113) | human gut metagenome | biome: ENVO:00009003; feature: ENVO:2100002; material: ENVO:00002003... | reverse complement strand
CATGGCAAAGAGAACATTGACATTCTGGAAAACCCCGCGCTCTCCCGGTCCGACCCGTCCGAAATGTCCGACCCGTCCTTTCCCGCAATCCCAATTCGTCCAATTCGACCAATCTTGAACGAATAAGGAGAGGCGTGGAGCGGATATTTTGGTCTTGATGGTGATTTAAGGAGATTTTTTCGTAGTTTTGCCGGAGGATTATTAAGTCGCCATAGAAAGATAAGATTTCATTATGAAACGGATAAATCTCATTTTCGCATTTCTACTGCTTTCGGCCAACATTTTTTCAATAGCCGAAAACATTGTTATAAAATCGCCGGGCTATGTCAAGGACCCGTTTCGCGACGGTCATGTGCTGTTTCCCGACAGCCTCGTCTATTCGAGCGATGCTGAAGAAATTGTCATCCCCGACGTCGGTATGTTCGGACGCCTGGGCAAATATAAGTTCCCGAAATTGAAAAAAGTGATCTTCGGAAATGTGGATTATCTTCCCGGAGCATTGTTAAGAGATATGCCTGCTCTTGAAGAGGTTGTGTTCGACGGGATGATAGGTCATTTCGACTGTACTTTAATCATGAATTGCCCTAATCTTAAAAAGATTGTTTTCAAAGGTCCGATCTCTTCAACAGGTGGCCCCGGATTCCTATATGAGCTGCCGAATCTCGAAAGCGTCGTCTTTGAAAGTATCGTGGTCGATTTAGGCGTCGGAGCCGTTGATGAACGTCATAAATGTCCTAAATTAAACGACATTACGTGTAACGGCGCATTCTTGAATGTTTACGATGACCAGATGGCGCATGCCGCCACAATCGATCAGCTGAAAGGCAATCTTAGGCTCCTTTCGGACATGGAACGGATTGCGAGATGGCAGTCAGAAGTGCTGACAGCGCAGAACTCCGGCTGGATGAGAAAGTGTGAGTATCAGTCTGCAAAAGTGCTTCAGCCGGTCTTGTCAGAACTCGGCAGTCCGGAAGCCGACCGGTTGAAAAGCGCGATGGATTATGCGTGGAATCTTGGCGATGATGTCAAATCCGAACTTGAAATCCTGAAGGAAGCGCCTGAATATGGTGTCGCGGAACCTTCGATGACACTGAAATTCCGGTATGCTCACCCTACGGACACTCTTCTCACGCTGTCGCGCGAACGCTTCAACCTTGACAGCATCGCGGGCAACGGCGATGATATAAGCCGCATCAAAAATCTGCTCTACTGGGTCCATAACAGCATTCCCCACGACGGCGGACACGGTCTCGCTCCCGGCCCCAAGAATCTGAGAAACACATTTGACAGCGCACGTCGCGACAGCTGCGGTTATAATTGCCGTGCTCTCGCCATCTGTCTGACCGAAGCGCTGCTTGCTGAAGGTATTCCTGCAAGATACATCACGTGTCTGCCTAAAGCATGGGACACGGATCAGGATTGTCATGTGATCTGCGTGGCGTGGAGCGAGTCGCTGGGCAAATGGATATGGGTCGATCCGACATTTGCGGCTTACATCACCGATGACAACGGGCTTCTGTTACATCCCGGCGAAGTGCGTGACAGACTGCGTAAAGGTTTGCCGGTTGTTCTGAACAAAGACGCCAACTGGAATAACCAGGTGCCACAGACGAGTGAAAATTATCTTGATTATTACATGGCGAAAAATCTGTATATTCTCGAAACGAACACTTTCAATCAGGCAGAGCCCGAAGGCGAAAGCAATCATGAACAGGGGGTGCACGTAGCCTTGACGCCAAAAGGCGTTACCTATAGGAATCCGGCTTATAACACCACTGATGAAAAGTGGTTCTGGCAGGCGCCGGACACTCGTAAATAATCTAAGATATGAAATCAAAAATCAGATATAGCCGATATGTGACGGGATTGACTGCCGCGGTTTTCGCAGTGCTGTTCATCTGTTGCATCCTATCGGTCAATGAAAAACCGGTCTTTTTCACAGTGCTCTCGATCTATGTTCTGTTGATCATTTGCGGTTTGTTCTTCGGTGTCGCTTACATTAGAGCCGACAGGGATTATGTAATTCTTGGCAGCCTGTTGAAGAAAAAGAAAATCCTTGTCCGCAATATTGAAAGCGCAGAACTGTTTCAGCCAACAATGGGTTCCGTCAGGATATTAGGCTCAGGCGGATTCATGGGCTACTGGGGCATTTTCAAGGAAGGTGACATTGGCCGCTACTATGCCTTTTACGGCAAAGCTTCCGATTGTTTCCTCATCCGGCTGAAAAACGGCGACAAATATGTGCTCGGTTGCGAGAACCCCGACGAAATGGTCCGCTACATCAGATCGCAGATCAAATAAAATAAGAGAGCCGCACTGTCATCTTTGCGGCTCTCTAATAATACTTTTCAGTCCGGTTAAGGGTTGTCGTTGTTTGCAGGCTCCTGAGGCTCTTTGTCAGAGGTCGGGGTAGCGGCGGATGTCGTGACCTTTTTCACTGACGAAGGATCGGCGGAGAAGATGCGGGCGAGATATTTCTCGCGGAAACGTTCGAGAAGCTCCCAGAAGTTCGGGACGAAGAGAGTGCCGACTATAGCGTTCACGGCCATGCCGAACACAACTGCCGAGCCGAGCGCTATTCGGCTTGCCGCGCCGGCGCCCGTGGCGAACAGCATAGGCATCACTCCGAACACGAAGGCAAACGCGGTCATCATGATGGGGCGGAAACGGATTTGTCCCGCATCGAGAGCCGCCTGCCGTATGTTGTTGCCCTGCTTGCGGAAATCCATGGCGTATTCAACGATGAGGATGGCGTTTTTGGCCGACAGGCCCAGAAGAAGTATTATGCCTATCTGGGTATAGATGCTGATGCTCTGGCCCATTATCAGACACCCTATGACGGTTCCGAGAATGGCCGTAGGCATCGAGATGACCACCGCTATCGGGTCGGTGAGGCTTTCATACTGGGCCGCAAGGACGAGAAGGGTGATGATGACGGCAAACAGCATGACGGCCGTGATCGTGGTTCCTCCGCGTGTTTCCTGATAAGCCTCACCTGTCCATGCGTAGGAGTACTGTTGTCCCAGCTCTTCCTTGACAATCTCCTCCATCGCTTTGATGGCGGTGCCTGAACTTGTTCCGTGGGTCGGCGTAGCCGTCAGCGATGCTGTCCGGTACATGTTGTAGCGATTGACCGTCGGCTCTCCCATGACGGGTTCTACCGTCATGAACGAGGCGAAGGGAACGAGGTCGCCGTCGGCATTGCGCACCGAAAGCCTCATTATGTCGCCGATGCGGGCGCGGGAAGACTCGTCGCCGGCCATAAGCACCTCGTAGGCGCGGCCGAAATCGTTGAATTCATTGACATAATCGCTGCCCGTGTATGAGGCCAGCGTCGAATAGATGTCGGCCAGCGTCAATCCTTCCAGCTTGGCTTTCTCACGGTCTATGTTGAGCTTGTATTGCGGGACGGTGCCTTGATACAATGAGGTCACCGATGCGATGCGCGGATCCTTTTCAGCTGCTGCTGTTACCGCCGCGAGTGCCTGCTTCATCTGCGATGCGCCGAGATTGTTTATGTCGAGAAGCTGCATTTCGACTCCGGAGGCAAGTCCGAGCCCGGGAATGGATGGAGGATTCATTCCGAAAATAATGGCTTCCTGAATGTCCGCGCATGATTCCTCCATGCGTTTTATGACGGATTCCACATCCTCTCCCTTCCCTTTGCGTTCGCTCCAGGGCTTGAGGATCACGGTGAGCGCCCCTAAGTTGCTGCTGGACCCTCCTCCGAGAAACGAGAACCCGCCTATGGTGATCACATCTTCGACCTCCGGTATCTTTTCCAGCCTTTCAGTCACCTGGTCGAGCACTTTCTGGGTGCGGTCGAGAGATGCGCCCGTCGGGAGCTGCACGGATCCCATGAAATATCCCATATCCTCTTCCGGAATGTAGGATGACGGCATTTTCAGGAAGCCCCAGAAAGCGATGGCGCAGATGATGAAGTAACATGCTATCGCCACCAGCGGACGCCGCAGGAATGCGCCTACAATCTTCATATATGCCGCAAGTGTGGCTCCGAAACCTTTGTTGAACCAGCGGAAGATGAAAAAGTTGCCTGAGACTTTCTTGTCGCGGAGGAATAGCGCGCACAGAGCGGGCGTCAGCGTCAGCGCCGAGAAGCCTGAGAATGCTGTCGATACGGCGATTGTCAGCGCGAACTGTTTGTAAAGCTCTCCCGTTATGCCGCTGACGAAAGCCGTCGGGATGAACACCGAGAGCAGCACGAGAACTTCGCCGATGACCGGTCCCTGCAGTTCCTGCATGGCCTTTTCGGTGGCCTGCCGCGGTGTCAGTATTCCTTTCTGCACGATGCGGGCGCAGTCCTCCACAACCACTATCGCGTCATCGACCACAATCGCTATGGCGAGCACGAGTCCGAAAAGCGTCAGGGTATTGATCGTGAACCCCATCACCTTCATGACGGCAAACGTGGCGATGAGTGCCACCGGTATTGTGATCATAGGGATTATCACCGCTCTCCAGCTCTGGAGGAAAAGCATGATGACGATCATGACGATTAGCGTCGTCTCCACGAAGGTCACGAGCACTTCGTCAATGGAGGCGGTCACGAACTCCGATGTGTCGAGAATGATTCTGTAGTGCACTCCTTCGGGGAAATACTGCGAGAGGTCCTCGAGTTTTTCCTTGACATTCTGGGCAACCGTCAGAGCGTTTGCTCCCGGCAGCTGATAGACGCCGAGCAGTCCCGCCTGTTTGCCTGACACGCGCGAGATGTTCGAGTAGGAATCGCTTCCGAGTTCAACACGCGCGATATCCTTCAGCCGGAGCATGCCGCCGTCGGCGTCCGTGCGCACTATGATCTCCCCGAATTGTTCAGGGGTCGTCAGGCGTCCCTGCGCCGTCAGTGTGTATTCAAACTGCGACTCGCCGTTGCCCGGCGCCTGCCCCACGCTGCCGGCGCTTACCTGCATGTTTTGTGAGGATATGGCCGCACGCACTTCTTCCGACGATATGTTGCGCGCACGCATGGCATCGGGATCGAGCCATATTCGCATGCTGTAGTCTCCGCCGCCGAAAGCTCCGACCTGTCCCACGCCGTTGACGCGTGACAGCTCATCGACGATGTTGAGTTGAGCGTAGTTGGTCAGATAAAGCGAATTGGCGGTTTCAGGATTGTCGCTTTCTATGGCCACGAACAGGATGATGTTTGACGAGCGCGACATGACCTGCACTCCCTGTTGGCGCACGGATGCCGGTAGCGACGCTTCGGCCTGCGATATGAGGTTCTGCACCTTGACGGCGGCCATGTCGGGGTCTGTTCCGTTCTCGAAAGTGATTGTCAGCATGTAGCTGCCGTCAGAGCCCGAGGATGAGCTCATATACATCATTCCTTCCACTCCGTTGACCTGTTGCTCGATGGGAACTCCTATCGTTTTGGCTACGGTGGCGGCGTCGGCGCCGGGATAGTTCGCGGCTACCATGATTGTAGGCGGGGTGATGTCAGGATATTGCGCTACAGGCAGTGTCTTGACGGTTATCAGTCCGGCCAGAATCATGATTACGGCAAGGACAATTGCGAATATCGGGCGGTCGATGAAAAATTTCGAGAACATGGCGGTGACGGTTTTGGCGGTGAATGAGACAGTGTGTGAGGGTCGTTACGGTCTATAGACAGGACGGATTTCAACACCGGGACGCACTTTCAGCAATGCTTTGGTGACGTAGGGTGTTCCCGCCTTCAGGCCGGAGGTGATGATGCGCATGGAATCGTTTGCGAGCTGACCCGTCTCCACGTGGGTATAGACTATCTTGTTGGAGTCATTGACTGTGTAGAGATATTTGCCCAGCTGGTCCGTCGATAGTGCTTTGTCTTTTACCACCACTGCCGCGGGATCGGTGCCGGTGGGAAGCTCTACGGTGACATACATTCCGTCCCTCAGCTCTCCGAATGGATTTTCAATGTCGGCGCGCAGTTGCATCTGGCCGGTTTCGGGGTCTATTTCGGGCGCAAGGTAATGGAGTTTTCCGGTGTAGCGGTGAGGGAGTTTCTCCGAAAACGCGAGCGGAATGGAATCGTAATTGACTTTCTCGCGGTTAGGGCTGTTGGCGAAGCTTCTGAGAAAAGCGGCGTCCTCTATGGTGAAATAGGCCTGTATGTGCGAGTCCTCATATATGGTGGCAAGTGTCTGCGGTGCGGCTTCTCCGTTTAAGAATGCGCCGACGCTTGCGCTTGAGGCCGTTATGCGTCCCGTGAACGGGGCATAGATGCGGCAATAGCCGAGTTGGGTCGAGGCGGTCTGCAGGGCCGCACGCGCATTGTTGATTTCAGCCTGTGCCTGTTCCATGGCGCTTTTGGCCTGTTTTACCTCCATCTGCGAGACGGCGTCGCTTTTCAGGGCCTTAAGCATCGCCTCGTAGTGGCTCCGGGCATACTCGTAGGAGCTTTTGGCGCTTTGAAGCTGGGAGCCGGCCTGAGCTACCGCGTCGCGGTAGCGCGTGTCCTCGATCGTGAACAGAAGCTGACCTTTCTTCACGACGTCTCCGCTGTTGTAGTTGATCGACCGCAGATAGCCGCTGACGCGCGCGACCAGATCAACTTTGTCGGTTGCATGGAGTATGCCCGGTATCTGGCGATACAGGGTGACGGAGTCAGTAGTCGCCCGTGCAACATCTACCGCGGGCGCTTCTTCCTTCCCGCTGTCAGAACTTTTTGAACCGCATGAAGGGCAGCCGGCCGCCGTGACAGCCGCAAGCGTGAGGATTATCGGGGTGAGTCTTGAAATCATTTTTGTCGGGATTTTTATAAGGGTAAGATAAAGAGTTTCAGATAGCTTCGGTCCAGCCGCCTCCCAGTGCCTCATAGAGTCCCACGAGCGCCGCCAGCGCGTTGCCCTGGGCCGCTGCCAGACTGTCGGCATACTGTAGGTAGGAAATCTGCGCGTCGGCCACGTTCGTGAATGAAGTCAGGCCGCTCCGGTATAGCTCGAAGGAAAGCTCGAAGGCTTTGCGGGCATGGACCACGACCTCTTCCAGCAGCACGGCTTCTTTCATGGCCGAGTTATATGAAGCCATGGCATTGTCCGTCTCCTGCACAGCCGTGAGGATCGCCATATTGTAGGCGTCAACGCTTGCCTTCATCTGTTCGCGGGCTTCGGCAAGAGCCGCCTTGCGTGCCATTCCGTCGAAAAGCGTCCAGCTCAGTGTAGGGGCTATCGTGTAGCTCAGGCTCCGGTCGCTGAAAAGATCTTTGGCCGAATGGGCGCTTGTGCCGAGGCTCCCGTTGAGCGACAGGGTAGGCAGAAATTCCTTTTTGGCTATGCCTATGCTCTGTGCGGCGACTGCCAGCTGACATTCCGCCTCGATGATGTCGGGTCGCCGTCTGAGCAGTTCCGCCGGCATCCCTACGGCTACCGGATGGTCAAACTGCGGCATGGGACCCGGTTTCGACAGGCGCGCCGCGACGCGCTCGGGATATTCCCCTATGAGCATCGCTATGGCGTTGATGGCCGTCGAGGCCGAGGCCTCGAGCGCCGGCACCGTGGCAATTGTGGAATAATATATGGTGTTGGCCTGTTCCACGTCGAGTTTCGACGCCAGTTCAGCCTCGAAGCGGGCCTGCGCTATGTGGCGCACGCTGTCCTGCGACTCTATGTGGGCGCGGGCCACGGCCAGCTGCGCCTGCGCGGTGCGCAGGGCGGCATAGTTGCGGGCTATCTCGGCGCAGAGGCTCACCATCGTCGCCGCATATTCGGCGCGGGTCGCCCGGTAACGGGCCTTCGCCTGCGCGGCACGCGCTTTGACCCGGCCGAACACGTCGATCTCCCAGTTGACGTCGGCGCCGACGTTCCAGTAGCTCATGGTTGTCGCGCGCCCAATGCCGTTCATGTCGCCCGATGTGCGTGTCTTCGTCCAGCCCCCCGAGAGATTGACCGTCGGATAATATCCCGCCCTGGCCTGACGTATGGCCTGACGCGAAGCCTCAATGCGGTGTATGGCGGCAAGCACGTTGAAATTCCGTTCCACTCCGAGGGCTATCAGCGAGTCGAGGGTGCGGTCCCCGAGCGTCTGCCACCAGCGGTCATCGACGGGCAGCGTCTGCATGTTTTCGCTGATATACTGCCAGCGGCCGGGAACGGAATCGGCCACATCGGCGGTCGCGGGAACGGTCGCGGCGGCTCTCAGGACGCCGTAAGAGAGGAACATGGCGGAGAGAAAGAGGAATGTTGAAAACGGGCGCATAAAAAAGATTGATATTCGTTGAACTGATCGTCAGTTCTGAATTAACATTTTGTAATAAGTTTAAATCAGTTCTTAGTTGACGCTTCGTGCATCACGTAATTTTAAACAAATTTTTCCCTCGAAAAGATTTTGCAAGTTTTTGCTATAAAAATGTGAAAAATCGACCAATGGGATTTCTGTTTTGTTTTATTAACGCAAAATTAACAAAATTTAAATGGGGGGTAAAAATTAAGGTTCCTAAATACTATTTTTGCATTGCGTATCCATTGGGAGTACGAGATATGAAAAAAAACAGGCAAATCGCTCTCCGGATGAAGCATGCGCTTTGAAGATTTATTAACCATTTTGTAATTATATCCACACAGATGAGTTATCGTAAACCGTAGTGTGCCCAAGTGGCTCGCTATCAGGTTTGTTTCTCTCATCTTTCCACATCAAGATGAACACCGTCAAATATCTGATGCTATGCCTCGCTCTGTCGATGGCGTCTGCCGCAATGGGGCAGAAAGTGGCACTAAAAAACAATCTGGCCGGTGATGCTCTGCTCAATGTAAATGCAGGAGTGGAGATCGGTCTCGCGCCGAAATGGACTCTCGACGTCCCCGCAAGTTTCAACGCCTGGACGTTAAGCCATCAGCGCCGCTGGAAACACTGGATGGTGCAGCCCGGCGCGCGTTACTGGTTCTGCAACCGTTTCGCCGGCCACTTTGTGGGATTCCATCTCCACGGCGGCCAGTACAACATCGGCGGCCTCCACAACGACATCAAATTTCTCGGCACAGACTTCTCGAAGCTCCGCGACAGCCGTTATCAGGGCTGGTTTGCAGGAGGCGGAGTCAGCTACGGCTATGCCTGGATTCTCGGAAAGCACTGGAATCTCGAAGGGGAGATTGGATTCGGTTACTCCTATACCCGCTTCGACCGCTATCCCTGTACCCATTGCGGCGACAAAATCGAGAGTGACAAATCTCACAACTACGTAGGCCCTACAAAAGCCGCCATCAACATCGTCTATCTCTTTTAACCGCATTCCGTCATGAAGAAAATATATGTCGCCCTGTGCCTCCTCTCCGTTGCGGCCTCTGACCTCTGCGCCCAGCGCATCATAAACCGATCGTTGCCCGTAACGGCAATAGAGCTTTCTCCCGCCGGCGAGCGGATGACGGTCGCAATGACCCTCGACGCCTCGCGTCTGAAAGCCTCGAAGGACCGCGAATTCTGGATAACCCCCACTCTCGTCGCTGCCAACGGTGCCGACTCAGTGGAGCTCGAGCCTGTGGTCATTTCCGGACGCAACCTCTACTACGCCCACCTGCGCAACAATGATCTCGACGGGGCCGAAATGGTCCGCGCGGGCAAGAACGCCGTCGTCACCTACAGCGGTTCCGTGGCCCGGAAACCGTGGATGACTGACGCCACGCTGAAACTCAACTCGCGTCAGTGCGGCTGCTGCTCCGCAGTTCTCTCCGAGTATTCCGACCCCGTGGCCCGTGTGCGCCGCGTCACCTACGAACCCGTTTTCTCCTACGTCACCCCTCTCGACAGCGGCGTCAAGGAATTCAAGCTCGAAGGCTCGGCTTTCGTCAACTTCCCCGTGAACCGGACAGAGCTTTACCCCGACTATATGACCAACCCCGCCGAACTGCGCAAAATCACCGGCACCATCGACTCCGTGCGCGGCGACAAGGACATAACCATCACCTCCATATTCATCAAAGGTTTCGCCTCGCCCGAAGGCCCCTACGACAACAACGTCCGTCTGGCAAAGGGCCGAACCGCAACGCTGAAGCAATATGTGGAGAACCTCTATCATTTCGCTCCGGGATTCATACGCACCGACTTCCTTCCCGAAGACTGGCCCGGGCTGAAAAAATATGTCGAAGGCTCCTCGCTCGCCAACCGCGCCGCGATCCTGGCTATCATCGACTCTCCGCTCGAACCCGACGCCAAGGACGCGAAGCTCAAGGCGACCTATCCGGCCGACTATGACTTCCTTCTCCGCACTGTCTATCCATCGCTGCGCCACTCCGACTACGTCATTAACTACAATGTCCGTAAATACACCTCGCTCGAGGAGATTCTCGCAGTGCTCCGCACAGCTCCCCAGAAACTCTCGCCCGAGGAATTCTACCGCGCCGCCCAGAGCATGGAGGAAGGCAGCGAGGAATATAACGAGGTCTTCGAGACGGCCGTCCGCATGTATCCCGACAATAAGGTAGCCAATCTCAACGCGGCCAACTCCGCCATGCGCCGCGGAGAGTATGCCCGTGCGGCCCGCTATCTGTCGAAAGCCGGCGTCGGCGCCGATGTCGAGTATTCACTGGGCGTGCTTGCAGCGCTCCAAAAGGACTACGCCCTTGCCGAAAGCTATTTCCGCAAAGCCGCGACCCTCGGCTGCGACAAGGCTAAAACGGCTCTCGACGAGATGGCCGAAATGAAGCGCTTTGCCGACGGCAAAATAGAACTGATTGATAATTGAGAGATATAACAAGTATAAATAAACATTAAACAAATCAACACATGAAATTAATCAGAAAGAGTATTTTTGCTCTCGCGTCGGCACTGATGCTGACAGCTTGTAGCTCCGATGAACCTTTCGTTGGCGATGATCCCAACGGCGGTTCTCAGGAAGGTGAAGGCGTCTATATGGGCCTGACCATCCAGATGCCGGGCGCCGGCGGTTCACGCAGCCAGACTGTTGAACCGGGCCAGAGCACCGACGGCAACGAAGTAGGCAAGGACTACGAAAACAATGTAGATAATGTAATCATTGTTCTTGCACAGAAAACGACCAATGCTTTCATTGTTGCCGCTGAAGTATCCAACAGCAAGCTTTCGCCCATTGCTTCGGAGAATGCTTACAAAACGATTGCAAAAATTGAAAAGACTCGGCTCAACACGTATTATGGTAGCGATAATTTTAGCCCTGATGTGAACGTGTTCGTTTTCTGTAATCCGACCAATGAGATTCGTAATCTCCTGACAAGTGCTCCGATGGATGATATTAAATGGCTTCAGGATATTACCAATGTTAGTTCCGACATGACCACTATTGCCAATACTGCAAATAAAGGGTCCTTTGTTATGGCTAATTTTGCTATAGCTCAACGCACACTTCCCGCAAGCATAAATGATTGGGATTTATACAAGACCGAGAACACGGCTTTCAACCTTTCAGGCATGAATAATGCCGGTACTGACAAACAGGTTGATAACTCACAGACCACCGCCAATCCCAATGGAGGCGCTGTCAAAGTTGAGCGCCTTGCTTCGCGTTTCGACTTCATGGATGGTTCGCCTCTGGCAGCTACCAATCCTGATAAAGCATATACTTATAATGTAGTGATGCAGGATGGAAAAACTCCTCTTATTCAGGTGCAGATCGGCAAAATGCAGTTGGTGAATATTTCCAAATCTCTCTATTCTCTTCGCCGCGTGTCTAACGACGGTATGCCTACAGGTGCAGTGATTTGTGGCGCTGAAACTCCAAAGAACTATGTTGTAGGCCCCAACGCAGAGGTGTTCGCTAATGCTACTGCTTCCGCAGACGGTTCAGGATTTAATGGATTTAAATTCAGCACCTATTTCAATAATCCGTTCTTTAATGACAATGGCAAAATGGATAATAACGGATTTTTGGCCGGCGCCACTTTGACAGAATCATTCAATGGGGAAGATGACAACTATGATAAGGGTTCTTATAAGATCTGGCGCTATGCCGTTGAAAACGTGATTCCCGCCACTGCATCCCGACAGCAGAACGGACTTTCTACCGGAGTTGTATTCAAGGCCAAAATGATCCCGACTGAAGCTCTTAAGGCTGTTAACCCTAAACTTTACAATGCACTGAAAGGACTGAAAGAAGACGGGAATGCACTTACCGGTACTCCTGACGAAAATCCCATTCTCTATAGCTTGAACGGCAATCTTTACCTGACTTGGAGAGAAGTACAGAAGAGTGCAATTGAAGCATCTGTGGAAATGGAGAACAATATGCCTGCTCCTCTAAAGGGCAAAGATGGAAATGTTGTCATGGAAGGTGATGCCATTGTGGTAAAAAATGTAAACCGCACCAATTCGCTTTATCTCGCTACCTTTGGTCAGGGTGCAATCGGAAACTTTACCTGGGGCAAAACAAAATACATAGATAAAGGCACTCAGGATGATAAATCTGCCAATTTTAGTTGGGAGGCGTGGAACGCGAATAAAACTACCATAGCCGCGATGCGTGCAGCCGTTACCGGAGCGGGATTCACTATCTATCAGACCAGCGATGACAAGGACCTTGGCGGTATCGGTTACTACTGCTATTATTACTATTGGAACCGTCACAACGATAACGGCAAGCCCGGTATAATGGGTGACATGGAATTCGCTGTTGTCCGCAACAATGTTTATAAGCTTGCCGTCACCAACATCAAGCAGCTCGGACATCCCCGCAATCCAGATAACGACCCTGACAAACCGAAACCCGATACCCCCGACGAATCCTCCGACATCTACATCACTGTCACCTGTCAGGTTCTTCCCTGGGTTGTCCGCGTCAACAACATAGAATTCTAATCAGTCTCTTCCCCCGCTGAGGGAGAGTCTGGAATGATTCAACTCCAAATCATTTCAATGAAAATTTTCAACCGAAATATCAGAAACCGGCTTCTCGGCGCTATCCTCGCGATAGCGCCGGGGCTGGCCGGCCTCTCATCGTGTAGCGGTGTTATCTATGATGATCTCGACCCGTGTCCCGAAGGTCTGCGTCTGCGTTTCATCTATGACTACAACATGGAGTTCGCCAACGCTTTTCCCTCGCAGGTACATTGCCTGACGCTTCTCGTCTATGACGAGCAGGGTCGCTACGTGGAGACTCGCACCGTGACCGATCCGCAGCTTCTCTCCGACGAAAACTGGCGCATGGACGTGGATCTGCCCGAAGGCAAATACCGGTTGCTCGCCTACGGAGGAATGGCTTGCGATCAGGCTTCGTTTCATTTCATGAACGGGCCCTCAGAAGCCGACCCCATGCAATCGCTGCAGGTGGCAATGAACGATGACATCCTCAATAGCCCCACCGGCAAGCAGCTACACCATCTTTTCTACGGAGCGCTCGACGTGGAGGTCAAGGAATCGACGATGGCCTATCAGGAATACACCCTCCCCATGATGAAGGACACCAACAACATTCGCATCCTTCTCCAGAACGTCAACGGAACTCCTGTAGATGATCGAGACTACACGTTTGAAATCACTGACGACAACACTCTTCTCGACTGGCAGAACCTTCCGGTGACCAACGGCACGTTCACTTATCTGCCCTGGACCCAGGGACAGGTCAACGGCGGCGAAGTTCCCGGCGGCGACCGCTCGGTGCTTGCATTCGCCGAGTTCAGCACATCGCGCCTGATGGCCCGCTCCGATGCGCGCCTGACTATAAAGCGCCGCTCCGACGGCCACGAAGTTCTCTCCATTCCGCTGATAACATATCTGCAGATGCTCCGCAGCCAGGAATATGCCGATATGGCCCCGCAGGAATTCCTTGACCGCGAAAGCCGCTGGAACCTTATCCTGTTCCTCAACGAAGGCAACTGGATCACCACCACCATAGTCATCAACGGATGGGTTGTCCGTATCAACAACATCGAAGGCCTATAACCATGTCATTAAAGGCACTATACGCTAATCTGATCATTTTCGCCGCGACATTGCCGCTTCTGGCGTCATGCTCGTCCGACGCTTCGGTACTTCCTGCCGACAACCCTTCGGACGTATATCTCACTCTTGAGATAAGCGTGACGGAACCGGCATCTGAATCTCGTTCGCGCGCCGAGGGGGATCTAACTTACTTCAAACTGCCGGAGCTTGAATGTGAGAAACTTCACACTTTGCGCGTCATAATTCTCAACGCATCAGACAACAAGGTAGAGTCAAACCGAATGGTTACCGTTGATTCCGACGGCTCGATCATCAACGACAATCTGACCTTCAAGACCAAGCCGGGACAAAAACGCATTCTGCTCTTTGGAAACGAATCGACGTTGGCTTCCGAAACAATCGGTTTACTGAACAAAGCTACCGCCGGCTCCACGATGGATATGGACGCCGTGAGCAGTCTGCTGATGGTTCGGAGCGTTGACAACGCGCTTTATAATTGGGAAAATAGAGAAGATGACACTGAGACAGGCCGGCTCTCCGTGCCGATGACGGAGTCGTGGAACGTGACTGTAGATGAACTCAATGCCGAAGGCGATAACCGTTACCAGACAGCCGATCTCTTCATAACCCGCGCAGTCACTAAATTTTCATTCACTATCACCAAAAGCGACGATATCACCGACGGAGAGAACTACAGCCTCGAAAACCACGAAATAAGATCTTTTACAATTGACCGCATCGGATTCCAACAGTATCTGATGCCGCGGGCCGTCTATGATCCCGTCAAAGGCGAGCCGAGCAATTATGAATACAACGGACGTTATATCACCTCTTTCAGTGTCCCTTCGGATTCTCCTCAACCTGCGTCGTTTACATTCACTCCTGACACACCGATGGATGTTGACGCTCTTGAAAAAGGCAAGACTTTCATGTATGCCCCATTGATCTATCTGCCTGAGACTCCGGGCCAGGAATTTCACTGCTCACTGACCGTCTTTGACAAAATTTCTCAGCAGGAAACCACTCTTCCTCTCTCTCAGAAACTACCCAATCTGCCCTCTCTTCCCCGAAACACCCACGTCTTGGTCAACATTCTGCTGACCCCGGGCGAACTGAAATGCACGGTCGATGTGGTCCCTTACACATCCGTCAAGCTGAACCCGACATTCGGCTTTGACGAACTACTTCCTCGTCCTCCCGCTGAACCGGGCGAAGTGCCGCCATGGCTCGTCATAGACCCCGATGATCCGGAAAATGATTTTTGATAAAATCCTGAAATCCGAATGATATTTTCTTAATATGAAGAAAACACTATATATATTTCTGTCTCTGATATTTTTCCTGTCAGTCAGTTCATGTACCGACGATTTCCCTCTCGGCGACTATGAGATCGGCGAGGGTGAAGCCGTGCTCTCCGCCACAGTCAATTTCCATCCGCTCGTGGGAACCAAGGTTGACACTGGTCAAGGTGGCCGTGCAGCCGCCGGCGACGCTTTGAATGATATCGACAACATCACAGTCTTCGTCTATAAAGAAGACGGACATCTTTTCGACATTTACAACGATGCCGATCTCATTGATCTGAAAACGATGCGAAAAGATACGGAGGGCGCCAATACGGACATGCCTTCCGATGCCGGAGAAAAAGCCGAGGAAACAACCTCGCGGGCCACATTCACCCTGAAGGGAATTCCTTTCGGTAAATATAATATCTATGTGACCGCCAACATTCCTTTCGATAAAAAGCAGGCTAAGATAGATTTCGAAAATGTAAAGGATCTGAAAAAATACACTGTCGAATGGAATGAGAAAAACATAGCAGCCAATGATCAGATGTTCGGCTATTTCTCAGAAACCGGTGAGAGCGACGGTTTTGACGCTTATCCGGTTGTGGTGAACAAGAAACAGATGGAGATCCATGCCTGGATTAAGAGGGCGGCTTCGAAGGTTACAGTGGTGTTTGACGGTTCAGGACTGCATAACGGTGTGTTCATCTATGTAAAGGATGTGAGAATCAAGGATATTCCGAAATATTGCAGGATTGGTGAGGATAATCGGGTATGGACAGAAAAAGGCAGTCAGGATTCCCTTATAAATGATGGCGACGTGATCTATTATAATACAGACGGTTTGACAGAAACTGACCCGGGAGAGGATTATCAGAAATGGATTCAGATAAATAAAGGAAACGGTTTGCGTGGAGCTGTTTCCAAAGATCCTGAAACCGGAGTGGTCACTGAACATTCCGAGTATGACAAGGCGCTCTATTTCTATGAAAACATTCAAGGCAATTATCCCGACCAGAAAGAATATTGCAAACATCAGGACTGGGACAAGGTAGGCTATATGCCTAAACCCGGTGAAGATGACTATAAAGACAATATTCCATACGGCACATATATAGAGGTTGAAGCATATTATGTTTCGGAAAATCCGGAAAACGTGTCGCATGGTAAAATCATCTACCGTTTCATGCTTGGGCAGGATGTGGACTACAACTACAATGCAATCCGCAACCACCACTACAAACTGACTCTCGGATTCAAAGGCTGGGCCAATCAGCCCGACTGGCACATCGCCTACATAGAACCTGACCGCACCATCTTCACCGATCCCACCTATTACGTCTCCTACATGTATAATCAGAAAGCCATCTTCCCCATCCGCATCATTGGTGACGTTCAGGAATTTGAAGTGGAGATTGTGGAAAACAACTGGGCGCCATACGATCCAAAGACAGGTGTTCCTGATGCTACAGTTGGAACTGGGGTAGATGCTTTCAAATGGAATAAGGAAGTATATGAAAATAAAGCAGCAAATAGACCTTCCGGTGGATTTTATTATGGTCTTCAGACTCCCTGGACAACAGATGGAAAGACGCAAAAGGCATATGATGAAAATGAAATAAAAAAGGGCGCTCCGGAAAAGGTTACTCCTATATGGGCAGGTTTCCTTGCTTTGAATGTGCCTGGAAACACACCTGAAGATCTTGAGGCCATGATTCTTCAAAGAGAAAATGGTGATTGGTATTCTACCGGTTATGAAAACTTAAAGAAGAGTTTTTATGGGACGGGTCCATATAACTATCCAAAAGATGGTAATGATAAGGATTATAATGGTGGGAGAATCCAACAAAATATAAGAAAATTCACTGCTGAGAATCTTAAGTTTCCGCAATCTAATGAACCACAGTCTAAAGAAGTGGGAAGCGGAAATAATAAGTGTACAATAAACAAGGCACTTGATGGATCTATAACCATACTTTTCCCTATGTGGACTCGCCCGAAATCAATGCTTTATATATCAGGTTTTACAGGTAATAATCCTTATGACACATATCAGCGTAAGGCGATGGTTAAATTGACTGCAAAATATGCAGATGGTAAAAAAATAACAAAATACCGACCTGTCTATCAAGTGCGTAGAGTTGTAAATCCAAAGGCTGTATGGAGACAATGGAATGATAATGATGTATTCACGGTGAAACTAAATCGGCGTGAGGGTGCTGCTGCCACAACTTTTTCGACAGTTGAATCAGAGGGTGCTTGGAAAGCATATGTCAAAAAGTTTTCTCCGGGTGCAGATGGTTTTATAACCCTTTCAGGCGGCGATTCTAAAGAAGGTGATGCGATAATAGGGAATACTGGCTCTAAAATACAGTTTGATATAAATTTCCAATCGAAAGGAGAAGCCGGAAAATCTCTATGTGCAATTGTTGAAATTGAATATCATGGATTCACCTGCAAACATTCTATTTTTGTTCGCCAAGGATATTATACTCCGCTGGCTATCGTGGATAATGGTGCTAAATGGAGTAGCTTTAGTCTTTTTAGTTGTGATAAATCAACCCCATATCAGACAGAATGGGATGGCAAAAGTTACATTGATGCAGTTGTAACTGCCACTCCTTTGGCTCTTGGTACACTTTTCAAACGAGGTAATTATGCGCAAGGTATTCTTGTTAAAAATAACAAATCGAGAGGCCCGTTGGCTACCATAGGAAGTTATAAGTTTGAACTTGCACCAGAAGGTAGTGCAACATGGAGTGAAATCTCTGGAATTTCGTATAGTGATAGTGGTATTGAGAAAACATTTACATGGAGTAGATTTAAAGCAAAAGTAAATGGTAAGGACCGTTATTATCGGGTGCCTACATATGAGGAATACAATGCATTACTACAGGGCGATTATGGTTTAGGTGTACTTTATGCCGATGGAGCTTCTAGTACTGCTGATAATGTTTCTGTTGCTTACGGATTTGAAGATGTGGATAATGATAATAATAAGGATGATTCTGAAATGCGTAAGCGCGGAATGAGAGGATTGATAGTCTTTAATCCATCTAATGCCCATCAGATTTTCTTCCCTCTGGGGGCACGAGGAATTGGACGAAGAACGATTGCCAATACGAACGGTAATCCTGGTGTCCTACGATATGGAGCATTACCCTATGAATTGTCATATACTAACGGTAAACATAATCAATACCGTCCTATTCCATATAATTTGCCCGCTTCACCGGGAGCGATTTATTGGATAGAGAAAGTCCCAGATATAGCGGCCTATTTAGCATGGGATATGAATTATTTTGATTTTAATTTCAATGGCTATGACAATGCCGTCAGTTTAAGTGGGGGCGGCGATGCGTTACCTATCAAACTTGTACTGGACGAATCGGCTTCCTCAAATTGACGAAATAAAGTTTGGTAAAATCGTGGCGCGGGGATTTCCGTTATGGATTCTCCGCGCCGCTCCTCTTGAAGAGGGGGTCGGACAAGTCGGACTGAGTCTGACCGGTCGGAGGAATCGGAGGCGATGAAAAAGTTGGCGGGGAGGGGCGGCGTTTTTGGAATGTCGGGAGTTTTTCGTATATTTGACCAAATTATCAAAACTAAAAATCAAGAGGTTATGACTGCAGAGCCGTTTCTTCAGCCGAAAGGGGGCTACCGAAAGCTGAGGGTTTATAAAACAACCGAGATAATCTATGACATAACCTTTTATTTCACGTCGCGTTATCTGAAGAAGTCGGACCGGACCATCGACCAGATGGTTCAGGCGGCGCGGTCGGGCAAACAGAATATAGCGGAGGGTAGCAAGGCTTCGATGACCTCGACCGAAACGGAGCTGAAGCTGACAAACGTGGCCAAGGCGAGTCTGGAAGAGCTGCTGATTGACTACGAGGATTATCTGCGCGTCAGAAACATGGAGCAATGGGGCATGGATCTTCCGCGCATGGAGAGGCTCAGGAGTTTCTGCAGCGGGGAGAGTTTCAGCGCCACGTATCGCGACATTGTTCCGCGGCTGAATCAGGAGGAAATATGCAATCTTGCCATCACGCTCATAAACCAGGCCATCTATCTGCTCAAGCGGATGCTGGAGCGGCAGCAGGAGATGTTTGTGGAGCGCGGGGGCGTGCGCGAGCAGATGAGCCGTGCGCGCATCGCCTACCGGCGCGGCAGTGCAGGCGCGGCGCGGTCAGACAAGTCAGACAAGGTCTGACCGGGTCGGACTGAGTCAGACAAGTCGGACTTACTATCTAAGGGAGGGAAAGAGTGCGCCGGACCTGCTGATGGGCGGGACCGGCGCGGAGGTTAAGGATATGTGTAAACCTATTGGATAAACTGTGTGTCAGGGGGGAAGGGCGTGGGCCTATCGGATGAAGAGGAGTTCGCGATATTTGGGGAGAGGCCACATCTCGTTGTCAACAAGAAGCTCGAGCTTGTCGATATGATATCTGATTTTGTCCATGGCCGGAGTGACATTGTCGTGATAGGCTATTGCCTTCTCGCGTTCGTCGGTGATGGCGTTGGCTTTCTTGCGGGCATCGACCATCTTGTCAGTCTCGTTTTTGATGACGCACATGTGCTCCGAGATTTTCTCGATAATATCAAGGTCATGGGCCACGATTCGGTTGCCTTTCTCGGGGTTGAAGAGGGTCTTGATTTTGACGACATTGTCGACAAGCATCGACTGATAGCGAGTGGCCACAGGAATGATGTGGTTGATGGCGAGGTCACCAAGCACACGGGCCTCAATCTGTATCTTCTTGGTATACATCTCCCACTTGACCTCGTTGCGGGCCTCGAGCTCGATTTTGCTGAACACGCCGGCGCGGGCAAACATATCTACTGACGACGGGCGCAGGTAAGCGTCGAAAATCTTGGGAGCAGAAGTCTCGCAGTCAAGTCCGCGGCGTGCGGCCTCGGCTTTCCACTCGTCGCTGTATCCATTGCCGTCGAAGTGTATGGCTTTTGAATCGATGATGAGCTGACGGACCTCGGCGAAGATGGCGTCGTCGAGCTGCTGGCCCTTTTCGACACGAGCAGTAACAGCCGCATGGAACTGATTGAGCTGATCGGCCACGGCGGCGTTGAGTGCTATCATAGCTGATGCGCAGTTGGCCGACGAGCCTACGGCGCGGAACTCAAAGCGGTTGCCGGTGAAGGCAAAAGGCGATGTGCGGTTGCGATCGGTGTTGTCGATGAAAATTTCAGGAATCTGCGAGACGTCAAGCGATACACCGGATTTGCGCGTGAGGTCGGCGAGTTCTTTGTATGTATTGTTTTCGACAAGCTCGAGTATGCGTGCGACCTGTGTACCGGTAAAGATAGAGATGATGGCAGGGGGCGCCTCATTGGCACCGAGACGATGGCAGTTTGTGGCCGACATTATCGAAGCCTTGAGCAACGCATTGTGCTTGTAGACGGCTGCCATCACGTTAGCGATGAAAGTGATGAACTGCAGATTGTCCTTGGGGGTCTTGCCGGGGGCGAAAAGCATCGTGCCGCGGTCGGTGCCGAGGCTCCAGTTGTTGTGCTTGCCCGAGCCGTTAATGCCGGCGAAAGGTTTCTCGTGAAGCAGCACACGGAAGTTGTGACGGCGTGCGACTTCTGCCATAACCGACATCAGCAGCAGGTTGTGGTCATTGGCGAGGTTGGTTTCCTCGAAAATTGGAGCGAGCTCAAACTGGTTGGGCGCAACCTCGTTGTGACGTGTCTTGGCAGGGATGCCCAATTTATGGCACTCAATCTCCAAGTCAAGCATAAACGCTTCGACTCGTGAGGGGATGGCGCCGAAATAATGGTCTTCAAGCTGCTGATTCTTGGCGCTCTCGTGGCCCATGAGTGTGCGGCCTGTCATGACAAGGTCGGGACGCGCGCTGTAGATTGACTCGTCGACAAGGAAGTATTCCTGCTCCCAGCCGAGATATGAGATGACGTGCTTGACCTCGGGATCAAAGAAACGCGCTACGGCTGTAGCCGCGCGGTCGACGCTGTTGAGGGCGCGCAGCAGCGGAGTTTTATAGTCGAGTGACTCGCCGGTGTAAGATATAAAGATTGTCGGGATACAAAGCGTCTCGCCGATGATGAAAGCCGGCGACGAAATGTCCCATGCCGAGTAACCGCGGGCCTCGAAAGTATTGCGGATGCCACCATTGGGGAAGCTCGAAGCGTCACCCTCCTGCTGGACGAGCAGTTTGCCGGTAAACTCCTCGACAACGCCACCCTTGCCGTCATGCTCGATAAACGCGTCATGTTTTTCGGCGGTGCCGTCGGTCAGCGGATGAAACCAGTGGGTGTAGTGTCGTGCGCCGTTGTCAATGGCCCAGCGCTTCATACCCTCAGCCACACTGTCAGCGATGTCGCGGCTGATAGGCTCTTTATTCTCTATCGCATGCACAAGAGCATCATAAGTCTTCTTGGGAAGATACTCAAACATGCGCTGATTATTAAAGACCTTTGATCCGTAATAGACTTGGGGACGCTCTTTGGAAACCTCGACCGGCATGGCCTTGCGATTAAACGCTTCTTCGACAACTTTAAACCTTAGCATAGTAATGTATATTAGTAGAAATGTGTAAAGTCTCTTGGTGTATGCGGAGGTGAAGTTGCCGGGCAGCGCTCTCGTGCCGTTTCAATCTCGTCTATAACTAAAAAATCCTGCAGAGCCGGCTGAAGATGGTGCCGGCATTTTCAGATGAGATGCCGGCGAAGTCGCCGTATGCAGGGTCAGATAAAAACGATATGTCTTCATTCTCCGCGAGGGTGAATTTTTGATGCGCAAAATTAGTATTATTTTTTGTCCGGCGCAATAGCCCCACCCGATTTTCTTGAGTTTTTCCAGACAAAATTTATCTTTTTCAGGCACTGCAATACATCACGTCGCTCTGTCTTGCAAATCACAAATAAAGTGTGTAACTTTACAGAAATTTATTATATCACACTTACTTAACCGATTAAATCAATAGATGAAAACTCCTTTTGTACTTGCATTAGCGGCTTGCGCCGCCATGCTCAACACTTCATGCGGTCCAAAGAACAATGCGCCGGTCGAGAAAAGCGACGACAGCGGCGAAGTGATACTCCACGCATGGAGCTGGTCATTTGACACCATCGCTGCCAACATGCGTCAGATTGCTGAGGCTGGCTATGATTACGTGCAGACCTCACCGGCCCAGCGCTGCTTTGTCGGTGACAACGGCGGTCCGGCCCTTTTCAGCGAGGAAGGCGACTCGGTCATGGGCAAATGGTATTATTACTATCAGCCCACAGACTGGAAGGTCGGCAACCATATGCTCGGCGACCGCGACGCGTTCAAAGCCATGTGTGACAGCGCCCGCAAATACGGTGTTCGCGTGCTCGTTGACGTTCTGCCCAACCACACGGCAGTCGACCATACAGCCGTGCTCGCCGACCTTGACAGCGCCGTCGGCGGACATGAAAACCTTTTCCATGCCAATGGTTTCACTCCCATCGAAGACTATAATGACCGTCTGCAGTGCACCACCGGCGAGATGGGCGGTCTGCCTGACGTCAACACCGAAAATCCTGACTTCCAGTACTACTACATGCAGTATGTCAACGACCTCATCAGCCTCGGCGCACGCGGTTTCAGATATGACACGGCCAAACATATCGGCCTGCCCTCAGACCCATTGGACGGCAAAGCCGAGCAGAATGATTTTTGGGACGTGGCCCTCGGTCGCAAACCGGTCAAAGGTCTCTCGCTGCTGATGCCCGATAGCCTCTATATCTACGGCGAGGTGCTTCAGGACCGCAACGTGAAGGAGAAAGAATATACCGAGTATCTTGACGTCACCGCCAGCAACTATGGCCACGCCCTGCGCGCCACCCTCGCTGCAGCCGACGCTACGAAAGAAGACCTTAAAGACTGGCACCACTCTGCAGAGCCCAACCGGCTCGTGACATGGGTCGAGAGCCATGACACCTATTGCAACCAGCATGAGTCGGCCGGTCTCGAGGATAGCGTCATCCGCGCCGGATGGACCGTAATCACAGCCCGTCGCGACGGTCGTCCGCTCTTCTTCAGCCGCCCGGCCGGCAGCACCCGCGAGAACTACTGGGGCAACAACCGCATCGGAGCCCGCGGCAACGATGAGTTCTTCCATCCCGAAGTTGTGGCCGTCAATAACTTCCGCCACAAGATGAAAGGTCAGCCCGAAGAACTCTACATCGCTGACAAAGGCTCGGCCGTCGAAATCGCCCGCGGCGACAAAGGCGTAGCCATCGTCAGCTTCTCCACGACGCCCGTCGACATAATGATGCCCACCACCCTGCCCGACAGAGACTATACCGACGAAGTACACGGCACGACCTTCAAGGTAGAAAACGGTAAAATCAGCGGTACGGTCGCGCCCTACACATCTTATATAATATATGCCGAGAAATAAGCGATTATTTCAGACTTGCTCTAAAAATATGTTATAAAGCATATATTTTGTCAAAAAGTCAGAAAACCCGAGTAAAACAAGCCAAAAAACTCTGTTATAAAACATAATGCTTTAACATGGTTTAGTTTTAACTTTATTTCACTTTTTGAAAATCGTCAGTTAAACCCACAGTTTCATTAAAAATTATAAGTTTTTAATCTGATTTACTCAAAAACTTACGGTTTTCCACTTACTTTTTGTCAAAATTCTGCCATTTTATCATTTTTCGGCCTCCACAGAGACTTTGCGAAGATTACGATTTGTCACTATCTTTGTGTCGGAAAATGATATGACAATATACAAAATGCTTTTTCATATAATAAACAAATCTGGAATAGACATATAAATCTAACATTAAGTACTATGTGTAAGAAATCAAGGGAGGTTCGGGAGAATCTCCCTTGATTTTTATACTTTCATTCAATATACTCCCGCTCAGCAAAGCTCAAATTAATTTGGCTTTGCTTTCGACTTATTCGTATCTTTGCAACGCTATGAAGAAAATCGACCGCGAAACCGTGCAACGCATCCTCGACACCGCCGACATCGTCGACGTGGTCAGCGATTTTGTCAGTCTGAAACGCCGCGGCGCAAACTATATAGGTCTCTGCCCTTTCCACAACGAGCGAACACCGTCATTCTCCGTCTCTAAGTCAAAGGGCATCTGCAAATGTTTCAGCTGCGGCAAAGGCGGCTCACCGGTCAATTTCATCATGGAAATAGAGCAGATGAGCTATCAGGAGGCCCTGAGATATCTCGCAAAAAAATACAATATAGAGATTGTAGAGCACGAGATGAGCGACGAGGAGCGCCGTCAGGAGACTCAACGCGAGGGCATGCTGGCCGTCAACTCGTTTGCGATGGAGCACTTCGAGCATAATCTCACAGACACTGCCGACGGCCGCGAGATAGGCCTGACCTACTTCCGCAAACGCGGCATCAACGACGCCATGATTGCGCGCTTTCACTTGGGTTATGCATTGGAGAAATCTGGCGACCTATACAATGCGGCCAAGGCCAAGGGCTTCAACGAAAATTTCCTCGTCGACACAGGCTTGTGCATACGCAACGACCGCGGTGAAATCTATGACCGTTTCAAGGGGCGCGTCATCTACCCCGTCCACGGCATTTCGGGCAAAGTCGTAGCTTTCGGCGGACGCACCTTGCGCTCTGACAAGACCGTGGCCAAATATGTCAACTCGCCCGAATCGGCCATCTACTCCAAGAGCCGAGAGCTATACGGTCTCTATCAGGCCAAGCACTCGATAGCGCGCAAAAACAAGTGCATACTCGTCGAAGGCTATATGGATGTCATCTCTATGCATCAGGCCGGAGTCGAGAACGTCGTCGCCTCATCGGGCACATCTCTGACCGAGGGTCAAATCAGACTCATCCACCGCTTTACCGACAACATCACCGTCATCTACGACTCTGACGCCGCCGGCATCAAGGCATCGCTGCGCGGCATCGACATGATACTCGCCGAGGGCATTAACGTCCGCGTGCTCTCGCTGCCCGACGGAGACGACCCCGACTCATTTGCACAGAGCCACAGCGCCGAGGAGGTAGAGGCGTATCTGGCCGCCAACGAGACAGACTTCATACGTTTCAAAACACGCATTCTTCTCGCCGACGCGGCCGGCGACCCCATAGCCCGCAGCCGTGTCATCACTGACATACTGCGCTCCGTTTCGGTCATCCCCGACGCTGTCACACGCTCAGTCTATGTCGCCGAGTGCTCTCGCTCGTTTGACATCTCTGAGGAAGTGCTGATGGCTCAGCTTACCAAACTGATAGCCGTGCAGGCCGAGAACGCCGAAAAACGCCGCCGTCAGGAGTCGGCACGCCACTCTATAGACAGTATCGTCGGTCCCGAAAATGCCGGCGGCGACACTCCTCAGGCTGAGACTGCGGACACAACAAGCGACGTTGTCGCAGATATAAAGACCTCTCCGACCGTCACTTTAGACGAACGCACCAAACTGCTTGAGCCGTTCGAGCGCCAGTTGCTGCGCTTTGCACTTAAGTACGGTGTCATAGACCTCTGTGAGAGCGAAGATTCGTCACGCGGCATGCTCAAGGTAATCGACTACATCGAGTGCAGCCTTCGCGACGAAGGCATCAGCTTCACCGTGCCGCTTTATGCCCGCTGCTTTAACGAAGCTCTGCAGCTCACCCGCAGCTCGTGGGACAATGACCGTCGAGAACGCGAGCAGATGCTTGACAGTCAACGCCGCGAGACAATCGCCACCGGCGAGGAACGAATCCGCGCCACAGCAAAGAGCATGAGCGAAATCAAAGCCTTGGAACTGCGTCTCACGACCGATGCCGACACACAATATGCTAATGGGCTCGATACGTTTGCCGAAAGTTATATCGAGCAACGCCTGTGCTCATCGCCTGACGACGACATACGGCGCCTATCAACCGAACTTATCAGCGATAAACACCATCTGAGCAAAATACATTCGAAGTATGCACGTGTCGAGACCGAGCGTGACCGACTCGTCGAGCTCGTGCCTCGTGCAGTCTACGAACTCATGTACGGCATACTTGACTATGAGATACGCATGATGGAACGCCGTCTCGCTGCGACAACCGACGCCGACGAATGTCGCGAACTCACCAAAGAATACATAGCCCGCAAAGAGATCCAGCATGAGTTTGCCCGCTATCTCGGTGACCGCATAATCGCGCCGCGCAGCATCAAGACACGCCGATAATCCTCATAGCATGCCAACCGCAAAGCTTTGTAAATTAATCCTAATAATTTACTAAATTTTTGTCAAAAGGCGGCCATTTGATTAACTTTGTCATAAATGGCCGACATAAAGCACATATTGACTTCCGGACAAACCGTAAAACGCATTATTCTGTGCGTTGCGGCTGTCGTTGCCACGTCATTACACAACACATCAGAGTGTCGCGACGACTCACTGTCTGACGAGGCGTTTATGGAACTTGCGGGCGTTGAGAATATCCTTGACAAAGTATTTGTCGACGATACCGAGCTTGTTTTGTTGGAATCGGCACAACGCGAACTCAAAGCTCTCAATGTCATCGATTTTGCCGACAGCTTTGTCGGGCGCCCTTACCGTCGTGGCGGCAAGACGCCCAAAGGATTTGACTGTTCGGGATTCACGAGTTATGTATTCGGCCATTTCGACCGGCAGTTAGGAGCATCGTCACGCTCACAGTACACTCAGGGCGAGCCCGTCAGCCGAGACCGGATTCAGCCCGGCGATTTGTTGTTTTTCAGCGGCAGACGCGGTGGCAAGACCGTAGCTCATGTAGGCATTGCTGTCGAAGTCGAACAAAACGGAGCCGTCAAATTCATTCACTCAGCCACATCCGGCGGCATCCGTTACGACTACTATCCCGACGGAGGCTATTACTCCTCGCGTTATATCGGAGCTCGACGCATACTCTGATTCTGACGCTACACACAATGCGCCTTTAACAAGCGTAAAAACATACATTAATTATAGAAATACAATACCCCCCCTGACTATGTATACAATCGGTGACAAAATACCCGATCTGCTCGGCAACGATCAAAACGGCAATCCTGTACGTCTGAGTGACTATCCCGGCAAGACTATCGCACTTTACTTCTATCCCAAAGACTCAACCTCGGGCTGTACGGCTCAGGCCTGCAATCTGCGCGACAATTATGCCGACCTGCTCGCTCATGACTATCATGTCATCGGCGTCAGCGTGGACAGCGCTGCATCCCATCAGAAATTTATAGCCAAAAACGAGCTCCCCTTCCCCCTCATCGCCGACACCGACCACCGGCTTGTCGAAGCATTCGGCGTCTGGGGCGAAAAATCAATGTATGGTCGCAAATACATGGGCACAATGCGCACAACCTTCATTATCGGCCCCGACGGCATCGTCAAACGCATCATTACCCCCAAAGAAGTTAAGACCAAAGACCACGCCGCACAGATACTCGGATAACCGTAAGAAGCAGTGAAAAAAGCTCTGAAATTCGTTATCTGTTTCGCCGCAGGCGGAGCGGCCGGACTGTTGATTGTCGCAATCTTCGCAGTTCTTTTTACCGACACCACTTTTATCGGATTTTTCTCAAAATTTAAAGATATTGATATCGGCGCACTCTATGCCTCCGTTGTGTCTTTGTTAGCACTTATTGTATCTGTTCCGCTGCTTTCGGCCATACATGAAGCCGGACATCTCGTAGCGGGATGTCTTACCGGTTACGGTTTTGTATCTTTCAGGGTTTTCAGTCTTACACTTATAAAGGATGGCGGACATTTCCGGCTCAAACGATTTGCTATCGCCGGCACAGGCGGTCAATGTCTTTTGTCACCGCCTGATGTTAAGGCCGAGAACATGCCACACGCATGGTATAATATGGGAGGCGTGATTGCCACAACTATAGCCGTCGTCGCAGCTGTGGCCCTCATATTTGTCACCGACAGCTTATATCTTAAAATCGCCCTTACGGTCTTTGTCATAATAGCCGCAATCATGACTCTGATGAACGGCATACCGATGAAACTCGGCGGCATCTCAAACGATGCCTACAACATGCTGCAAATGCGTCGTGACGTCGGCTGCCGGCGAGCAGTCGCAGCGATGTTGCGAGCAAACGCCCTACTCCAGCAAGGCACACGCATTAAAGACATGCCCGGTGAACTTTTCGAGCAGAGTGAAATCACTGATTACAGCAATCCGCTCCAACTGAGCCCTGTACTTTTAGAAGCATCACGACGCCTTGATGCAGGCGACACAGATGGAGCTTTTGAGTTATATGACAGTTTGTATCAGCATCACGACAGCCTCCTGCGTCTTTACAGACTCGAAGTAAAATGCGAATTACTCTACATATGCCTTATCAGTAACCGCCGCGAATATGCCGACCGACTTCTCGACACAGAGTTGCTCAAGTATATCGAAACATACGCCGGAATATCATCATCCAAGCAGCGAATGCTTGCAGCTATCGAACTATTTGTCAATAATAACCGAACAAAAGCCGAACAGATATACCATACAATAATCACACGCCGTGACACCTATCTTCATAAAGGAGAGGTTGACGGTGATATCAGTCTGCTCAGCCAAATGTTTTGCGGCGACAATAAAGTATCCTGATTATAAACACTCCTTGCGCTACCCACTTTACCGGTAAAATTTTTCAAAACTTTTCCGTGAAAAATTTGGTTTATAACATAAACCGTTTTATATTTGCAGCATCTTAAGAGCGACAACGCGCGAGTTTGCTCTTTTAATTTTCAATTTATGGTTTATAGCATAAACCGATTTGTCAAATTTAACAACTAAACTAAAATGGAAGACAAAAAACTTACACCTCAAGAGAGCATCGACCTCATTGCGCAAATGATACAGACTTCAAAACAGCGGATAGCTATGCCTGACCTGCGCATCTCTGTCATGTGGGCCGCCCTCTCCATTATCTGCGCGGCTGTCGTTCTTATCGCGGCTCTGTCGGACCGGTACAACCCTTTGATTAATCTCGTATGGTTTGCTATACCGGCCGTCGGCATCCCGGCAAGCGTCATTATGGCTAAAAAATCAGGTATCACCAAGGGCGCCAAAACAGCTATCGACTCATTCAGCGACGGCATCTGGACGACCGTCGGTGTCATTGCAATTATGCTGACCATCGTGTGTGCAATATTCAACATCATCGGTTATCCGCAGGCATGGTTATCAATGTTTTATTTTGCCTTCGTCATAGTCGGCTTCGGAGCCGCAATGCAGGGCATCATTCTGCGTGAAGGCTCCTATGTCTTCGGAGGCATCTTCTCGGTGATTGCAGGATTTGTAGTCATAGCCCTGAGCACCTGTCAGATTCCCCTGCTCATCGTATGGATACTGCCGCTCTACATCTTATGTTTCCTGCTGATGTTTGTTATTCCGGCATTCGTTATCGGTAAAAAAATCAAAAAAGCCTGATTATGAAAGAGCTCAATCCTCTGCTGCACTCCCAGTTACGACTCGCCGTTATGTCGATACTGATGAATGTCGAGGAGGCTGATTTCGTCTACCTGCGCGAAAAGACCGAGTCAACGGCGGGCAATCTCAGTGTACAGTTAGACAAACTCTCGGCTGCCGGATATATCAGCGTCGAAAAAGGATTCGCCGGCAAAAAGACACGCACCGTCTGCCGTGTCACCGATGCCGGGCGCCGAGCCTTCGAGGAATACGTAGCCGCCATCCGTCAGTACATCTTCCCGTCATAAAAACGACCGCTCCACTGGCATACGACACAGTGGAGCGGCCCAAACGTTTATGGTGACTTATTGCAGTTGCGGCAAATCGTTGCGGCGAATAAAGCGCAGTTTTACATCTGTTTCAATACCTTCGCTAAGTATCATTTCTGAGGCGGTCAGACTTTCGACTATATAATAATCGGTGTTCTCCCACGCATCATCGCCGTCAGTCTCGTCTGTCAACGTGATATCTAAATAGACAGTCTCATAATTAGCGGGGTCAGAGACATGCCAGTCATAAGTTTTGTCATGGACAAGCGTGCCGGAAGCTGTCAGATAATATGTATTGAGTTTACCCCATGACCACGTGTTTTCGCTCTGAGTCGTGAAGTCATAGATACAACCGCGGTCAGGATTGTCAGCCGACACAAGCTCCCACTGCCCCTTTATAAGTTTGGTGTCCATAACGTCATCGTCGTCATTACAGCTGACAGACAAAATCGAAATAAAAGCAAACAGTAAATACAAATACTTTTTCATTGCAGATTATTATAAATTGTTTATATCGTAATACCTGTCTCTTATACACATCTCCGAGCCCACGAGACTACGCTGCATCT
>ENA-OYXU01000145-OYXU01000145.1-human-gut-metagenome-genome-assembly--contig:-NODE-145-length-30813-cov-5.795858_pt1 | contig 30813 bp, 21 predicted proteins | sample MGYA00243243_ERZ653435 | MGnify/ENA primary metagenome ERZ653435 (study PRJEB26926, sample SAMN06165113) | human gut metagenome | biome: ENVO:00009003; feature: ENVO:2100002; material: ENVO:00002003... | reverse complement strand
ACATCAGCGCTATGACAAACGGGCCCCAGCTTTCGTAATTTGTGGCCGAGAATCCGGTTGATGTCATAGTCGAGATTATCTGGAAGAGAGGATTGATGGTAAGATCCTGCCAGCTGTGGACCTCGTTACGAGATATGATGCAGATGACGAAAACCAAGAAGAAAAAGGCAATCAGCATTATGTAGGTGCGGAGCACGTCGTTGCGTCTGAGCTCTTTCCAGTTACCGCATAAAGCGCGGTACATCAGAGCGAAACTTACGCCTCCCAAAAACATGAATACAGTGATTACCACTTTTATGTAGACCGAGTCGTAGGCGGCAATCGAATTGCCCTCGGTCGAGAATCCTCCGGTCGAGATTGTGCCGAATGAATGACATATTGCTTCAAAGAAATCCATCGGTCCGGCCCACAAAAGCATGACGAGGATAAATGTCAGACCAATATAAATATACCATAGCGCTTTGGCGGTCTGAGATATACGCGGACGTATCTTGTCGTGGGTAATGCCTGTTACTTCGGCGTTAAACATCTGCAGACCGCCCGAATGGTTAAGCATGGGGAACACGGCGAGAGTGAAAAGTATTATGCCCATGCCGCCTATCCATTGCATCATGGCGCGCCACAACTGCACGCCATGGCTCATATAGTTTATGGATGCGAATGTCGATGCTCCGGTCGTAGTGAAACCCGACATGGCTTCGAAAAACGAATCACTGACGCTCATCGGAGTCGTACAGAATATGAACGGCAGCATGCCGAAGGCCGAGTAAAAGACCCACACCATCGACGTCAGCAGGAAGCTGTCACGTTTGCCCATGTGGCTGACACGCGGCCGAGAGAAGACCGAAAGCATGACGCCGGCGAGAAAGGTGCCTGCTGCCGTAAGCCCGAATGACCAGACGTCGGCTTCATCATATATTAAGCAGGTCAGGGTGGGGAAAAGCATGAAAACGGCTTCGATAGCCAACAGTAGGCCGATGATGCGCATCAGCATGCGTATATTGACTAAGGGTTTTTCTGCCGGTTTCATTATGCCTTGTATTTAAATGCCAAATTATCAGTTAAATAATTTCTCGACTTTATGTATTGAGCCGGAAAGACAAAAGACGAGAACATGGTCGCCGGCCTGTATGTGTGTCATACCCCCGATAAGCATGCCCTTACCGTCGCGTATCAGTCCGGCGAGAGTCATGTCGCGAGACAGGCGCAGGTCTTTGACCGGCGCGGAGGTTATTTTTGAGCCGGGTTTCACTTCGAGCTCCGCGACTTCGGCGTCGGCAAGTGCCAGACACTTGGCTGTCGACGAGTCAGAGTCCAAAAGCATCTGGAAAATCGAGCTCGATGCGAGCAGCTTCTTGTTTATGACCGTGCCGATATTCAGGCTCTCGGCCTGTGAGATAAATTGCAGGTTTTCGACTTCGGCTATGGTTTTTTTGACGCCTAACTCTTTGGCTGTAAGGCATGCGAGAATGTTGCTTTCGCTGCTGTCGGTGAGGGCTATGAATGCATCTGTGTCTTCGATACCGATTTCGGACAATAACTCGGGGTCGCGGGCGTCACCGTGTATAATCTCGCAGTCGGCGCAGATAGTCGGCAGTTTACGGCAGCGCTCGATATCGTTCTCGACAATGCGGAAATCAAAGTTTTCGCCGGCCATGACGGCTAAACGTGCGGCAATCTTGCTGCCCCCCATTATAAGAACACGTCTGATGCGCTGGGCTACTTTGCCCGTAAGTTCGATAAGGTCGTAGACATGGTCGCGGGTCGTGGTGATATAAAGTATATCGCCGCTCTTGATGATATCGTCGCCGCGGGGGATGATTGTCTCGTGATTGCGTTTGATTGCCGAGACATGGAAGTGATGGTTGGTATTGGCGAAGTCCTTCAGGTGCATGTCGGCGATGAGGGCGTTGTCGTGGATTTTGACACCGACAAGTATGATTTCGCCGTTGTGCAGCTCAAACCAGTGGCGTACCCATGAGTGGTTAAGGGCTGTGATTATTTCCTGTGCGGCAAGATATTCGGGATATATGACTCGGTCTACGCCCATCTGTTTGACAAAGCGGCTGTTGCCGGGCGCCATATAGTCGTAGCTGGTGATTCGTGCGACAGTCGTCGACGCCCCGAGGCTCTTTGCCATCGAGCATGCGACGACATTGTCGGTCTCGTATGGGGTTACGGCAATAAAAAGGTCAGCCGAGCCGGCATGAGCCTCGCGCAGAGAGCCGAAGTTGGTCGGATTGCCGACTACGGTCATCAGATTATAATTTGCGTCAAGAGAGGCAAGCTTGTCGGCGTTTTCGTCGAGAAGTATGATGTCCTGTTCCTCGTTTGACAGTAATTTTGCCAGATGGGAGCCGACTTCGCCGGCACCTGCGATTACGATATTCATCTTAGATCTGACTGACTGTTAGACTTTGTGTTGGCCGCTGCACGGCAGATGGCATCGAGTATGCCCTCGGCATCTGTGTGGCAGAGCGAGGCGAGCTGAGCGGGGGTGCCCTGAGAGATGAACTTGTCAGGAATACCCACGCGTGTCAATGATTTGACGTTCAGGCCGAGGTCGGCTATGCGCGATGCGACGGCGCTGCCGAGACCGCCTTCGACGGTGCCGTCCTCGACAGTGATAATCGGCAGACCGGTTGCGGCTACTTCCTTTATGATATTGTCATCCAAAGGCTTGAGGAATATCATGTCATAATGTGCGACAGATATGCCACGGTCGGCGGCGGCTTTAATGGCTTTTGTGACTTCGGATGCAATAGTGCCGATGCTGAGCACGACGGCATCATTGCCGTCGGCAAGTTTCTCGCCGCGGCCTATCGCGAGGCTGTGCATCGGACAGCGCCAGTCGGCGTTGTTGCCGCGTCCGCGCGGATAGCGTATAGCGAAGGGGCCGTGGTCATCGGCCTGAGCCGTATACATCAGATGACGCAGCATCCGCTCGTCGCGCGGAGCTGACACAATCATGTTGGGGATGGTGTTGAGATAGGCGAGATCAAAGGCGCCGTGATGTGTCGGACCGTCTTCGCCGACGAGACCGGCGCGGTCGATGCAGAATGTCACCGGACGGCGGTGCAGGGCGACATCGTGTATCATGTGATCGTAGGCGCGCTGCAGGAAACTTGAGTAAATGCCGACAAAAGGACGCAGACCCTCTTTGGCGAGGCCGCCGGCAAATGTCACGGCATGGCCTTCGGAGATGCCTACATCAAAGACGCGATCAGGCATATATTGCTGCATAGTGGCGATTGACGTGCCTGACGGCATCGCTGCCGTGATGGCGACAATCTTGTCGTTTTGGCGTGCGAGTTCGAGCAGTGTGTCGCCGAATACGTCCTGAAATTTTGGAACGGCCGGAGCGGGTTTCTCATCCTCCTCACGTTTGCCGGTCACGGGGTCGAAACGGCCCGGGGCGTGCCATGTCGCGGGATCGTCTTCGGCCGGCTTGAAGCCTTTGCCCTTGACTGTGCGCAGATGCAGGATGCGTGGTCCCTCCATGTCGCGTATGTCGGATAGAACTCTTACGATCGTAGGCAGGTCGTGTCCGTCAAACGGGCCGAAATATCTGATATTCAGCCCTTCAAAAATATTCTGCTGGCGTGACAGCAGTGATTTGAGACTATTGTTGAAGCGCAGTATCGAGCCCTTGCGGTGGTCGGTTACGAGGTTGAGGCTTTTGAAGAGGTTGAAAGCCTTGTAGCGCATATTGTTATATGCCGGCGACGTCGTCAGGTTAGCTAAATAAGAGTTTAGCGAGCCGACATTGTTGTCAATCGACATATCGTTGTCGTTGAGGATGATAAGCAGGTTGTTGGGCGTGTTTGCGGCGTTGTTTATGCCTTCGAACGCCAGACCGCCGCTAATTGATGCGTCACCTATGACGGCGACGATATTGCGTCGCGGAGATTCGTGTTTAAGCTGCGAGGCTATAGCCATGCCGAGTGCGGCCGAAATTGAGTTTGATGCATGGCCGGCGGCAAAAGTGTCATACTCGCTTTCGTCAGGATTGGGAAATCCGCTCAGACCGCCTAATTTGCGGTTGCCGGCGAAGGCGTCACGGCGCCCGGTTAGTATTTTGTGGCCGTATGCCTGATGTCCGACGTCCCAGACTATACGGTCGTAGGGCGTGTTGAATACATAGTGCAGGGCGACAGTCAGTTCGACCGAGCCCATGCTCGACGCGAAGTGACCGGGATTGACTGACAGTGAGTTAATCAGGAACTGTCTGATTTCGGCGCAGACCTGCGGCAGTTGTTCCTGCCGGAGTTTGCGCAAGTCTGCCGGCGAGTCTATAGCAGGCAGCAGAGGCGCGGCCGGTGTGTGACTACCGTTTGACATTTTTTACATATTTTTTATATAGAGGGACAAATATGATGATAAAAGACGCCACAATGACAAAGAATGTATAAAGTGTGAGAGGACGGCTGTAAATCAGGATGAAAGCAACCAATGCGACCCACACGATAAAAAGGATGGCAAAACCTATTATCACAGATGTCTTCATAATTCGTAAGAGTTAGTCATGACTTGGCAAAATTAAGCAAATTAGCTCAAACGCCCAAATTGTCAGACCGGGTCGACGTCATAGTAAATGCTGAATCCGCGCACAGTCGGTGATGAGACGGTGTCGATATAAAGCTGCCTCAGTATCTCCTTGACACGGCGCATCGAGGCCGCAGTCTCAATCTTGAGCATTATCGAGCGGATGTATAGAGACTGGACACGTTGCACGTGCGGCTCGCGCGGCCCGTTGACTCGTGAGCCGAAAAGTGCTTTGAGACGGCTTGCGTAGTCAAGCGCAAAACGCTCGACGTCCTCACGGTTGCGGTGTTTGATATAGATGTTTATGACGCGTGAGAAGGGCGGATAGGCAAAGGCGCGGCGCTCCTCAAGTTCGTGAGCGTAGAATCCTAAGTAGTCGTGGCGCGAGACAAAGTCGATGACCGGATTGTCGGGCTGATATGTCTGTATGATGACCTTGCCCTGACAGTCGCGGCGTCCGGCGCGGCCCGAGACCTGCTCGAGCATATTGAAGGCGCGCTCGGCAGAGCGGAAGTCGGGGTAGTGGATGAGAGCGTCGGCCGATATTACGCCGACAAGCGACACATCGCCGAAGTCGAGCCCCTTGGTTACCATCTGTGTGCCGACGAGTATGTCTGCCTTGTGGGCCGAGAAGTCGCCGATGATGCGCTGGTAGCTGTCTTTGTTGCGTGTGGTGTCGAGGTCCATGCGCAGGATGCGGCGGTCGGGAAAACGCGTCGCAACCTCGTCCTCGATGCGTTCGGTGCCGAATCCGACTATCTCGATGGCCGGCTCGTGACATTGCGGGCATGTGCGCATGACGGGATAGACTGCGCCGCAATAGTGGCATACGAGTGCCTCGGGGGAGCGGTGATAGGTCAGCGACACGTCGCAGTGGTCGCATTTGGGCACGAAAGTACACTGTTTGCACCGCGCCATGGGCGCATAACCGCGTCGGTTATGGAAGAATATCACCTGTGAGCCGCCGGCTATCTCCTCCGATGCCTGCTCGACCGTCGTGTCGGCAAACGAGCCGACTACACGGCCGGCGCGTCGCTCGCGCTTGAGGTCGACAATCTCTATTTCGGGCAGCGGAGTCGACTCATAGCGCTCGGTTAGGCTTACGAGACCGAATTTGCCTTCGACAGCCTTGTAATATGTCTCGACCGACGGCGTGGCACTCCCTAAAAGGGTTTTGGCCCCGTGCATCGAGGCGAGCACAATGGCTGCGTCACGTCCGTTATAGCGCGGCGCCGGGTCATACTGCTTGTAGCTTGACTCGTGCTCCTCGTCGACGATGACAATGCCTAATTTGGCGAAAGGCAGAAAGACTGCCGAACGGGCGCCGACCACGACACATGGCTCCGAACTGTTGAGCAGCCGCTGCCAGATCTCGACGCGCTCGGCGTCTGAAAACTTGGAGTGATAGATGACCACGCGGTCGCCGAAGACTTTCTGCAGACGTGCGGTCAACTGGGTGGTCAGGGCTATCTCGGGCACGAGATAGAGCACTTGGTCTCCGCGGCGCAATACATAGTCAATCAGATGGATATAAATCTCGGTCTTGCCGCTCGACGTGACTCCGTGCAGCAGGCAGACATCGCGCTCGAGAAATGATTTGTGAATCCGGTCAAGCGCCGTGCTCTGCGGGTCAGACAGAACGGGCAGCTCGCCCGGTGTGCTGTTGACCGGTGCGAATCGCGAGACTTCGCGATCGAAGATTTCGACAAGCCCCTTGTCGGCGAGAGCCTTGACAATCGGGCGTCCGACATCGGCGCGCTCTGTCAGGTCTTTGAGTGTGACCTCCTTGCGGCCGCGTTCGCTCAGCGATATCAGTGTGAGCAAGGTCTGTTCCTGTTTTTTTGCGCCTTTTACGGCGGCAAACATACCGGTGGTTTTGTCAGGCGTGATGTTAAGGTCGGCGGTGAGGCGCACATAGCTGATGCGTTTGCGGCGGAATCGTTCGACGAGTTTCTCAGATACGACTACCGTTCCGCTATCCAAAAGACGACTGACGAGGCGCTCCGGACAGTCGAGACCGGCTGTGCGTGCCAGCTCTTTTGATGACATGCGGCCGCGCTCGTTTAGCAGTGTGAGTAGTCTGACCGAGTCATCGTCGAGAGTCGCGATAACCTCGGCCATTGCGTCGGGCTCGTCCTTTATGTCAGGATTTATCTCGACGTTGGTCTCGCTCTCGACTTTAAGGCCCGAGGGAAGGGCACATTTGAAAACGTCGCCGATTGCGCTCAGATAGTAATCGGCAATCCATCGCCAGAAGTTGAGCTGAGGATGTTGGATGACAGGCTTGCGGTCAATCAGTGCTGTTATAGGCTTGATGCGGTACTCGCCCTGCGGCGCGTGGGGAGTGAACGACTCGACGATGCCGGTGTAGTAAAGTTTGGGCCCGAACGGCACAAGCACGCGAGAGCCCACGGCAAGGTCGGCGGCCATCGACTCAGGCACCTCGTAGCTGAAACTGCGGTCGAGCGGGACGGGTAATATAATCTGTGCGTATAAACTCATTGTCACATTGTGGCGCGGCGTGATGCGCGGGCGCTCAAATGTGTAAATTTACTCATTTTTATATACATTCAAAACAAAAATCGGCTGAACATTGCGACCACGCGGTGTGTTTTACTCTATCATATTAAAAAAGTATATTATGGAAGACAACAATCAGAAAGCTCAGGACGCGGCGATGATGGCACGCGCGGCCGCCGAATTATCGGCTCAGGAAGCCAATGAGGCTGCCAAAGACAAATATCAGGCTGTCAAAGACAATGTAGCTCAGGGTTTTGACAACGCCAAGGAACAAATCAGTCAGACGGCATCGGGACTGTTGGATACAATCAACGAGAAGTCGCAGACTATAGGTGATAAGGTCAAATCATTCACGGCTGACGCGTTGGAGCGCGGCGGCGATTTGATTGACAATCTCGCCGACAAGGCACACTCAGCCGCTGACAAACTCCGCAAGTAGCAGTCTAACCGACAGGTTGCGCCTCAAATACGAAGCTGAAATACGGATTCGGCTCCGTAAGCAAGATGCGCCCGCTGACAAGTTTATGACTCTCGACAACTGCTTGAGAGTCGGCGCTGACCGCACCCGGTATGACTGCGTAATGTCCTGTTGAGCCTTCAGCTATATAATTTTCGGCAAGACTGAGAGCGACGAAACCCATAGTACGGCGCAGATTGAGTTCGACCGTAGCATCCAAAAGCGACGGCCGGCCGTCATCGCGGTCGGCTATCAGCATGTCTACACCAAGCGGACCCGAGTAGAGGGGTGAAATGACTTCGCTGAGCACCTGCTCAAGCGCGGCGGCAGTGGCCGTCAGCCGTTCGGCAGGATAAATCGCAGCAAGACAATCGGCGAGATAGTTTTGCGGTGCAATGATGTTGCCGGTGTAGGCGCCGCGGGGGTCAGTATCAAAAAGTGACAGCCCCGCGAAACGGCAATGTCCACCGTCGGAGTGGAAGAGCATGGCGAAGTCGGCCAGACGGTCATAGGCGTGTTCGGCCATGACAGACCCCTGTCTGGATATTATTCCCGATGCGTGGCGCATGACCTCGTCAGGACGAAGCGTGCGGCAGTCGATTATGCCGCGGCCGGTGCTCGACCAAGGGGCTTTGATTACCATGTCGCTGTCTTGGACCAGCAAATCGGCAAGCGTGGCGGGATTATCAATCTCGACGGCCTCGGGGGCAATCTCGAAATCGAGTAAGTCGCGTAGCCGACGGTTTATTTCTATCGCGGTGCGTCGGTGTGACAGCTGACGCAAGTGTTCGATGAGCGTGTCGTCAGGCAGTTGCGACGGGTCGAAGTTTTCATTTATAAAATTACGGCGTGCGGCAGCGGACCAGCCCCAAGGCGACGGAGTGAGAGATGTCGCCGAGCGGTGGTCGTAGAGGTCGGCCTGCAGTCCGAACAACTCTGTCATTGTATCAAACCAGCGGGCGTTGACGCCGTGAGTGATGACACGGTCACCGGCCGAGCTATACCATAACGGCAGAGTACAGCCGGCATCGCGGAGACGTCGGGCGGCAAGCGGGGGCGTATAGTTGGGTGTGCCTGCGGCGAGCGCAAGGTCGTTCTCGGGGTTGAAAAGGAGAGTCCTTGACATGATTTATACCATTTTCTCAGCCAAAAGCAGCTCGGCTATTTTCCAGTCAAAAGGTGTGTCAAGATCGAGAGAATGAAGGTCGTCCATCTCATATTTCTTAACACGTCTGAATTCTGACATATTGCGGCGCTCTAACTCACGGGCGTTTATTACATAAACCGCGCCATTGTATTCCCATGCTTTCGGCGCGTCCTGTCGCCTGACATATTTGCCGTCGCCTTTGGATATGCACAGATATCCGTCGGCATCCTCTTCGAAACTGTTGTAATAAGGGTTTGACGCGGCTTCTTTGACCGTGACGACCATATCAATGTCGGGAGAGTAGCAGTCGATGGCTCCGCGGATATCTTCGGCACGACGGAACGGAGATGTGGGCTGCAAAAGGACGATGCGGTCATATGCTCGTCCGATACTCTTGTAATAGTCGAGAGCGTGCAGCAACACTTCGTATGTGCCCATGTGGTCTGACGCAAGGTAATCAGGGCGTACGAACGGCACCTTCAGGCCATAATCCTCGACCACGGAGATGATTTCAGCGTCATCGGTAGTCACACATATATCTTCGTCGTCGGCCATCGAACGCGCGCCGTCAATAGCATAATGGATGAGCGGACGTCCTCCCAAAAGCTTGATATTCTTGCGGGGGATGCCTTTGCTGCCGCCACGGGCGGGAATAATAAACAGTGTTTTCATAAAGTCTGTATTCTTATGGGCTCGTCTTCGTGATAATCAGCATCGGCTCTGAGGCCGATAACCATGTCCCAAGCAGACGCACTTAATCCTGAGCCGGCACGTTTTACCGTCAGATTTTCATCCGAAAACAACTCGCCTTTACGGATGGGACGTTTTGCGACGATTGATTTTTGAACGACTTTTGAAATCTCAATCTCGCTGCGATTTGGCCGTTTGATACCGTCGCCGAGCGCTTTTTCGACATTTCTGATTTCGGAGACCATGCGTTTTAACTCTGCCGGCTCGAGTGAGGCGCGGTGGTCCGGCCCGGGCATCGTGCAGTCAAGAGTGAAGTGCTTTTCAATTACTTTGGCGCCCATGGCTACGGCTGCTACGGGTATCTCTGTGCCGAGAGTGTGGTCAGAATAACCCACATTGCAATGCATCGAGTCGCGTAGCGTTATCATGGCCCTGAGATTGACTTCGTCCATCGGACACGGATAATTAGTCGTGCAATGCAGTAGGATGACCTCGGGAGCACCTGCGGAAATGAGTGTGTCATAAGCAGTGGCAACTTGGGCGAGGGTCGACATGCCCGTAGACAGTATTACAGGGAGTCTGTATGATGCAATCTGTTTGAGATAGTGTAAGTTAGTTACTTCTCCGCTTCCGATTTTGATGAGAGGCAGATGCAGGTCTTCGACAATGAAACGAAGGCTGTCTTCTTCGTCAGGCGTAGTCAGAAAGTCAATACCGATTTCGCGGCAGTGGCTCTGAATAGCATGAAAATCCTGATGTGTCAGCTCGAGTTTTTTCAGCATGTCAAACTGGGTCTCGGTCGTGTTGCCGGTGTTACGTGCCTGATAGTCGGCCGTGTCGGTGTTGCGGCAAACTATTTTCTCGGTTTTCCAAGTCTGGAATTTTACGGCGTCAGCACCGGCCTCTTTGGCCGCATCACAGAGTTTCAGGGCCAGTTCAAGGCTGCCGTTATGATTTACGCCCGCTTCTGCAATTATATAAGTTGCCATATCAGTATCTGTATTTTAAAAGACGGTTGCCATAGTGTGCCGCTTTGTCGGGATTGCGTTTTTCCCAAAGGCGGCATACTTCGGTATAAGTATTATTGTCAAAGATTAGTTTCCCGATATAAAAATCGCATGTGTTTTTAGAAAACTTGCGTTTGAACTGAAAGAGCGAGTTTGATTCGTCGGAGTCTGTTCCTCCGCCAAGATGAAAACGTTTGACCCCGTGTTTTTTCAACTCCTTTGCCGCCTCCCATAGCATGAAATTATTAGGAGACAGGCTAAGACGGTTTATATCGCTCCCGGCGAGATGGTAGTGGCCATATATGCCGTCATAGAAAAAAATAGCAGCAGCGATAATATCATTTTCAAAATTCACACAGCCGATGAAACTACGCGGAAAGAGCTTCTTGAAATTATGGAAGTACTCATCACTGAAATAATAGAAACTGTCAGCGCCGAGTTTGTCCATTGTGGCGGTATAAAGATTCTTGAAACGGTCAAGTGATTTATACTCGTAGTCTGCGGTAAATGTAAGGCCCTCTTTAGAGCCTTTTTTTATGACATTGCGGTTTTTTGTATGGATTTCGTTCATCCACACGTCATCAATCGGTGCCGAGAGATTAATTGCTATGGTTTTGCGGTCATAAATCACGTCTCCAATCATATCGAAATATCTCTGATTGTCGAGCATCGGATGAAAACGTATAAATCCGGCGAGATAACCTTCATCCGCCATTTCGTTTTTGAAAGCGATAAGAGCTTTTTTGATGAAAGCGTCGTCGTCAGTATTATATATCGGGCCGCCGTAGCCATAGGCGGTTTCAAAATCCCGGATTTTAACACCGTCGCAAGTCTCATGCTCACGTGCCAGAAACGGGAAAAGCATGACTTTGTCGCCCTCGGTGTAGACAAACGCCCGGGCTTGTTCGCCGGCCACCGCATTAAGACGAAGATATTCCTCCGTGAAATAGATATCACGTTGCTCGGGTGCAAACATGCCGAGGTAATTATTCCAGCTACCGGTAATGCCTTTGCCGATTATTTTTTGCTGCATGACAAATAATCTTTAAGCCGGGAGATAATCTTGGCTGCTGTCTGACCGTCTCCGTAATAATAATCGGGGCGGAACTTATTATCAGGAATTTTATCAATGGCATCCTTAAGACCGTCAAGAGAGTCACCCGGTGCTGAAATAATGTTTGTGCACAAGTGCCGTCCTGACTGGCGACCGCCGATATTTACGACCGGAACTCCGATAAACGGGGCCTCAATCAGTCCGCTCGACGTATTGCCGATGAGAGCATATGCCTCGTTCATTATCGAAAGATAACGCTGCTGTCCGAGCGAATGAATGAAGTGAAACGAGGGATTCTCCCGGCAGACCGAAATGAAATAATCATTCATGTCACTGCCTCCCAAGTCTGCATTAGCGGCAGTTATTATCACCTCGCAGTCTTTAATCGTAGTGACAGCTTTAATCATATTGCGGGCCATCTCGAGATTATAGGCCGTGGACTCCATAGTCTCGGGATGCAGTGTGCATATCACCCATTTTTTGTTCAGGTCAAGACCTAATGATTGGGCAAGCTGAGAGCGGTTTAGCAGATGTGTGCGTCTGAATGTCTCCAATCCGGGCTCGCCGACATTAAAGACTCCGTCGGCAGAGCCGCGCATGCGGATGATGTTATCGGCCGACTCTTTTGTGCCGGGAAAGTGGAGTGTGGCCATCATGGTCACGGCATTGCGCACCTGATTGTCAATGGCACCCTCGGTGACATCGCCGCCCGAAATATGTGCGACAGGTATGTTCTGGATGAGAGCCGCGGTGCATATCGGCAGTAGTTCGTAGCGGTCGCCGAGCACGACCATAATGTCTGGCGAAAGGTCATTAAGTGTGTCTGCGAAATATGTGCCGCACAGACCGGCTGATTTAGCCACGCCTAATGCAGAGCGGCTGTCTATCAGATATTCGATACGCCGGGTGATATGGTGTCCGTCCGCCTCAATCTGTCTGTAAGTCAGGCCTTGCTCTTCTGACAGATGGGCTCCGGTCACGACCAATGACAAATCTACCTCAGAGTCTTTCTCCAAGTCGGTAATGAGCCACTGCAGAGGTCCGTACTCTGACCTTGCGGCGGTGACAACAGATATTTTATATCTTCTTTTCATTGGTCGGATATGAATGACAAAGGATGAAAATCAAAGTCGCTCTAATAAAATGAATCTATCGGTGCGATTCATGGCTTTTAGCTCGCGAAAATCATATACGCCATCGACAATAACGAATGAGTTATTTTTAAAGCATTTTTGCGATGCGATATTGTTCTCGGAGACCCATGCGATAATCTTTTTATCTCGGCCAAAATTATCTTTGAGGTAGTCTACAGACATCTTGATAATCTGACTGCCGTAGCCTTTGCCGGCATATTCCGATAACACGCTATATCCGTCGAGTTCGGCGCTTTCATTGTTAAACGCAATCTTCGAATAGCCTATCACCTTATCGTCAACCAAATAAAAGAGTACTATCTTATCTGTCTGCAACAGGTTTATGAAGTGTTCTTTTAATCTGTTGTAGTCGGGCGCTTTCTCAAAGCCTGACCATTTTATGGCATTAGAGTCACACTTAAGGTTATAAAAATCATCGAAGAATGATAAGTCTGTCGCTCGTTTGCAAATCATATGCTCAAAGTATGACTCCCGAGGGGATGTTTACAATTGTATCTGCCAAGGCTTCTGTGACGCTCAGGTCTCCTCGCTCGGCCGACTCAAACATGGGCAGACGGGTCATCAGCTGCCAGATGGGACGAGTCATCACGCCGTGAGCGTTAGTGTATTCGAGTATTGCGTCACGGCTCTCACGGTCGGGCATGCGTATGGCGCAGAGCCAGTAGTTGGAGCGCGTGTCAGTGGGCTCTCTCATAAATCTGATGCCGCAAGGCTCTGATGCGAAATAGTCGGCATAGACGGCTGCCGTGGCGCGTTTGCTCTCCAAAAAACGGTCAATCTGCTCTAACTGAGCGCAGCCGAGGGCGGCGTTGATGTTGGGCATGCGGTAGTTATAGCCGATGGCGTCGTGGACAAATTCGTAGGGGTGGGGCACTTTGGCCTGCGTGGTCAGATGCTTGGCGTATGCGCCGAGCTCCTCGTCGTTGAAAAGGAGCATGCCGCCGCCACCGGTGGTGATGGTCTTGTTGCCGTTGAAGCTCATGGCTCCCACGCGGCCGAAAGTGCCGGTGTGGCGCCCTTTGTAGAGCGAGCCTATGCTCTCGGCAGCATCTTCGACCAATTCAATGCCGCAGCGGTTGCATATCGCGGCAATCTCGTCGATGCGCACGGGGTGACCGAAGGTGTGCATGGGCACGCAGGCTTTGATGCGGCGCCCCGTCGAGCGGTTATAACAGCAGCCGTCGTCGCGGCGCTCGGCGTTGGCTTTAAGCCACTTCTCGAGAGCAGTCGGCGACAGACCCATGGTGTCGGCGTCGACGTCGACAAAGACCGGATGTGCGCCGATGTAGCTGATGGCGTTGCATGTCGCGATGAAGGTCAGGGCCTGTGTCAGCACTTCGTCGTCGCGTTCGACACCGGCGAGCATCATGGCCATGTGGAGGGCATTTGTGCCGTTGACACAGACCACGGCGCGGCGTGCACCCGTGTAGGCCTCGATGTCGTGCTCGAAACGGTCGACAAACGGACCGACGCTAGACACGAATGTCGAGTCGATACATTCCTCCAAGTAGCGTTTTTCGTTGCCGGCAAATGTCGGTGCGTGGAGCATCACCCGCTCACCGTCGGCGGCACGGTAACGCTCGCGTATCATTTCGACTATATCTTTAAACATAGCGTTTTTTACATTTTCTGGTCGAGGTTGCGGCCGAGCTCCTCGTGGTGGAAATTAGGCAGATAGTCGCGCAGACAGTCGACGACCTCGGCTTTAGTGAAATCGTGACGGGTGAAAATCGAGTCGAGACGGTCGATAAGAGCCGAAACATCGGCCTTGGGTCGGCGCGTAGACGATGTGACCACGCCGAGAGACTTGAAGCGGTCGGTGTCGGTGGTCTCGGATTCGACCGTAAATTCCTCGACGTCTTTCTCGCCTGTGGTGTCGCTGTCGAAGTAGACTACGGGGTAATCGACATCTGTGTCCCGCATGGCAGCGGCACGTGCCTTTGCCTCGTTGTCGTCACGGCAGAGCAGCGGACGGTGACCGGTGGCGGCGAGGAAGTCGTCGCATATCGACGAGAATGTCTTCATCGATTCTTGGCCGAGCTTGGGATAGAAAACTTCGCCGTTATGGCCGAGCAGGCAGGCGAGCATACATATCTGGCCGCTCTCCTCTAACGACACGAAGTAGCGACGGACATCGCGCGGCGCGACGAGCGGCTGGCGCTTCATCATGCGCTCGACAAAACTGAGCGGCAACGAGCCGTTTGAGAAAGCGACGTTGGCAAAACGGGCCGTCGTCACTTTGAAGCGGTCGCTGTAAGCCATGATGAGGTCTTCCATCACGCGCTTGCTCGCGCCCATGACGTTGACAGGGTTGGCGGCCTTGTCGGTCGACACACAGAAATAATGGTCGGGACGGAACTCGCTCAGCAGTTCGAGCAGCCCGCGGGCCTTGATGACGTTGTTGCGGAGCAGGGCTTCGACCGAGAAACGGTCTTTTTCGCTGCGCACATGTTTGTGGGCCGAGAAGTTGGCCACAATGTCAAATCGTCCGTGCTCGCGCAGTATCTGTTCGAAAACAGGGTCGGCGAAATCGAGTGTATATGTCAGGAAGACATCGGGCACTTTCAGACCGTCGGTCGAGCGCACGTCGCGGGTCAGTTCGGCGAGTCCGTTCTCGTTGAGGTCGACGACATACAGTTCGGCCGGCTCAAACCTGAGCACTGCCTTGATAAACGACTGACCGATAGAGCCCGCACCACCGATGACAAGGACGCTGCGACCCTTGATTTCTTTGCTGAGAGCGTCGGTGTTGTCGACGATGTCAGGCAGAAACATGCTCTCGTCGCGCGAGATTACATATTGTTTTGTAAATTGCTCTAAATTAATCATTACAGACTGTTGATGCTTTGATTTGTTGAGCAGCCTCCGGCGCAGACAGATGCCGGCGGCCTATTATGTCGCAAAGTTAAGGTTTTTATTTGTATATACCGCACAGCCAATGCATCATAAAATCAATATGGGCGACTTCGTCACGAGGTCGCCCATATTCTGTTTTAAAATAAACTTAAAACAATTACATAACTAACATAAAACACATTTTACATTTTCATAGCTCATCGTCATTTAACGGCACAGAGAGGCAGGCGCTTGCATTTGTTAGGTGACAGCGTCGCACATGTGCCGTGTCGTTACGGCGGTGAAAAACCTTGTTAAACTGACATTAAGTGACGTGTGTGTTTAATCAATAGGTTAGAGTGCGAATCATAAATTCAATTATAACGCTGCAAAATTACGGTTTATCCGGCATGTGTGCAAGAGATTGCCTCGACGTATAAGATTTGTTGTGATTTATTAACCGCTGTGGCATTGATTATTAAGTTAATTTACCGCGGCGATAAGCAGTGATAAAGTGTAGACTGACGCTCAATGTGTTGACAGTCAGTCTTCCGAAGCTATTTTCATGACATTGGCCTCGAAGTTCGTGCGGTCTGTCGCACGAGCTTTCAGGCGGTTACGGTAGGCATAAATGGTGTTGAGAGAGTAGTTGAGGACCTGTGCTATGCGCGTAGAGTCCTCGATGCCGAGGCGAGTGAAAGCAAGGATTCGCAGCTCGGTGTTGAGCAACTCGCCATCCTTGAGTACAATTTTTGAATCGTCGCGTAGCAGTTTGTTGACTTCGCTGACAAAATCGGGGTAAAGATGCAGGAAGGCGTTGTCAAATACTTCGTAGAACTCGCGGCTCTGTTCGTCGACAAACTTGCCTGATTTGGTCATGCGGTAGAGGTCGTCGACTTTGCCTGTCGAAATCTTGCGGTTGGCGATTTTGCAGAACTGGTTGAGTTTGTCCATGTATATCGAGCACAGGTTGAGGAACTGGCTGATATACACTTCTTTAGTGCGGTTGGCTTGCCTCAGGCCCTCGTGGAGTAATTTCATGCGCATATACTGACGGTAGAGCAGTGCAATCATAGTGACAAGTCCAATCATCAGCAGCACAATGACGCCGAGCACCCACATAAGCGTTTTGCTTCGCGATTTAAGCTGGTCAGAGTGGGCACGCTCGATAATCGGCAGGGAGCGCGATGACTCTATCATGCGCAGCGTCGCGCCGCATTTGACAGCATTCTCGAGAGCTGTCGACAGGTAGGCATGTGCGCGATCGATGTCTCCGCGGCGATACATGTCGGCTCCGAGTTCCTGCAGGGCTATGACCTCGAGCGTGGCCGATTTGACGTCATCGATAGCCGAAAGAGCCAGATAATAGTCATAGGCGTCTAACTCGTTGTCTTTTAGCGCAAGTTTTGACAGATGATGGGCAGCACGAGCACTGTATTTGCCGCTGCTGTCCTTTGAATGTAGCACATCACTCAGATAGGCGCGAGCCTCGGAGTCTTCGCCGGTGAGGAAGTAATACTCGCCGAGATTGAATTTATGTGCCTCGCTGTCAGGCTCGAGCAGTTCGAGCAGATGTTGCTGCCTGTCAAGGGCTTTGGCGTTATATAGCTTGGCCAAGGGTGTGTATGTCGAGTGAAATGATGCCACATAACTATACATGCGCCTACCGTGTTCATAATACATTTCTTTAAGAGTATCAGGCACCGAGTCGGGGTCGATTGACTCGTAATTTTGAATTGCCGTGTCAAAAAGTCCGGCGAGCGGCAGGTTTGAAATTTTATGGAGTCTGAAAGCGAGAGCCTCGTCGGGTGATGCGGCTTCGTGTTCGCCGAGGGTGAAATAAGCGATTGCCGAGTCGTTGACAAACGACGTGTAGGCTCGGCCGATTTCCATCAGCAGATTACGGCGCTGAGCCGGGGACACGAGACTGAGCCGCACGGTCATCGAGTCGATGTGATTCTGGCGTGCGGTTATAAAATTGTTGCGTTCTTCGAGAGCGTTGTCAAGACGTCTGAGGGCATCGTCACGTTGCTCGGGGCTGATGCCGATGTCGGTTGAGGCGGCACACAAGACGCCGGCGCAGACTGTCATGACAAATGCTTTCAGAAACTTTTTCATAGGTAGTATCAGAACCAGCTGTTAATGCGGTCAGCGCTTATGCTGACAAGGATTGTCAGTCCGTCAGGTGTAAAATTGGGCGAGGTTGTGGCAAAAAGGTCGGCGACGAGCATGTCTATTTCTTCGGGTGTGAGCCTGTCGGCCACATTGACGGCTGCAGTGCGTGCCATAGATGCGGCTATGGTCTCATAAAGGCTCGTGCCGGGCTGCTGTCCGGTCTGTCTGACGCGCATTATAATGTCTTCGACTGTCTCTCGTGGATTGGCGGCGCTGAGAGCCGAGGGCATCGCGTTGACCGACCATGTGCCTCCGCCGAGTGGCGAGAGGTCAAAGCCCAAAACGTCAAGCGAGTCGCATATCGAGCCGAGCATGATGTCGTCGTCGGGACGCAGGCTGACGGCCTCGGGGAAAATCAAGCGCTGAGAGGCGGTCTCACCGCGCGCGACCATGGACATGAAGCGTTCATAGAGCACTCTGACATGAGCGCGGTGGCGGTCGATGAGCAGCAGACCTCCGTCGCGCGACGGAGTCGCTATATATCTGTTGCCTAACTGGATATATGAGGGAGTCGTGCCGTCACAGATGCGTGTGTCGTCGACCGGTTTGATGTCGTTGTCGGGCAGTTCGTCAAGACCAAGCTGGCGTGTCGGAGCCGGTGATGTGAAGTTGCGGGCTTCCATTATGTTGAGGGCGCTGCGCACCTCTTCGAGAGAGGCGCGGCGTTGACGCTGTCCGTCGCCAAACCGTGATATCGGAGGCACAGTCGTGTCGGCTGTGAACGGGTTGTAAGAGGTGTCGTCAGCGTCGGCCGGCGCGGCTATGTCGGTCGACGGCTGAAAGGGTGGTATGTCGGGCGCGTCGTTGACATCGAAGTCTATCGCGCCGATGGCGTTCGATTTGCCGAGAGCCTCTTTGACGGCGGCCACAAGTATCTGCCAGATGGCCGCCTCGTCTTCAAACTTTATTTCGTGTTTCTGGGGGTGGACGTTGACGTCGATGCGCTCGGGGTCAACCTCAAAGTTGATGAAGTATGACGGCTGTGCGTCAGCGGCGATGAGATTTTCAAAACATGAGGCGATGGCTCGCTGGAAGTAGCGGTGACGCATATTGCGGCCGTTGACAAACAGATACTGGTGATAGCCGCGGCGCCTGGCGAAACCCGGCACGCCGACAAAGCCCGACAGCTTGACAATGGACGTCTCGGTCTGCAGCGGCACAATCTGACGTTCGACCGATTTGCCGAAAAGGTCGCCGATGCGTCCGCGCAGTGAGCTGCGCAGCAGCTGGTGGACCGTCGTGTCGTTGTGTATCAGCGTGAAGTCTATCGACGTGTTGACCAAGGCGAGCCGCTCGAACTCATGGATGATGTGGCTCAGCTCGACATTGTCCTTGCTCAGATATTTGCGCCGTGCCGGCACGTAGGCAAAGAGATTCTTGACCATGATGCTTGTGCCCGGCACGGTGGCGCAGGGCTCCTGAGACTCGACGCGCGCGCCGGCAATCTCGATGTGTGTGCCGACAGTGTCGTCAGCCCGCATGGTGCGCATCTCGACATTGGCCACGGCGGCAATCGAGGCGAGGGCCTCCCCGCGGAATCCCATCGTGACTAATTTGAACAGGTCATCCGAGGTCTTGATTTTACTTGTCGCGTGTCGTTCGAATGCCATGCGGGCGTCGCCAGGCGACATGCCCTTGCCGTTGTCGACGACTTGTATAAGTGTGCGTCCGGCATCCTTGATGATAATCTTGATGTCGGTCGCGCCGGCGTCGACAGAGTTTTCGACGAGCTCCTTTACGACAGAGGCGGGGCGCTGTATCACCTCGCCGGCCGCAATCTGATTGGCCACCGTCTCGGGCAGCCGTATGATAATGTCGCTTGCGGGCATTTGCAGTCTGAGACCTTGTTTTATTCGTTTATGACGTATGAAATCGCGTCTATATAATAGAATGACAGATAGTCTTTGCCCTCGTCAGCCAGACGTTTGGCGATTGCCGCACGATAGTCGCACATTTCCTGCTCGAATGTCGAGACGCTGTCAATGCCGCGGGCCTTGGCGTCAGTAGCGCAGGCATGTGTGGCGGCCGCATTTTCGGCGTGGCGCGCTTCCATAGTCTTGATGTCTTCTTCGCCGAAACGGGTCTCGGAGACTATGCCGGTGACGGTCAGTGATTTGCCGACGCAGTCGGGCGAGAAGGCGACGAGTGAGTCGGAGGCGTCGCATCGCAGTATGACGCTGTCACAGCCGGCCGGGGTGATAAATGCTTTGCGTCCGCCGTGCTTGCACAGATGTGAGCACACACCGCTGACGGCTATCGTGTCACCGAGATGCGCTGCCGGATCAGCCATGAGGACGTCAACACTGACAGTGTCGATAGCGGCCGTCTCTGTCCGCTCGGCGCCGGCTGAGTCGCGGTTGCCGCACGATGTGGCCACGTAACCGGCCGCCACTAACGCTGCGGCGGCGATAAACATTTTACAGGCTTTCATTTTCGTGGATTATGTATTGGTTGTTTTTGCAAAGTTAGTCAAAAAAATGATAATTCATCCATTATTTGCTATGTATTGGTATTGGTGTCTTTCGCCTAAAAAAATGGTCTTAAATGCAACACTTTTTCAATTAATGTGTGACATATTAAATAATTTGCTAAATTTGTAACTTGATTTAAAATGGATAAGTATTATTTGTCCATTATGCTTGAAATAAAGTTAAACACATATCAATCATTTTAAACATCAGCAAATGAAAAAGACTACATTCCGCGCTGCTCTTGTCATGCTGGCCGGGGCGATTTCGGTCACCTCGTGCGGTGATGACATGACTGCGGGAGGCGAAGCGACAGGACGTATTGTGCCGTCGGTTTCGCTTGAGACGAGTCTGTTGACGGCTGAGGTCGGCGCACGTGCCGACAACGATGCCTCAGGCTCTGAGAAAACGGTTACGGCCGATGACCTCTCGGTCACGCTGACGTCTGAGGACGGCTCTTTCAGCCGTCATTGGGATAAATTAGCCGACTTCCCGACAGACTATCAGTTCCCCATCGGTAATTATGTTTTTGAGGTCGGTTATGGCGACAGCGAGGCCGAAGGCTTTGACGCCGAGGCTGCTTATGCCGACTCAAAGAAAATCACTGTCGCCGAAGGCCGCGCCACGGGCGTCGAGCTTTGCGCAACACAGACACATGCGATGGTCTCGATAGTCTACACCGAGGCTTTCAAAAATTATCTCGCCCGTGCCACCGTCAATCTGACTGCCGCTTCGGGCGCAATCGGCAGCTTTGTCTACTCGCCCACCTACACCGAGTCTCGCCCGCTCTATATCAAGCCCGGTCAGGTCACTCTGCGCGCCGATATCGAGAAACGCAACGGTGTCAAGGCTACAAATCTCGACCTCGGAGGTTTCGTAGCCGAGGCGCGTCGTCACTACCATGTCACCGTCGACCTTAACGAAGGCAACGTGGGCGGCGCGACAATGCAGATTACTTTCGACGACCAGATTGACGACCGCGAGGATATCGAGATAAATCTCTCTGACGAGCTTCTCAATATGCCCGCTCCCGAATTCACGGCGACAGGACTTGACAATCCGGAGATAAGTTTTGTCGAGAGTGCATATCCCGGCGACAAGGTGGCGGTCAATGTCATCGCTCGCGGAGGTCTTAAATCAGTGATACTCAATGTTAAATCGGTATATTTCAATGATCGTTGCGGCTGGCCTGTGGGTGATTTCGATTTGATGACCGCCGATGCTGCCACACGCAGCCGCCTGACATCAAGCGGACTTGATGTCAAAGGCCTGTGGAACAATCCCGACGCTATGGCCGTGATAGATTTCACCGAGGCTCTCAGCCGCATGTCTGTCATTGACGGCACAGACAACGCGGCCGAGTTTACCCTCAGCGTGACTGACCGTGTCGGCAAAACCACCGAGACTCCTCTGTCGTTCACCGTCAGGGTCCTTCCGCTGCAGCTCGCTCTGTCTGAGCCTTCGGCCGTGCATCTTGACGAGACCACGATGACTGTCCGCCTCACTTACAACGGCCTCAATCCTGACCAAAATGTCAAGATAGGCTATGTCAACGAGCGCGGCACTTTCACCGCCCTCACAATTGACAAGCTCGAAGCTGTCGCAGGCGTCGAAAATGCATATACAGCCAGCCTGAGCGGTCTGCCTGCTGACAACAAGCCTCTGACCCTCGAGGCAAAGTGTGGCACACATACGAGCGAATCTGTCGCTGTGGCACGTGTGCCTTACACATTCTCGGCCTCTGTCGGTGATGCATCCGGCGTTTACGCAAAGAAAGCCTATCTCACGCTCTCGTCAGCAGACTGCAACGCGGCAGTGTTGACAAAATACGCCAAGGCTTATCTCGTCAACGGCGACGGCACGAAAACAGCTCTCAAGACCACAGCTGTGACATCGCCTGACGCTATCCTCGTCGAAGGTCTCGCCGCCGGCACGACTAATAATATAGTAGTCTCTCTGACCGGTGACCCGGCTCAGACCTGTGACCCTGTCGCAGTGACGACCGAGACTCCGACACAGCTCCCCAACTCCGGTTTCGATAACTGGACGAGTGAGAAAAAAGGCGACTACCAATATCTTTGGTCAACTTCCGACTGGACTACAGTTAATAATTTAACAACTTCTGAATCCGGCTCAGGCACTAGTTGGACTAATCCCGGTGGTGCAGCGTATAAGGCAACATCCGGCACAATTCCCGCAAACAGCCGCACGACAAAGGGCACTGATAGCGGAGGATTTATTGGCACTAATAAAAGCGGAGACGGTAATACTCAGGGAGATGCTACGCTTCACAATGACAAGCAGCATAGCGGAGCAAATGCCGCTTTGATACGTACGGTCGGCTGGAGTAAAGATAACTCGGCATCACCCGCTACCAGCGGTCAGCATTTCGGCACATGTAAAAACAAGACTGCCGGCGAACTTAATCTTGAAAATTATACATTCGGCAGCCGTCCGTCTTCACTGACATTTTACTATCACTATGATGTCGTTAAATCAGGCAACGGCGATTACGGTACGGTTGAAGTGATTGTTTACGATGCAGCAGGCACGGCGATTGCTTCGGCATCTTCCAATCTTGGAGAACAGGCATCCTATACTCAAGTATCACTTCCGTTGAGCTATAATAGAGATGCTAATAAAGCTGCAAAGATTACCGTTAAGTTTAAATCTACTGCTAATGCGGCAGCTGTCAGCGACAATAATCTTGACTTCTGGCGTTGTCCCGGAGTAAAGAATGTATCAGGTGGCGAGTATGTTGGCTCTGAGCTTTACATCGACGACATAGAACTGGTTTATTAATCACAAAGCAATCTCACAGCAATGAAAATAAAATATTCAGCAATCGCTCTGCTGACCACCCTTTCGCTTGGTCTCGGCGCCTGCGACAACCATAATTACGGCGCTGAGGGCGACACTATGGGCCGCGTCTCGTTTGAGTCGTTTGGTGTCGATGTCGAGGATAACGAGACTGTCATCGACACGCGTGCCGCCGTCGATGTCTCAGACTATTTGGTCAAGGTCACCGACTCGCGCGGCGTGACAAAATTGGAATGTGCCTACGCAGCCGTGCCCGAAGTCATGACACTTCCCGTCGGTGACTACACAATTGATGTCAAATCTCACACCGTCCTTCCGGCAGAGTTTAATCATCCTTACTATGCCGGCTCTAAGTCGTTCACCGTCAAGGCCAACGACATCACCGACATAGGCACAGTCACCTGCAAGTTCTCGTCAATACGAGTGTCTGTCAAATATTCCGAAAATCTCAAGCCTCTGCTTGGCGACGACGTTGAGGTCATAGTCGAGGCCGGCTCGGGCGGACGTCTTGTCTTCACCCCGTCTGCTCACCCCGCCGAATCGTTCTCGGGCTATTTTGAGGCTGTCGACGAGAGCACCACGCTCATCGCCACCTTCAAGGGCACCGTTGCCGGCAATCCTGACATGTGGCTCCGCAAAGAGCTCACTGATGTCAAGGCCGGTCACCACCGCATCATCACCTTTAAAATCAAAGGTCTGCCCGAGCCTCCCGAGGAGACCGGCACAATCGACCCCGGCACAGGCATCACGCTTGATACTACGGTCGAAGATGTCGACCGCGAGGGAAACGTCACTGTCGACGAGGAGATTCTCGACGACAAAGACCGTCCCGGTCAGGAAACTCCCGAGGTGGACCCCGATGATCCCAATAAACCGGACAAACCCGATCCCAAACCTGAAAATGACGTAGATATTACAACACCGGATCCGGAAGAAGAAGGTGTTGACAAACTCGTTTTTGATAAAGAAATCGTTCTGCCTACGACAGCAAGCGGCGTTGTCAATATCTCATGCACCTCGGGTCTTGCTCATCTCTATCTTGAAGTCACAACTACAAATGAAGATTTCAAAGGCATCGCTGTCTCGATGTTCGGCGATGGAACAGAACCCTTTGACCTCGCTTACCCCGGCGCGACGGGTGAAACTCTCAAGGGTATGGGCCTCAATGTAGGCGATGAAATCATCAACGAGAAAGATGTGGTCTTTGATATCTCGACGTTTATTCCTCTGCTTGAAGGATTCGCCGGAACGACTACATTCAAACTCACAGTAGTCAGCAATGACGGAAACGAATTATCTAAATCACTCATCTTTGTCGCACCCGAAAAACAATGAAAACTAAGTATCTTTTCCCGCTTTGTGCCGCGGCCGTTATGGCTGTGACGGCATCCTGCAGCGACGACGAGCGTTATGACGCCGCCGGACAGGGTAGAGTGATTATCGACACGCAGATTCGTCAGACCACTGCCACTGTCACCCGCGCGGCCGCTGACGAGGATTATCTCAACAGCTCGCTTATCTTATGGATTTCAAATGACCGCGGCCCGGTCAGAAAGTATAACGGACTTGACCAAATCCCCGCCGACGGCGACTGGCTCAAATCAGGCAGCTATCTCGCCGAGGCTTGGGCCGGCGACTCTGTGTCGGCATCGTTTGACAAACGCTGGTTTAAGGGCAGCAAGTCTTTTGAAATCACTCCCGGCGAAGTGACGGCCGTGACTGTTGACTGCAAGATAGCCAATGTGCTCGTCTCTGTGGTCTACCCCGAGGCTGTTACAGACCTGCTTGACAACGTGACGATGACCGTGGGTCACCGTCGCGGCTCGCTGACCTTTGAGGCGCCCGATGTCGCTGACGGTCGCAAGGCATACTTTATGATGCCATCTAATGACAAGAATCTTGTCTGGACCCTCAAGGCCACCAAGAAGGCTGACGGCGCTCCCGTCGAGGTCACAGGCACCATCGAGAACGCCCGTCCCGCAACCGAATACATCCTTACTGTGCGCGGCGACTCCAAGCCCGGTGAGGCCGGCGGCGGCTATTTCGACATCAATGTCGATACTGACGAGGTGGAGGTCTATGATGATATCATGCTCGAGCTCCCGCCAATTGTCAACGGCTACGGCTTTGACATCAATGACCCGATCGTCGGCCAGCCCGGCAATGTAGGGCGCCGCTCGGTGTTTATCAACGCGAGCGACGAGATTGTCAGCGCCACTGTCTCGATTGATAATTTCAGCACCTTGCTCGGCATCAAGGACGACGCCGGCAATGACTTCACTGACCTTGACCTCATCAAATGCGAGGATGCGTTCTATGAGCGTCTGACAGTCGCCGGCATCGAGCGGATATATAATTATGACACAGCCGAGGGTTATTCAACTCTCAAAGTCAATTTCCTCGACAATTTCACAAATTCGCTGCCCGAGGGCAACTACAGTTTTGTCTTTACTGTCACCGACTCAAAGGAGCGTCGCTCGGAGGCCACGCTCAATATCAATGTCAACAATGCTCCCTTGGAGCTTGCCGACATCAACGAGGCCGACACATGGACAAACCGCACGGTGCTCCGCGCGACGGTGCTCCGCGAGGATTACGGCACCGCATCGTTTGAGTACCGTCCTGTTGGCTCGGGCTCATGGCAGACCGTCGCCGCCACGGCTGACGGCACGGCTATGAGTGCTCCGGTCAGCGGCCTGCAGCCCGGCACAGCTTATGAATATCGCGTCGTCTGCACCCTTGACAACTTCACATCTACCGCCAAGACATTCACCACCGAGATCGCATCGCAGCTGCCCGAGAGCGGTTTCGAGAAGTGGTTCCGCCTCTCGGGCTCTAACAACAAGTTGTGGGGCATCGGCGACGAGTCAAATCCTTTCTGGGGCTCGGGCAATTCGGCGCTCTCGTCATACCTGTTCATCGTGAACGCTGATAACAACCCCACATCGATTGACACCTCTGTAAAACATTCGGGTAATTCGTCTGTCAGACTGAAATCGATGGAAGTAGCCGGCGTACAGTTTGCTGCAGGCAACATGTTTGTAGGTGAATTTATCCGCACCGACGGCACCAACGGCGTCATCGGCTGGGGCCGTCAGTGGACATCGCGTCCCGCCAAGCTACGCGGTTATGCCCGTTACGCCCCGGTGGCAGTCACGAGAGAGAACGGCGATTACGCCGCCCTCAAAAAAGGCGACATGGACCAAGGTACTATTTACATCGCCCTGCTTGACAACTCTGTGATGCAGGAAGACAGCGGCAAGCAGTATCCGGTCATCGTCAAGACTAAGGCTGCCGAGCGTCAGCTCTTCGACAAGAACGGCTCTAACGTGATTGCCTACGGTGAGATGGTCTTCAAGGACGCTACCTCGGGTGACGGTTTCCAAGAGTTTGAAATCACGCTTGACTACAAGCGCAATGATGTCAAGCCGACTTACATCATGGTGACCGCCTCGTCGTCGATCGGCGGTGACTACTTCGTCGGCGGAAACGGCTCGCAGCTCTGGCTCGACGACCTCGAACTCGTCTACGAGTAATCCGCCTGACACAATAACTTATGCAAAGGCCGCGCCCCGTCACCGGGCGCGGCCTTTTTTCAATACGCCTTATAGGCCCTATAAGCCCTATAGGCCCAATTCTTCTATAATTACGACTGATAATTTGGCATTACTTGCGATTTATGCGTAAATTTGCACTCTAAAACGATTTGCCAATGCTGCGATTAAGAGTAAAGCGACTATACACATTCATGCTGCAGAGCTTTTTGCCTCTGTTCCTGATGACTTTCTTTATCGTGCTCTTCATCGTGTTGATGCAGTTTCTCTGGAAATTTGTCGACCAGCTCGTGGGCAAAGGTCTGACCTTCGACGTCATCGGCGAGCTGTTTTTCTATGCCGCCCTGACGATGGTGCCGACCGCGTTGCCGCTTGCCGTGCTTCTGGCCTCGCTGATGACGTTCGGCAATCTCGGCGAGAAGTTTGAGCTGACGGCCCTCAAGGCCTCGGGCATATCGCTTTTCCGCATCATGCGGCCGCTGATAGTGCTGATGGTGTTCATCGCCATCGGCGCCTTTTTCTTTCAGAACAATGTGCTGCCCGTAGCGCAGACCAAGATGTGGACGCTTTTGTTCTCGGTGCGTCAGAAGTCGCCCGAGGTCGAGATACCCGAGCGCTCGTTCTATGACCAGATTCCTAACATGAATCTTTATGTCGATCACAAGAATCCGGAGACAGGTATGCTCTACGGCATGATTATCTATGACGTCACCCGCGGCATCGACAACTCGCGCGTCATACTCGCCGACTCAGGCAAATTGAGCTTTACCGAAGACAAGACGCGCCTCTTCCTCCATCTCTACAGCGGCGAGATGTTTGAGAATCTGCGCGACAACAGCCTCGGCGTGACAAGCTCGGGTTACATGCCTTTCCGCCGTGAGAATTTTTCGGATAAGGAAATATACTTTACTTTCGACGCCAATTTCAACCGCATGGATGAGAGCGGCATGCGCAATCAGTATGTCGGCAAGAATATCAGCGAGCTGCGTCACTCGATTGACTCTATCGGCGCCCGCGTCGACTCTATCGGCGCGGTCTATGCCGGCGAAATCAAGTCACAGCCCTATCTCGGTCTGTCGCGTGAGGTCAGAGTGCGCAACGACAGCGGAAGCTATGTCACTGTGCCGCGCGCCGAGGTGGCAATGTCAGCGGCCCTTGACCTTGACTCGATATTCAATGCACCGACGCCGTCCTACGCCAAGACTTATCTGAATCAGGCTCTGATGAAAGCGCGTCGCCAGCGGCAGGACTACGAGTATCGCTCGTTGTCGCTCACCGAGCAGGCCAAGTTGGTCCGCCGTCATGACATCGAGATGCAGAAGAAGTTCACGCTGTCGATAGCGTGCATCATCTTCTTCTTTATCGGCGCACCGCTCGGTGCCATTATCAAGAAAGGCGGCCTCGGCACACCGCTTGTGATTTCGATTATACTCTTTATTATATATTACATCATCGACAATACGGGTTACAAGATGGCCCGTGACGGCAAGATTCTTGTCTGGGAGGGGTTGTGGCTGAGTACGGCCGTGCTATTGCCGCTCGGCGTATTCTTCACGTATAAGGCTGTCGGTGATTCGGCGGTATTCAATATCGACGCCTACCGCAATTTCTTCAACCGGCTCATCGGCCGTCAGCCCAAGCGCAATCTTGAGCTGAAGGAGGTCATCATGACCGAGACCAAGCGCGGGCGTTCGCTCGAGATTCTCGACAAGCTGCTTGCCGATGCCGAGGCTGCGCGTGCCGTCGTCAGTTCGCGGCCGCGTCTGATGCAGTATTTCATCACGGCGCCTTATCGCCCGCTGCGCGACGAAATCAACAATCTTGTCGATTATCTCTCGAACACTCGCGACCCGCAGGTCGTTAATCTGATAAATAAATATCCGTTTGCGGTGACGCGGCGTAATCTCGACGCGGTCATTGCCACCACCCGTGAACTGACTGCCTATATCGGCAGCTCTGACGGCTCTGAAGATAAAACAGAAGAAAATGGAACAGAAAATTAAACTTGACAGTATAGAGGAGGCCATCGCCGACTTCCGTCTCGGACGCATGGTGATGGTCGTCGACGACGAAGACCGCGAGAATGAGGGCGACCTTATCGTCGCAGCCGAAAAAATAACTCCCGAACAGGTCAATTTCATGCTCAAGAACGCCCGCGGTGTGCTCTGCGCCCCGCTGACCATCAGCCGTTGCAAGCAGCTCGGTCTGCCTCATCAGGTCGAGGACAATACGTCGGTGCTCGGCACACCTTTTACCGTCACTGTCGACAAACTTGAGGGTTGCTCGACCGGTGTCAGCATCCACGATCGTTGTGCGACAATCCGCGCTCTCGCCGACCCGAAGTCGACGCCCGAGACATTCGGCCGCCCGGGTCATATCAACCCGCTCTACGCTCAGGATCAGGGCGTGTTGCGCCGCAGCGGCCACACCGAGGCTGCTGTCGACCTCGCACGTCTCGCCGGATTAGAGCCGGTCGCCGCTCTGATGGAAATAATGAGTGATGACGGCTCGATGGCCCGACTCCCAGAGCTGCGTCGCAAGGCCGACGAGTGGGGCTTAAAATTGATTTCGATACGTGACCTGATTGCCTACCGTCTTGAGAAAGAGAAACTCGTAGAGATGGGTGTCGAGGTCGACATGCCGTCAGAATACGGCCATTTCCGCCTGATTCCGTTCCGTCAGCTTAACAACGGCCTCGAGCATATTGCCATAATCAAGGGCGATGTATCGGGCGATGAGCCTGTGCTCGTTAGAGTTCACTCGTCGTGCGCGACGGGCGACATATTCGGCTCTAAACGCTGTGACTGCGGCGAACAGCTCCATGAGGCGCTGCGCATGATTGAGCGCGAAGGGCGCGGCGCTGTCGTCTATCTCAATCAGGAAGGTCGCGGTATAGGTCTGATGGACAAAATCCGCGCCTATAAGCTTCAGGAAGAGGGACTTGATACCGTCGAGGCCAATATACACCTCGGTTATGGCGCTGACGAACGTGACTATGGTGTTGGAGCTCAGATACTTAATCTACTTGGTATACATAAGATGCGCCTGATGACCAACAACCCCATCAAACGCATCGGACTCGAAGGCTACGGGCTCGAAGTCATCGAGAACGTACCCATCGAGATAGAGCCCAATGACTACAACCTCCGCTACATGCACACCAAAAAAGAGCGCATGGGCCACGACCTCCACAAAGTCGACTGATCCACACACTCACTTTTGTATATAAAATTAGCTACCATAGCTTTTATAGCTACGATAGCTAATTTCTTTTTTACTCCATTACCGAGAATTTAAATATGGTCTCGGAGGTGTATTTTTCGCCGGGGCGGAGGGTGGCCGATGGCCACGAGGGCTTGTTGGGGGTGTCGGGATATTTCTGTGTCTCAAGGCAGACTGACGCACGGCGGTCGTAGCGCACTCCGCGTTTGCCGGTGAATGAGCCGTCGAGGAAGTTGCCGGTGTAGACCTGTATGCCCGGCTCGGTGGTGTAGACGTCTAAGACGATGCCGCTCGCGTCAGACGACAGCGTGGCGGCTTTCTGACGGATATCGCCGCCGGTCGAGAGCACCCAGTTGTGGTCGTAGCCGTGGCCGTTGGCGAGTTGCTCGAAGTCGTCGTCGATGCGTGCGCCTACGGCGGTCGGGCTGCGGAAGTCCATCGGCGTGCCTTCGACCGGCTCGATGGCGCCGGTGGTCATGAACGTGCTGTCGACAGGCGTATAGCTGTCGGCGTTGATGGTCAGCATGTGGTTGGCATTTGACGCCGCGTCGCCGTCGAGATTGAAATATGAGTGGTTGGTCATGTTGACTATGGTCGGACGGTCGCAGACGGCTTCATACTTGATGTCTATCGAGTTGCTGTCGCTGAGCGTCATGATGACAGTACAGTCAAAATTGCCCGGGAAACCTTCTTCGCCGTCAGGCGAGTGGTAGCTCAGACGGAGTTGGGTAGGGGACACCTGCTCGGCGTCGAATACCTGATACTGGAAGCCGCGCGGTCCGCCATGGAGGCAGTGGCCGTAATTGTTCTGCGGCAATTGGTAGTCCACGCCGTCGAGCGAGAAACGGCCAGAATCGATGCGGTTGGCGTAGCGGCCGATGGTCGCGCCGAAGTCAGAGGGGATGTTGTCATAGTCGGCGACGGAGTCGAAACCGAGCACGACATCGCGCATGCGGCCGTTGCGGTCGGGTACATTGATTGAGACGATGCGTCCGCCGAAATTGGTCACGCAGACTTCCATTCCGGCTTTGTTGCGCAAGGTGTATAGTGCTGTCGTTTTACCGCCGATGGTATCGGCGAAATCGTCGGGGTGCAGACCCGAGTCGGTTGTTTCCGGCTGGCTGACGGTGCAGGCTGTCGCGGCTGTTATGGCGGCGAGGGCGAT
>ENA-OYXU01000143-OYXU01000143.1-human-gut-metagenome-genome-assembly--contig:-NODE-143-length-31053-cov-4.725369_pt1 | contig 31053 bp, 18 predicted proteins | sample MGYA00243243_ERZ653435 | MGnify/ENA primary metagenome ERZ653435 (study PRJEB26926, sample SAMN06165113) | human gut metagenome | biome: ENVO:00009003; feature: ENVO:2100002; material: ENVO:00002003... | reverse complement strand
GCACAGGACACTGCGGATGAGACTCCGGCTGCCGCAGAACCTGCCGCTGCAAGCGAGCCTGCTACAGAGGTAAAAGATACTGAAACTGTCGCACCCGAACAGGCGTCCGAATCCAGCGAACCCGCAGCCGACGCCCAGCCTCGGCGCGACTTCCGCCCTGGAGCCAACGGCGACCTCGGCGAATTCTTCCCCCGCAGCGAGGGACGCAAATTCGTACCCCGCAGCCAGCGCGAGCGCGAGGAGGCTGAGAAAGCACAGGCCCAGGCGCCCATCACCATCGCCGAGCCCGGTCAGCCGTTGCCGCAACAGCAGCAGGGCAAGAAGTTCAAGAACCGCAAAGACCGCATGCAGCATCCGGCCGGACGATTTGACTTCTCCGGTCTGCTTGAAACCGCCGGTGTACTCGAAATCGAGCCACAGGGTCACGGATTCCTGCGTTCCAGCGACTTCAACTATATGCCCAGCCCCGACGACATATACGTCACGCAGCAGCAGATAAAAAGTTTCGGTCTGAAGACGGGCGACGTGGTGGAAGCCTCGGTACGTCCTCCGCGCGAGAACGACAAGTATTTCATACTCACAAATGTGCTGCGCGTGAACGGCCGTTCGCTCGACTTCATACGCGACCGTGTGCCGTTCGAGCACCTCACCCCGCTGTTCCCCAACGAGAAATTTGACATCACCAGCGGAAGCACCTGCAACATGTCGACACGCGTCGTGGACATGTTCGCACCCATAGGCAAAGGTCAGCGCGGCCTTATAGTGGCTCCTCCCAAGACCGGTAAGACTCTCCTGCTCAAGGATGTTGCCAACGCCATCGCCGAAAATCATCCCGAGACGTATATCATAATCCTGCTCATCGACGAGCGCCCCGAGGAGGTGACCGACATGCAGCGCAGCGTCAACGCCGAAGTCATAGCCAGCACATTCGACGAGCCGGCCGACCGCCACGTGCGCATAGCAGGCATAGTGCTCGAGAAAGCCAAACGCATGGTGGAATGCGGCCACGACGTCGTGATACTGCTCGACTCCATCACCCGTCTGGCCCGTGCCTACAACACCTGCGCTCCGGCCAGCGGCAAGATACTAAGCGGCGGCGTGGACGCCAACGCCCTCCAGAAGCCCAAACGCTTCTTCGGTGCCGCACGCAACATCGAGGGCGGAGGTTCGCTGACTATAATCGCAACCGCACTCACGGAGACATCGTCGAAGATGGACGAAGTGATCTTCGAGGAGTTCAAGGGCACAGGCAACATGGAGCTTCAACTCGACCGCAAGCTATCCAACAAGCGCATCTTCCCGGCCGTAGACATCATGGCATCCAGCACACGCCGCGACGACCTGCTGCTGCGTCCCGAAACTCTCAACCGCATGTGGATACTGCGCCGCTTCCTCGGCGACCGCAACAGCGTGGAGGCCATGGAATTCATGAAGGACCGCATGGAGCGTACGCGCGATAACGACGAACTGCTGCGCACCATGGGCGACTGACGACAGCCCCAACAGAAACAACTTAAAGCGCATGGCCTGGGAGTTCCAGGGCCATGCGCTTTAAGTACAAGATGCCTACAATACGTATTGTACGATAAAAACCTGTACAAATGCGAAATTTCATCACCACCGCCGCACTTCTCTGCATCATGTTGCTTACCGGAGGCAACCGCACTATCGCCGCCACGCCGACCTTTGACTTCGTCACGGGTGAGGACGGCAAAAGAGCATGCATACGTCTGCCTCGCGGGCAGAGCAGTGTAAAAGCCGTATTATACTGCCACCAGAACATGACCGAGGAAGTGCTGTTCCGCAGCGAGCGCTTCTGCAAGGCTATGGACAGCCTCGGAGTGGCGATGACATTCGTGCAAAGCGGTTCGCAGAACTGGGATGTCAGCACAGGATGCCAGGAACGCTTCGACAGCATAATGGCCGCGCTCGCCGACGGCACCGGGCATCCCGAGATAGCATTGGCCCCGGTAATACCTTTCGGGCACTCGGCGCAGGCCACATTCCCCTGGAATTTCGCCGCGTGGAATCCGGACAGAACGCTGTGCATCATTTCCTTCCACGGCGACGCCCCGCGCACCAATCTCTGCGGCTACGGACGCAAGAATGTGGAATGGGGACGTACTCGCAACATCGACCGCATCCCCGGACTTATGATCGAGGGCGAGTACGAATGGTGGGAAGCGCGTGTGCGTCCGGCCCTCGCTTTCAGAATGATGTATCCCGACAGCCGTATCTCCTTTCTGTGCGATGCCGGCCGCGGCCACTTCGACCTCTGCGAGCCGACACAGGACTATATAGCCATGTTTATAGCCAAGTCCTTGGCTGAACCTCGGCCGGAAGGAGGTGTGATGTACTCACGCTGGCTTGAGGACGGAACCGAGAGCGACGACCCGCATGACATGTTCTGGTATCATGACGACGAGATGGTGGCGCTGACACGTGCACGCTATGAGGCCACACGTGGAAAAAAGATGCAGTACCTTTCGGCTACAGTAGACGGCAAACAGGTGACCTATAACGCCGACAGCCATATCAAAATCATAGTGCATGCCGACAAAAAAGAGTTCACGGTGCGTCCTGTATTCACAGATGAAAGCCATAACACACACTCCGACAAGCATGCGGCCGTCACGCCGAAGGTCAGCATCATCTCCGGTCCGGCGGTCCAGACAGGCGAGTACACTTTCCGTTACGACCCCGATTATTTCGGCCGCGACCCGCGCCGGCTGTGGAGTGGCATCACGCTCTGTCTTGAAGCCGACGGCGATGACGAATACAAAGCCGCCGTGCAGGAACTGAATATCCGCATCAAGGAATAAAGAAATGCAATTTTTTGCGCTGAATCTCGTTAATATGAGTATCATGCGCAGATTATTACCCATCATCATATTCTCGCTGCTGCTCGGTATCCCTGCGGCAGCTCTGGCGGCAGTCAGAATCCAGGGAAAAATCACCGACGAGAACAACGAACCTCTGGAATTTGTCTCCATACGCGTGCAGGGAAGCGCTATCGGAGCCACCTCCGGGCTTGACGGCACCTTCAAATTCTCCGTAGCCGAGACTGACACGCTCCGCCTCGTGTTCACATGCATAGGCTATCAGGAGTCACGGCGTAAGCTCATTCGCCCCAAGGGCGACGTGACTGTAAACGTCAAGATGGAGCCCGCGAGCTATGCCCTGAACGCCATCGAGGTCACCGACTACCGTAAGCAGACCGACGCCCTGCAGCGCATCGACGCCGACAGCTACCGTCTTGCGCCTGACGTCAGCGGCGGGTCCGTCGAAAGCCTCATATCCACGATGGCAGGTGTCAGCGGCAGCAACGAAATGTCGTCGCAATACTCCGTGCGTGGAGGTTCGTACGACGAGAACAGCGTCTACATCAACGGAATAGAAGTATACCGTCCGCAGCTTATCAGCTCCGGGCAGCAGGAAGGCCTCAGTATCATCAACCCCGACATGGTGGGAGCCATCGGCTTCTCCACCGGCGGCTTCGGAGCGCAGTACGGCGACCGCATGAGTTCCGTACTCGACATCACTTATCGTTCGCCGGAGGCATTCGAGGGCAGCGCGGCCCTGAGCCTCATGGGCGGCAGCCTTGCCATAGGCAGCGCGTCGGGACGCTTCACACAGCTTCACGGCGTACGCTACAAAAGCAATGCATCGCTGCTCAGCTCAATGGAGGACAAAGGCGAATACGACCCCAAGTTCTTCGATTACCAGACATTCATGACCCTGCGCATGAGTCCGAAGTGGAAAGCCAGCGTGCTCGGCAACATCTCCATCAACAACTACCGCTTCGTGCCGCACGACCGCAACACCGCCTTCGGCACATCCACGGATGCCAAGCAGTTCAAAGTGTATTTCGACGGACAGGAAAAAGACCGCTTCGAAACCTTTTTCGGCGCATTGTCGCTGAACTATACTCCGAGCAAGCAGTCGACCTTCGACCTGCTCCTCTCGGGTTATCTCTCCAATGAGCTCGTGGCCTACGACATCAGCGGAGAATACTGGCTCGACCAGGCCGGCACCTCAGGCGGCGACAGCGGCAGCATAGGCGGCGAACTCGGCGTCGGCAAATACCGCGAGCACGCGCGCAACCGGCTCAAGGCAAGCGTATTCAGCGCACAGCTGCGCGGTGCCACCAAGGTGCGCCGACACAACTTAGCCTACGGAATAGGCGTAAACTTCGAGAAGATACACGACCGCACGCGCGAATGGGAACTGCGCGACAGCGCCGGATTCTCCCTTCCGGCCGTGCCCGACCAGCTGCGCGTGATCTACAATCTGGACTCGCGCCACGACATCAGCAGCGCCCGCTTCTCGGCCTACGTGCAGGACATCTACCGCCTCTCCACCAAGGCAGGCTACGTCAACATCAACGGCGGTGTGCGCATGAGCTACTGGGACTTCAACCGCGAGTTCCTCGTCAGTCCTCGCGTCAGCGTGGGTTTCGTGCCGGATGCCGCACCTCGCTGGGCATTCCGCCTCGCCACGGGCCTTTACTACCAGTCGCCGTTCTATAAAGAATTCCGCCAGCCTGTATCGGACGCCGAAGGCAACACCATAATACGCCTCAACAGCGACATCCGTTCGCAAAGGAGTTTTCAGGTCATAGGCGGTGCCGACTTCACGTTCAGGGCCTTCAACCGTCCGTTCAAATTCTCGGCCGAAGCATACTACAAGAACCTCGGCAACCTCATCCCCTACGAACTCGACAACCTGAAAATAGTCTATGCCGGACAGAATCTCTCCAGCGGTTTCGCCGCCGGCGTCGACTTCAAGCTCTTCGGGCAGTTCGTACAAGGTTCCGATTCCTGGATCAGTCTCTCGCTGATGAAGACTCAGGAGACACTCAACGGAGCTAAGGTGCCCCGTCCGAGCGACCGCCGCTACAGTCTGGCACTGTACTTCACCGACTATTTCCCGAAATTCCCGAAACTGAAATTCAGTCTGCGCGGAATCCTGAACGACGGACTCCCGATGACGGCTCCGCGCAGCAGCCGCGACAAAGGCTACTTCCGCGCGCCGGCCTACAAGCGCGTCGACATAGGCCTCAGCTATGCCCTACTCGCCCCTGCGGCAGAAGGCGCACCACGCCGCACAGGCATCGCCGGAAAGCTTAAAAGCATATGGCTCGGCCTGGACGTATTCAACCTGCTCGACATCAGCAACGTCAGTTCCTACTACTGGGTCACCGACGTAAACGACATACAGTACGCCGTACCGAACTATCTCACGCGGCGGCAAATCAATCTGCGTCTGAGTGTAGACTTCTGAAATGTTTGGTCTAAAACGGCCAAAAATAGTGATATTTGGCATTTTAAGGGAAGTATTTTATGGTATGTTCAAAAAAAATTGTAACTTTGCATGTTATAAAACATAGCGATACAACATACGAGCATGATTAAAGCAGCCCTCGAAAAAGTTATCAATGAGGACATGGCCGAAATTTGGACTCGACTGAACAGCGACGAACGCCGACTGGTGGTCGAGAACATGGAGGTACATACCTACAAGAAAAACCAACTGATTTACGCCGAAGGAGACCAGCCCGAATTCCTGTGGGTACTCCTGAAAGGAAAAGTAAAGAAGACCAAAGAGGGCGTTGGCGGCCGAGTTCAGATATTGCGTCTCATTCGTCCCGTGCAGTATTTCGGTTATCGCGCTTTCTTCGCCGGAGAGAGCTACGTCAGCAGCGCCTCGGCTTTCGAGCCGTCCATGCTCGGCGCCGTGCCCCTGACCCTCGTCCGCGACATGATCAGCAACAACAACCAGCTGGCATGGTTCTTCATTCAGGAACTCTCGCGCAACCTCGGCGGCTCCGACACCCGCATCGTGAACCTCACGCAGAAGCACATCCGCGGCCGTCTGGCCGAAGCCCTCATAGTGCTTCTCGACAACTACGGCTATGAGGACGACGGTTCCACCCTGCGCATCTACATGGCCCGCGAGGATCTCGCCAACCTCTCCAACATGACCACCAGCAACGCCATACGCACCCTCTCCACATTCGTAGCCGAGCGTCTGGTAGTCGTAGACGGCCGGAGAATCAAAATCATCAACGAATCCCAACTGCGCAAAATCAGCAAGTACGGCTGATGTCGGCGCTTTTTTCATAAATAACCAACGGCTGCTCCTGTTCCGGAAGCAGCCTTTTGACATATCACAATGCTTGTAATGAAATTCGGCGGAACCTCGGTAGGTTCGGCAGAACGGATGCGGGCCACCGCCGAGATAATCCGCCAGAGTACAGACGACCATACCGTCGTCGTGATGTCGGCCATGTGCGGCGCCACAAACGGCCTGATCGACATAGCCGACAACGGCGCCACGCCGGACCGGTTGCTCGAACGCCATGCCGCCACCGTCGAAGCCCTCGGGCTGCCGTCAAGCGTCATGAGGCATATCAGCGACGTACTCGCCGCGGCCAGCACCCGCAGCGAGACAATAGCCTGCGGCGAACTGTTCAGCACCGCAATCATGCTTGCCTATCTCTATAAGCAGGGCATGGATGCCGCATGGATGCCGGCTCTCGACTACATGCGCATAGACCCCGATGGCAATCCTCTCGTCGAGGCCACCGCCGCACGCGCCCGCGCGCTGTTGAGGCAGAAAGGCGCACACCGCATATACATCACCCAGGGATTCATAGGACGCGACGGTGAGGGCCACACGGCCACACTGTCGCGCGGAGGCAGCGACTTCACGGCAACCCTGCTGGGCGAGGCGCTCGGCGCCGCCGAGGTACAGATATGGACCGACGTGGACGGCGTCTATACGGCCGACCCGCGCATAGTGAGCGCCGCACGCTGCATTCCGACCCTGAGCTACAGTCTGGCCGACACGGCAGCCCGCCTCGGAGCAAAGATACTGCACCCCGACTGCGTGCGTCCGGTCATGCGGACGGGATGCCGGCTGCGAGTGCTCGATTCGTTCCACCCGCAGGCGCCCGGTACGCTCATACACGACACCTGCGAAGCCGCAGGCTTTGTGGCCGTGGCATGCGCCGCCGACGGCGCCACGGCCCGCGTCAGCATCATAGGCAGCCGTCCCGACGTCAGCGCCTCCGACGTCAGCGAGCTGCTCGGCGGCGCACCCGCCACAGCCGGTGCCGACCACATCACGGCCACCGTCGACGCCGCAGACGCCGACGAAGCCGTGCGTACCCTTCACAAGTACTTTATAGAACAACGTAAACCGATATGATTACAGTCAGCAACTTGGGCATCCAGTTCGGCAAACGAGTGCTCTTCCAGGATGTCAACCTCAAATTCACACCCGGAAACTGCTACGGCATCATAGGCGCCAACGGCGCCGGTAAATCCACCCTGATGCGCATGCTCAGCGGCGAGCTCGCCCCCACACACGGCACGATAGCGCAGGGCAGCGGCGAGCGCATGAGCGTGCTCGAGCAGGACCACTACAAATTCGACGACTGCACGGTGCTCGACACCGTGCTCATGGGCCACACAGTATTGTGGGATATAATGAAGGAAAAAGACGCACTCTATGCCAAGCCCGACTTCAGCGACGAGGACGGCATACGCGCTTCGGAGCTGGAGGAGAAATTCGCCGAGCTCGAAGGCTGGAACGCAGAGAGCGACGCCGCAGCCCTGCTCAGCGGCCTCGGCATCAAGGAGGACAAGCACGGCCTGATGATGCGCGACCTCAGCGGTAAGGAGAAGGTGCGCGTGCTCCTTGCCAAGGCACTCTTCGGCAATCCCGACAACCTGCTGCTGGACGAGCCTACCAACGACCTGGACCTGGAGACCGTGGCCTGGCTGGAGAACTGGCTGGCCAACTTCGAGAACACCGTCCTGGTGGTGAGTCACGACCGCCACTTCCTGAACGCCATCAGCACTCATACGCTCGACATAGACTACAACAAGATCTCCCTGTTCGCCGGCAACTATGACTTCTGGTACCAGTCGTCGCAGCTGGCGTTGCGTCAGCAGCAGGCCGCCAACAAGAAGGCCGAGGAGAAGCGCGCCGAACTGTTGGAATTCATCCGCCGTTTCAGCGCCAACGTGGCCAAGTCCAAGCAGACCACCAGCCGCAAGAAAATGCTGGAGAAGCTGAACGTGGAGGAGATCCAGCCGTCGTCGCGCCGCTATCCGGGCATCATCTTCACGCCGAACCGCGAGGTGGGCAACAAGATCCTGGAGGTGAAGGGACTCAAGGCGTCGGTGGACGGCGAGCTGCTGTTCAACGACGTGAATTTCCAGATCGAGAAGGGCGACAAGGTGGCGTTCCTGAGCCGCGACCCGCGTGCCATGACCGCGCTGTTCGAGATAATCAACGGCAAGCGCGAGGCAGACGCCGGCACCTACGAGTGGGGGCAGACCATCACCACAGCCTACCTGCCGCTTGACAACTCGTCGTTCTTCCAGACGGACCTGAACCTGGTGGACTGGCTGTGCCAGTACAGCAAGGACAGTTCCGAGATCTACCTGAAGGGCTTCCTGGGCAAGATGCTGTTCAGCGGCGAGGAGGTGCTGAAGAAGGCGTCCGTGCTGTCGGGAGGCGAGAAGATCCGCTGCATGATCGCACGCATGATGCTGACCGACGCCAACACCCTGATCCTGGACTCCCCCACCAACCATCTGGACCTGGAGTCCATACAGGCTTTCAACAACACGCTGCAGAACTTCAAGGGAATCATCCTGATGGCCAGCCACGACCATGAGTTCATCCAGACGGTCTGCAACCGTGTGATCGAGCTGACGCCCAACGGCATCATCGACAAGATGATGGACTACGACGACTACATCGAGGACGAGAAGGTGGCGGCCACCCGCGAACGACTCTATAATTAATTTTGAATTTGGAATGTTGAATTTTGAATGGCCATCCGATCGGAATTCAACATTCAAAATTCTCCATTCAACATTATATGAAGCACACAGTGATGTTCCGTCTGAAGGGTACGCCCGCGGAGCGCCAGGAACTGGCCCGGCGGTTCGCCGACGCCTTGATGGAGCTGCCGGCATTGATTCCGGAACTAAAATCGATGGAAACGGGGCTGAACGTCAACCCCAAGGAGACTTTCGACGTTATTCTTACAGCCGAGGCAGACTCGCTTCAGGATATCGCCGCCTACAGTGCCCATCCAGCCCATGTGGCGTGCGTGGACATCATCCGTGACAGCATAGATTGCCGTGCATGCGTGGACTACCTCGGATAAACCTGAATAAGCTCCACCGTCATTTTCACAACTATGAAGAAACTTTTCATTCTGGAGTTCCTGACGGGGCTCCTTTTGTTTACGGCCTGCGACAAGGACGACAATAAGAATCAGGATCTGGATCAGATCCAGAACAAGACCTACACCGGCATGAACGTGCTGGACCTGGAGTACAACGACACGGAGATGGCCGGCAAGTCGGTCGACGTGGCCCGGGGCTCAGGTTCGGACGTGAGCCTGGCCTTCTACTCCAAGGTGAACCTGGGGGAACTGAACGCCGCCTTCAAGGATCTGCCCGAACTGGACGGTCCGGGAGTTCTGCCCGGCTCGCCGAGACTCAGCGTCACCGTGCCGGTGTCGCGTGACGGCCATGACTGGGACTTCAGTCACCGTGGCGAGACCGACTTCGTGACCTACCGTCTGGAGGGAGACTTCGACAACAACCGGATGGAATGTGAGTTCGAGGATGTCAGACTCAAGAACCTGACATTCGCCGGAGGCGCATGGAAGCCCGTTGCCGTATCGCAGAACCCGCTGTCCGACAGCCAGCCGTTCCATATCGTATGGGAGACCAAGGCGCCCATCCAGCTGCCCGGTACCCAGTACGGCATCCAGGACCTGCTGCGCATCGTGGTGAACGCTCCGGTGATTCCCGTCTACAACGGCACGGCCGAGATGTCGCTGTCGCAGGTCATAGCCAACGGCCTGAAGAGCGTAGGCATGACCGCCGACGGGTGCATACCAGTAACATATCTGCAGACGGCCAACGGCGCGGCGACCTTCGCCAACGCTCCGCGCTGCACGTTCATGTATGTGCCGCTGTCGGAATACGCCCTGAAACTCTACGCCAATCCTGCCGACATATTGACATTGGTGCTTCTGAACAACACCAACCGCGACCCCAATATCCCGGACAATCCCTTCGGCAAGCCCAGCCGTGCCGAGAGCGGGACGCTGGTGCAGCTGCTGCAGGGCCTGGTCAAGAGCCTGGCACCCATGCTGGCGGACGGAATCCCGATGGCCTGCGTGCGGCAAGGAGACAATATGTCGCTGTACCTAAGCAGCGAGTTGCTGCTCCCGCTGCTTAAGGATGGGATCGTGCCTGTGCTCGCTAATCCGGCGATGCGTGGAATCGTTGCGGACCTGGTGGAGCACAACGCCACCCTTGCGCCTCACGCGGTGGCAATCATGGCATTGTACGACGCCCTCCCGACCATCCTGGACCAGACCACCAGACTTGAGCTGGGACTTAACTTCACTAAGCAAAAGTAAAGACGCCATGCTGAACGTTTTGTTGCTGATTGTTGGGCTCGTGCTGATACTCGGCGGGGCCAATTACCTGACAGACGGAGCCGCGTCCATAGCCCGCAGGTTCGGTCTGTCGGACCTTATGGTGGGACTGACCATCGTGGCGCTGGGCACCTCGGCGCCTGAACTGACCATCAGCATAATGTCCGCCGTCCAGGGCAACACAGGCATGGCCATAGGCAACGTGGTGGGCAGCAACATCTTCAACGTGCTGCTGATCATCGGCGTCGTGGCCCTGGCGCGTCCCATCCGGGTGGAGAAGGGCATAATGATCAACGAGATCCCGATGGTGATCCTGGCCAGCGCGGCCGTGCTGGCCATGGGGCTGTCTCCCTGGCTCGACGGCACCCCGGCTACAATCTCGCGCGTCGGCGGCATTCTGCTGCTGCTGTTCCTGTGCATATTCATGCGCTTCCTCTTCGCCAAGGCCAGGGTCAAGCCTGCCGACAGTGGCGGTGAGGACGAGGTGGCCGAGACCGGCAGGAAAGGGGGAGGCAAGAAACTGTGGCTGTCGATAGTGATGGTGGTCGGAGGCCTGGCCGCTTTAGTCTACGGCGGCGACCTGTTTGTGGACAAGGCATCGGCCATAGCATCCTCGTTGGGCGTGAGCGACGCCGTAATCGGCCTGACCATCGTGGCCGCCGGCACCTCGCTGCCTGAGCTTGCCACCTCGCTCACCGCAGCCATCAAGGGCAACTCCGGGATCGCCCTGGGCAACGTGATCGGAAGCAACATCTTCAACATATTCCTGGTGTTGGGACTGGCGGCCACCATCCGCCCGTTGCCCTTCGCCGGCGTCTCCACGCTGGACCTCCTGGTCATGACCGGCAGCGCGGTCCTGTTCTGGATCTTCGGATGGTTCTTCAAGACCCGCACCATCACCCGCGTGGAGGGTGCGATTATGGCCGCCTGCTATGTGGCTTACATCACTTTCCTGGTAATACAAGCATCCTAAGATTATCCCAACTTCTTAATGAAAACTGACAACAAGGAGGAACTGCTCCCGATAGTCGACGAGAACGGTTTCAAAATCTTCGCCGCTCCGCTGCAGGGCTACACTGATGTACCTTGGCGACATTTCCATGCGGAACTGTACGGCGGCATCGACGCATATTTCACTCCCTTCATCCGTGTGGAGCGCGGCCAGGTGCGTCAGCGCGACCTCAAGGCGCTGGCATCGCCACTGAACGACAACACCAATCTGATACCTCAGATCATCTTCCGCGACGCGGAGGAGTTCGTAATGCTGGTTGACGCCGTGACCGCAGCCGGATATGATCATGTGGACCTCAACATGGGTTGTCCCTATCCTCCGCAGGTGAATCATGGACGTGGCTCGGCATTGCTGACGCGTCCGGAATTCCTGGAGGAGATTCTGGAACTGATGGTCAACCGGCACGTCGGCGTGAGGTTCTCGGTCAAGATGCGATTGGGCGTAAAGGATCCTGAGGACTGGCGCAAGGTTCTGCCCGTGATCAACCGTATGCCGCTGACACATGTCACCGTCCATCCGCGCATAGCCGTTCAGCAGTATTCCGGCGATCTGTATATGGCGGAATTTGCCGAACTTTTGAAGGTGTCTGCGCATCCCGTCATATTCAACGGAGACTTGATGACTCCGGCCGACATAGACAGAATCAAGGCCGACCACCATGCCGTTGCCGGCGTGATGATCGGCCGTGGTTTGCTGGCTGACCCTGCCCTTGCTGTGGAATGGCGCGAAGGGACTGTCTGGCCCGAGTCCTTCCGGATGCAGAAACTGATGGAGTTCCATCGTCTGCTGCTGGAGCATTACACAGCCACTGTCAGCGGCGACGGTCAGGTACTGCAGAAGATCAAGCCTTTCTGGGATTATCTGGAGCCTGTCATCGGCCATAAGGCCGCCAAGGCCATACGCAAGGCCACGACCTTGTCCAAATATCACGCAGCCGTCCGCTCCATTCAGTAACGGAACTGCCTTTTACTTCACAGGAGTGACGGTGTAGCCTGCGTCGCGCAGCAGTTGCAGCAGACCCTCGCGTGCGGGAAGGTGTCCGGCTCCGACCACTACCAGCAGCGGCGTGGTCTGCATCTCTTCCTTCAGGATGCCGGCCCATGTGCGGTTGCGTCCTGTAATCAGTTTCTCCTGTCCCCCGGGATCCTTCTGCTGAGCCTCAAGGATAAGTGCCTCCAATGCGGACAGGTCCTGCCGCAGGTAGGCGTTGGTGAGCTTCACCACCTTGTCGCCCTCGGCCTCGATGTCATCCACCGTCTCCATCAGGTCCTTGGCCTGCTCGGCGATCGGGGCGCCCATCAGCATATTGGTCTGGAACTCCACCGTCTCCAGGCCGGCCACAGGCTTTCCGGCCTGCTTGGCGCGTACCTGCACAGTCTGGTCTATACCCTGCGTCAGATCCATCGGCGGAAGCACCTTCATGGCCATCCCTGCGGCCAGCTGCGAGGATACGGCAGCGGGCTTAAGCATCGGAAGCATCTGCGCGGGCATCTGCTCCGGCCCGTACTTGGCCCACACTCGGTTCAGGTTCTCCATCTGCTCGGCTGTCAGGACCTTGTCGAGGGTGCTGTCGGCGGGAGCCATCATCATCTTCTGCATGGCCATCAGAGTCTCCGGCTTCATCATCAGGTCCATGTCGATCTCGCCGTAGACCTTGGCTGCGTTGTCCAGCGCCTGCGCGAAACCGGGGATGGAGTCCAGGAAATTCACCGGGGCGAAGTGGTGGGTCCCGAGGATGTACGACACCTTGTCGCTCTTGGGCGAGGTGACTTTCCACAGCAACTGTGCGTTGGCACCCATGGCCATCAGCACTACGGCCGCCATAACCAATAGATTCCGTTTCAGATTCATCTTCATATTCATTTGTTTTTGATTAGTTTAATCAGTTTTTGTTCAGATTTCCGCTCCTGTTTGGTGTAGTGGTGTATTCAACTACACCGCAAAGTTAACACTAATTTCCGAATCCACAAACTTTTCGCGATAATTTTTCGGCAGTCCCCGTCCTTTCGCGTCTTTCGCATCTCTCCCACTCCCATCCCACATTTCCCACCACTCCCACAAAAACACAGCTTGTAATTATTGATTTGATAGAAAACGAATCAAAAATAGTAAAAATTTAGGAAGAAAATCCTATTCAATAGGATTTTCTTCCTAAATTTTTACTATATTTGCAACATGAATTCCGTGTTGGCAAAATATGGCAATCTACCGGTGTCCTCAGCGGCTTTGGCTCTGGAGTTTCCTGATATTCGGAAATCCGGGCAAAAACTTGGCATGCTTGAACGGGATGGAGAAATTATCCGGCTTAAGCGGGGACTGTATGTGTGTTCTGAGAAAGTTACCGGCAAAGTTCTTTCGCCAGAGCTAATTGCCAATAGGTTGCTCACCCCATCCTACATATCCATGTCAACTGCTCTTCGCTATTATGGATTGATTCCTGAGGCTGTTTATATGACTCAATCCATGACAACAAAGGAATCCCGGGAGTATGATACACCTGTCGGTAGATTCACCTTCATCAAGATTAAAAAGAATATTTTCAACTTGGGCATTCGCAACATTGAAGAAAACGGATACTCTTTTCTGATCGCGTCACCGGAGAAGGCTTTCTGCGATCTTATTGCCAATACACCGTCTCTGTTTTTACGCTACCGCAAAGAGGCACTTACATATCTTGAAGAAGACATACGCTTGGACATGGAAGCTTTCTATCGGTTCAATCCCGAGATCTTCAAGCAATATATTGCTCTTAATGGCAAGAAATCAACATCTATACAAACCATTTTAACCCTACTGACAGAACATGGATAACGAAATTTATGACAACATGTTGGCCCGGTATGACGTATCTGACACTACCAAGCGTCGCAATGCAATATTTGAAGTCAATCAACAGATCATTCTCGCTGGACTATATAATGCCGGATTTTTCAATAAAGCGGCCTTTTATGGTGGAACATGTCTCCGCATTTTCCATGGTTTAAAACGGTTTTCGGAGGATTTGGATTTCTCATTGCTTAAGGCTGATGCCAATTTTAACTTTACTCAGTATTTTCAGCCTATCATCGATGCCTTTACATTGGTTGGTCGTAACGTTGATATCACAAAGAAAGATAAGAAAACCTTCGGTAGAGTGGAGTCGGCTTTCCTCAAAGATAATACCGATGTCTTTGATGTCACGTTCCAGACTGATAAATCTATCAAGATAAAGATTGAGGTAGATACCCGCCCTCCGATGAAATTTCAGACAGAACAGAAACTCCTGCTCCAGCCACATGCGTTTATGACCCGGTGTTTTACTTTGCCTGATCTGTTTGCAGGCAAGATGCATGCACTTGTCTACAGGGCTTGGAAAAACCGTGTCAAGGGACGCGACTGGTATGACTTCGTATGGTATGTAAGCCATAATGTGCCGCTTGACTTCAACCATCTTGCGGAACGTGTACGCGAATTCAATGGTGAAGAAATCGATAAAGATACGTTTCTGTTAAAATTGAAAGATCGTCTGGCATCCGCTGACATAAACCAGGTGAAAAGCGATGTATTGCCATTTATCCGTAATCCGAAAGAACTTGACTTATGGTCTACCGACTTCTTCCTTCAAGTCGCTGATATGATAAGATTCCTTTAGTTCGCATCCTTCCCATAAAAAACAGTCTTCCACCGAACCATACCCCCGGCAGATTCGTATTTAAATATGAAACACACAAATAACGATAACTATGAAAACCACTAAAGACCAGGCTCCGGAAGATGCCTTGTTCACACAGGCCAAGGAGTCGCTCCTCAACGATATGCAGGCGCGTGGACTGGGCGCGATAATCTGGGACATCTCCACCGCCGGATTCCATCAGATTCCCGAGATAGTCCATGTCTCGGCCAAGGACGGCAAGGAGCGCGTAGCCCGCATCCAGGGGCTATACGCCTACGACGGCGACCTCTACCTCATTGAAGAAGACCGCGCGCACGTCTCCATCGACAGCTTCTACAACCACGACACCGAGGTGAAGCCCACTGTAGTCACCCTGACGAAAGACATGGCAAAAGAATCGCTTGGCGATCCGCTTGACGCAAAGGGATACACCACCCAGGGTTCGCTTGAAGAGTGGACCGTCATCGCCGACTGCTACTTCGAGGCCCTGGCCGAGGCCTGAGCCGTTCCACAAATATAAAAGTCCCGACGGTTATAATCAACAGTCGGGACTTACATTTAGTGGTTAAGTAAGACAAATGTCAATGGTCAGATTGCGACTTTCTTGCCGTTGACTATGTAGATACCTTCCGGCAGGTCTCGCAAGGCGCGGTTTATGCGGATGCCCTGCAGGTTATAGATAGCGGGCACGGATTCCGACTCCTGTATACCTGCATCCTTAAGGCCGGAGATTCCCTTGTCTTCCACCTTGATTATGTCGGACGGAATGGAACGGCGTGTCCCGTCTATGCCGCATACGTCATAACCATAAACCACATCCGGGTCAAGGCCATCGATATGGTAACCATAGACCTCGCCGAGATTGATAAATGCATCCTGACCCTCAGCAGCTACATCAATTGAGCGCAGCGGCTGGAACCGGTCATACACATAATGAAGCGTGATATCATCAATCAAGATAAAGCCTCCGGTAACTCCCTCCTCACGTGATATAACGAGACGCACACTGTCGGCTCCGGCGGTCTCGATGTTCGGTGTTATCACACGCTTGTCATAAGCCGTATAATTCCATATCTCACTCCATTGGCCGTCAGCGAACCGCTCAGCTGTCAGAACGAGTCCCGCCTTGTTGGGATATGCCCACAGTTCAATAGCGTCAATCTTCTGTCCCGGGACACACACTGTAAGCGAAGCATTCTCGTCACGAAGACGTATAGAGGGAGCCGCCTGTCCGAAATCATTCTCATTACGTCCTTGCTTTTCAGTTACAGACCAACCTTCCGGAAGATGCGGATTAGAGGTAGAGAACTCATCGAACCCATGCGTCAGGAGTCCCTCGCCATCATGCGTAGTTGTATAAAGAACTATGGAATAGGCGGATGCGCCGGGCATTGGATTCCATCGTGCCATGAAACTACTCTCGGTGACATCGGCGGCATCCAAAGCCTCAGCCTTTTTCTCCTCCAATTGGAGCGGCAGAGTGGTGAAACGCACTTCCTGATCATCCGAAGAAAGAGAGTTGAGTCGTGCCTTGATTACAGCCATGTATTCAGTTTCCGGAACCAGTTCGGTGAATTGCGTGCTTTCAGAATCGTTGATTACCCTGGATAAAAGTTCCTGACCGTCACGCTTCAACGTGATCTCATACGATTTCGCAAATTCGCTCGCCGCCCATTTAAGAGTCGCGCTTGTCCCCATGATATCAACGATTTCCGCCCGTGGCGAAGGAAGGACATAACCTGAATTCGTCAACAGGAACCGGCAATTGCCACCAGGGACCTCATCAACCCAGTCGAAACCAAACACCGGATTCGAACTCCAATCCGTAAAACTATAGGATGTGACGCCGGCAGTCCCCGGAAACGGATCGCTCGATGATCCGTCTGTCGTGTATTGACGTGCAGCCTCTACAATGTCCACACATTGGTGGGACTGGTCGGCATTGGGCTCGTTCTTGTCCCATATCAGCTGGTTTTCCTCGATATGCCAGACCACAATACCATGACCGGGCAGGAATTCATCCCAGCCCTTCTGCTGGCGGTTCTCGATCAGGAAATATTCCTTGTCGTCGGAAGTGACCGAAACCCGGTAACACTGGCCTGTCTCTATGTAAGGTGTCATCTCAACCGGAGCAGGCTTCTTCAAATCCAGTTCGACTGGCTCAGTCCAACCAAGGGAATAACGCTCGAAAGCGGAATAAGTCGGCGGACAATTCTGATTGTCATTGTATGACCCGCTTGACATCAAGTCCCAATGTCCAACGTTGTTGGTAAGATTCCCAAAGGAACTGCTGTTGTTATAATGGTCGGCCAGACCCAGCACATGCCCGAATTCATGGACGAAAGTACCAATGCCTACAGGATTATGCGTTTGTCCGTTTACCTGCTGAGACACAGTGTAACGGTCTACCGACACGCCATCGAGCGACATAGTCGCGTCCTTGTAATGCAACTCATAACTATGGGGCCATATCGATTCCGACTCCCCCGAGTCCGCACGGCCATAACCGGCATACAGGCAATAGACATTGTCCACCTTGCCATCGCCATCCGTGTCGTACTTGCTGAAATCAACATCATACTGAGCGTCGGCGAGCCGCAGAGCCTCCACCACCATCTTGTAGGTGTATTCGGACCCAGTTGCTCCGCCGTAGTCCTTATAGCTTCCGGAGACCTGTACCGGACCGTACACATGGAACTGCGGATCATACCTGCCACAAGAAGCATCGTGATAGTAATCATAGGCTGACCCCCTGGCTCCGAACTCCGAAAAACCCTTCTCATGGAAGAAACGGTCATAATACGCCGCAGGGTCGGGAGTCCCGGCATTGTCCGAGAACTTCTTGTCGGCGAAATCCACAAGAATCACAAGGACAGGCAGTGTGCCCTTGGTCGGTACATCATTGATCCTGACTATACGCTGCGGTGTCCCTGCCATTCCCGATGAGTCATCCGTCATGTCTGGACGTGATGAAATCCACATACAATCCAAGGCTGCCTTCAGGTCCCTTTGATCCAGTGTGGCCACGAATGTCTTCTCCGCTTCTGAACGAGCCTGAACTGATGTGGCCGCCACTCCCGAACACTCGAGTTTCCCGTCACGACACACGGCATACTCATGGTTGCGTGACACTGGATTATATATCAACGGATAGCCGTCATCGGTCAACATCGCGTTGCAGAATCCATCCCCGATACGTGTCACCGCCAACGTCGAGCCATCAGCCTGGGTTATCGTGATTTTTCCAGGATAGGGTGATACGCCATATGACTGCGATGAAATCAGAGTCAACAGCATAACCGTGATCAGATGTCTGGTCGTAATCTTCATTTTCGTATGATTGATTTGCTTATTTCATTATAATCTTACGCACGCTTCCATCACCGTAGCGGATTATGTTGATTCCCGGCTTCAAGGACTCCTGCCGTAACCCCGTCAGGCTATAGATGCCTTCCACATCCAGAGATTCCGGCGTCAATGTCTCCACGATGCTGATGGGGTCTTTTCCCTCCAACGTGCATTTCTCAGCATTATATATCGTACATCTGTTGCAGTCCGCACTGTCATGGTTGCTGACGAAGGCCACGATCTCCATATTGCCACTGTTCCAGTTCTGATCCACAGGCACGGTATATGTAAGCACCACGGGATCAACGCCAGCCAGATCGACCGGATCTCCAAGGGGTGCGGTCACGAACATGCGGTTTGCCTCGTTATGCTCGTAGTCATCGTAAGCGGGTTCCTGAGGACCGATGATGCCATTCTCAACAAGGCATACCGTTATCACCGGAGCGCTTCCTATGACAGCCCCCTCAATTCTGGCGGCGGTCACCTGCAGCGACAGGACACGGGTGGCAGGATCATAATTGCGGAGAATGTCTACAGTCACTTCAGCCGGAACCGCCGCCCTGCCGTCAATCAGATCACGAACCCATTTTGCCTCGCCGATTTTGGTTACCGGGCCGGGTGTGTCTCCCGTATTTGTCCGGTCTATCATCAAACCGGGGGCAAAGGTGTGGCCATTGTCGTTGTAGAACCACAGCAGGTCCTCGCTGCCCGGTGCCGTCAATGCGTCACGGCCAAATCCTATGTGGTGCGCAATCATGACATAATCATCGAAGCCCTTGAGGGCTTCTGCAACGATCTGCTGCCCTGTGGGACAGTTTATACAACGCATCCCGGTGAATTCCTCGATCAAGACCTTGCGTGTCACATAATCCCGAACCAGACCGAGATGGAATGCCGCGGAATTATTATCCTGAATCTCGTCCTCTTTACCATCGGCAGAGAGGACACTAACCGTTGCCTCATATTGCCCGGTAATGTTCAGTCGCTCGATGGGGAGCGAGAAACGTCCGATTTCACCCGGCAATATATCCTGGACCTCGGCATCCGCCTCGATATGTTCGGAACCGCATTCAAGCGACATGCGAGCCTTCGACAGTATGGAGGATGTATTGTTGCGTACATATCCGGTTACATTGAACGGGTCGCCGGCCGTTGCCGTGATGTTATCGGCTTTCAGCATAGCCACGTCATTGACTCCATAACTGGCGCCGTCCATAATCAGCTGGATGCATAGAGGCTGGACGCCCTGCGGCGAGCGGTCCCGCCATCCGGTACTTTCCATCACCCAGCAACTGCCCGTCGATGTCAATCCGTCGAAACCCGAGAGACCGGGACGGTCCGTCACTCCGAATTCATAGCCGGCCCACAGGTCACCGTCCGGATATGTTATCGGTGAGTCAAAATATATTTCGTTCCAGCCCTTATAAAGCGTCCCGGAATGGAACGTCAATATATCCTGAGATTCAGGGGATTCCTTAAGGAAGACAGTTATTCCCTTGGCGGCATCGGCGCCAAGTCCGACACGCATTCCAATCACCGACGTTCCTCTGTACATTCCAAATGTCTCCTTCGGAAGACTGATCGCCACTGAACCCGTTCCTGACAAAGATGACTGTACGGCTGCGCCATCGCAATATCCTACGGTTATGTCATCGGCGACAGCCGACACCGGCGACAGCGCCAGCAGAGATGATACAAGTAATATTCTATTCAAAGTCTTCAGAATCATGTTTCATTATATTAGAAAATTATAAGAAAGAAGAGAGGGACCGGACGTATGTCCGATTTCCGGCATCCGGTCCCTCTCCGACTACAGGAGATTACTTACTTCATCATGAGTTTGAACGAACGGGATTCTCCACCGCATTCCACGCGGAACAGATAGATGCCCGTCTTCAGTCCGGTGTCTACGTCGTTCATTCCGGCATTGAGCCTTACGGTCCGGATATGCATTCCGGCGGTATCGTCAACGCTCAGTACGGCGTCATCGGGAACCGAAACAAGCACATGCCCGTTGCCTATGGAAGTCAATGCCACGCCAGATTCATAAACCGAGCCGACCTCGCTTACCTTGCCGCTTTCGTCAAGACCGAACTGGCAGAAGGCCGCTTCGGAGTCTCCGGTCGCATATACTGCCTTGACGGCCCATTTATAGGCACCCTTGGCGACATTCTTCCAGGTATTGTCAGAGAATGACGTACCGGTGACAGGCTGCTCGGTCAGGAGAGTCCATGCGCTTTCATCCGCATCCTTCGATTCAGGCAGACGATATACGCGATAACCCTTGACCGGGAACTCATATGCGGAAATCTGCTTATGCTCCGCGGCCTTGACAGCCCGGTCAGCGCGTGTGACAGAGAGTTTCATCGGATTGCCGCTGATGATGGGCTGCGGCTCGGACATGTCCGGAGCCTTCTCGTAATCCGTACGCCTCAGATTGTCGCAGTACGCGTGAATCAGGTTGTTGTAGTTGAAGCCATCGTTGACTGTCAGTTCCTGCCAGCCCTGGCCGAAGTTACCCCAGTCTCCCTTACCGGCGACCACAGGGCCGTTATCGATGCCCAGGGCGTTGCCCGAGCCGTGGAATTCATATCCCACAAGCAGGGTCTCAGTGCCGTCAAGATGATAGGGATTGTCAAGAACCACCTCGTTCCATGCGTTGAGTTCAACGTCCTCGGCGTTCTGGGTGGCTACCTCCGCCACAGTCATGTCGTTGTTGACACGCCATATCTTCACGATCCAATAAGCGTCGCTGCTGACCGGATTCGACTTGGAATGAGTCGGGAAGAACGAGATCTTCGTGATGTCCAGCTCGGCCATTCCCTTGGTCTTCTGGTCCTCCGGATCGAACATCTGAGCCACCGCGCAGAATCCGACGGAAGTACCGAATCCGGCATAAGGAGCTCCGTCATCCCAGTATGCCCAACCCTCGGTCGGTGCATATGCACCGGGTTTACGCCACTGGATGTCAACCTTGGAGTTGTCATCGGCAGGATATGCCTCGACGTATCCGGGAAGAGCCTTCACCTCGTTCAAATCTATAGCCAGAGTCTGCTTGCTTTGGTCTATACGCTGGCTTATCTCAGCGGTCTCATATCCGGGATGTACCACCTTGACATCATACTCGGCAGGTTTCACCACCTCAGGAATCACGCATTTCCCTTCGGCGTCGCTTTCCGCACGGTATGCTACGGTGCCGTCATTCCCGGCAAATGTCACCCTAGCCCCTGCTGCGGGCTGTCCGTTGTCAGTAGACAGCGCTACATCCACCAGGGACACCTTCCCCTTGGGAAGCACTTTCGAGAGGGCGGCTCCCGAAGGCACATCACCGAAGAACAATGACTTCACGGCATATCTCATGTCCTGATCGGGGAGGTCCTTCCAGTCCTTGTCGACATAGGAGGCTCCATCCACAGGCTGGGTATTAACCTTGACCCACTTCGACTCGTCCTCCGAGTCGGCGGCGGCCAGACGATAGACGTCAAAACGTGTGTCCTCATCGACTGCCGATGCCGGATCGGGTGTGTCGGTTATCTCAAGACGTGCCATGACGTTGCCGTCCCATTGCATACGCAACCAGTCATATTTCATATTTGCCTGATCGAACATATAGAAGCAGCAGCCTTCCTCATTGAACGGTCCCTTGTCGATGGACACAGTCAACGTATTGGCATCCGGTGATGTCACTGCATAACCATAATAATATATGCTCTCAGGATCCATCTTCAGCGGCTCGTCGAGAGTGACCGTGATCCATGTCCCGACCTCATCCTCGCTGACCGTATAGTCCTGGCGCCACTCCTCCACCTGGTTGCCGTAGGCGTTCTCGCTCCAAACCAGAGGCGAGTATGTGACGGCAGCGTTGGCGTAGAACGTTACCCCGCGGATATAGAAATCACCGTAAGAGTATTCCGTACGGAATTCCGGACGCATGCACTGACCGGCGATCATCTCGGTACCGGGACTGAAGGCGTATGCGATATCCAACTCCCCGTCACCCCATGCCAGCGTGGCATCGGTGGCCGATGTGGGAGCGATCCAGTTCAACCGGGTCTCGTCGATGTAGTCGACCGCTGTCAGGTCTTCTGCCTTCTTCGGAGCGAATACCATCTCGACATCATACGTCTCATTGTTTTCGTCCACATTGAGTTCCGTCACCACACGCTCATAATATGGTTTGAGAACCATCAGCGAATAGTCGGCGAAGCGTATGTTCTCGAACTTGGCCGACGATTCTCCGTCAGGCACTGTCTCGGTGAATGTCTTTCCGTCACCTGTAATTACAACCTTGGTTCCGGAAGCACTGCCCCGGTCGGGCGATACATTGACCGTGACCGTAGCGTAACGACCCTTGTCGACACCATCGGAGAATGTAGGCATCGAAGTCACTCCGTCGCCCCACTGGGAGCGGTTGCCGTAGAACGCGGTTACCGCGAATCGATATGGCTTATTCTCGATTCCGCTCCAGGTCTCGTCGGTGTAGTTCGTCTCGGTGACGGGAGTGGTGTTCAGTTTGGTCCAGCGTCCTATATACTCACCTTCCTGACCCGGTTCGAGTCGGTAGATGTTGTAACCCTTGACCTCCGCATGTTCCGGAATACGGTCCATCGGCTGACATGCCACCGGAGCGTCAAGCATTATCATCGCGGGCTTGAAATCCTTACTCTCCTGTACCGGAGCGGTATTGGCCTTCATGGCCTCATCAAGAGCGGGCAGCGATTTTGCCGCCGGGACCTTCTCTTCCTTTACGGTTGCCCATTCCACAGGTGCGGAATTGGGATTGTTGCCGAACGTTGTGCGGATTCCCCAGTTGTAATCCATCGATTCGGGTAGAAGTTGACGGGCGGTGGTCCACTCGTTGGATGTCGGGTCATATATACAGTCTCCGCCTTCAACAGCCGGACCAAGGTCGAATCCTGCAGGATAGGCTCCCACAATCGATTTGACGATATATCCGACAACGACACTCTTGTCTGAATCGATTGCAAACGGAGTGTCGAGTGTGATCTCGTTCCACTCCTCGATCTTCAGATCCGTAACGTCCTGCTTGTAGCGAAGCGTTTCCTTGCCGGGTTCTCCCTGCCATACGGCGATCGAGAACTGAGAGTGACACATCGGCACAAAACTGATGGACTTGATGAAATATCTGTTATCCACATCCATCGCGGCGAGTTCCGCAGGTGTGTAACGATGACCAACGTTCAGCGTCTCGGCGCCTCCCAGCTGTCCGGTAACGCTGTCTCCGCTCTTGGTTCCGTTGACATCGAAAATCGGAGCGTCCCACTCTATGCTTGCTACGGAGCTAGAGTCGACGGCACGGACCTGGTAAGGCGAGGCCGTGAGCGGTGTGAGCGTCATGCCGTTCCACTCGTAGGGATTTCCGTCCCAGCTTGTGAACATCATGTAATTGAGGGAGTACGTCTTGAAACCATCCTTGGATATCGTGAAGACGGGATAGGCCTTGCCTCCGTACACATCGCTGATGTCGAAACGACCCTCGGCGTCTGTGACCGCCGTCAGTTCGTTGTCGCCTTTCAGATAGAGTGTGGCGCCTGCAACCGGGCTTCCGTCAGCGGCGTTGATCACCGAGCCTTTAAAGCCGATCTTGTCAAGAGGCTTCATGCCGGTGGCGTCTATAACCGTATTGCCTCCTTCCTCCACATTGCCCGAGATCGAGGCATCCTGATATCCTGCGGCCACAACCGTAAGATAGGCCGCGCCGGCGGGAATGAACGGTATGGTGTATCTGCCGTCCTTGTCGGTTACTGCGTTGAGCGCGGGACTGAATGTACTCTTTACCGTGGCACCCTCAATCGCATTGCCCTCCGTGTCCTTGACGGTTCCGCTAATCGAGCCGCTCTTGGAGTAATCCACATAGAAAGTCACATTGGGAACAAACGTGGCGTAGTAACCCAGTGTCTGGTCCGGCTTGTTCACATCGAGCTGGTCATAATGGCTGGGGAGATAGCGTGTGGCGGAGAGACCATACTCGGAGACATAGGTACCCAGACCGGCTCCATTCTCTGACACGATGAAGAGGCATACATTGCCGCCGTTATATTTGAACGGGATGTCGAACGGAACCACAAGATCATAGACCCCACGGTTCATGTCAAGATTCCCGTCGAACACCTTTGTGAGACGGTTTGCAGGAATCCATCCCTTCCCCATGTCCTGGTTGTCGGTATTGCCGAGGTACACGCGGAACGGAACCTGAGGATAATCCTGTCCCATGCTGCCGCGAACCTTGAACGAGATGGAGCTTATTGTTCCGGCTATTCCTCCGAAATCCTCAGCCTTGTATATGGACTGGCAGAAAATGGTTCCGCCTCCGAACGGGGCCTTTGTGGAGACGTCGGATGATGTACCGATGGCAACTCCCCTCAATCCCTTCGGAAGGACGTCGAGCCAGGAAGGCTCGGATGTGTTGTCGGCCTCGCACATGTCGCCGTCCATGACCGCGCGTCCGCGGACAGCCATCCTGTCGGCCGACTGCGGAACAATCCATTTTATGTTGACGTTGCCGGAGACTCCGGAAGCCACAGGACGCGACACATTCTGCTCGCCCAGCACCTTGTTGTCATCGTCGATCAGCTGCACCTTGAAGGCCTTGCTGTTGCTGCTGCCTCGATTTATGTATGATACACCTGTCACTATCTCATCCCCTTCAGTAGGATGTGTGTTCAGATTCCGCACTTCTGTAACGGCGACGTTCTTGTCAAGGACCTCACGGATTTCGAAGTTGTCGAACCAGACATCCTTTCTTGAATTAAACATGCGCCAGCAGAAATAGAATGTGCCTGTCTCGGCAGCCGTGAATTCCTGCTCCACCGGCACGAATCCTCCGCCGGTCGTGATCTGCGACAGATTGTAGATCTCGCGAGTCTGCGATGCCTTGGTCTTTTCCTTGCCGTATGTCACGTCCATGCTCAATGCCCCGTAGGGATTGACATCGAGCGCGAATCCCATCACATACTTCTTTCCCTTCTCCAGATGGACCGGAGGAGAATAAAGGCTTTCGTCGCGTTCCACATTAGTCGATGCATAGTCGAATCCTATGGCTGAGGGACTGTCAAGACCTCCACGATGGTTGACGTACAATGTGTGTCCGTCGTTGTTGTTATCCACGATAGTCCATTCTCCATATGTGTCCGGATTCTCCCATCCCTGGAACACCGGCAGTGTGGCCGTGCCGCCGGCCAATACACCTGCTGAGACTGCCGTGCCGCCAAGCTCGCCGTCGGTACGCGTCGTAACCTGGTAGATATAGTTTCCATACGCCGACAGGTCAGTGTCCTCGATCATCTCGTCACGGAGGTCGGTAGCCAGCACTTTATTGCCCGGCTGACGCACCACGCGGTACCGTAGACCCGTCTGGTCGAACCAGCCTCCCTTCGCTCCGAAGTCCGGGCGTTCCCAATCCACCGTAATCACGCCACCGTCGGCGTCATAGTCCACCGACAGATTCTGAGGCGCACCCGGCACATCGACACCTATGAATGTCTCCACAACCGCAGGCTCTGCATCGCCTGTGGCATTGGACACAACCACGCTGTATGTGTGCTTGCCGGGAGTAGGAGACGGATCCGTCCATGACATTTTCGCGCCGGGTGTAACACCGGTCTCGATTTTCCCGGCGTCCTTTCCATCCCTCATGATCACCACGCGTGAAAGTTCATCGAGCTGCTCGCCCATGCGGCTGTACATCGGATTCGTCCATTGCAAGCCCATCGACACCTCGCCGTTAGCACCTGGAACCTGACGGAGGTCTCCGGGGGTCGCGGGGACGGCATTGTTGCTCAGAATCTGTAGACGGACATCGTCGATATTGACTTCATGACGCATTGCCCCGTTATCGGTCCAGGGAGTTAGGTCATGCCAGGCTATATAATAGATACCTTCGGAGGGAACCTCGAACTCAGCGCCTTTAATTCCACTTTCGTCTCCCTGATGTTTGACGAGTTCCGTTTTTGAAGCCGTGGCAAAATCGGGGGAGTCGAGAAGATATACATGAAGGTCGGATCCAAGCCAGCTCACGACTGAGAACTGCAGTTTATAGGTGAATCCAGGAGTCAGGGAGAAGCCGGGAGACAGCAGGATGTTGTCACATGCTTCTCCGGTACCCTGCGTCTGCTTCAGCCTGACACATCCTCTTGTCCGGGAATACGCATAATCAAACCACTCCCATGTGTAATTCTCATTGTTGTTGATGGAGGTCCATCCCTCGAAATCGGAAGCATTGTCGAAACTGGTGAAGAACGGAACCTGGACTCCGTCCATAGGAGGAGCCTGAGCCGTCTTTTCCCTAACGGTTCCGGGGCCGTCAGGAACGCTCCCCGCCAGACCGGTCAGGAGAGTCCCGCCCGCTATGGCCATCAGAGCGATAAGCATCGTTGTCTTTCTCATATCTAATGTTTTTAGGTTTGGTTAGTCTTTTTGACCCTCAAATTTACCTATGCCTATAATCAATTGCAAATCTTCCACGTCTGCGTGCATTCATTTTCAAGAAATAGAGATGCTCGTTACGTTCCAAACCTTAAAATCTGTAAATATTTCTTGAAATATAGATTGAATATCAACAAAAAATATTAACTTTGGACAAAACAATCAAACCAAGGCGCTTCATGCGCATGGGCTGCGAAATCTCCAAAATACTCTTGATATTATGAACGTACGGTTCCTAATTATATTTATCTGTTTGTCGGTCGTAGGCTCCACTATCCAGGCTTTCGACAATGAGGCGGACGTCCGCCTCCGACGGGCAGAGAAAGCAGTTGCCGATAACGACATTCCACTGGCCATTGGAATCTATTCCCAATTCCTTAGGGAGTACCGGCCGCAGGCACCTAAAGAAGACCAGAAGCGTTATGCCGATATTTTCATGCGGGGCGACAGCCTGTGCTGGAGCCAGAACCGCTTCCTGGAGGCTTTGGAATTTTCGTCCTATGGACTGAAAGCCGCTCAGAACGGTGGCGATGTAACAATGGAAACGCGATTCCTCGGCAACATCGGCAATCTGCATGGAGTGTTCGATGACAATGAGCGGTCAATATATTATTACCGCAAGGGATACCGTCTTGCGCTTGACAACAATCTGCAGGAACAGCAGTGGAAATTCCTATGTTCCCTGGTTCCTCCCAGCGTAGAGACCGGTAATATAACACAGGCAAAGGAATATTTCAGGAAACTCAATCTGGTGAATATGCCGGATTCCCTTACTTCAGTGTTCTTCAATGACTATCTTCAGGGCCTTATCGCCTCGGCTGACTCATCACCGGAACTTGCGCTAAAGTTTCACAAACGGGCGCTATCCACGGCATTGCGCAACGGCATGGATGGATATGCCACCAACGAATATTGGGAGATAGGAAACGCCTTCTTCAGAATGGAGAAACCGGATTCCGCACGGTTCTATTACCGCAAAGCCATAGAAGACGCCCGCCGTACGGAGCAGCCCATGCAGTTGCCCAAGATCTATCTGTCACTAAGCAAACTCGCGCAGTTCGAGGGCGATTCGACCGCCTATTCAAGATACAACCTCCTCCATACGGAGGCCGCGGACGCCATCTTCAACATCAAGACATTCAATTCGCACCGCAACCAGCTTGTGGAGTACGAGGAACTGATCAAGGACACCACCATCGACGGCCTGAACAAACGGATATGGATACAGAACACCATACTTGTCAGCATCGGGGTAATCCTTCTGATAGTTCTGGTTTTCTATGTGTTGCTTAAGAAGCGCAACAACGCGCTGCGTTACGCCAACAACAAACTGCTGGACCGCAACCGCGAGCTGATCAAGGCCGAGGAACTGAACCGCCAACTCATGGACGAGCGGTTCAAGGCGACAGCTGCCCAGGATGAAGGCAAAGCCAATGAGACCGCCGTGGCTGGAGAAGAATCAACTGCGGAGGAGGAAACTTCCGATGACGCTTCAATGTCACCACGTATCCCATACCTCGGTGACGAACAGAAGGAGATTCTGCTTAGCAGGATCAGGAAAGTACTGAATCAGACAGACCAACCATTCAATCCAGAATTCAGCCTTAATTCGCTGGCCCAACTGGTGAAATCGAACACCAAGTATGTATCGTGGGTAATCAATGAGACATATGGCAAGAATTTCAAGACCATTCTCAATGAACTCAGGGTACGCGAGGCATCAAAGATGCTCGATGACCATGAGAACTACGGCAACATCACCATCCAGGCCATCGCCGAGGAAGTGGGATATAAATCCTCCACCAGTTTCATCCAGGCCTTCAAGAAACTTGTGGGTATGACCCCTTCGGTTTATCAGAACCTATCCCGGCAGCGGACGGACGACACAGAGTCCGAATCGGGAATAGAAAGTTGATTTTTGGAACAACTGTCAAGACAGACACTAATCCAGGCTATCGGAGGAGTTCAGGACGTCGAGCTGCTGGCGGACGGATTCCTCGTGGATGGCGGTGAGGATGGTGCGCATGAAGTCGGCGTCCATCCCCATCCCTCGGGCCGACTCCACCCGCGAGGCCATGATGTCGCCGTAACGCTTGGTCTGCACCACCGGCATTGAATGCTCCTTCTTGTAACGGCCGATCTCGCGGCATACCTGCATCCGGCGGCTCAGCACCTCCAGCAGCTCGCTGTCTATGCGGTCGATCTCCCGGCGCATCATGTCGAGGCTTTCCGTCGACACGTTCTGCTCACGCACCACCAGGCCGTCAAGTATCCGGCCTAATTCTGCGGGAGTGACCTGCTGCATGGCGTCGCTCCATGCGGCGTCCGGCGTGCAGTGGCTCTCGATTATCAGGCCCTCGAAACCCATGTCCAGCGCCTGCTGCGACAACGGGGCGATCAACTCGCGCCGCCCTCCGATGTGGCTCGGATCGCAGATCACAGGCAGCTGCGGATAGCGGCGGCGCAATTCCAGCGCGATGTGCCAGTGCGGCACGTTGCGGTACATATGCGCGCCGTAGGCGGTGAAGCCACGGTGTATGGCCCCTAACCGCCGTATTCCGGCGTTGTATAGCCGCTGCAACGCCCCGATCCACAGTTCCAGGTCGGGATTAACCGGATTCTTCACCAGCACAGGACCCTGGAAATGCTTCTCTGCAAGGATATCGGCAATCTCCTGCATGGCGAACGGATTGGCCGACGTACGGGCACCGATCCATAGTATATCCACACCCCCGTCCAACGCCCGCTCGGCATGATGCCGGTTGGCGATTTCCGTGGCCGTCAGCATCCCCGTCTTCTCCCTGACATGACGCAGCCAGGGCAGACCCACGGAGCCCACTCCCTCGAATCCTCCGGGCAACGTACGCGGTTTCCACAGACCGGCACGGTATATCCCGATGCCCAGCGCAGACAGTCCGCAGGCAGTCTCCATCACCTGACTCTCGCTCTCCGCGCTGCATGGCCCGGCGATTATCAACGGATGCGACCGCCCCGGGTCCATACCTTCGGTCAACGGCCGAAGGTCCCGCATATCTATATCCGCCATCTTCTCCTATTCTGAAATTATACCCCAAAATTACTACAATTTCGCTTCATATGCAAAAACAGCGGTGTCCCCGGACCGGAGACACCGCCATATCTTATGAATCACGTCGGTCAGGCGAGACCGGGTTCCGTTTCCGGCTCCACGCGGCCTGTGAACTCCGTGTCGCGCAGTTTGGCGTAGGCCCGCAGGTACTTGCGGAGAGTCGACAGCATCTCGCGCGTCTCCTGAAGCGTGTTGAAGTAGACGTACAGCACCGTCAGGTCCGAGCGGTTGCCGGAACGCAGTTCCTCATACAGTCGGTGGTAACGGTCCGACACGTCATCCTTGATCATCTCACACTTGTGGCGCAGCACCGGCACGGTATCGAACGCCTCGGCCTGCATCATGTCCATGATGTCGTTGAACAGGATCTCCACCTCCGTGCCGATCAGGGCGAACTCCTCCGCCTGCCTCTCGGGCAACGGCCGGAAGTTGTTCTCGATATGCTCCTTGCAGATCTCCGAGATACGTCGCAGGTTGTACAGCACAGACATGCAGCAGTTGTTGGCCAGATGGAACCACGCGCTCTTCTCCAGCGCCACTTCCCTCGACACCTGACGCAGACATAGTGTCTCCTTGCGGCGGTCGCCCTTCAGGATATCCTTCTGGCGGAACAGCAGGCTGTCGATCTTCTGCAGGGGGCGCAGGTTGTCGTTGATGAAGGCGTTGGTCACACCCGTGTAGCTGTCGCGAGCCACGGCCAGGAAATTCATCTGCTTCTCGGTGATGTAGCCCTGCAGGAGTTTCCATGCCTCGTCACGGTCATCGGTGGCGAGAATTGTATTGAACAGCGACGGTCCCGACTCCTCGGCATGCTTGAGTTTGAACCGGCGGTTGCTGCGTACCAGCAGGATGACGGTCACCACGGCCAGGGCGAACATGGCCCACGGACCGCCGTAATGCATCACCAGGACTATGAGCGCCGCGCCGATGAATGCCACGCCGGCCGTCAGGAACCATCCGCCGATCACCGAGAACACACCCGTGATGCGGAACACGGCGCTCTCGCGTCCCCACGCGCGGCCGGCCAG
>ENA-OYXU01000141-OYXU01000141.1-human-gut-metagenome-genome-assembly--contig:-NODE-141-length-31255-cov-8.848013_pt1 | contig 31255 bp, 20 predicted proteins | sample MGYA00243243_ERZ653435 | MGnify/ENA primary metagenome ERZ653435 (study PRJEB26926, sample SAMN06165113) | human gut metagenome | biome: ENVO:00009003; feature: ENVO:2100002; material: ENVO:00002003... | reverse complement strand
GCATAAGCCCTGTGTTTATCGGCGTTTCAGGGCATTGGGGTGGGACGTGTAGGACGTTTCATGAAACTCATGTTAAAGATATTTTGTAAGGATTGCACAACCTATCATAAAATAAAAAGCTGTAATTTTGCATACGTAAATAAAGATTGAGTGGAGTGAATGTTGAGCCTTTCAGAACTCAACATTCACTCCACTCATAAAAACGTTGCCGTTTGTTTATTTCAGCTTGCTCCGTAACTCTTTTGCCTCACTCTTGCTGGTTGCCATGCCCTCGTAGGTGAAACCGTACATTCTCGCAAAGCGGCTCATGCTGTATTCGCCGTCGTCAATCATCATCTTGGTGGGAGCGGCTCCCTGATAGAGGAAGAAGAAGCGCTTGCCGTTGAAGGTGTTCTCGGGCAGATAGCCGTAGCAGCGCTCCATCAGCGTGCGCACCGAGGCGCAGATGTTGTGCCAATACACTGGCGAGCCCATCACCACGATGTCAGCCTCCTTCATCTTTTCAATCACCTTGTCGAGCTGGTCGCCCTCAAGCGTCTGTCCGTAGAAGTTCAGCCGATAGTCGTTGAGGTTGAGAGTTTCATACTGTCTGCCTTCGAGCAGCACCTTTGCCAGTGCGGCGGTGTTTCCGTCGCGGTTTGGACTTCCGTTTACAAATAGAATCTTTTCCATTTTCTCTTCTTTATTTGTTGTAGTGGTTTGTTTTTCGTTTGCACTCTTGCAGTTGGCTCCCAACTGTACAAAAAGCGCGGCGGCAACAAGCATAGCCGCTTTCCTGATAGTGTTTCCTAATTTCATAACTCGTTGTTTTTGTGATTATTTATTAATTATCTTTTTCCCGTTTATGATGTTCACTCCTCGCTGCGGCTTTTGGCGCTTCACTCCGTTTATGGAGTATATGCCTTTTGCCTTGCCGCCTTTTGCTTTTGGGGCAGATATGCCTGAGGCTCCCGTTTGCCGTTCCCAGAAACTCACGGCATCGTTTATCCATCCCTCAGCCACGGTGCCCGTGCCGAGTCCGAAGCCGTGGGGCAGTCCGCTGTAGGCATGAAACTCTGTCGGTATGCTGAGGGCAGACAGACTCTCAAGGCGCCGCTGCATCGTGCGCCATGAGGCTATGCCGTCGCTTGTGCCAACACATACGTAGGTGGGAGCGTCGTAGCGGTTGGCATCGGAATATCCTGTGTATTGCATCACCACCGCCGATGCCTGCGGAATGTCGCTGCGCCCTGTAAACTGTCTGAGATAACTGCCGTTACCGAGAGTTGCCGCCATGCGCGCACCGGCACTGCCGCCCCAAAGCGAATAACCCTCTTCAGCCACTCCCAGACGCTCGGCATTGTCGTGAATAAACTCGATTGCACGTGCAAGGTCCTCGTAGGCATCGCCGGGACGGTAAATCAGCGCAAAGGCGTTATATCCTTTTTTTGACAGCTCCAGTGCGTGGGGAAAACTGTCGTGCATGGCACCTACATATGCGAAAGCTCCGCCAGCGTTGCAAATGGCAAAGGGAGCGCCCTCCCGTCCCTTGAAAAAGAACAGGCCCGTGTTGCGCTTGTCGGCATCGGTACGCTTCTCGTCCTCGCTGTAGATGTCGAAGAAGATTGTCTCGCCATCCACGGCACGGCTTTTCAGGTTGTTCACAATCTTCACCGTCATGTCGGGATCTATATAATTATAATATGTGAGGCGTAGCTGTTCCAGAGTGTTGCCGCTCCAGTAGCCTGTCTGCACGGGAAATATCAGTCGTCCGCAGTCGCCGAACGCCGGGTCGGCAATAACGTCTGAGATGAGACTTGTGCGCGAGTAATAACTGTTTATATACGTTCTTTTAGGAAAGAAAAATGACAGAGCATTATAGATATATTCAGCCATCGGACGATATTCATGTCTGGCACCATCTTTTTCGTGAAAACTCATGTTCTTCAATGAGAATACTTCCGGCATCCTTGCCATACCTTCTATCTGTAATAATGTCTCGCTGTATGCGGAATCATCCGTTCCGCTTGCAGCCCATATATAGAAATCGGCTGGAGAAAAGCCTTGCTCCCTTATCCTGCCAGCAAGATATGCCGTAGTCTCGTCAGGACGGTTCATGCCGGCAAAGCTGCCAAGCGACCAACAGTCGCCGCTCATTGGCAGAAAATACTTAAAAAGCGGAAGTGTCTCGTCAAAAGCATACCATGTGGTGACTGCTCCCATAGAGAAACCGCCGATGGCGCGGTGCTCGCGTGATGCCGTCATGTCATCCATTTCCGTACTTTTTGCATAAGTACGGAAATGGCTTTCTATGTATGGAATCAAATCGTTTTGCAACTCTAACGGCAATGCTTTGCAATATTTGTCGGCTGCCACATAGTTTGATGTCGGCTGCCCGTAATTGTATGTTGGTGTGACGACAATAACAGGTTCGATGTCGCCCCGTTCAATCATGTTGTCAAGCACATTTACCAACAGACCGTTTTCTGTGGTCAGAAATGTTGAGGCATCGCCATAATGCCCGTGAACAAGATAAATCACATCGTAGCGTTTATCGTTGTCACCGTCATATCCGTATGGCAGATACACGCTTGCCTTGTTCTGTCGGCTTGCGTTAGTACCGTCGGCATAATCATGGGTGGCATATTCCACCACACGAACAGAACCTTGCTGCGTGGCTTGCGTCGTGTATTGCGCTGGAAGTTCATGCGTCTTGCTTACAAGCTTGGTAATTTCATTCGTGTTTCCTGCACCATTTCCCTCTACGTCTTGTCTCTCCTCTGCGCCGTCAGAGCATGAGAGCGTGATAGCCGCCATTATTGTCAACAGAATATTCATTGCCCTCATCGGTTTTTACTTGATGATTTTCCTTGTTCCGTTGCCCGATTTCACGATAAACATGCCGTGGGCATTGTTGATATTATCCACCGCTGTGCCGCTCATGCTGTAATACTTCTGGTCATTGGTTGCCGTCACTTTATTTATTGCAGCAGCTCCACCATTATCATTCCACTCCTCATTGATGCGGTTAATCCAATTCTGTATGGTCTGGGCGTTGATGCGTCCGCTGGTGAGTCCCTCGCCGGTGAGGTGTGCGGCATCGTGAGTACTGTTAACAATCTCTGCCAATGTCTCGTCACGGTAGGTGGAGGCGTATGTGCAGAACGGCACCACGGTCTTTCCCTTGAAGTCATAACTCTCGCAGAACGTGTGGATAATCATGGGAGTGGTCCACCACCATACTGGGCAGCCGATGAACACCACATCGTAGTCGCTCCAATTGTCCACCTTGTCCTTGATGGCAGGCCGTGCGTTGCTGTTCTTCTCCTCCAGTGCCACCTCTGTGCATGGAGTGTATGAGGTGGGATAGGGGGTGACAGGCTCAATACGGAACATGTCAGCTCCTGTAATGTCCTGAATCTGCTGCGCCATGCGCTGTGTTGTGCCTCCCCATGAGAAATATGCCACAAGCACTTTCCTGCCACTGAATAAATCTTTGTTCTCATTTGAGCCATCATCGGGATTCTCAATGTCTGCATCAGAGCTGTCGCCCGTGCATGCCTGACAGCTGAGAATTGTCAGCAGTCCGACCATCAATATAAATAGCTTTTTCATTGTTTTCATTCGTTTCTTTAATATTATGTTGTTTACGATTGGATTTTATCTCTCTTGTTTGCCAATCACCTTAGAGCCTCCAAACACTTCGCTCATCGGCATCTCAGCCAGTGCATCGTCAATCCGTCTCACCTCATCGGCTGTCATGGATATTTCTGCCGCTCCCATATTCTCACGGAGCCTTGACACATGACGGGTTCCGGGAATTGGCACAATATAAGGCTTCTTACCCATCATCCACGCCAGGGAAATCTGTGCAGGGGTGGCATGATAGTGTGCCGCAAGATTGTTCACCAAAGACATGAGCTGCTCATTTTGCGCAAAACTTTCTTTTTTGAATTGCGGCATTGAGGCACGGTAATCGGTCTTTGCATCGAAATGACTGTCAATAGAGTAATTGTCGGAGAGCAGTCCGTTGGCGAGCGGTGAGAAAGCCATGAAGCCTATGCCGAGCTCTTCGAGAACGGGAAACAGACTTTCGTGCCAGCGTGCCATCATGGAATAGCGGTTCTGTATGACAGTCAGCGGACATACTGCATGTGCCCTGCGGATATAGTCTTCATCAGCTTCCGACACTCCCCAGTGCAGAATCTTTCCCTCACGGATTAGCGTCTGCATCACTTCCGCCACTTCCTCGGGAGCTACTTTGGGGTCGGGGCGGTGCTGGAAATATATGTCTATGTGGTCAGTCTGCAGGCGGTGCAGCGAGCCTTCAACAGACTCTCTTATCACAGCAGGACTGCTGTCGGTGACTATGGCGTGAGAGTCTGCTTGGATGTTGGATATACCAAACTTCGTTGAGATCACCACTTTGTCACGAAATGGCTTCAGGGCATTTCCAAGAATCTCCTCATTGTCGTGCGGATTGTCAGGTGTTCCGTATGATTCAGCCGTGTCAAACAGGGTATATCCCATCTCAACGGCTTCTGCAAGCAGACGCTCCATTTCCTTGTGGTCGCGTGCCGCACCGTATGCGTGGCTCATACCCATGCAGCCCAGTCCCACCGCAGACACTTCTGGTCCACTGCTTCCCAATCTTCTTTTCTTCATCATTTCAGTTTTACTGTTTCACATGCACTCTTTCAGTATCCCGAAAATTTCATCTCTCGACAGTTGGCGGCAGCAGCCGGGAGTGATGAAGCAGGTGTCGGCGGCGGCACGCAGTACGTTTTCGTCCGTAATACCCATTTCGCTCCAGCGTGTTGGCATTCCTATTTCCTTGATGAAGGCTTCAAGCGCATCAATACCTAATGCGGCTGTGATCGCCATTGTTTCACCCTTTACACCCCAGACGTTTTCAGCCATACTGGCTAATTTCTCTTTGCCGGCGTCCAATAAATGACGATAAAGCGTTGGATGGATGACAGCCAGTCCCTGTCCGTGGTTGCAGTCGGTGTAGGCTCCTACGGCATGCTCAATCATGTGGCACTGGAAGTCGGTCTGCTTGCCCAGTTTCAGCAGGCTGTTTTCAGCCAAAGCCGATGCCCACATCAGTTCACCGCGGGCAAAATCGTCATCAGAATTGGCAATGATGGCTCGCAGGTTCTTTATCACATTGCGCATCACCGCCTCGTTTATCTCGTCGGTGAGATTTGTTGTCTGCGGCTTGCCCATATAGGTTTCCATACAGTGTGAAAGTGTGTCAAACGCACCGCTGACAACTTGTTTCATTGGCAGTGTCTTTGTCAGGTTACTGTCTAAGACTGCAAATGAATGGAACGCTCCGAAGAGAGGTTGCTTCAATTTCTTCTGCTCATGGGTGATGACTGCCCCGTTGTTCTGCTCTGCACCTGTGCCTGATGCCGTGACCACCGCGCCCATTGGAACAAATTCATTTGGCAGACGGTGGTTTACATACCATGCGTCCCACACATCTTCGTCCATCAGTGCCTGTGCTGACACAATTTTGCAGCAGTCGATGACCGATCCGCCGCCTACAGCGAGAATAAAGTCGATGCGATTTTCGCGTACCAAACGCGCCCCTTCCTGTACTTTTGAGTATGTGGGATTGGGCATAATGCCACCGAAATCTGTCACCTGTTTGCCGCAGTCCTCCAGCCAAGAGCGTATCTTTCCGTATAGCCCCGTGCGTTTCAGTGAGCCGCCTCCGTATGCCAACAGCACACGTCTGCCCACTCTGTTCATCTCTTTTTTTATTGCCTCTTCAGCGCATCCCTTACCAAAATACTGTCGAACAGGATATTCGTAATTGAAACTATTCATATTTGTTGTTTTTTAATTTAGGATTATCTTTTTCCCGTTTTTAATGAATACGCCCTTTTGCATGCTTCCTTCGTCAACTTTTTTGCCGTCGATGGAGTAGATGGCTGCTGTTTCCTTATTTTCAGCCTTTGCGCTGTTTATGCCTGAGGCGTTGCCCGACATGATTTTAGTGAGAAAAGCATCGAAGGCGTTGCCCCACACGCGGGCGTTGCCACCTGTGCCATAGCCGTGAGGATAACCTTCGAGAATGTGCGTCTCCACCTCACATCCTGCCTCGCGCACAGCATTTGAGTTTTGGGTGAACTGCGATGCAAAGCCGTCGCGTGTGCCCCAGCAGTAGAATGCCGGAGGAAGGTTTGCGGCACGCAATGTCTCAACGTTGTTCATTGATACACTTAGCCTGCCATAGAATGAGTAAATCATGCCCACGGCGCATGCCGACACAGGAACTTCGTCAAGGGCATCGGGGCGATAGCTCGGGTCAAGGACTGTGCCGTTTGCTTTGTCGCGCCAGTTGAGCAACACCTCGCCGTTTAATATTCCGCCTGCTGAGAACCCCACGAGGGCAATGTCCTCCGGGTCTATGCGATAGTCGGCGGCATGGGCGCGGACATAGCGTATGGCGCGGCTGAGGTCGGTGGCGCTCTCGCGCATGGTGTAGGGAGAAATGCGGTAGTTCACTATGAAGCACTGGTAGCCCATTGCCGTGAGCATATTTGCCACGTCATAACCCTCGTTCTGCATGCTGCGGAACATGAACGCGCCGCCGGGACAGATTATCACCGCTCCTTTGGGCGCGGTGCTCTCCGCAATGGTGAAAACCTCCATATTGGGTATAAAGTCAGGTCCGTCAGAATTGTTTACGTTGTGTGTTACAGTTGGGATATTGCCCTTTTCCCACAGATTCACCTTGCCGCTCATCGGCGTGTTGCTGTCAGTTGTTCCCGTTGTGGCGTTGCCGCCGTTTTCCTCTGTGGCATTACCAGGGTGGTCGATTTCCTTTTCTGCGTCATCGCCCGTGCATGCCGGACAGCTGATGATTGCCAGCAGCCCCGCTATCAATAAAAATAATTTCTTCATTGTCTTCATTTTCTTTTATTTGTCTTTCTTGTTGTGTCTCCTCAGTTTTTCCACAGCCTTCTCCAGTGATTCCGTAGGCTCTATTATGTTGTAGTCCTGCCAGAAGTCGGTATCCCAGTTTTGCCTTGCATCATCGTAGAACATACGGCTGTCGCGGTATGATTCTGAGTGAGGGATGTTTGCCGCAGGCTGGTTGTCGAGGTCTACCGTCACCATCTCGGCAACAGTGGTGTAGGTGGAGGAAAACAGACGGCGTTTCCAGTCGCATTTAAAGCGGATGGTGTTTCTGATGTAGTCGAGACAAGCCCGCCCGTCATGCTGACGGTAGGCTACAATAATACTTGCCTCACGGCAACGGAAGCGCAGTCCGAATGGCTTTCTCTGCAGCAGAGCCCTGTTGGTCTTTTCCCTGTCGCTAACATCGAGCGATATTTCCGCACGGGTGAGGCAAAGGCTCTCGCTGTCAATGTAGAGAGTGCCAGAATAGAGCGGATAGTCAACCGTGGCACAGGGCTTGAAACTCACGGCGTAGTGCAGGCGGTCGTCGAGCATCGTCATCTGTTCGTGCTTGAAAGAATACAGCGGTATGGTTTCGTCGTCAAACAGTACGTCGCCGTTTTTCACAATGTCCAGATACACTGCGAGCAGCGGACCGCCCTGCAGTTTCACAGCCAGTGTGTCGTTCGCCTTCTGGTTCATCAGCCTGCGTCCACGCTTTATTCTCACCCTGTCTCTGTCGGTTGTGCGTTTGCCGTAGCCGTTCTTGTACACATCCATCACGCCCTCAGATATGCCCACATAGCGGCTGCCTTTCATTATGGTCTCGCGATAGAACATGTTGAGCATGTTGGGAGTTTGCGGATAGTTTGCGTCTATCCTTTTCATTGTCTCCACAACCAGATTCTTGGCATCGCCGCCATAGACGGTCACTTCATCAAGTGTGCGTGTTGCCGGTGTGAGAAATACCGTTGTCTTTCCGCTGTTGCCGCTCAAGTCCCTGCACGCTATTCTCCTGTTGGCGTAGCCTAAGCACGACAGCAGGATGTTTCCCTCCAAGTCCTCGCGGTCAATTTTCAGTGAAAACATTCCATCGCCGTTGGTCACAGTTCCTATTTCCCTGCCTTGCAAGTGTACGCTGACGTTGGCGAGCTTCTTTTTGGTGTGCGCATCCTTCACGATGCCGTTTATGGTCACGGCACCCCCGGAATGCTGCATGTCCCTTGCGGCGACATGCAACATTCCGAGCGTGAACGTCAACATAATTATAACAAACCTTTTCATGAGTATTTCACTTTATTTCCATCCCATGAACATCCGTGCTGCCTCTGCCGAATGATGGTCGAAGAACAGGCTGCGGGCTGTGTCGAGTGCGGCTATCTGCTGCATCTCATCCTCGGTGAGTGTGAAGTCGAAAATGTCGATGTTCTCCTTCATCCGCTCCACGTGGGTCGACTTGGGAATGATTATCACGTCGCGCTGCAGCAGCCAGCGTAGTGCCACCTGTGCAGTGGTCTTGCCGTGATGCGAGGCAATGTTGGCGAGCACTTCGTTGTGGAAGAAGTTGTTGCGCCCCTCGGCAAGCGGTCCCCACGACATCATCCTTGTGCCGTATTCCTGCATCACCCTCTGAGCTTCCTTCTGCTGGCAGAACACATGGGTCTCCACCTGGTTCACCGCCGGAACTACGTCCATGTTTCCGGCAAGGTCGATGAAGTGGTCGGGATAGAAGTTCGACACTCCGATGGCTCTCACCTTTCCCTCCCTGTAGGCATCCTGCAGGGCGCGGTATGCCCCGTAGCGGTCGCAGAAAGGCTGGTGGAGCAGCATAAGGTCAATATAATCGGTGCGCAGCCGGCGCAGGCTCTCGTCGACAGATGCCTTTGCCTTGTCGTAGCCGTAGTTTGAAATCCACACCTTGCTCACGAGGAATATCTCGTCGCGCTTCACGCCGCTGTCGGCTATGGCGCGTCCCACTCCCTCTTCGTTGTGGTAAGCCTGTGCCGTGTCAATCATTCTGTAACCTACGCTCAAAGCCTCGGCAACGTGGCGCTCGCAGGCATCGGGCGCTATCTGATACACTCCATATCCCATTTGTGGCATCTCAATGCCGTTGTTCAGTTTTACGCTTTTCATAAATCCATTTGTTTTTTATGTTTCACGGTGCAAAGGTACGGCAAATCCCCGAAACTGCTTTACACAGATTTCGGGGATTTTTTACAATTATTCCTTTTATTTAGGGCATGTACCCCAAAAACAGTACTATTTTTCAACAAAATGCTATTTAGTCTTTCCGGTTTTTCACTTCTGATGGTGTCATACCAAACTCTCGCTTGAAGCTTTCCCGGAAATTGCCAAGATTATTGAAGCCTGTAAGCATCGCCACTTCCGAAATGCTGTGTTCTCCAGTTTGCAGGATCTTCATGCTTTGGCGCAGTTTTGCCTTTTTTATGTATTCGTTGGCACTCATGCCAGTGAGTGCTTTCACCTTGCGGTAGAATGTGGAGTGGCTCATCGCCATCTTGTCGGTCATGAAGGCTATGTCGAGGTCATCGGTGGCGATATGCCTGTCGATGAGGCAGTTGAGCTTTTCCATGAACTTCCGGTCGAGTTCGCTCAGTAGTGTCATTGGAGCTTCTGTCTTTGAGATTTTTTCCTTTTCTGATAGTTTTTTGTCTTCCGTACTTCCCGAAAAACTCTTTTGTACGATATACTCAGCCATTTTTCTCCTGCCGGCAATAATGTTTCTGATGCGGCTCTGTAAAAGCCTGGCACTGAATGGTTTCTTCAGATAAGAGTCGGCTCCGCTGTCATAACCTTCTTGTTGGTCGTTGATGCTGTTTTTGGCAGTCAGTAGGATGACGGGGATGTGGCTCGTTCTGATGTCTTCTTTCAGTATCCTGGTCATCTCAATGCCATCCATCTCAGGCATCATTATGTCGCTTATAATCAAATCAGGTGTCTGCTCAAAAGCCAAGTCCTTTCCTTCCTTGCCGTTGCTGGCTTTGAGAATGCGGTAATCTTCCTTGAGAGATTCCTCGATATATTGTTGAATGTCGCTGTTGTCTTCCACTGTCAACAAGAGAGGTGGCTGGTTCTCGTTGTTTTTTCCCGTGCAGTCTTCTTGCAGCTCTGTTGTATATGAGGCTTTGGGTGTGTCGGCCATGTCTGTCTGCTCATTGTCTTTATGTAGAGCATCGGGATAGGTATTGTCTTTCTTCAGGATAAAGCTAAACTTGCTGCCTTTCCCTTTTTCGCTATCTGTCAATAATTCTGCCTCATGGAGTTGCGCCAAGGATTTGACTAAAGCCAGCCCGATGCCAGTCCCTGAGGCTTGGTGCTTGCCGTTTGCCTGGTAATATCTGTCACAGATATGTGGCAATGCTTCTTTGTCGATGCCGTAGCCAGTGTCTTCTACTGAGAGGCTTACACACTCTGTGTCGGGCATTCTGAGGCTGATGGTGATGCTGCCGGATGGCGTATATTTTATGGCATTCGACATCAGGTTGTTTACCACAGTCGTGATGACTTCCGGGTCGAAGTAAATCTCAGGAACTCCGTCTTGTATATCCGTCTGAATGTTGAGCTTTGGATTGTGGTTGAGATCCTTGAATCTTGTTCCTGTCTCTTTAATGAATGCTCCAAGATTATCGCGAACCACCGTTAGCTTGCGGTTTTGTGTCACTGTCTTTCTGAATTCTAAAATATCGTTGACAATATTCAGGAGCCGCTCCGCACTGGCATGGATGCAGCCTATCTTCTTGCTGGCAAAATCAGGCAATCGCCTGTCGTTCGTCAAATCCTCCAAAGGACCGAGGATGAGTGTAAGAGGGGTGCGGAGCTCGTGGGTGATATTAGTGAAAAAGCGCAGTCTCTCCTCGTTAACTTCCTGCTTTTGCCGGCTTTCCCATTGTGTCTGTGCCAGGGAGTTGCGCAGCAAAAGTTCCTTTTTATAGGAACGCAGCATATATGCCGTCACTCCTAAAGCGAGCAACAGATACCCTGATTTTGCCCACCAGGTGAGCCATAAAGGAGGACTGACCACTACCTTCAGTTCTGCCGATGAGCTTTCATCCCAGTCTTGGCTCTTGAGTTTTGAGCGGATGATAAAGGTATAGTCGCCAGGCTTGAGGTTTCGGAAAGTCACGTCTTTGTCGCCCTCCGTCTCATACCATTGGTCGTCCAGTCCTTTCATCATATATGAATACTCTACCTTTCCTTCTTGCGCGAAATCTTTTGCCGTAAAGCTTATCTTGAAGGTGTTGTCATCGTATTTCAAGCGCACTGCACCGTCTTCATCAGGAGAAATTGAGGTATGCAGAGACTGTTCCGACAGTCTGCCCACCCTTTCACAGCCGATGATTTCTATCTGTGGCGCCGTCTTCTGGCTGGATAAGAGCCGTGGATTGAAATAGCACACACCAGCGGGCGATCCAAAGTAGATGGTACCGTCGGGAGTCATGGCGGCAGATGCCTCTATGAAATTTCCCATGGCGATGCCGCTTTGGAAGTCGTAGTTGTAAAACCGCTGTTTGTGCATGTCAAGGCATGATATGCCGGAGAATAAACTTACCCAAATGTTTCCCTGTTTGTCTTGGCATACAGCCCGTATGTGGGTGTCTTTGAGCCCTTGTTGCTCATCATACATCTTGATGGAGTTTAGCTTCAGTGGATTTTCTATGTATGCCAGTCCCTTGTAGGTTCCAATCCATATTCCGCTGTTGGAGTCGGTGATGATATGGTTGACGGAATTGCTTTTCAATCCGTTTAGGGCATTGATGCGGGCAATGAGTTTCTTCTGCTTGTTGAATACGAATACGCCTTTGGCAATGCTTCCTACCCAGAGCTGTCCATATTCATCTTCCTTTAAGCTATAGATGATGGTGCTGGTCTTTCCCATCTGCCTGTTCATCTCAGTCTCTTTTCGCTCTGTGCCGTTGGTCACGGTATAGAGGCCGTCTTCGCAGCCTATCCATATCTTGCCTGTCTTGCTTTCCAGCAAGGCGTGAACGTCAAATCCCTGAATGCGGAGGTGGTGGGTAAACTGCCGGGTATGCGGATTGAATTCTAAGGCACCGTTGTCGCTGGTGCCAAACCATATGTTGCCCTGATGGTCTTCCATGAAGTCATAGACTGTGGCGGAAGTATTGAAAAGATATTTGCTGAAATCCCAACAGTGAACAGTCTGTCCGTTCAGGTATTGGCATATGAGATTGTCCTGTCCTATCCATAGATACCCTTGACGGTCGCAAAAGATTCCACAGGTGTTTTTGAGGGGATGCGGCAGATTGCCGAGTGTGTGAAACTCAGATTTGGATTGAGGCAGGAAGTCGATGCCGCTGCCGAAATTGCCAATCCATACGTTAGCGAAGGAGTCTTGTATGATTCTTCGGGTGTTGTTTGACGATAAGCCGCTGTTTTCATTGGTGATTTGCTGAAATGAAAGCGGTTCGTTGTATGGGTGCTGATAGCGGTTGAGGTCGAGAATGCTGATGCCTCCGATGTCGGATGCAATCCAGAGGGTGTGATTGTCCATCTCCATGATTTGGTGGATATTGTCGCCGGCAGGAGAATGGGGATTATCCGCCTGTGGCTTGAATACACGAAACTTGCCTGTAGATTTATCCATTAAAGCCAATCCCAGATTGGTTCCCACCCAGATGTTTTGCATGTGGTCAATACAAATAGAACGCACGTTGTTGCCAGGCAGACTCTGTGTATCCTTAGGATTGTGACAGTAGAATTCAGCCTTCTTGGTTCTCATGTTATAAATATACATGCCATCCATTCGCAAACCAATGAACAAATGACCGTTTCCGTCATCCAAGATACTGCGGATGCCATTCTTTATTTTAGGGAAAAGATGTTTGGGGTAAGTGGTGAACTTTTGCGTCTTTATGTTGTAATGTTGTATGTCTCCATTGTAATGGGCAATCCACACGCCCCCGTCTGAGGCACCATTGATGGCAGATACACTTCCCTTTAGCATTCCTTGCTGATTAGAGAAATGCCGGAAGGTTTGTGTCTTGCAGTCAAAGACGTCAAGCTGTCCGTTCTTGAAATACATCCAAACAGAACGGCTTCCTTTGTCATAGTGTAGTCCTACGAGTCCATCATCCCCGATATGGGAGTTGCTCGTCTTGAAAACAGTGCATTTATTTCCTGCAATACGGTTCAAGCCTGACTCGGTGGCAACCCATAAGAATCCTTGTTCGTCCATGACCATGTCATTGACGAACTCATTCGACAAACCTTGTCTCAAGCCTATGTTCAAGAAGGAATGGTTGCCGGCAGCCGATAAGTTAAGCACCTCAATGAGGAAACAGATTGAGAATATCAGTCTTTTCATGCTTTCATGCGTTTAGCGTTTATTTATGATGAAATCTGTTTTAGTTGAATGCAAAGTTACTTAATTTTTGTGATATTTGCAAGAAATCAGTCGCAAATGCTTAATTTTCGTTGCAGTGTGACAGAAAAACGTTTTAAAAACTCTTTTTGAACGTTTATCGGCATAATTTGACCGATAACAGACCGTCCTTTAGAGAACAAAACACTACTTTTGCAACCCAATGTAACATATTATATAAAAACATCAAAATCTTATGAAACGAAACAGTTCTACACTATCGGCATTCTTGTTATGCTTGTTTTTGCACTTGTTGCCAGTCACGGGTTCTTCAAAAGCCTGGACACAGAACCATTCTAAGACAATAGTCAATGGCATTCCCTGGTATGACCAGAACCGCCGTCCTGTGAATGCACATGGTGCCGGCATCATCAGTGATGGCGGAAAATATTGGCTCTTTGGTGAATATAAGAGCGATACAAGCAATGCCTTCCCTGGCTTTGGATGCTATTCTTCCGAAGATTTGGTGAACTGGCACTTTGAGCGGGTGGTGCTTCCTGTGCAGAAAAACGGCATCTTAGGTCCTAATCGAGTGGGAGAGCGGGTAAAAGTGATGCGATGCCCTAAGACGGGAATGTATGTGATGCTGATGCACGCTGATAACTTGAAATACAACGACCCGCATATCGGCATAGCTACATGCAAGACCATCGATGGAGATTATAAGTTGAGAGGTACGCTTCAATATCATGGGCAGCCTGTCAGGCGTTGGGACATGGGAGTATTTCAGGATGATGACGGCAAGGGCTATCTCCTCACCCATCACGGACCTGTCTATCGGCTGAGCGATGATTACCTCAGTGTGGACACCATGATAGCCAATGTGAAGGGCATGGGAGAGTCGCCAGCCATGTTCAAGAAGAATGGCATGTATTATCTCTTGACATCCAATCTTACAAGCTGGGAGCGTAATGACAATTATTATTTCACAGCCACGAATATCGCGGGACCTTGGAAAAGGCAGGGCTTGTTTTGTCCGGAGGGAACACTGACATGGAATTCTCAAAGCACTTTTGTCTTGATGCTGCCTGACGGAACACCGATGTACATGGGCGACCGCTGGTCCTATCCTCATCAGGCATCGGCTGCCACCTACGTATGGCTGCCGATGCAAGCGGATGGAGAAAAGCTCGCCATTTCTGAGTATTGGCAATCGTGGAATCCGCAGAATGTGAAATCTGATAATGTATTGAACTACGCCAATTACAAGAAGCCTCTTATCATGAAATCCAACCAAACGGGTAAATCTGTAAAGCAGGATTTTATGGGTACTCACGTTGCAGTATTGGGCAAGACGGATTGTCACAGCGGCTATGCCTTAGTTTCTGTATTGGACACTAAGGGCGATACTGTTTTTTCCAGCTTGATAGATTTCTATAGCAAGGTGCCGCAGGAAGGCATTCGGGTGATGACTCCACCATTGCCATACGGTCAATATACCTTGGAAGTAAAGGTGACGGGCGAAAGACCTAATTGGGCGGATAAAAGAAAGAGTCTTTATGGTGCGGATGATAATTTCATCCATACCGATATGGTGTATGTCTTTGGAAAGGCATGCCAATCTGATTGATAATCGCTCATTTCCAATATTAAAAGCTTCCAATATTGAATAATAATGATTTCATGATAGGGTTATGTGCAAAATGAAGATGATGCTTTCTATGGTGGCAAGCATTCTTTTCCCCTTGCTGGCTTCGGCAGGAGACAAGATAGAGATTGATGTAAGCAAGAGAGGCAACGCTGTTTCTCCTTGTCTGTATGGTATTTTTTATGAGGATATCAACCATGCTGGTGATGGCGGACTGTATGCTGAACTCATTAGAAACAGGAGTTTTGAGGACACTCAATATCCTAAAGGCTGGCATGTGGAAAATGGCAGATTAGCGCCTCGGCAAGTAAGGCATCACTTTACAGGCGAGGTGTCTGTCCGAACATTCCCTTGGCAGAAATCCATTATATCAGGTTGGACATTGTCTGTTGGTTCTGATGACAAGGCGGAGGTGTCATTATCGCAAGCCAACCCTTACTATGCCTCCGCCCCCACGAGTGCGCAAATCACAATCCTGCAGGTGTATGGAAGTGGCATAAGACTTGTCAACCATGGATTTTGGGGCATCCCTGTAGTGGCTGGGCAACAGTATCGTCTTCGTACGATATTGAAGTTTGCCAAGGGGTATAAAGGTCATGCCAAGGCTCTCTTGCTCGATGCCAAAGACCGTGTGATTGCCTCGCAGGATATAAAAGTGAAAGGAAGCGGAAAGTGGAATGATGTATCTCTTACATTGACTCCTTCGGCGTCGGCGAGCGATGCAAAGTTGGCAGTAGAGTTTGATAAGAAAGGCGTGGTGTGGATAGATTATGTGTCCTTGTTCCCACAAGCAACTTACAAGAACCGTCCGAATGGCATGAGAATGGATATAGCCAACATGCTTGCTGTCATGAAGCCAACATTCTTGCGTTGGCCAGGTGGCTCCACCGTTGGCGGCATAACGCTTGACAATCGTTTCGATTGGAAACAGACTTTGGGCGGCCCTGCTTCCCGTCCGGGGCAATATGTCACATGGGGCGAAAGGTGCTCATATGGATTGGGCTATCATGAGATGTTGCAATTCTGTGAGGATATGAAGATGGATGCCATGTTTGTGTGCAGCGCAGGTATGGCGGATATGTTTCGCAGTGGCGAGCTGTGTCCTGACGACTCTCTGGATTTCTTTGTCAACGATTGCCTTGATGCCATTGAGTATGCCATAGGAGATGCCAATACGGCATGGGGGGCAAAGCGCATAGCCGCGGGTCATCCCAAGCCTTTCCCCCTGAAATATGTTGAGGTGGGCAATGAGCATTATGGCAAGGAGTATGAGCGTCGGTTCAATAAGTTCTATCGTGCCATCAAAGCCAAGTACCCGGAGATTCTGGTGGTGTCCAACCATTTCATCTATGGCATTGGAGAGTCTGAGAAGACCGACATCGTGGATCCTCATTGGTATGGCACTCCCAACTTCTATTTCAACAACACCACGCTCTTTGACAGTATTCCGAGGGATGGCAAGCATGCCTATATCGGTGAGTGGGCGTGCAACTTCAATGTGGGTAAAGGCAATATGCGCTCTGCTCTTGCCGAGGCTGCTTTCTTGACCGGCATAGAGCGCAATGCTGATTATGTTACCATGACTTCTTATGCGCCGCTTCTTCAGAATGTGCATGACAAGGATTGGAATGTCAACTTGATTTGGTTAGACAACGATAAAGCTATCGGGCGTGCATCCTATTATGTGCAGTGTATGGCTTCTGCCAACAAGAGCGATTATAATGTGGATGTGAAATACACTGGTTCGCCAGAGCCTTTGCGTCATCAAAAAGGAAAGATTGGTTTTGGTTCTTCCAAGAGTCCTGTGGAAATCAAGAATGTCAGAATCAAGTCTGATGGAAAGTGCTTCGCTCTAGACTTGAGGATGGGAGATGCCCGAAAGGGAGAATGGAAACTATCGGAAGATGGCATCTTGCAGCAAACTGGCACAGGTGGCCAATCTCTCTATGTGCTTGACCAGTTGGAGAGCGATGATTTCGTCATGGAATGTGATGTGAAGCGTGGCTCCTTCAAGGAGGGTGTCTTCCTGTTCTATAATATCTCTGACGATATGCAAAAGGCGGTGAGATATAATATAGGTGGTTGGAACTGCGAGATTCTGTCTGCCAATTCCCTGTATGACGGTCTTGATGTCGGGGCTATAGGAACTGCAGCCAAGTGTTCGGTGAAACCCGATGAATGGCATCATGTCAAGCTGATAGTCAAGCCAACGAGAAGCACCCTGGTTCTTGATGGCAAGGATTCCTTGAGCTATACACCTTTGTCAACGCCAGAACATTTCGTGAATGTGGGAATAAAGGAGGATAGCCAAGAGGTCATCATCAAGGTGGTAAACCGCACAGCTTCGGCTTATGTTCCAGAAATCATACTGAATGGGGTAAAGGCGGCAAAGGTGGATTGCAAGGTGACGACTCTGTCGGCGATAGATGACAGGATGGAAAATTCTTTCGAACATCCACGAGCCATATATCCAGTGGAGGATTCGATGGAAATAGACAGAAGCAACTTCACTTATTCCTTCAAGCCCTATTCCTATACCATATTGCGGTTTAAGGCTAACTGATAATGGATAGAGTATTCAAATGAAACAAACAATTATAAACTATAAAACAAGTACAAAAATGAAAAAGAATTTCTTGACTTTTTTACTCTTGCTGTTGTCAATGGTGACAGCAGTGGCAAAGGACAAGTTCCCAATGGTTATTTTGAAGGGTGACTATCCCGATCCAACGATTTTGCGTGAAGGAAAGGATTTTTATATGACCCATTCCATGTTTCAAAATGCACCAGGATTTCTGATTTGGCACTCTCAGGATTTAATAAATTGGGAGCCTGTCACACACGTTGTGACCAAGGGGGTAAACTGTCCTATGGCACCTGATTTACAGAAATATAAAGGAAAATATTATCTCTATTTTCCTGACAGAAAGACCACTTTTGTATGTATTGCCGACAAGATAGAAGGACCATGGAGCAATCCTATAGAGGTAAAGGGGGCCAAAGGGATAGATCCAGGACACATCGTTGATGTGAAGACAGGAACGCGTTATCTTTTTACGGACAAAGGACTCATGGCTCCTATTAACGATGAGGGCACAGCCTTGACTACACCGATGAAGACTGTATATTCTGGTTGGGATATTCCTAAAGACTGGGTTACTGAGGGAAAATGGCCTGAGAAATACCTGGAATCTCCCAAGTTGATTTTTTATAACGGATATTATTACTTAACCTCTGCCGAGGGTGGTACTGCAGGACCACCGACCAGCCACATGGTTGTTACCGCACGCTCAAAAAGTCTTGAAGGACCATGGGAAGAGTCTCCTTACAATCCTATAGTACACACTTGGTCAGCTAATGAAAAATGGTGGTCTAAAGGACATGGGACAATATTTGATGATGCCGAAGGTAATTGGTGGATTGTGTATCATGCTTATCCTAATGGCTATCATACCTTAGGACGTTTCACGTTGCTTGAACCTTTGGAATATACTGCAGACGGATGGTTTCGTTCCAAGAAAAGTCAACCTCTTCCTGTAGCTTCGAAGAAAATCAAGCATGGGATAGAACTAAGCGATGACTTCTCTGGTCATAAGTTGGGGTTTCAATGGACATTGTTCAAGGACTTTAATTATGATTCTGTCGTGCTCAAGGACAAGAAGTTAATCTTGAAGGCACGTGGAACGAAAGTGGGGAAAGGAAGAGTTCTCTCTGAGATAGCAAGAGATAAATCCTATGACGTGAAGGTAAAAGTAAAGACAAAGACGCAAGAGGCTGGTCTGTTTCTTTTCTATGATGAGAGGGCTTTTACGGGTGTGACGTCGGATGGCAGCCATTTGAAGGTCTATGACCATTGTAAATTGGTCAAAACTATTCCTTATTCGTCCGCTTCTAATTGTTGGTTTCGTCTGCGCAACATCAAGAATGTGCTTGCCATAGAGGTGAGTAAAAAGGGGAAAAAATGGGAAGCGATAGATTCTGAACTTCAGTTGTCGGACATGAATCATAATAATCTGAGTTGGTTCCGTTCGCTACGGCCATCTTTGGTTTCGGCGGGAAATGGAATCGCTGAGTTTTCGGATTTCCAGTATGTACCTCATGCCGAAAAATAGCTATGATACCAGAATTGACGAAGAACCATTTTTTTTCTAAAAAAGTGGCTTTTTTGAGAAAATCATAAAAGTTTATGTATTATTTGGGTTATTCTATGTGTTATTAGTTAAATTTATAGTACTTTTGCACCAAATATTTAATAAAACAAACTATAGTATGAAACAAATATCATTATTAGTATTGTCATTCTTGGCAATATGTTCTGTTCAAGTTAAGGCGCAGATACCAGCGCAGTCTATCCGTTGGGACAAGCATAGCCTTATCTTCGACGGTAAGCGGGTGGTTCCGGTTATGGGTGAGGTGCATTACTCTCGTATTCCACAGGATGAGTGGAAGCAAGAGGTGAGGAAGATGAAGGAGGGCGGAGTCACCGTTATTGCCGCATACATATTCTGGAATCACATAGAAGAAATGGAAGGAGTGTTTAACTGGAGCGGACAGCGCAATTTGCGCGCCTTCCTGGAGATTTGCAAAGAGGAGGATTTGCCTGTTGTGATAAGAATTGGACCGTTCTGCCATGGCGAGGTGCGCAATGGCGGCATCCCTGACTGGATGCTTGCCAAGGGGTGTAAGATGCGTGATGAGAATCCTGTTTTCATGGGATTTGTCTCAGAGCTCTATCGTCAGATATTCTCTCAAGTGCAAGGTTTGCAGTGGAAAGACGGAGGTCCTGTCATTGCTGCACAGTTTGACAATGAGTACCGTGGCAGGGGCAGCTATCTTATGGCTTTGAAGACGATGGCACAAAAGGCAGGTTTCGACTTGCCTTTCTATACACGCACAGGATGGCCGGAGCTGGCGACACCGGTGCCTTTCGGAGAAATGATACCGCTCTATGGCGACTATGCCGACGGTTTTTGGGAACGTGGCATTCAGGAAACGGCGGGCAACTATTACAAGGCTTTTAATTTCAAGGCTTTCCGTAGCAGTACCGCCATTGCCTCCGAGCAGTTGGGCGAACAGAGGGAGCGGCTCAATGAGGGGGATGAACAATATCCTTACTTTACCTGTGAGCTTGGTGGAGGCATGATGTCTGCTTATCATCGCCGTCCGTTTGTCTATCCCGAGGATGCCTATTCCATGGCTGTGGTGAAATTGGGCAGCGGCAGCAATCTTCTTGGCTATTACATGTATCATGGAGGCACGAATCCCGCAGGATTTGTGCCGGGTGACAATGATGACGGCAGCAGCATCTATCTAAATGAGACACAGCGTACCGCCTATACCAATTACAACGACCTGCCTGTGAAGACATACGATTTTCAGGCTCCTTTGGGTGAGTTCGGACAGAGAAACCCGCATTATTTTATGTTGAGAAAGCTTCATCTCTTCATGCACGACTATGCTGAGGTGTTGGCTCCGATGGAGGCAAGTTTCCCATGCCGGCAAGATATAGCGAAAGGCGATGACTCGCATCTTCGCTGGTCGTACCGTTCAAAGGACGGCAGAGCTTTTGTGTTCGTCAACAATTATGAGCGCCTGCAGGATATTACGGCGAAGAGAAATGTGCGGTTTGATGTCTGTGGTGTCAGGTTCCCGCAGAAAGCGCTGAAGGTTCCTGCCGGTACAGTCTGCATCTTCCCTGTCAACATAGATAACATCCGCTATGCCACGGCACAGCTCATTGCCAAGCGTGACGGCAAGATTTATCTGGAGCAAATCAGCGGCATACCAACTGAAATATGTGTGGACGGCAAGGTGATGAGGAATGTGAAGGCGGGGGGACTGGCAAAGCCTGTATATAAGAATATTTATCTGGTGGATTCGGAAACCGCGGGAAATTTGTTTCTCGGCAAAGCAGATGCCGCTCCTGCCGTCAGGCTGGCATCTGACGTAAAATTAGAAAAAGTCAGGGAAGCCGGCGAACCTTACAAGATAACCATAGGTGTCAACAAGGTGGCACAGCAGCCGCAGGATGCCGACTTCAAGAATGCGGCGATATATGAGATAACCAGTCTTCCACAAGAGCGTGAAGGGGTATTGCTCAATATTGACTATCGTGGAGATGTGGCACGTCTCTATGCCGACGGCAAGCTCGTGGCTGATAACTTCTATAACGGCAGACCTTTCCTCATGGGACTGTGGCGGTTGCCAAGGGATTGCAGGAAGTTGGAGCTTCGTGTCCTGCCACTCCAAAAGGATATGCCTGTCTACTTCCCACGTGAGGCAGATACCTCAAAAGTGGGGGAGGAAGTGAAAAGGATATTTTTAAGTGAAGAGTGAAAAGTGAAGAATGAATCTTATGAAATCAAATAAAACGATTATAATGACCGCTATGGGATGGATGTTCTGTGCCTCTTTGACGGCGCAGACAATTCCTGTAGGTAACGATAATGTAATCTCTTTAGAAGGCAAGTGGCATTTTTCGCAAGGTGACGTGCCTTCTTATAAGGATGAAGTAACCCTTCCTGGCTCCATGCTTACCAACGGCAAGGGCGATGACGTGTGTGCACATACCCGGTGGACAGGAAGTCTCTACGACTCATCGTTCTACTTTAATCCCTACATGCAAAGGTATCGCATGGAGAAGACTTTGACTGACGGCAGGCACCAGCCTGTGGGAACGATGAAATTCCCTTTCTTCCTCACCCCGGAGAAGCACTACGTGGGCAATGCCTGGTATCGGAAGACGGTATTTGTGCCGAGGGAGTGGAAGAGGAAACGGGTAATCCTTTTCTTGGAGCGTCCGCATATCGAGACTTCTGTTTATGTGAACGGCAAGCTGGCTGGCAGAGATTCCTCATTGAGTGTGGCTCATGAGTTTGACGTTACACCTTATATTATATATGGCAGGGACAATGAGATTGACGTCAAGGTATATAATGGCATAGAGAATGTTAGTGTGGGGCAGGATTCGCATAGCGTGACCGACCAGACACAGGGCAACTGGAACGGCATCATAGGAAAGATGGAGCTGCGGGCACGCCAGCAGCGGTATGTCAGGAACCTTCAGGTGTATCCTGACGTGAAGAACAAGCGGATAAAGGTGGTTATGGATGTTGTGGGGGATAAGGCAAAGGCTGATTTTGAATTTGCGATTGCCGACGCTTCTTCTGTCCAGCTCCTTTTCTCTTTTAAAAAACTTCATAGGGGAACTGACGGCAAATATTCTGTAGTTCTTCCGATGGGCGAGGACGTGAAGCTGTGGGATGAGTTCAATCCGAATCTCTATACTCTCACCGCCAAGATGGGTGACGACAGGGTAGAGACCACTTTCGGCATGAGCCAGATTGGCATAGATGGCAGACAGTTCTACATGAACGGCAGGAAGATATGGCTGAGGGGCACCATTGGCAACTGCTGTTTCCCTGAGACTGGTTATCCTCCTACTGATGAGGACTCGTGGCTACGTATATTCAGGAAGTGTAAGGAATATGGTCTAAACATGATGCGCTTTCATACCTACTGTCCTCCGGAGGCTGCCTTCGCTGCCGCCGACAAGGTGGGATTTTATCTTCAGCCTGAGGGACCGTCATGGCCTAACCATGGTGTGAAACTTGGCAACGGCATGACTATTGACCGCTATCTGATGCAGGAGACACGGCGCATGGTGGAGAAATATGGCAATCATCCTTCATTCTGTTTTCTGGCGGCCGGCAATGAGCCGGCAGGCAACTGGGTGGAGTGGGTTGGCGACTTCGTTGATGCCTGGAAGGCCACGGGCGACAGGCGGCGTGTGTATTGTGGTGCTTCTGTAGGAGGCGGCTGGGCGTGGGACCCCAAGAGCGAGTATCATGTGAAAGGCGGTGCCCGCGGGCTTGATTGGAACAGGAATGCCCCTCAGTCTGTTGATAACTTCAACGAGGGCATGAAGAAGATTGTGCAGAAGGGCAAGACTCCTGTCGTCTTTGACAACAACGAGCCTTTCCTTACCCACGAGATGGGGCAGTGGTGTGCCTTTCCCGACCTCAAGGATACCGTTAAATATACAGGTGTCTACAAAGCCCGCAACTTTGAGATCTTTGCAGACTTGCTTCGTGACAACGGCATGGCTTCAAGGGCAGAGAAGTTCCTGCATGCAAGTGGCAAGTTGCAGACCTTAGCCTATAAATACGACATCGAGCGCAATCTCCGCACTGAGGATTACGCAGGTTTCCAGATGCTTTCGCTGAATGATTACAGCGGTCAGGGCACGGCACTTGTGGGAGTGTTGAATGTGCATTGGAACGAGAAGGGATATTGTGATGCAGGGGATTGGAAGGAGTTCTGCTCACCTGTCGTTCCTCTGGCTAAGTTCTCTCAGTTTGTTTTCGGCAGTGAGACCCGCAGCCATGTTCCTGTGGAGATGTACAATGCCTATAAGGAGCCTTTGCGTGATGCCAGGCTTTCATATTCCGTCAAGGGAACGGACAATCATTTGTATGCTTCGGGAGAGCTGCATTGTGTACCGGATGCAGGCGTGAATGAAATACCAATTGGCAAGAATATCAATATTGGCGATATAACTCTTCCTTGTTTTCCTGATGTCAAGATGCCGTTAAAGCTGACACTGGCAGTTCACGTAGAGTCATCAAATGCCCCGAAAGCCTGTAATCACTGGGATTACTGGGTGTATCCGCAGGAGCAGGAAATGCCTGATGCAAAGGATGTTTATATCACGGACACTTTGGATGCCATGGCACACAGTGTGCTTGATAAAGGCGGGAAGGTGCTCATTCTTGCTGCCGGCAAGGTGAAAATGGGCGATGATGTGAGACAGACTTATCTGCCTGTATTCTGGAATACCAGCTGGTTTAAGATGCGCCCGCCACACACCACCGGTGCATATATCGACAACAGGCATCCGCTCTTTAGGAATTTCCCGACGGATGACTGGGCTAACCTCAACTGGTGGGAATTGCTCAACAGGGCGCAGGTGATGAATCTCCGTGCGTTTCCCAAAGACTATCAGCCTGCCGTACAGCCGATAGACACATGGCACATAAGCCGTAAGCTCGGTATGATGGTTGAGGCAAAGGTGGGAAATGGAAAGCTTCTGATGACCACCATGGACTTGACCTCGGATTTGGACAAACGTCTGGTGGCATGCCAAATGCGCAAGGCTATACTGCTGTATATGATGAGCCAAGACTTTGCGCCGTCCATAGAGGTGGATGAGCAGGTTATCGCTGAGCTTTTCACAAGTCGAGCCCCGGCTGTGGATATGTTTACCAATGATTCTCCCGACGAGTTGAAACCTAAGCTGTAGTTTTATTCCTACTCCGTGAACTCAGAGGGCGATGCGCCAAGATATTTCTGTACGTAACGGCTGAAATATGACTCCGATGAGAACTCAAACATGTCGGATATCTCGGTGAACGTGAGCCGTTTGCTGCGCAGCAGACGGGCGATGTCGAGCGACGTGTAGCGTGTTATCCAAAAGTTGGCTGGATAGCCGCTCACCTTTTTCGACACTTCCGACAGATATTTGGGAGTGACGCAGAGAATGTCGGCATAATATCCTATCTCCCGGTTCTTGCGGTAGTCGCCGCGCTCAAGCAAGGCGAGGAAACGGTTCATCAGCGCGGCATACTGCTGAGTCACGGTGTCGTCGTTGCCATAGAGCGTTGCGTGGAAGTCGAAGAAGTCGATAATCATTGCCTGCACGGCATTTATCATTGCATCGCGGTGAAACTTGTGCGACTCTATGGCAAGGCGCCGCCTCACGTAGTCGAAGTCGAGGGAGCACACTTGCTGCTCCGGCGTGAGGTGCATTATCGGATTGTTGAACAGCGACAATGCCCCTCTGGTTCCGTAGTTGCTCTGCGGAGTGGCGATGGTGATAAACTGCGGCGTGACATAAATCACATCCACCTTGAAGCCGTCGCTCTCGCGGAGATCCTTCAGCAAGTCGCTGCGGCGCACTATCAGGCAGTCGCCTGCCGCCATCACAAACGCATTGCCGTTGAAGGTGAAGCGGCATTCTCCTTCGTGGCAATAGGCATGACACAGATAGCCTTCCCTGCTGCCGTCGCCTATATTAAGTAATGTATTGTCAAAAATCACATCCTGCATGGTGTTCGGGGTGTTTAGCGTTATCCATTGTTTATGTGCGTCGTATGAGCTTTCCCACAGCCTTTCTGCACTTGTGCTTTTCCTTTTCGGTGATGGCGGTATTGTGGCGTGTTCCCCCTTTCTCTATTGCAGCAACAATCTTGAAGCCGCTGTAATGGCATATTTCCTTCATTGCACGTATTGCGCCGCGGCTCTGGTGCATGATGATGTTAAACGGCCAGGGTGTTGTTGAGGTGCTTACGAGTATGCACCGCTTGCCTTTGTGAAGCGGAACGGGAAGCCCCTTTTCCGTCTCGCTCATCATTCCGTAGACAATGCGGTCGAACAGCAGTTTCAGTGTGCCGGGAATGTTGCCCCAATAACACGGGGCACCTATGACGATGGCGTCGCAGCAGCGTATCTTCTGCAGTACAGCCTGTGAGTCGTCATCGGGCAATGCACACCTGTGATCCGTGCGGCATTTCATGCAGGCAACGCACGGTTTTACGTTCAGCCTGTTTACATCCACCGTTTCAGTTTGCGCGCCGAGGCTTTCCGCCTCTGTCTGCATTACGTCGAGCATCTGTGAGATATTACCCTTTGCTCTCGGACTGGCATTCAGTATCAGAATTTTCATAAATAGTATATTTTGTGTAGACAATGATGGGGCAAAGGTAATAAAAATAAATGTATCAGCCAACTATTTATTAAGGAATTTGCGAATTTCTGAATATTCTTTGCGAAACGCAAAAAAATAAATATTGTTAATTTTTTCAGCAATTTAAACATATCCTTTTGTAGTGTCTCTGTTTTTAGTTAACTTTGCAAGATGAAATAAAACACAAGAGAGTTTATATATAATTATGGTACATAATAAATTCAAGGGATTGGGCATTGCGCTCATCACACCTTTCACTTCCGACGGCGAGGTGGACTACAAGGCGCTGAAAAGACTGGTGGAATATCAGTTGGGCAATGGTGCCGATTTTCTTTGTATATTGGCAACAACAGGCGAGACGCCTTGTCTCACCGCTGACGAGAAACAGAAGATAAAGGATTTGGTGCGTAATGTCGTAAACGGACGCGTGCCGATACTCATAGGATGCGGCGGAAATAACACAGCAGCCATAGTGGAGGAACTGAAAACCGGCGACTTCAAGGGATTTGATGGTGTGCTCAGTGTGTGTCCTTACTACAATAAGCCTTCGCAGGAGGGACTTTTCCAGCATTTCCGTGCCATTGCCAACGCCACGGAGTTGCCTGTTGTGCTGTATAATGTGCCTGGTCGTACCGGGATAAACCTGAAGGCGGAGACCACTCTGCGGCTTGCCCGCGAATGCCGGAATATAGTGGGCATAAAGGAAGCAAGCGGTAACTTGGAGCAGGTGGATGAGATAATCAAGGGCAAGCCTGCCCACTTTGATGTCATCAGTGGCGACGATGCCCTGACTTTCCCGATGATAGCCTGTGGTGCCGTGGGTGTTATCAGTGTTATAGGCAATGCCCTGCCGCGTGAGTTCTCGAAGATGATACGTCTGGAGTTTAAGGGTGAGTATGAGGGCGCGCGCAAGATTCACCATAAGTTCACCGAACTTTATTCGCTGCTCTTTGTCGACGGCAACCCTGCCGGTGTGAAGTGCCTGCTCCATGAGATGGGGATGATAGAGAACGTTCTGCGGTTGCCTCTTGTTCCCACACGGGTTCAGACGGTGCAGAAGATTGCCGAGGTGATGAAAGAGCTGCGCATCTGATTTTGGTAAATAAAGCGAAAAAATAAGGGCTTTAGTGAAAAAAGTTGCGAAAAAATTTGGCTGTGTCGAAAAATAGTAGTACCTTTGCACCGCAATTCTGAAATGAAGGTTGCTGAACGGCTCCTTAGCTCAACTGAATAGAGCATCTGACTACGGATCAGAAGGTTGCAGGTTTGAATCCTGCAGGAGTCACAAAAGAAAGTCTTCAAGTCTTTGGAGACTTTTTTTGTTGGTTTTTGTACCCCCGGCAATAGTGTTTTTCTGAACAGCATAAAGTTATGTCTACAAAATTCATTAAATTGTAAGCACCTGCTGACAATACTCCACGACTGCGGGGCGGTGGGTGATGAAGATTATCGTTTTCCGGCTGTCGGCAAGGATGTTGTGGAGCAGTTGGCGCTCTGTGTCAGGGTCGAGCGCACTTGTAGCCTCGTCGAACAGCATTATGCTGCGGTTGCGCAGAATGCCGCGGGCAATGGCTATGCGCTGAGCCTGTCCTTCGCTCAGTCCGGTGCCTCCTTCTGCCACCTTTGTGTCAAGAGCCTCGGGAAGGGTTAGCACAAAGTCGGCGCAAGCCTTATGCAGAGCGTCGCGCATCTCGCTGTCGGTGGCATCGGGACGCGCGAGCAGCAGATTGTCGCGGATAGAGCCCGAAAGCAGTGTGTTGCCCTGAGGCACATAGACCATGTTGCATCGCAGTGAAGGGTGAGCGGCTTTGCTCTCCACATTATTATATATATGCAGGCTGCCGGATGAGGGGTGGAGTAGGGCAAGGATGAGACGGAAGATTGTTGTCTTTCCTGCACCAGTCTCGCCAAGTATGGCTGTGCATGTGCCGGGCTTGAAGTCGAAGGAGAGAGAGTTTATCACCTCGTCGCCGTCGGGATATGAATAAGTGACATCCTGTAGGCGCACTCCAAGTGCCCCGCTCATCAGGTGAGGCTTTTCACACGGTTCCGGCGGAATCTGCTCAAGCTCACGCAAACGCTCGGCGGCTGTGATTGCCGCCACAAATGCCGGAGCGATGCGGGTAATGTCGCGTGCCGGTGCCTGAATGCGGTAGACAAGCTGGAGAAATGCCGTCATCATGCCAAAGGTTATGGTATGTTCGTGTAGACGTACTGCTCCCCAGAGGAAAGCCACGAGAAAGCCAAGCGAGAACCCCGTGTTGAGCATGAGGTTTGAGAATACCGAGAACTTTGTTCTGCCACGGACATGACCGCGTAGCTCACTGTGCGCCGAGCCGAGGCGTGTCACCATGCTGTTGCAGCACTCCATGGTCTTAATCACCATTCTGTGGCGCATGGTTTCCTGAAGTATGGTCTGCACCGTGCTTTCGCTGCCCCGCACCTTTCGGGTGTACGCTCTCATGCGGTTTACGTAGAGACGGCTTAAAAGTATGAACACAGGCAGAATAGCCACGCTTATGACTGCGAGCACAGCGTCCATGGACCACAGATAGAAAAAGGCGCAGACAAACATTGCCGCTGTGGAGATGGCGTTGGGGAGCACCTCGGTGATGAAGTCAACCACAGTTTTCACGTCCTGCTCCAGACGGTTGATTACATCGCCGCTGTGATACCGCTCCTTTCCCTGCCACTCTGAGTGCAGCAGACGGTCGAGGAAGTGTTGCTGCATGGTGTTTTGTGCCTTTACACCAAGGATGTTTTTTATCCATACGCGTGATATTCCCACTCCGAAGTCACAAAGGATGACGAATGCCATCAGCCCCACAGCCCAATAGAGCGACCCCGTGCGGTAGCCCGCTGCGATGTCGATGGCCCGCTGCATAGCCCAAACAGAAACAAGACCGGTGGCAACTCCCACCAGTCCTGTTATAGCGTTGAGCAATGCCTGCAGCCTGTTGCCCTTAAATATATCCCACAGCCAACTTGTCATTTAGAATCGGTAGCCAAGGGTGAGAAGCATTTGGTGACGCTTGTTGCTCACCTTTGTCATGTCGGCGATGTTGTCGTTCTCAGCTGGCTCGTTGGCTCCGGCATAATAGCTCATGAATGGATAGTGCTCGCCGTTGGTGCTGCTGAACTGATAAGCCAGGTCGACATTGAACTTGCCTATCTGATAGCCGAATCCGCAGGTGATGCGGTGGGTGTCCTTCCAGTTGGTGTAGTCGGTTGTAGAGCTGTAGTAAACGCCGTCGGTATCGAGGCTTTGGTCGCGGTATGCATCGGTGTTGTATGCTGCCGATACATAGTTGTAGCCCAGTCGGATAGCCATGTTCGGGTCTGCCTTTAATTCTGCTCCCACCTTGAATGTGTGTACTCCCTTGAGGTTTGCCTTGGTGTCGGCATTCATCACAATGTCACTGCTGCTTGTCTCGTGCCAGTCGCCATACCAGTCCTCATATCCGCCGTCCTTATATCGGTTGTCGATGGTGGCATAGTCGGCATATTCATACCCCACGCCTATTGCCAGCATGTTGTCGATGGTGTGACCGAGGCTCACTCCAAACTTCCACGGAGTGTTCATGCGGAACTCGTGTGTCTCGAACAGGGATACCATGTCATTTCTGTCAGTGGGGTAGAGTCCTGGACCCGCCGTTGAAGCGCATGCTGTTTCGTTATTGCTTTTTAAATCATAGAAGATTGGAGATGCCACAGAAAAACCGAAACGGAAAGGTGATTCCTCCACAGGACGAATGATAACACCTGCTTTGAAATCATAGCCTGTACCGGTGATTTTCTGCTCATTTCTCAGTGCTGTCATTTTACCGTCATTATCAGCATACTCATTGTAAGATACATAATTCTTGTAGTGTACATCGTGGATGCCAAAGGTGAAACCAAGGTAAACACGGTTGTTGATGTTGCCGCTGATGTTGAAGTCATATTCACCGATATATCCATTCGACGAGCGGTTCATGTCGTAGCGGTCGTATTCTTGGGCATAGATGTTTCCATTTTCATCAGGTTTAAGAAGCGAATTGTAATACAAATAGTCAACCATTGAGTATGTTCTGTCATTAGATGTTAATCTTCCTGTATTGGGGTCTATGTCCAGTTTAAACAGTCCGTTATATCCCTTGACATACGACAGTTTGTTCTGCGATGCGTTCTGCAGACGCCCTGATGCCTCAAGTATCTGGTCAAAGTTGCGGCTCTTGTGATAGTTGAACGCCAGGTTTAGGAATGAGCGGCTGTTTGTGCGTGTGGAGTACACAAAGCCTATCTGGTCGAAGCTCATGTTTGTCTTGTTCACAAAGCTGGAGTTGCTTACATCGCCCTGCGACACAAATCCAAACGAAGCGTTTACCTGCGACTTGCGGAACAGACCGATGCCTGCAGGGTTGGTGCCTATTGTAGAGATGTCGGCTCCCAGCGCGTCCATTGCTCCGCCCATACCCACATAGCGGGCTGTACCGTTCAAATCCTGAGTTGCAATATTTGCATTCTCGTATGTCTCCTGCGCCGCCATTGGCAATGTGCCAAACATCATTGCGGCAAAAAATATCTTATTTCTCATAAATAATCACTAAAAATTGATCACTAAACACTGAACACTAAACACTGAGCTTATCTTCTTCCTCCGCCAAAGCGTCCTCCGCCTCCACGGTTTCCTCCACCAAAGCTGCCACCGCCTCCTCCACGGTTGCCTCCTCCATTGCTGAAGCTGCCGCTGCTGTTGCTGTTGCGTGTGCCTCCAAACGAGCTGTTGTTCTGATAGGTGTTGCCGTTGGAGTTGCGCACACCGCCAAAGTTCATGTTGCGGTTGGTGGTATTGGTGTTGTCATATTTCCCGTTGTTGGCATATCCGCGGTTGTTGCCTATGCTGTTGTAGCGGCGGTAGTTGTAGCCATTGCTGTGGGTGCTGCTGCCGGTGCTGTGGTTGCGTGTGCCGTAGCTGCGGCGTGCCACTGTAATGCCTCCGCCGGGATACCATCCGCCGTGCCAGTGGTTGTGCCAGTAGTATGGGTATCCCCAGCCCCAGCCGTAATGCCATGGATTATACCAGCCGTATCCCCAGCTGCCGTAATACCACGGGTCATAATACCACGGGTCGTACCAGCCTCCATACCAGCCTGAATAGTAGTAAGGACTGCTCCATCCCCAGCGCCCCCAGCGTCCGTCAAGATATCCGGCATGATAGGCATCGCGCCACTCGTAGTCGTCCCAGCGGCTCATCTTGCGGGTGTAGGTGTAGTCGCCGAGCGAGTCGGGATAAACACCGGCAGTCTCGTCAAAGGTTATCCGGTCGTCACCGCCCTCTGTCGGTATCACATTGCCGAGCGAGTCGATGGCTGTGACACTGCTGTCGGCGTATCGGCGGTTATACTCGTCCACACTGCGGTTGCTGCCACTGTAATAAGTGTCACGCGGCATTCCGTAGTCTTTCTTTGCTTTTTCCACATTTTTCTTTGTTGGCACAAAGTACATGTCATCGTCCTGAGCAAAGAGACTCACTGGCAGGACGAGAGCGAAAAACGATAACAAAAATAACTTTTTCATACGCATATTTTTTGTCTGTTTATATTTCATAATTATATTGATATGATATTGTACACTGCAAAAT
>ENA-OYXU01000140-OYXU01000140.1-human-gut-metagenome-genome-assembly--contig:-NODE-140-length-31286-cov-5.999520_pt1 | contig 31286 bp, 31 predicted proteins | sample MGYA00243243_ERZ653435 | MGnify/ENA primary metagenome ERZ653435 (study PRJEB26926, sample SAMN06165113) | human gut metagenome | biome: ENVO:00009003; feature: ENVO:2100002; material: ENVO:00002003... | reverse complement strand
ATTCATTCATGGGGATGATACCGTCGCTCTTGTAGCCGATGTTAACCACTGCCTCACGTTTGTTGAGGGCGATAATGGTACCTTCGATTACGTCTTTGTCTTTGACGGTGTTGAGAGACTCGTCGTAAGTCTTTGTGAGCTCCTCGCGGGTCTTCTCGCCTTTGTTTTCGCCGTTTTCATAGGCGTCCCAGTCGAAGTCTTCGATGGGTGAATTTTTTAATTCAGTCATTAATAAAGTTAATAAATAGGGTTAATTAAAAATAGAATCAGTTTCTCGCCGGCCCGTAAGCCGACGGCTCTGATTAGCGCGCAAAGATAGTAATAATTTTCTAACTTCCAAAGACTTTTACCCTCCCCGCCCCATTTTTTCAGAAAAAAAATCAGCGGCGACTGAGGGTGAGGGTGGGTTTGAAGGTGAGGCTGCAGCCGAGGGCTTCTTTGAAGGCGCAGAGGCCGAGGTTAGGCTCGCCTTCTGATGACGAGGGGCCGATGTCGACGGTCTTGAAGCCGGCGGCATAATAATGTTCCATGACGCAGCGGGCGAGCATGGCCATGGGGCGGCTTTCGTTCCAGCCCTCGACGTGGCCCCAGTAGATGACCTGTGCCACACGTTCATTGAGACGATAGATGATTGCGGCGGCCACGTAGCAGCCGTCTTTGCTCAGCACGAAGGAGTCGATGGCGACGAGGAGCGAGGTCTCGCCCAAGGCGGTGAGGGTCATGCGCAGTGGGAATCCGCGCTGCTGACGGTTGAGCGCTATGACATCATAGGCACGGGCGAGCGGACACGGCTCAAACATGAAGCCGGCTCGAGCTGAGCGGTTGTAATGGTTGCGCATATTCGGCTCAAGGCCTGCCACATAGCCGGGATAACGCGCGAGCTCGTAATGATAGTTGTAGTCAGCATAGAGCATGCGGCCGACTGTCAGAAGCGCCCCGACGACGCGTGGCTGCATCACGGGGTCATAGACCGCCGGCGGCAACGTAATCGTAAGGCCTTCACCGCCAAAACGGTCGGCGAGCAGGCGGCTGAAGTCGACGAGTGTCTCAAGTTTCTGCTCGGCGTTATAGCTCACGGCGGCAAACGGCGCCGAGAACGGCGCGCGCCAACCCTCGTCGGTCAGCCCCGCGATGAGGCCGCAGCGGTGACGGCCTGAGGCGTCGACCGCACTCACACACTCCACTTCACGGGCTTTCGCGGCATTCAGCCGGGCGAACGCTCCGTTCGCATAGCAACACAGCGGATGGGTGTAGACCGCATCAAATTCTTCGGGGCTCAGACTGACAAGTTCCATGATTTCACATCTTTACAATTCGATTTCAAACGACGACTGTCTGACAATCTCAGGCGCCGACGAGTCAAGGACATCGACTATGGTAGACGGCTCGATGCCTCCCTCTCCGCTGTCGATGACCAAATCTGCGTCGTGGCCGTAGCGCAACGCGAGCGAGTCGGCGTGACGCGACTCGTCAGGCTCATCCTCGTCAATGGCCACGGATGTCGACGCCACGGGTCCGCCGAGCGCCTCGGCCAAAGCTAACGCCACAGAGTGGTCGGGAATACGTATACCTACGGTCTTGCGTCCCTTGAACACCTTGGGCAGCGAGGTCTGCGCAGGCAGGATGAATGTGAACGGGCCGGGCAGGTTCTCTTTGAGCAGGCGGAAGGCGCGGTTGTCGATTTTTGCGTACTCGGCGGCCTGTGACAGCGACGAGCACACTATCGACAGCAGATGCTTGTCAGGGTTGATGCCCTTGAGGCGGCAGAGGCGCTCGACGGCGCGATTGTCCAAGGCGTTGCAGCCCAAGGCATAAATAGTGTCGGTCGGGTAAATGACGATGCCGCCGTCACGCAGTATGCGCACGGCGTCGTCTATCGCGCGCGAGTTAATCGAGTCAGGATATACGGTGAGTGTTTTCATGGTCTGACGAGCGTAAATCTTATGTTGGTGGCCGAGGCGTAGGTTTCCAAGAGACGCCGTGTCAGGGCCATAATATCATCCTCGGGCATGTCCGGCCCGAACATATTGATGGTCAGCAGCAGACGGCGTGTCGACGGCGTAATTTTGGTGCGGTCATTGTCAGACGTCGGGGTGCCGATGCCCCCGACGGCATCGCGCCACACGGGCAGGCACGCTATATTGAGCTGACCGCGGCCGATAGCCTCATATGGCTCGCCCTCGCGGCCGACGCCGAGCGTCAGGCAGTCGCCCTCGATGCGGTCTCGGTCGAAGCCTCCTATTGAGTGCCCGCAGCTGACTGACAGCAGGTTGACAAGGTCAATGAGCGCCAACGAGCGGTAAAGCCCGATACCCTTGACGAATCGCCGGCAGAGCGCCTCGGTCGACGGGCGGTAACGGTTGGGCTCCTTGCCGCAAGCCTTGTATGCCTGACGAGTTTCGGCGATACCGGGACGCTTGTTTATGTCGGCCATCTCGTGGAGCTGACCGAAACTTTCGGCGAACGCCGTGATTTCGCGCCACAGAGCATCGTCGGTCTCGGGGCTCTCAACGTCTGCCTCGACAGCCAAAAGGCGATATTCGGGCGCAGCATCTTTTATCTGAGGGTCTATTATAAATTGCATAATCAGTCTGCTTTAATCAGTCCGTTTTTAATCAATATTTCCTCCACCGCCATCGACATGTCGCGGCGCGAACGGTCGTGGCGGTTCTCGAGCACGACGACACTGACGCCCGTCGACGGATATTTGGCCACATAAGCCTGATAGCCGCCGTTATCGCCCGTGTGGAAAACTTTCAGCGGGCTGTCGTGCCGATGCTCGATAAACCAGCCGAGCCCGTACCACGTGTAGGGTCGACGCTGATAGTCACACCATGTGCTCGCAGCCACGTCGGTATGTGGCCGGTAGGCCATCGCAATCCAATCAGCCGGTAGCAGTCCGCCAAGAAGCGCATGCTCCCAGCGCGCCATGTCGCGGGCAGTGGCGTAAAGCGCGCCATCAGGCCGCGTGGCGAAGAAAGTCTCCTCGCCGTAGTCATATTCGCGCCAGCCTCCGGTGTCAGTCGGTTCGTAGGCGTGTGAACGGCCCGGCTGCCGACGTGCCGGGTCAAAATAGTAGCTCGAATCCATCCCGGCACGGTCGAGTATATGTCTGCGCTGATAATCTATGAAATCCTCGCCCGAGACACGCTCGATGATGCGCGCCAGCAGCAGGAATGTCGGGTTGACATAGTCATAAGCCGTGCCCGGCTCAAAAAGCAGCGTGTCAAGCTCGGCAAAGTACTCCACCGACGATTCATCGGTCGCATACAGACACGCGTCGCGGCACGAACGGTCGCGCAGATCGGGGATGCCCGACGACTGCGAGGCGAGGTGTCGTGGCGTCACGCGCTGCCATATCCCGGATTTATACTCGGGGAAATATTTCGACATAGGCGCGTCGATATCGACCAATCCGGCCGCAGCGAGGCGCAGCAGTCCGGCCACGGTAAACTGTTTTGACACCGAGGCGATGCAGAATCTTGTGTCCTCGCCGACAGGCTCGCGGCTCTCCATGTCGGCCACGCCGAAATAGCGCTCATAGACGACCGAGTCGCCGGCCGACACGATTACGGCGCCCCCGGGCTCGTTCAGCCCGCGTGGATAGCGCGCCTCAAAAACCGAGTCGAGCGACGCCTCAAGGGGCGTAGCAGCCTGCGTGACAGTAGCTCCGGCCGCAAAAAGTGTTAGCAACAGTGTTTTGGCTTTCATCAACCGCAAATATACAAATTTTATTTAACTCTCAGCCAATCGACCGCTCCGACCGGCTCCACTAAAAAGTATCCCCGGCCGCCGTAAACCGGGGGCCGGGGACACATATCTTTAATATAATCTCTAAAGAGGGTTATCAGTTAAGAGCCTTAGAGAGATTGAAGTTTGCAAACTCGAGGTCCTCGGCTGCGCGGGCGGCCATCTTCTTGTCGAGACGAATAGCCTGACGCAGATTGGTGTTGAGCATCGATTCGTTGTTTGTGCGGGCGCCGACGATAGCCATCAGATAATATGTGGTGGCGTCGGGACGGTTGATGCCGGCGAGAGTCTGTTTAGCCTTGCTGTAGTCTTTTACGAGAATCTGTGCGAGGGCGGCGTTGTTGCTCTTGGTGTCGCCGAAAGCGCGGACAGCGGCGGCGTTGTCACCCATCTTGAGGTAATATGTGCCGAGAGCGCCTGCGAGGTCGTTGGCGCCTGAAGCTGCACCGAAGTACTCGTTAGCCTTGGCGTAGTTGTGGTCGAGCATCGACACGAGGCCGAGGTTCATCTTGGCGTCGGCGCTGTTGGCGTCAAGCGACAGAGCCTTCTGGAAGTTGGCTTTGGCGGCGTCAAAATCACCGGCGATATACTGTGTCACACCGAGGTCGTTCCATGCACGGTAGTCGTTGGGATAGATGCGGGCTGTCGTGTCATAGATTTTCATGCGGCGGTCGTTGTTGTCGGTGAGAGTAGCGCAGTAGAGGAGCTCGTCGACGGTGAGGGCTTTGGGATTGACATTGAAGAGACGCTCAATCTCAGCGTCGCTCTTGCCAATCACGTCGATAGAGGCTGTGATACGCGAGTAGCGGAGCTGCGGCAGAATCTGGTCGGCAAGCTGCTCGAAGACATTAGAGAGGTTGCGGATTTCTTTCTCGCGCTGCTCGGGGTCTTTATACATCGAGAGAACGCTCAGGATAAGGTCTTTGTCCTGAATATTGCTCTTCGACACAAGTTCTTTGAAGCCTTCCCAGTCCTCGGCTGTAAACTGAGCGGTGAGGTCGCCGAACTCGGTGATTTTGTCCTTCTTCATCTGATTCTCGATGTAGTTGGTCGTGTTGGTCTCTCGCTGCTGGGCGAGACGCTCGTTGATGGCCATTGTGCCGTCAGGCGATGCGTATGACGATACATTAACCTCCTTAATCACGCGGGCCGTGTCAGAGTTGGCGGCGATAAGCTCTTTCTTCAGCTCGTTCATTGCATCGGTTTTGAGCTCGCCGGCACGGATGTTGGCCTGATTGATGAGGAACATGATGTCTGCGGCATATTTCTCGTTGATGATGCGCTGGAAAGCATCCGGAGCGATAGCGGGCTGCACACCGGCTACAGAGGCCAATGCTGCGGTCGAAACGACACCGTCGGCCACCTTGACGCGCGGCAGAACATACTGCTTGCTTCCCTGATTTACAGTGAAGGCGAGCTCAAGAGCTGATTTACTCATGGCGTCCTGATAGTCATAGCTTACGGGGACGGTGACCGTGCCGCCGTTCTCATATGAAATTACGGGGTTATTGCCGCGCACCTTCTCGCCTTGGAAACGATAAGGCTGCGACGCTACCTCCTGACCGTCGAAAACAAGATAAGGTGTCACTGTGACTTCTGCGTTCTTAACAAAGAATTTTGCAGGGATACGGCCGGTGACAGTCGCGGGAACTTTCTCGCCGACGACTTCAAGCGGATTGGGATTTACGCTGAAATAGTCAGATTTGAACTGGCCGAGTTTTTTTCCGCATGACGACAGGGCCAGAGCGGCTCCGACGGCTACGATAAAACAAAGTTTGCGGTTCATGATAATTTTAAGTTTATAGGATGAATATATTCAGACTTTTGATTAGTCAGCGGCAGACACCGCGAGGGCGCCGCTTATAATTGGTGCAAAGATAACGATTTTTCGACGCTGTGACACGGCCGCGGACCTATTATTTACTTAAATATTCAAAAAAAAACTCCTGCACAAAGTACGACCGCAAAATAATCATTACTTTTGTGTCGGTGCGCCCTGCGGCCGCCGAAAACTCCACTAACAAAAGACACCGTTTTACACCCACCCTACCACCATAATGAGAAGATGGCGCATCGAAGACAGCGCAGAGCTGTATAACATCAGCGGCTGGGGCCGCAACTATTTTTCAATCAACGACAAAGGACATGTCGTCGTTACCCCTCGTCCCGGCTCGGCATCGGTCGACCTCAAAGACATCATGGACGAGTTGCAGGTGCGCGACATCACCGCGCCGGTCCTGTTGCGTTTCCCCGACATCCTCGACAACCGCATCGAGAAAATCTCGCGCTGCTTCGCGCAGGCCTCCGAGCAGTATGACTACAAGGCCAACAACTACATGATTTACCCCATCAAGGTCAATCAGATGCGTCAGGTCGTAGAGGAAATCGTCAGCTACGGCAAAAAATTCAACATCGGTCTTGAGGCCGGCTCCAAACCCGAGCTCCACGCCGTCCTCGCCACAAACATCGCCGAGAACGCACTCGTCATCTGCAACGGCTACAAGGACGAGAATTATATCGAGCTTGCCCTGCTCGCCCAGAAGATGGGACGCCGCATATATCTCGTCGTCGAGAAACTCAACGAATTGCGTCTCATCGCCGACATAGCACGCCGCATCAAGATACGCCCCAACATCGGCATACGCATCAAGCTCTCAAGCTCCGGAGCCGGGAAATGGGAGGAGAGCGGTGGCGACCAGTCAAAATTCGGCCTCAACTCCTCTGAGCTGCTTGAGGCCCTCGACATACTCGAGCGACGCGACATGAAAGACTGCCTCAAGCTCATCCACTTCCACATCGGCAGCCAGATTACTAAAATCCGCCGCATCAAAAACGCGCTCCGCGAGGCCACGCAGTTCTACGTCCAGCTATCAAAGATGGGCTTTGACATCGACTTCATCGACATCGGCGGAGGACTCGGCGTAGACTATGACGGCACACGCTCCAGCTCGTCAGAGAGTTCGATGAACTACTCGATACAGGAGTATGCCAACGACGCCGTGTCGGCCATTGTCGACGCCTGCGTCAAAAACGACCTCCGTCAGCCCAACATAATCACCGAAAGCGGACGCTCGCTCACCGCCCACCACTCCATACTCATCTTCGAGGCCCTCGAGACCGCCCAACTGCCCGTGTGGAAAGACAACGAAGAGCTTAACCCCGACGCACACGAACTCGCCGTCGAGCTTTATGACATCTGGGACAAACTCGACCAGCCGCGACTCTTCGAGAGCTGGCACGACGCCCAGCAGATTCGCGAAGAAGCCCTCGACCTGTTCAGCCTCGGCATGCTCGACCTGCGCACACGTGCACAAATCGAAAAGCTTTACTGGTCTATCGCACGCGAAGTCGGCGAGATAGCCGCCTCAATGAAACACGCCCCCGAAGAGTTGCGCAAAATCGCCAAGATGGTCCCCGACAAATACTTCTGCAACTTCTCGCTCTTCCAGTCACTCCCCGACACATGGGCCATCGACCAGATATTCCCCATAATCCCCATCTCCCGGCTCGACGAGAAACCCACGCGCACCTGCACCATACAGGACATCACCTGTGACTCAGACGGCAAGATTGCCAACTTCATCACAGCCCACGGCACATCATCTGCCCTCCCCGTCCACCCCATCAAGGCCGGCGAGCACTACTATCTCGGCGTCTTCCTCGTCGGAGCATATCAGGAGATACTCGGCGATATGCACAACCTCTTCGGCGACACAAACGCCGTCCACATCAACGTTTACAAAGACCATTACGAAATCGAGCAGATTATCGACGGCGAAACCGTCGCCGAGGTGCTCGACTACGTGCAGTTCTCGCCCAAGAAACTCGCCCGCAACGTCGAGGCATGGGTTACCGCCTCAATGAAAGCCGGCACAATCTCGCCCGAGGAGGGCCGCGACTTCCTGAGCACATACCGCTCCGGACTCTACGGCTACACATATCTCGAACGCGACTGACCCCCACGGCCATGGCGCGCTACTTCATCCGTCTCGCCTATCGCGGCGCACCCTATCACGGCTGGCAGTCACAGCCCAATGCCGTCACCGTCCAGTCGGTCATCGAGCAGACCCTCGCCCGACTGACGCGTCGCGATGCCGTCCCTATAACCGGCGCCGGACGCACCGACACCGGCGTCAACGCCTCGATGATGTACGCCCATGTCGACCTCGACCCCGACGGCCCCGTCGCCGACCCTACGCGCTTTGTGCGCTCGCTCAACTCCATGCTCGGTCCCGACATAGCCATCCACGCCGTCACGCGCGTCGACGACGACGCCCACGCACGCTTCGACGCCACATCGCGCACCTACCACTACTACGCCCACACCGTCAAATCGCCCTTCGCCTACCCCCTGTCGTGGCAGGCGCCCCCCGGCCTCGACTTCGACGCCATGAACCGCGCCGCCGCCCTGCTAATCGGACGCCGCGACTTCACATCATTCTCAAAACTACACACCGACGTCAAAACCAACATCTGCGACCTGCGCCGCGCCGTCTGGCAAGACCTCGGCGACGGCCGTCACCGCTTCGTCATCACCGCCGACCGTTTCCTGCGCAACATGGTACGCGCCATCGTCGGGACCCTCGTCGACGTCGGACGACACAAAATTTCACCCGACGAAATCACCGCCATAATCGACCGGCTCGACCGTTCGGCCGCCGGCACATCGATGCCCGCCCACGCCCTCTTTCTGAGCGAGGTCACCTACCCTTATCCCCTCCTCTGACACCGCACTCTGCTGCGCCCCGTTAACATGTATTAGCGCTGTAAATATTAAAAAATTAGCGATTTATTTCTTTATTCCAATAAAAATCACTTACTTTGCACCGCAAAATCGAATTTTAATCATTTAATTTAAAGTATTATGTCAGAAATTGCAGATCGCGTAAAAGCAATCATCGTTGACAAACTCAGCGTAGATGAAAACAAAGTAACTCCCGAAGCATCTTTCACAACCGACCTCGGTGCAGACTCTCTCGACACCGTTGAGCTCATCATGGAGTTCGAAAAAGAATTCGGCATCCAGATTCCCGACGATCAGGCTGAGAAAATCGCCACTGTAGGTGCTGCCATCGACTTCATCGAGGCTGCCAAGAAATAATCGGATTATCTTAATTGCACAAAGCCTCTCTCCCCTCCTGTCTTCTCTAAGATAATCAATCAATTATCGCAATCCCCAATTTTTTTAAATGGAATTAAAAAGAGTTGTTGTAACCGGCCTTGGCGCTATTTCGCCCATCGGCAACGATGTTGCCACCACTTGGGCTAACGCCCTTGACGGCAAAAGCGGCGCCGGACCCATTACTCACTTTGACGCATCGCTTTTCAAGACACAGTTTGCCTGCGAAGTCAAAGACTTTGACCCTGCGGCTCACTTCGACCGCAAAAAAATGCGTCAGCTCGACCTTTACGCACAGTATGCAATCGTTGCTGCGCGTCAGGCTGTCGAAGACGCCGGTCTCGAAAAAGAAGGCGCCGTCAACAAAGACCGTGTCGGCGTTATTGTCGCTGCCGGCATAGGCGGACTCCACACCTTTGAGGAAGAAGCCGGATATTATGCCCTCAACAAAGAGAACGGTCCGAAATACAACCCATTCTTCATTCCCAAAATGATTGCCGACATCGCTTCGGGACACATCTCGATGGAGTACGGCTATCATGGCCCCAATTTTGGCACTGTTTCGGCTTGCGCCTCTTCTAACAATGCCATTATCGATGCCTTTAACCTCATTCGTCTCGGCAAAGCCGACGCCATTGTCACCGGTGGCGCCGAAGCTGCCATATATCCGGCCGGTGTGGGCGGCTTCAACTCGATGCACGCCCTCTCGACCCGTAACGACAGCCCCGAGACCGCCTCACGTCCCTTCAGCAAATCGCGTGACGGTTTCGTGATGGGCGAAGGCTCGGCCGTCCTTGTGCTCGAGGAATTAGAACACGCTTTGGCTCGCGGCGCTAAAATCTACGCCGAAGTTGCCGGCGGCGGCCTCTCTGCAGACGCACATCACCTGACAGCCACTCATCCCGAAGGCCTCGGCGCAAAACTCGCCATGACCAATGCCCTCGACGACGCAGGCATGAAGCCCGAAGACATTGACTATATCAACGTCCACGGCACATCGACTCCCGTCGGTGACATCTCTGAGGTAAAGGCCATCATCGATGTGTTCGGCGAACACGCCTATAAACTCAACATCTCATCGACCAAGTCGATGACAGGACACCTCCTCGGCGCTACAGGCGCTCTCGAGGCCATGTTCTCAATCAAAGCCGTTCAGGAAGACATTGTCCCCCCGACAATCAACCACATGCCCGACGACCTTGACGAAAATATCGATTACAACCTCAATTTCACCTTTGACCGCGCCGAAAAACGCCCCGTGCGTGCCGCCCTCTCCAATGCATTTGGTTTCGGTGGTCACAACGCCACAGTCATCGTCAAGAAATTCGAGAAATAAACCCGATAACCGATTTAACCACAAGCGGCTGTGTCAATCCTTGACACAGCCGCTTGTGTTATATAATAGTGTGAGGCTAAGGCGCTGGATATCAGCACAAAAGAAGGGACGTGCCTTTGGCACGTATAATTTGGCTACCCGTGGAAAACTCGTCCGCTTTAGCGGTCGGAGCCGCATCGCGGCGAGAGCATCTGAGGCCACGGTAAGCAGGCTGTAGGCCTGCGCAACCGTGGTACAAAGTCCATTCCCATAATATAGCGTGCTGTAGGTACGCCGCTTATACAAAACCCGCGGCACACCTACAGCGTGCTATAATTATATTGTCTCCTGACGGAGCTTGACTTTGTTACCCCTTTTTCGCCGGGCCCATGCTGATTTCTAAGTGGGGCCAGACGAAATTGGGTATCATGCGCCACAAGGCCGACACAACAGCCCAGCGCGAGTCAATCACGGCCACACGCCGACGCTCGATTATGGCACGCTCGATGCGCGGCGCAACATAGTCAATGCTCATCAGCAGCGGGTAGTTGTGGTTGCCCTCAAGCAACGGCGTGTCGACAAATCCGGGGCGGATATCGGTGATACTGACGTTGACATGCTGGCTGTGAGCGAGCTGATCGAGAGCCTGCAAATATGTCCACTGATAGCGCTTCGAGGCCGAATATGCGGCACTGACTCCTAAGCCTTTCGTACCCCCTACAGAGGTGATGGCGGCAATGCGCCCGCGGCTGACGTTGGCCGTAGCCTTGAAGTAGCGGAAAGCGGCGTTCATTATTTTGGTGAAACCCTTGACATTGACGGCCAATGTAGCCTCATCCTTGCCGAGATTGAGGCCGGGATTATACCATCCCGTGCCGGCGGCATAAAGCAGTATGTCCATGCCGTCGATGGTCTCGATTAGGTCCTCGAATTTGCTCACGGCGTCATCAGCCGTAACGTCAAACGCCGAGTACTCGATACGGTCAGGATAGAGGTCTTTAATCTCTTTGAGACGTTCCTCGCGTCGTGCGGCGATGCCTACACGCCAACCGGCACGGGCGAAATCCGTGGCTATGCGCATACCCATGCCCGATGATGCGCCTATAATGATAATCTTTTTCATAACGGACGGTTTTTATTCGGCCGTCGGCTCGGCCTGAGGCCGTGCGGCGGTCGGCGGTTCTGTATTTATAACCTTGCCGGAGTCCGCTTTGTTCATACGTTTGAAGGGCAGTGTATAGATTATCGAGAACGAGCCGGTGACGGCGCCCGAGCGGCTTCCGTAGCCGGGTATGTACCACGGCTCACCGTATTTTGACTTTGACTCGTGCAGAATCTTGTGGTACTTAAACGTCCATCCGGCCGATATCGGTCCCCACAGCTTAACCTTGAGGCCGAAAACGACCTCTAACCAGCCTGCCGTGGCGTTCTGCGACGGGATGTCAAACGTGGCCGTCTCATCCCAGTAAGGCACATCGACTTTGACGTCTGACAGCGACCATTTGAAAGGCGAGAAGCCATATCTGAGACCGCCGAAAAACTGATAGTCGGGCGTCGAGTTATACAGGAAGTTATAGTCGCAGCCCAAGCGGAAATAGACACTCATGGGCGAATGATAGACATAGCTGTTGTCGTCGGCGCGATGTTTGGCATGGCCGAGACCCATCTCGAAGACGGGCTTGTAACGGTTGTGCAGGCTCAGTTCTATACGGGCGTCGGCCAATCCGTAATCCTGCCCGAAAATGCGCATCACGGGGTCCCAGATATTGAGGCCGACCGATACAGACTCAAACAGCGGATACTTCATCTTGGGCAGACTAAGCACAGCCGTCGAGTCAATCCAAGTCTCTCCCGTGATAGTGTCAACATAGACTAAATTGCCGTTCTCGTCGTGATAATGTGTCGAGACCGCGCGCCGCGCGGCGTTGACGCGCGCCGTGTCTGACAGCGTCTCGTTGACCGACTGCGTGACTGTCGACGGATTGTCGACGGGTGTCATGCGCCGGCGACGCTCCGATGCCGTCTGCCCGAAACAGTCAGCCGCGGCAAAAAGCACTACGATAACAGCTGCTGCAATCGCACTCATAATATGTCGTGCCTGCCCTCTCATAGCTCTTGGTCAGGTTTATTATCGGGATTGTCAGACTCGCCGCGGAAATATATACGGAAATATGCCTTGTCGATATTGGTTATCAGCGGGTCGACGATGACGACCGAGTCGATAAGATGCTCGGTATAAGCCATCTCGGTGATGCGGTAACGGTATGTCGCGCCACATTCCTCCGATGCGAAGTAAGGCTCTGTCTGATAATCAAATGTAATAGTATCGTTCAGCTCCGGATAGTCCAGCTCACGCCATTTATAGGCTATGCACCATGCCGTCTGCGTCTCCGTTGGTCGCATCGGCAGATAAACCTGCGTAATCGAAGGGCCCGGAGCCGAAAGCACGGAGTCACCGGGAGCATCCACGCCGCTGATTTGCAGTGAGTCAAGCCCGATGGCACGTCCCGTCGCCGAATTATAAAACTCGGCCAATGGCAGTGCGTTGCGATTCTCGGTGCAACCGCTCGAGTTGCAGCCTGTCAGACAGGTGGCAAGCAGTGCGGCCGCGACAGCCATAAGACATATAATCAAACTCTTATGCTTCATCTGAGGGCAGCGCAGTCTAATTCTTCGTCGATTTCATACTCGTTGCGGCGCGGCGAGTTGCGCACCACCAATTCACCTACAAAACCGGCGAGGAACAGCTGACAGCCAAGTATCATCATCACCAACGACAGGTAGAAGTAAGGCGAGTCGGTGACGAGTATGTAGTGGTTGCCGTGATACATATTGTACAGTTTGACAGCTCCTACAACGGCCACAGCGATAAATCCGAGGATAAACATCAGCGAGCCTAACAGACCGAAGAAGTGCATCGGTTTGCCGCCGAATTTGCCCGTAAACCACAAAGTCACAAGGTCGAGATAACCGTTGACAAAACGGTCGAGACCGAATTTTGTTTTGCCGTATTTGCGAGCCTGATGGTGCACGACTTTCTCGCCGATACGGGTAAATCCGGCGAGTTTGGCGAGATAAGGGATATAGCGGTGCATGTCACCGTAGACCTCGATATGCTCGACGACCTTGCGGCGGTAAGCCTTGAGCCCGCAGTTGAAGTCATGCAGATTGTGGATACCGCTGACACGGCGCGCCGTCGCGTTAAACAGTTTTGTCGGGATTGTCTTCGACAGCGGGTCATAGCGTTTCTGCTTATAGCCCGACACGAGGTCATAGCCGTCCTCGGTAATCATGCGGTACAACTCGGGGATTTCGTCGGGGCTGTCCTGCAGATCGGCGTCCATGGTGATGACCACATCGCCCTGAGCGCGACGAAATCCGGTGTTGAGTGCCGGTGATTTGCCATAGTTGCGGCGGAATGACACGCCTTTGACTGCCGGATTATGCTCGCGCAGCGAGCGTATGACCTCCCATGACTCGTCGGTCGAGCCGTCATTGACAAAGATAATCTCATAGCTGAATCCGTGCTCGTCCATCACACGCGCAATCCAGCTCTCAAGCTCGGGCAGAGACTCGGCCTCGTTATACAAAGGGACTATTACTGATATATCCATTTCTGTTGTCTGTTCTAAACTATTTACGCTGATTGAGGCTGCCGAGTGTCCTGACGGCTACAGACAGTATCATCGACAGCACCGAGCCGGTGAAAACCGCGAGCCAGAGCACATTGACAGCGACCTCCGAGGGTGACGGCAGCATCTTGCCGTCGACCATGGCACGCATCGCTTTGCCCCACTGCTCCAACTCGGCATCACCCGAGGCGCTGTATATGTCGGCGGCCTCGAGCACGGTCGAAGTGATGTAGGCCGGATTGATAAATCTCAGATAGAGATAAGCCGTCAGCGCCACTAAAAGTCCGCCGAAGAAGAAGGTGGCTATGCCCTCGACCCACAGGGCCGAGAATGTCGTGCGGCACGAGTCGGCACGGAATCCGCGACGCAGCATAAAGTAAACGATGACCGGCACACCGGCCGCCATGGCTATGCCTGCGACACCCGAAAGCGTCGAGTGCATGGCGCTCGCAATGCACAGAAAGCACACTGACATATAGACGCCCAATATCAGGCCGTCATCAGCGCCCCGGCGGTAGATTGATTTGCTTTTGGTCTCACTCATCTTTATACATCGGCAAATTTAACGATTCTCCCCGTGACTGACAAGTGTTTTTACAACTCGCGCCCCTCGTAGTCACACAGGCGGCGTCGCCATTCGTCGGTGATAGGCACCGGGTGACCCGTCTTCGGGTCGACATTTACCATCACTGTGTGCGCCTCACACTTGACCTCGCCGGTCTCGCGGTTGACAACGCGCTGGTCCATGACGAGCGAGCGTGTCGACAGCGACTCGACAGCCGTCAGCACATCCAATTTCTCCTCCAAGTATGTAGGTGCGAAAAAGTTACAGTTAATGTTGGCTATCACCAAACCCACGGTGTCATGCTCAAAACGGCCGCCTGTGAACTGGCGGAAATAGCCCGCTTTGCCTAAGTCCATAAACTGCAGGTAGACAGAGTTGTTGAGATGGCCGAGCATGTCAATGTCGTTGAATCTGATTTGCATCCGCTCGCGGTGATGATATTCGTATTTTGCTTCGGGTACTCTTGATGACATTGTCTTATAAATCTTAAAATCAATGTATTGCGATAGACGTGATTACCTCACGTCCCAATTTTTCGTTGATACGGTCACGCAGCACGTCGGTCAGAAACTGCAGCTCGCTGCGCAACGAGGCCGACGATATGCACACATGCAGCACTCCGCGCTCTACATAGCGTCGCGTTGTGTAGCGGTTGACGGTCGGACCGACTATCTCGGGCCACAGATACGAGGCTTTCTGCTCGTCGTAGGTTGATTTGAGGCCGGCCTGAGCGATGGCCTCGTTAAATATTTCGCCGAATGTCTTGGGGTCGCTGCGTTTCATGAGGAGAGCGGGTTAAATGGTGTTAATCGGAGTGAAGACGCCGTCGGCGACGTTCCACAGGCGATGCGGGCCGGAAATGACCGCGACGACCTCGTCGAGATGGCGGCGGTTGGTATCGGTCACAAAAATCTGGCCGAATGTGTCGGAGGCCACTATATCCATTATGCGCTCTACGCGACCGGCGTCGAGTTTGTCGAAAATATCGTCAAGCAACAGCAGCGGCGACATACCGGCCGCGCTTTTGAGGAACTCATACTGCGCCAGACGCAGCGCGATGGTATATGTCTTTGACTGCCCCTGCGACGCCGTCTGCCGGGCCGGCATGCCGTCGAGAGTCATGTCTATGTCATCGCGGTGAGGGCCGGCCGAGGTATAGCCGAGCACACGGTCACGCTCGCGCCGCGTCTCTAAAAGCGCTTCCAATGAGCCGTCTGTCTCATCCATTTGGCTTACGTATGCCAGTCCCGGCTGCTCGCCGCTACCGGCTACGGCGCCGTAGTAACGCCCGAAAATCTCAGACAGCGACTTGACAAGCTCGCGGCGCGCACGATAGATGTAAGCTGCCGCTCCGTCCATCTGCATCTCCAAGGCGAGATAGAGAGTCGTGTCACCTATGTGGTCGCGCAGCATGCTGTTGCGCTGCGTCAGCGCACGGTTATAAGTCATCAGCGCCTCCAAATAGCGGCGGTCACTCTGCGAGACGAGCATGTCGACAAAGCGGCGGCGCAGCTCCGAGCCTCCGGTAATGAGGCCGCTGTCAGCGGGCGCCACCATCACGAGCGGAAAGAGCCCTATATGGTCACTCAGACGCTGATACTCCTTGCCTCCGCGGCGGAATGACTTGCGGCGGCCTGCGGTCAGACCTGCCGTGATTTCCTCCTCGACGCCGTGGCGTGTATAGCGGCCGCGCAACATAGCGAAGTCCTCGCCGCGTTTCATCAGCATCGGGTCCGTCAGGCCGTTGAAACTCTTGCAGAAACTCAGGAAATGTATGGCATCGAGGAGATTGCTCTTGCCCATGCCGTTGTCGCCGAGCAGACAATTAATCTTCGGCGAGAACTCTAACGAGGCCCCGCCGATATTCTTGAAATTTGTCAGTGTCAGCTCGCGCAGTATCATTTATCGGCTTTTTTGTTGAAGGCCTCGTTAAAGAATAACAGATGATAGAGCACCGAGTTGTTCCAGTAAGACCATGAGTGGCGTCCGGGACGCGATGTGTAGTCATGCGCGATACCGGCCTTGAGGAGCTCCTCGTGCAGATTCTGATTGACCCCGGCAAAGAAATCGTCGATGCCGCAGTCGATGGTCAGGTTGAGCTCGCCGGGCTTGAGTGTCGGGACGAGATTGATGACAGTCATCTTGTCCCACAGCTCGGGATTTTCCTCGATAGTGGCGCCGAGATTCTTGGCCATAGACCAGTTTTTGGGGAACGGGCGTATGTCGACGCCGCCGCTCATCGTGCCGGCATTGCCCCACACGTCAGGGTGACGCATAGCAAGCCACATGGCGCCGTGACCGCCCATAGACAGGCCGCTGATGGCGCGCTTGCCGGCGACGGCGACTGTCGGATAGTGAGTGTCTATATAAGGCACGAGGTCATTGACAAAGAACGACTCCATCTGCATGCCCTCGTTGACAGGCGAATCCCAGTACCAGCTGTTGCGGCCGTCAGGCGTCACGATTATCATGCCGTAGTTGTCGGCAAGCTCCTTGATGCGAGGCTGATTCTTGAGCCAGTCACGGTAGCCGCCGCCATAGCCGTTAAGCAGATAGACTGTCGGAAAACGGCGGCTCTCGGCAGTCTGGGGTGTAACGACACAGACCTTCATAGGGCTGTCTAAAAACGTTGTCTTGATTTCCACCGTGTCGACTTTTGCGGCCGAGGCTTGCATAAGGCTCATAATGAGCGCTATCGCAGCAAATATACGTTTCATTTTATTATTGTTGGGTTTTTATATATTACAATGACAAATGTAGCAATTTTTTGCTACTTTTGCTCCAAGAAATAAAGACAAATAATGGCAACAGCCCTCTTAAGTTTCGATACCGAAGAATTTGACGTGCCGCGCGAGCACGGAGTCGACATCACGCTCTACGAGGCAATGAAAATTTCCAAGCACGGCACCTGTCGCATACTTGACGTGCTGAAGTCACGCGGCGTACGCGCCACCTTTTTCTGCACAACCAATTTTGCCGAAAACGCTCCTGACGTGATGGAGCGCATCCTTACCGAAGGCCATGAGGTCGCCGCACACGGATGCGACCACTGGCGTCCCGAGGCTGCCGATGTCTTCCGTTCCAAGGAAACGCTCGAGCGCCTGACCGGCCGCACGGTGCTCGGCTACCGTCAGCCGCGCATGTTCCCCGTCTCCGACACCGACATCGCCCGTGCCGGCTACGTTTACAACTCATCGCTCAATCCGGCATTCATCCCCGGCCGCTACATGCACCTTACAGCTCCGCGCACATGTTTCATGCGCGACGGTGTCCTCCAGATACCGGCTTCGGTGACTCCGTGGCTGCGTTTCCCGCTCTTCTGGCTCAGCTACCACCATCTGCCGGCCGCGCTCTACCGCCGCTTGGCCCTGCGTGTGCTACGCCACGACGGCTACTTTGACACATATTTCCATCCGTGGGAATTCTATCCGCTGTCAGAGCGGCCCGAACTCAAGCTGCCGTGGCTGATACGCCGCAACGCCGGCGAGCCCATGGTCCGTCGTCTCGGCGCGCTCATCGACACACTCGCCGCAGACGGCGCCGAGTTCACGACGTATGGTGATTTTGCCGCCGTCCAAATCAACAAACTGACTCACAATGATTAAACTTGCCATAGTCTGCCCCTGCTATAACGAGGAAGCTGTCATCGACCGCTCGGCCGAAAGATTGCTTGACCTGCTCGACCGGCTCTCGGCGGCCGGAAAGACCACACCTGACAGTTTTGTGCTTATGGTCAACGACGGCAGTCGCGACGCCACATGGAGCCGCATTGTCGGAGCAAACGCCCGCGACAGCCGCATCAAGGGCCTCGACCTCGCCCACAACAGCGGCCACCAGAATGCTATCATGGCCGGCATGATGACAGCCGCAGACCTCTGCGATGCCCTCGTGACCGTCGACGTCGACCTGCAGGACGACATCGAGGCTATCGGCCGGATGGTCGACGCCTACGCCGAGGGCTATGACGTGGTCTATGGTGTGAAAGTGTCGCGTCAGGCCGACCCGCTGCTCAAGCGCCTGACGGCCGCGGCTTTTTATAAATTACAGCGACGTCTCGGTGTCGAGACTGTCTACAATCACGCCGATTTTCGTTTCATGAGCCGCCGCGTCGTCGAGGAGCTTGCCCGCTACGACGAGCGCAATCTCTATCTGCGCGGCATCATCCCGCTGATTGGTTTCGATTCGACAACGGTCGACGATGTGATATCGGAGCGCACGGCCGGCAAGTCGAAATACACCCTCCCCAAGATGCTCAATCTTGCGCTCAACGGCATCACCTCGTTCTCGGTCAAACCGATTTACGGCATTCTCTCGACCGGCGGCATCTTCGTACTGATTTCGATTGCCATAGGCATCTATGTGCTCGTGTCGCTGCTCAGCGGCTCGGCCGAGCACGGCTGGGCCTCACTGATGCTGTCGATATGGTTTGTCGGCGGCATAATTCTCTTAGCCATCGGCGTAATCGGCCTATACATCGGCCGCATCTACATCGAGGTCAAGCAGCGTCCGCGCTACCACATAAAGGAGCGGCTGCTCTGAGCCGCTCTCAACGGCTGAATCTGTAAACTCTTGTGTGTTCGGGGCGATACGACGGAAGCATATATACCTCCTCAAACTTATATCCCTCAGCCTCAAACTTAGGGAAGTACTCGCGCGCGTCCGTGTCGCCCGTAATCAGGAAGCCCTCGGCCGGGCGCCGGCGGTAGAAACTCGACACGCGGTCACCCAAGTAGAAATTAATCTCGAAGTAATGCACGGGGTCGCCGGCGGCAAATTCGCCGGCCGAAATAAACTCATACAGCTCGCCCTCAGAGCGCGGGGCCACGCGGTCTATGGCCGCGGCCTGCGTCTTGACCGATTTGGCATTGAGCACGGCCGGCTGATAGGCGCCTGACAGAGCCAAGTATATGGCCATCGTGACACCGGCGAGGCAGTAGAGCAGCCCCTCATGTCTGACATGACGGCGCGCCCCGGCCCACCAGAACGCGGCAGCCGCAGGTGTCATCAGCAGCATCAGCCACGCTCCCGCTCCGCTGATGTCGCCGACAGAGTGCATCATGGCTACATTCTCGGGGGAATGGCGCCCGTTGCCGAACACCCCATCGGGCACAAGCCCCGCCTTGATGGCGATGAACGCCACAAACACCAATACCGACAGCGTGGCGAGCACGTCACCGTAGGCCTTGATGAAGCCCTGACGGTCACGGCTCAGGTAGATCATGTAGCGCGTAAACCAGTAGGCCGCAAACGGATACATCGGCATCAGGTAGACCGACCGCTTGCTCTGCGGGAAACAGTAGAAGATGAAGATTGTCAGCGCGGCCGTAGCGGCGAAAAGCGCCACGGGCTGAGCGTCGCGGATGGTGCGGCTCAGACGTGTCGGCCACATCGCCACCGGGCCGATGTGCATGCGGCGGTAATGAAGCACGAAGAGCGACATCACCCCGAGAAGCGTCCACGGTAGGAAGCCCGACAGCAGTACGCCGAAGTTATAGTACCACGGATTGACACACGAATTATAGCTCATGGTGCTTGTCATGCGGCCGAAGTTCTCCTCCATCACGAGGTCGAGGAACTCCTGTCCGCCCTGCTGCCACGCGGCATAGTACCAAAGCAGCGGCAGTATCAGCGAGAGAAGGCCCCAGAATGTGAGCGTCAGGAAAGCGCGGAAAAAGTTCTCACCGCGCAGCAACAGATAGATGCCGGTCACGAGGCATGGTATCAGGGTGCCGACCGGCCCCTTGGTCAGTGTGGCCAGACTCATGGAGAGTATGGCCCAGAACGGGATGCCCCGCAGCCCTTTCTCGCAGCGGCGGAAGAGCAAGAACAACGCCCCGACGGTCAGAAAAGTCAACATCATGTCTACACGGCAGTTGGAGCCGGCGCGGTGCAGCTCGAAAGTCGTGAAAGCTATCAGTGACGTCAGGAGAGCAGTGTTGATATCTGATCGGCGGCGGAAAAAGACAAAGGTCATCATAGTCATGGCTATCAGCGCCACGGCTGACGGCAGACGCGAGGTGAACTCCGTCACATGACCACCCAATATGTACGAGAACGCCGCTATGCACCAGTGGAAGAACGGCGGCTTGTATGGCATCTCACCGCCGGTGTTGGTCGGCAGTATCCAGTTGCCCGAGTCGAGCATCGACAAGGCGACGACAGCTTCGCGCGGCTCGCCTTTTGTATTAAAATCCGTCAGTCCGAGGAACGGAATGGTTGTCAGCACACAGACCAGTAACAGGATCCAGAATGTGCGGTCATAGATTATCGTCTTTTCCATCATGATGGCTCTTGCGGGCCGACGCGTGTGACCGCGAGGCCTTTTAACATCGCAAAGTTAAAACTTTTTTCCATACGGCGTTAACAATTATTGAATCACTTGTTTAATATAATATTTGGCCGGCAAGGACGTTAATATATAACGATTAACAATAATCTTAAATGAACCGACTGCTCATCATACTCCTCATAACGGCCTCGGCCTTCGGTCTGTTCTCGACATCATGTATCGAGGACAGTTTCACCACATCGCCCTCAGACGTGCTGACTTTCTCTGTCGACACGCTCAAGATGGGTACCGTTTTTACCGACGAGATGACCACAACCCACCGTTTCACCGTCAGCAACCGTGCGTCGAAATCACTCTCAATCGCCGGCATCTCGCTCTCGGGCCCCGGCGCGCAATATTTCAGACTCAATGTCGACGGTTTCAGCGGCCGCGACTTCCGCGATGTGGAGATACGCGGCAAGGACTCGATATTTGTCTTTGTCGAGGCCACACTGCCGCCCAATCAGAGCGACCTGCCTGTCGACATCGAGGCCAAGATTGATTTCATGACCAACGGCGTAGGTCAGTCGGTTGTACTGACAGCTACGGGTCAGGATGTTGAGCGCATCCGTGACCTGACAGTCACATCCGACATGACTCTTGACGCCGCACGACCCTATCAGGTTTTCGACTCCATCGTCGTGGCCGAGGGCGCCACGCTCACGCTCGCCACGGGTACGCGCCTGCTCTTCCACGACAAGGCACGCCTGATAGTCGAAGGCTCGCTCGTCAGCCTCGGCACACTCGAGCAGCCCGTCACGCTCGCCGGCGACCGCACGGGCAACGTCGTCGGGCAGATATCGTTTGACCTCATGTCGCGCCAGTGGCACGGCGTCATCTTCCGTCCCACCTCAAAATCAAATCGCCTGACGCACACGCTCATACATAACACTGACGAAGGCGTCGTCATCAGCGGCGACCCGGAGAACGGACTGCGTCCCGATCTGACGATAATCAACTCACGTCTGCGCAACTCCGGTGGTCTCGTGCTCGATGTCATCCACTCTGACATCCGCGCTGTCGGCTCGGAGTTCGCCGAGGCCGGCGCCGGACTCGTCAGCTTGCGCGGGGGCAGCCATGTGTTCAACCATTGCACCTTTGCCAATTATTATCTTTTCAGCTACATCATGGGACCGGCCATCGCGTTCAGCCACATCAACGACAAGACCGACGACGACTCGGGTGCGCCGCGTACCGAAGCTGAAATTACAAACTCGATTATCTACGGTCTCGGCTCAGACCTGTCGCACGGTGACCTGACGAACACTCGGATTTACCTGCGCAACTGCCTGCTCAAGAGCGCAGGCTCTGACGACGATAATTTCATCAACTGTGTCTGGGACGCCGATCCGCTATATTACACCGTGCGCAACGAGTATATTTTTGACTATCGTCTGCACGACGAATCTCCGGCCATCGGATGCGGCGACGCGTCGCTAAATCAGCCCGAGGCTGACTCTGACGCCTACGGCCTGCAGCGCGGTCCGGCCCCCGACCTCGGCGCCTACGTCTACACTCCGGAAGAAAAAGAGTAATTTTTATAAGGCTCATAGGCCCCATAGGGCTTATAGGGCCTATAATCCGGCCTCTTACTTTATCCTGAAGTCGAGGAGGCGATATTGGGTGCGAACTTTTCACGAGCCATAGCCTGAAGGTCAGCGGTCGTGTCACACTCATCTACAATCTCCACGCCCAACATTGTCTCGATTACATCCTCCATTGTTACGATGCCGCGCATACAACCGTATTCATCGGTAATGACCGAGATATGTTCTTTCCGCTCCAACATCTTATGCCATATGTCAGAGACCTTGGTTTCTTCCATAAAAAAAAGAACGGGACGCGTTATGTCGCTCAACGGCATTGAGAACTTGTCCTGAGTAAGCATTTCGAGTACATTTGCCCTGCGTACATAACCGACGATGAACTCGCGTCTGGTGTCGTAAACCGGAATACGTGAAAATGATGAAAGCGCCGGATTATCGTAAAACTCCTTCATCGTTGTCTTTGACGAGGCGGAAGCAACGACTACAAAAGGCGTCATAATGTCTTCGGCACAGATATTTGAGAGTTTCAGAAAGTTCTGTATGACTTTGTTTTCGGCATCCTCAATCACACCTTCGTCAGTTCCGACGTTTACCATTGCCGCCACCTCCTCACGGCTAACAGTAAGAGGCTGTATCCTTGGCGACACACAGCGGGTCAGCAGTTCCGAAAGCCATACCAACGGATAGGTTATTATAATCAGGACGCTGATTATCTTGGCGGAGGGTATGGCGAGAGTGCGCCAGTAAGATGCTCCGATTGTCTTGGGAATAATTTCCGAAAGCACCAGAATAAGCAGTGTGAGTATGGCGGAGATAATGCCGAAATAGGCCTCACCAAACACTTTGACTGATTCAGAGCCTACACCTGCCGCACCGATTGTATGAGCCACAGTGTTAAGTGTGAGTATGGCCGCTACCGGACGGTCTACATTTGTTTTGTATTTCATCAGCAGGGATGCGGTTTTTACACCCTGACTTTCTTTCATTGATATAAATGATATGGGGGTCGACAGCAAAACAGCTTCGAGTACGGAACACAGGAAAGACAAACCCAGAGCTCCGATTAGATATAATAATATAATCGTCATGTTTTTATGTATAAATTGAAACTGCCGGAGACAAAATATTTCCGGATTTACTTGGAGAGAGTCAATTTATACATCTCATTCGCGGAACACGCAGTTAAGAATCCTTGCCGGCAGACCGGATACACGCTCTTGCGGCTTTACTGACACTCGACAAAGACGCGTCCTTATGCAAAAGCATTTTAATACTTCCGGATGTTTTTCTAAAATCTCAGACTGAGACAGGCTATAGACCACTGCGCAACATTCGACCTCATTTTCCGGCTCATATTCAGCAATTTCACCACATTCGCCATGAACATGAACAAGAAGCAGAGTCGCAATTAAGCATGATATGATTGCAACAGCACGCGTCATAATAGCACAAATTTATATGTTTATAACACTTTAGGCAAAAGTTTTGTTAATATTTTACTTATTTTATCCTGAAGTCTAACAGGGATGTATCAAATGTGACGCCCCCGAAGAAAAGGAAGAGTAATAATGTGTCTTATGTTTCTGATGTGACTTATGTATCTTATGTCATCAGCCACATTAGTCACATCCGTCACATTAATCGCATCCGACTCACCAACCGCGATGCTCGCGGCGTGCCCGGCTCATAGCCTCTTTAATGCCACCCTCAGAGAGAAAGTTATCTTCTAATGATTTAAGCACTTTGGCCAGCATGGCGTCCATCTGATAAATCATAGTCAGCATAATATTGGCCACAGTTTCATCAGAGCGTACCTCACATTTTGTAACGTATTCTATCGGGTCATAATGTGTGCGATTATAGCGTCTGACACTTTCTGTGCGGGAATCTTCCTTAGTCCATATCTCATATTTATGTTGCCTGAGATAGTCAGCATAGTCCTCTCTGAGCTCTCTAACCGACCCACGGGCTACACCTATAAGTTTGATACACATTTCGGCAGACACAGTCCCGTCGCTTACACCCTCGACGATATTCTGTTTACAAGACCGCGCAGCTTGGCGCATCTGGTCTATAGTTCGACAGCCATGTGGCAAATAACGATTGATAAACATCTCGGTAACGTCACAAATTATCACAGACTTTCTATAAACGTCCCAATCTGTATAGTCACCTGATATCTTTAAGAATCCATTCATCGCTAACAGTAGCTATAATCCTTACTTTATCCTGAAGTCTAACAGGGATGTATCGAATGTGACGCCGCGACCGGGGAAGACGCTCTCCATCACTTCACTCTCTATCAGCTCGCTGACCGTGCCCTCGACTATCCGGCGACGCTCGCCGTCGACGACCCACAGCCTCCCGGCGACCTCAAGGGCCGGAGCGATGTCGTGTGTCGACAGCAGCACGGTTTTGCCTTCGTCGCCGACAAGCCGCGCCAGAAGCCGCATTATCTCCAACCTTGACGCCACGTCAAGAAATGCCGTCGGCTCGTCAAGCACTATCAGCGGCGTCTGCTGTGCCAAGGCTCTTGCTATCATCACCTTCTGGCGCTCGCCGTCGCTGAGCGTGGCCATATAGCGCGCGGCCATCGCGCTGACGCCTACGGCATCCATTGCCTCGCCGACGACGCAGCGGTCATCGGCAGACAAACGCCCCAGAAACCCGGTGTAAGGCTGCCGTCCGAGAGCGACAGTCTCGCTCACCGTGAGTCCACCGCCACCGCCACGGTCGGTATACACCATCGAGAGCAGGCGTGCACGGCGACGCGGCGAAATTTTCGCGGCATCCTCCCCCATTATCTCTATCTTGCCGCCGAGCGGACGGCGTGCGCCCGAGAGCGTGCGCAGCAGCGTCGATTTACCGATGCCGTTGGCGCCTACAATAACCGTCATCGTCGCCTCGGGCAACCTCAAATTCATGCCGCCCAAGACCTCGCGCGCCTTGTCGCCCTGACCGTAACCGACCGACAGATTATATGTTGCGAGCACATCCATTACTTAATTGAAATAGAATATATTGCGACGATTGAGGATTATATAGATTATCACCGGCACACCGATTATCGGTGTCACTGCATTGACGGGTATGACACCGGCGCCTGCCGGCAGCACACATATCAGCGCGCAGAGCAGACCCGTCGCGGCGCCGGCGAGCATCGTGGCCGGCAGAAGCGACTCATGGTTTGACGTACCTAAGGCGAGGCGCGCCAAGTGAGGCACGACAAGACCGACAAAACCGATCGGGCCGCACCAAGCAGTCACCGCCGCCGTCAGCGCGCCCGAGAGCAGCAGCAGCCGGTTGCGCACACGGACAGTGCGCACGCCGAGATTCTCTGCATAGCTCTGACCGAGCAGCAGCGCATTAAGCGGCTTGACAAAAAGCATACTCAGAGCCATCAGGCCGAGACACAAGCCGGCAAAAAGCGGCAGTTCGGCCATAGACACAGCATAAAAATTACCCATCCCCCAGATGACATATGAGTGAACGCCCTCCTGCGTGGCAAAGAAGTTGAGCAGCGAGATGGCCGACGAACTCAGATAGCCGACCAAGATGCCGACTATCAGCAGCATTGCCGACGAGCGCACGAGCGACGACATCACCACCAACACGGCCATCACGCCCATGGCGCCCACGAGCGCGCCGCCGAGCACGGCCGACCGTCCGGCAAAGCCGAGCGCGCCGCCCATGGCGAGCATCACAACGGCCACACCGAGCGAGGCTCCGGTCGACACACCGAGTATCGACGGTCCGGCCAAAGGATTGTCAAAAGTGGTCTGCATCAGCAGTCCGGCCACCGACAGAGCCGCACCGGCAAGTGCGGCCGTGCATGCCGCCGGCACACGTGTCTCAAGCACTATCACTCGCCATGACTCACGCCCGACGTCGCCTCCGAAGAGCGCCGCCAGCACGTCGGCAAACGGGATGTCGACCGACCCGAAGAAAAGTGTCAGCGGAAACAGTATCAGGCAGAGTGCCGCCATTGCAGCAGTCACCGCCCCGCGTCTGCGGCCGGAGCCTATGTCAGCCGCTGCCGTCATTGCTCTATCTGCTTGTAATAAAGAGTCTCGACTCCGGGCATGAAGTCGGGATGGAAGATAATTATGTAATCCAAAAGCACACGCTCCGGATGAAAGGCGATGTCGTTGAAAATAGGCCGTGTCATTGTGTCACAGGCATAGATACGGCCGTCTCCGAATGCCTTGATGCGGTCACTGAGCGGCGACAAATCAAGCAAAGACGCCCGTGTAGGCATGCCGAATGTGCGCATCAGCCAGATGTCGGCGTCGGAGGCACGGTCGATGACCGAGGCCATGTCCAACTGCAGCGAGCCTGTCGACTGATTGTCAGACCACGGATAATCGGCACCGGCATCAGTGAGCATGCGTGCCATGTAGCTGCGGCCGCCCGGCATGTACCATACTCCCGAGGTCAGAGTCTCGACGATGACGCGAGGATGTTCGGGCTGCTGCGCGGCCTCTCTGACAAGCGCCTGATAGTCGGCCGAAACCTGCGAATAGATTGACTGAGCCAGCTCGCGGCGGTCATAAAGCTCGCCGAGAAGCTTTATCCACTCGGCCCGCGCTAACGGCTCGGTCTCCATGTAGTCGGCAAAATCTATAATCGGCACCCCGAGTTCGCCGATGACACCGTGACCGGCGTTCTGGTATGGCGAAACGAGTATCGCGTCAGGCTCAAGGTCGACTATAGTCTCGGGCTTCGGTGAGACCGAGCTGCCGATGTCGGTGATTCGTCCCGAGGCCATAAGACGCGATATGGTATCCGTATCGGCGTAATATTGCCCCTCGGCCACGCCGGCTATTGCGTCCAAGGCGTCAAGTTCGGCTATGGCGGCGCTGTTGGTCGACGAATAGATAATCGAGCGCTCGAGCGGCACCGTGACGACCGTGTATTCTTTGTCAAGTCCTTCGGGCACAGGCTTGTTGCGTTTGACCAAGGCATAGCGGCCGAGGGTCTTGCCCTCGTTCCACGGGTCGGCGATTTCGGCGCTCACAAAAGCGCCTTTGTCGACAAGTGTGAGCAGCTCTGCGCGATAAGTCAGCGTATCTCCCTCCATGGCGCTGTAGCGCCCGTCGCCTTTGCCTGAGCACGAGGCCGCGAGCATCACTATCAGCGCCGGGCAGACGGCTTTAAAGAGTTTTGTCAGCATGTTTTACGTTGTAATGTTTCAAAATGATATTTCACACCGCTGCGGGGGTCTGTCTCGGGGGCTGAACATTCGACAGTGACCCAACCGTTGATATCAAATTCCGGGAAAAACGTGTCGGCGTCAGGCTCCGTGCGGTCAAAGCGTGTCAGATACAGACGCGAGGCAAACGGCATAGCGGCGCCATAGACGCTTGCGCCGCCGATGATGAATGTCTCGTCGTCGCCTGCCGCCGCGAGAGCCTCGTCAAGCGAGCCGAAGACCTCGGCGCCGGGCGCCTCGTAAACCGCACGGGTGCTGATGACTATGTTGCGGCGGTCGGGCAGCGCGCCCTTGGGCAGAGACTCAAACGTGCGGCGTCCCATGATGATGGTGTGACCGGTCGTCAGAGCCTTGAAGCGCCGCAGGTCGGCGCTGACATGGTAGAGCAAATCGCCGTGACGCCCTATCGCGAGGTCGGGTGCGACGGCCACTATGATGCTGAGATTAGGTTTGGCTTGCATATTGTCAGACTGAGACTTGTGCTTTGATGTGGGGATGTGGATTATAGTCAGTTAGCATAAAATCGTCGTAGTCAAAGCCAAAGATATCCTTGACGTCTTTGTTGAGTGTCATGCGGGGCAGCGCACGGGGCTCGCGCGAAAGCTGCTCGCGCACCTGTTCGAGATGGTTGTGATAGATGTGTGCGTCGCCGAGCGTATGGACGAAATCGCCGGCTTCGAGTCCCGTGACCTGCGCCATCATCATGAGCAGCAGAGCGTAAGAGGCGATGTTGAACGGCACACCGAGGAAGCTGTCGGCCGAACGCTGGTAGAGCTGCAGGCTCAGGCGTCCGTCAGCCACGTAGAACTGGAAAAAGGCATGGCACGGCGGCAGATTCATATTTGGGAGGTCGGCCACGTTCCACGCGCTGACGATGATGCGGCGCGAGTCGGGATTCTCTTTTATGGTCTTGACGGCCTCGGCAATCTGGTCGATGGAGCCGCCGCGGTAATCGGGCCACGAGCGCCACTGATAGCCGTAGATATGGCCGAGATTGCCGTCGGGGTCGGCCCATTCATTCCAAATCCTCACGCCGTGTTCCTGCAGGTATCGGGCGTTTGTGTCGCCGCGAAGAAACCACAGCAATTCGTAGATGATTGACTTGAGATGGAGTTTTTTGGTCGTCAGCAGCGGGAAGCCATCGGCGAGGTTAAAGCGCATCTGGTAGCCGAAGACCGAACGTGTGCCGGTGCCCGTGCGGTCGTTCTTGTCGACTCCGTTGTCGAGTATATGTCTGAGCAGGTCGAGATATTGTTTCATCTGTTTATAAATTTTTCTGTATAATTTATTCCGTTCCTTCGATTACTATGGCTTGCGACGGACAATGTGACTCACACATGCCGCAGCCCGTGCAGTCGGCCATCACCACGTCGGGCGCCTGACGGCCGTCGTCGGTCTTCTTAATTACAATCGCCTTGAAAGGACAGCTCCGCTGACAGACGCCGCAGGGTGTTGCGTCAGTATACAGTATGCAGTTTTCGATGGCGATACGTGCTTTGCCTATAACGAAACGGCGTTTTTCGGCACGTGTCAGCGGCGACAGGGCTCCTGTCGGGCAGACTTCGGTACACGCCACACAGTCGGTGCGACAATAATCGCTGCCGAAATCCATATATGGGGTCAGCACATGTTTCAGCCCGAGGCGTCCCGACGACATGCGCAGCACACCCGACGGGCAGGCGGCCGCGCAGACACCACACCCCGTGCAGCGCTGCAGATAATCCTCGCGCGAGGTGGCGCCCGGCGGCGTGACATAGTTGAGCGGACGCAGAGACCGCCCACCTGCTCCGCATATATTTTTTAAATTATCAGCAGCGATTGAAAACGTGGTGGCCGCCACTACCGTGCCGGTCATGATAAAACGGCGCCGGTCGATGGGCCGCGGCTGAGCCGACGGCGTGCTAATCTCGCTCTCGACGGGAGCTATGCCGGGGCCGGCGACGCGCTGCATCATCGGCATCGACAGACGGTGACGGCCGCGGCGGTATGTCATGGCCTCATTCGGGCAGACGTCCATGCAGTCAAAACATATGACGCAGCGCGAGGCGTCGACGACGTGGTCTGTCAGGTCTATGCACTCCGCCTTGCAGACATCGGCGCAGCGGCCGCAGTTGACGCAAAGGTCTGTGTTGATGTCGGCGTGATAGAGAGAGCGTCGCGATATAAAGCCCAAGAGAGAGCCGACGGGACAGACAGTGTTGCATATGAGGCGGCCGCGGCGTAGTCCGCTGACGGCTATGACAGCGAGTGTGAGCACGGCGACCAACAGTCCGCCGGCGCCGATGACCATAGGGCGCACACAGGCGGTTACGATGCGCGTAAAGGCTCCGTAAGGGTCGAGCAGGCCGACAACAGACGTAACACCGGCCACAAAACATGCCGCAAAAAGCACCAAGAAGGCCATCCTGACAGCCGGACGCGGCCGTGACCACGAGTAGCGCCGGCGCCCGCGCAGACGCCCGAAGAGATCAAGCAAAACACCTGTCGGACAGACTGTCGAACAGTAGACACGGCCGAAAATCATCGTCATCGCCGCCCAGAAAAGCAGCCAGCAGACCGACGAGGCCGCTATGGCCGTGACTATCTCCATTCGAGTGAGCAGACAAGGCACACCGATGGCCGTAGACACGGCCAGCACCGCGGCCGTGACTATCTGTATGGCCGTGCGCAGGAGTCTTATCTGATGATACGCCTTCATATCTTTGGCAAAAATAATAATATTTCCTTAATCTCTATTCTTTGTAAGTATGCGGAAATAGATTAACTTTGTAATTGTATGGAACCTTATATAGTATCAGCCCGTAAATACCGTCCGTCGACCTTCGCGACAGTCGTCGGGCAGCCTGCTCTGACTGCGACACTCAAGAACGCCGTCGCCGAGCACCGTCTCGCCCATGCATATCTGTTCTGCGGCTCGAGGGGTGTCGGCAAGACATCATGCGCACGCATTTTTGCCAAAACCATCAACTGCACCAACCCGACAGCCGACGGCGAGGCCTGTAACGAGTGCGAGTCATGCCGCGCCTTCAATGCCGGCACATCATCTAACATCATCGAGCTCGACGCCGCCTCACACAACGGTATCGACGACATGCGCGCCGTCACCGACCAAGTGGTCATCCCGCCCGTCGGCGGCAAATATCGCGTATTCATCATAGATGAGGTCCATATGCTGTCGACGGCTGCCTTCAACGCCTTTCTCAAGACGCTCGAGGAGCCGCCGTCATACGTAGTCTTCATACTCGCGACGACCGAGAAGCACAAGGTCATCCCGACCATCCTGTCGCGCTGTCAGATTTACGACTTCAACCGCATCACCATACGCGACATGGTCAGCCACCTCTCCTATGTGGCCAAGCAGGAGGGCATCACGGCCGACCCGGCCGCCCTCGCCGTCATCGCCTCAAAGGCCGACGGCGCCATGCGCGACGCACTGTCGATATTCGACCAAGTGGCGTCGTCGTCACGCGGCAACATCACCTATCAGTCGGCCATCGACAACCTCAACGTCCTCGACCACGCATACTACCGCCGTCTCGTCGAGGCATTCCTCGCCTGTGACGTGCCGACGGCGCTAAAAATCTACAAGGAAGTGCGCGACAAAGGCTTTGACTCGCAGTTTTTCATCAACGGCCTCGCGCTCTATCTGCGCGACCTTATGCTAGCCTGCAACGCGGCGACACTGCCGCTTTTAGAGGTGCCCGACGAGACACGCGCCGAGATGGCCGACACAGCCTCGCGATGCAAGCCGGAGTTTCTCTACCGGGCCTGTCTCTTATACACATCTCCGAGCCCACGAGACTACGCTGCATCTCGTA
>ENA-OYXU01000139-OYXU01000139.1-human-gut-metagenome-genome-assembly--contig:-NODE-139-length-31328-cov-5.482013_pt1 | contig 31328 bp, 28 predicted proteins | sample MGYA00243243_ERZ653435 | MGnify/ENA primary metagenome ERZ653435 (study PRJEB26926, sample SAMN06165113) | human gut metagenome | biome: ENVO:00009003; feature: ENVO:2100002; material: ENVO:00002003... | reverse complement strand
AGTAAATCAATCATTTTGACCTCCTTTTTCTGCAAATATAATAATAATATAACAAACAAACAATAGCTTATAACAAAAATGGCCGCAAATAATACAATATCTGTCTCCTTTGTGATGAAAGACGGGGCAAACGGGCTAAAAGTCTTAACTGCCAACGCCGACGACTTACGTAAAGTTATGTCCGCAACAGTTACAGCGGCTGAAAAAATAAATAAGCAATTTATTAACTTCGCGGCTTTTTCAAAAAGTCTTAATGCCGTCAGTGACACTATTTCTTCTTTAAAGTCGGTTATGGGGGACTTATCATCAGCTTACGCCGTACAGGAGGAGGCCGAGACCAAGCTGATGACAGTGATGCGTCAGCGCATGGGCGCGACCGACGAGGAGATACAGAGCATCAAAGACCTTGCATCTGCGCAACAGCAGATAGGCGTCATCGGCGACGAGGTGCAGCTATCGGGCGCACAGCAGATCGCAACATTTCTCAAAGAGAAAAGCAGCCTCGAAACTCTGATGCCGGCCATGAACAATCTGTTGGCGCAACAAAAAGGTCTAAATGCTACCACCGGCGACGCCGTCACAGTCGGCAATCTGATGGGTAAAGCCATGATGGGTCAGGTCGACGCCTCTTTGCTGTGATTTGCATCGGGCCGCACGTCAAACGACGAATCACACCGCGGCAGTTGTTACCGCTGCCATGGGACGGAAAGCCCTCAAAAACTCAGAACACTGTCCCCGAACTTACCCCCGACGAGAAACAAAAGCGATTTGAAAAAATGACTAAAAGATTAGGCGATGATTAGTTGTGGGTTCTTTAACTATCGGCTCCATCGCCACCATCCCAACCGCCCCAGTCATATGTAGATACACCCTCGCCGGACTTAATTGTTATTGCTGCACAAATTGCACCGATAATAATAATAAGACAGACTATTGCAAAGATGATGCAAAATACCCATCCAATCATAGCTTTAAAACTAAAGAGAGCAATCATAGTTCCTCCTTTTTTCGCAAATATAATAAATATATAACAAACAATAGTTTATAACAAAAATGGCCGCAAATAATACAATATCTGTCTCTTTTGTATTGAAAGATGGTACTAACGGACTAATACGCTGATGCTCAATGCTTAATTGCCCGTGGCGAAATGCGGCACTTCAGTCGCGCAGCAGATAGTATCAGGCCTCAGTCGCGGTTGTAATGTGGCATCTCTTCGGGGATGACCATGGAGATTTCGACGAGGCCGGCGATTTGACCGTCGCGACGCCATGCAGACTGATAAATCATTTTGCGCAGACCGTTTTTGGTGATAGTGTAGGCGTTTGTACCGCCGTCGGCGAGCAGGCGATGTATGATGGCGACAGATGACGGATTGTGGCAGTCTAAAAGATTGCGCCCGATGAGGTCGCCGTGTTTGGCGAAGGTGCGACGCGACAGGTCGTTCATGTAGATTATGCGGCACTCGGCGTCACAGACCGTGATGGCGCAGTTTACTTCTTTGGCCCAGTCGGGCACGATATTGTTAATTTCCATATATTTTGAGACGTTAAGCTGATAAGCGATTCGCGGAGAGCCGTCAGCGAGATTGATTATGCCGCATCTTTTAAAACCCAAACGTTCGACGGCCTGCTGCATCGGGCGATTGTCGGCGTGTGTATCTATGCGCACATTCCGACGTGTAAGTCTGACGGCATAATCCACGGCTGCGGCAGTGACTCCGCTGACGGTGCCGTCTGAGGCCACACGGTGCAACGTAACATATGGCTCGTCGTCAGGCCACTCACCATCGTAGATCAGTGCATAATTTGGGTCGGGCTCGCGCAGTAGGCAGAATGTGGCTACAACTCGGTCAGAGGTGTCTGTGATGACCATGCCGCGCCCGGTGTCTATATCCTCGGAGATTATCTCGGCCGAAGGGTAGGTGTCAGGCCATTGTGTCAGATTGCCTGTCGCACGCATATATCGGCGTGCGCAGTCAAAAATTTCGAGCATGCGCCGGATGTCACTCTTACGGGCAGCTCTCAGATTGCAGTTGGAGCCATGCATGATATTGTCCGGTAAATTTTAGGGGCAAATATACGAATAAGTCTGACGATGCCGGGTTAATACGGCGATTTTTTTGTAAGTTTGCACCTGTTATGAAGAGAACTCTTTTTTTAGCGCTTTGTCTTGTTGTCGGCTCGATTGTCGCCGTTATTGCGCAAAAGCCCCGCAAGATAGCTCCCTCATATGCATGGCGTATCGTTGAGCCGCTCGGATTACGTGAGCCCGCGACTTTAGACACGTTGCCGATTAACTATGCACAGGAATCGGTGCCGTCGTTTTCGTCTGACGCCTATGCCACAACAGGCAATCTCGGAGCCGAGGGCAAGAACATGATATTCGCCCGCAGCAAGGGCATCAGCGACTTTTTCTTTACCGACGCGCTGGCGACATGGCTCCCATCGGAGCAGTCTCGTAAGTTTTACAACACGCGCATCCCGATGACACTGCTTTCGTTTAACTCGGCCGGCGGCCGTGACAACGCTCAGGAGCGTCTGAAAGCTATTTTCTCCGGAAATATCAACGCTAAGGCTCAGGTGGGCGCTTTGCTCGACTATCTTTATTCGAAGGGCAGTTACAACTATCAGGCCACAAAAGACCTTATATGGGGCGTATCGGGCTCATATCTCGGCGACCGCTATGAGTTTCAGGGCTATTTTAACCATTGGAACATGGTCAACAAGGAGAACGGCGGCATTACAGACGTGCTTTATATAACAGATCCGGCCGAATTGCAGGGCGGTGTGACAACTATCAACCCGAAGTCTATTCCGACGCGTCTGACAGCCGCCCACACGCGTGTCGCCGGCACAGACCTTATGCTCAACAACCGTTATAAGATAGGTTACTGGCACGAGGAGGAGATTGAAGACGCCGACACTATGCGCACAGTGCGCACTTATATACCCGTTACGTCGGCCATCTGGACTCTGCGTTACAAGCAGGGACGCCATGTCTTCGACAACGGCAATGCAACCGAGGGCAACGAGTTCTTTGAGCATCGTTATCTCTCGCCTGATCACACTCACGATTACACGACCATGTGGTCGCTCGAAAATACAGTCGGCATATCGCTTTTAGAGGGCTTTCACCGCCTCGCCAAGTTTGGTCTGGCGGCGTTTGTCACCCATCAGATCCGCCGCTACGAGCAGACTCCCGATACGCTCAACCATGTCGAACTCGGGCTTGACCCTTTCCCCGAAGGAATTGACAATATAGACCCGCGTGCGACTCAAAATCTTGCATGGGTCGGCGGTCAGTTGACCAAACAGCGCGGCTCGCTGCTCACCTATGGCGTCACAGGCCGTTTCGGCTTCCTCGGCCCGGTTGCCGGAGATATCGATGTCGAAGGCGATGTCCGTACACGGTTTAAACTTTTCGGTGACAGTGTCTCCGTCGTCGGGCGAGGCTCGTTTCATAACGAGGCTCCGCCATATCTGATGAATAATTATCTGTCAAATCATTTTATATGGCGTAACGATTTCAGCAAGACTCGACGTGTCGGTTTCGGCGGGACACTTACAGTCGGCCGTACAGGTACAGTCGTTGACGTAGATGTGGATAACATACAGAATCAGATTTATTTTGATTCGTCAGCTCTGCCGCGCCAGTCATCGTCAAATATACAGGTGCTCTCGCTTAGTCTGAGTCAGAACTTAAAATACCGCGCGTTGCACTGGGATAACCGCGTGACTTACCAGACTACGTCAGACGATGTCGTGCTGCCTCTGCCCAATCTCGCAATATACTCCAATTTGTATTTTACATTCCGCATCGCGACACTATATATGCAGCTTGGCGTCGATTGCAATTACTATACAAAGTATTATGCACCGGCCTATCAGCCGGCTACGGCGTCGTTTGTCAATCAGCGTGATGTCAAGTTGGGCAACTATCCGTTCATGAACGCCTATGCCAACATGAAACTGTCAAAGACACGTTTCTATGTGCTCTTCTCTCATGTCAACCAAGGTCTGTTCGGCGGCAATAATTATTTTTCGTCACCAAACTATCCTCTCAACCCGCGACGATTCCAGATAGGTCTGTCGATAGATTTTGCCGATTGACAGGTCGCTTTATTGACAAAATCACGTCTTTTAAGAAGTTTTTATTACAATCATAAAGCCAAAATGAAATGTTTGATGTAATTTTGGCAGCTTTTAATATCACAATTTAATTCGGAAACTTTACTAAGAAATGGACATTAAAGACATTACAGTCAGGTTTGCCGAGCCCTCACATGCCAAATATGCCGATTTGATCGTGCGTCTGATTTACGAATCAGCTTTGCAGCGCGGCACCGGCATTGCCAAGAGGTCACCCGAGTATATCGCCCAGAAAATCAACGGCGGTAAAAGTGTGGTGGCTCTCCACGGCGACCGTCTTGTAGGGTTCAGCTACATCGAGAGCTGGGGTCATGGAGATTATGTCGCAACATCCGGATTGATTGTCGATCCAGAATACCGCCATCTTGGCCTTGCCGGCGCCATCAAGGCGAAAACGTTCGAGCTGGCTCGACTTCGATTTCCGTTTGCCAAAATCTTCTCCATCACCACGTCGCTCCCGGTTATGAAGCTTAATTCGCGCATGGGCTACAAGCCCGTTACATTCTCGGAGCTGACAGATGACGAGGAGTTCTGGCGAGGATGCGAGGGTTGCAGAAACTACGACATTCTGCAGCGTAATAACCGCCGCATGTGCCTTTGCACCGGCATGCTTTACGACCCTCAGCAACCTCTTGCAGAGAAAGACCGCCCCAATCCTTATGTCATGAAGCTAAGAAACACTATCAACAAGGTGCTCCATCTGAAGACAGGCGGCCGTTAATATTTACGTAAATCGAAATCAATCAATAATAATGACACAAGAAAAAAAGAAGAAAGTCCTTCTGGCGTTTTCAGGAGGCCTTGACACATCATTTGCAGTAAAATATCTGTCAGAAGATCTCGGCTATGAGGTCCACACCGCCATCGCCAATACCGGCGGATTCACCGACGAGGAACTCAAAGTCATCGCTGACAAATCAAAACGTCTCGGCGCCGCCTCGCATGCCACGCTTGACATCACCGGCGAGTATTACGACAAGAGCATACGCTATATGATAGCCGGTAACGTGTTGCGCAACGGCACATATCCGATTTCGGTCTCTTCGGAGCGTATTTTTCAGGCTATCGCCACGATTAATTATGCCAAGAAAATCGGAGCTGACGCCATTGCCCACGGCTCGACGGGCGCCGGTAACGATCAGGTGAGATTTGACCTCACGTTCCAGATCCTTGCCCCGGAGATTGAGATTATCACTCCGACGCGCGACATGACTCTGACCCGCGAGTATGAGATTGATTATCTCAAGAAACACGGCTATGAGGCTGATTTCAAGAAACTTGAATATTCTATTAACAAAGGCCTGTGGGGCACGTCAATCGGGGGCAAGGAGACTCTGCACTCCGAGCAGACTCTGCCTGAGGAGGCTTATCCCTCGCAGATTACAGCCACAGAGCCCGAGAGTCTGAAACTTACCTTCGACGAGGGCGAGCTGACCGGAGTCAACGGCCGTCATTTCGACGACAAGGTTGAGGCCATCCGTGAGGTCGAGCGCATCGGCTCGCGCTTCGGCATAGGCCGCGACATGCATATCGGCGACACCATCATAGGCATCAAGGGCCGCGTAGGCTTTGAGGCTGCAGCACCCATTCTGATTATCGCCGCCCACAAGATGCTCGAGAAGCACACGCTGACCAAATGGCAGCAGTACTGGAAGGATCAGGTCGGCACATGGTACGGCATGTTCTTGCACGAGGCGCAGTATCTCGAGCCCGTCATGCGCGATATCGAGAAGATGCTCGAGAGCTCGCAGCGCAATGTCAGCGGTACGGTCGAGCTGACGCTTCGTCCTTACTGCTACACACTCGTCGGCGTCGACTCGCCCTTTGACCTTATGAAGACCGACTTTGGCGAGTACGGCGAGGTCAATAAGGCATGGACGGCCGACGACGTCAAGGGCTTTACCAAAATTATGGGAAATCAGATGAAGATTTACCATAACAATCAGGTCAAGAACGGCAAAGCCGAATAATCAGCCGCAGTCGTGAAAAAAATAGGTATAATCGGAGGCGCCGGCTATACAGCCGGCGAACTCCTGCGCCTGCTCATCAATCATCCCGAGGTGAGCATCGAGTTCGTCCACTCGACGAGTAACGCCGGCGAGGCTGTCTCTGACGTCCATCACGGATTGATAGGCGAGACAGACCTCAGATTTTCGGATACACATCCGCTTGACGACATCGATATACTCTTTCTATGCTCGGCTCACGGCCACAGCCGTAAATTCTGGGAAGAGAACGAGCGTCCGGCACATCTGCGCGTGATAGATCTCGCGCAGGACTATCGTGACGAATCTGACGGATATGTTTATGGTTTACCCGAGATAAACCGTGACCGTGTAGCCTCGGCGCGTTCGGTCGCTAATCCCGGTTGTTTCGCTACGGCTCTCCAGTTGTCGCTGTTGCCGCTTGCCGCGGCCGGCTTACTGCCTGCCGACGGTGAAATCAACATCACCGCTCTGACCGGCTCGACCGGTGCAGGTGTCAAACCGGGCCCGACGAGTCATTTCAGCTGGCGCACAGACAATGTGTCGGTCTACAAGGCTTTCACCCATCAGCATCTGATTGAAATCGGTGCCACACTTGCCAAACTGCAGCCAGGCTATAATTCGCGCATCAATTTCATCCCGATGCGCGGTGACTTTGCGCGCGGCATATTTGCCGTGACGCATCTCGATTGTAAACTCACGGCTGAGGAGTCGGTGAAATTATACAAGGATTTCTACCGCGACGCCGCGTTCACATTCGTCAGCGACAAGCCCATAGACTTGAAACAGGCCGTCAACACAAACAAGGCCATAATTCATGTTGATAAAATCGGTGATAAACTTATGATTACCTGTGCTGAGGATAATCTGCTCAAGGGCGCGTCGGGCCAGGCTGTACAGAATATGAACATAATGCTCGGCATTGACGAACATACCGGCCTGAGGCTCAAACCTTCAGCCTTCTAAAATTCACGCAAAGATGGAACTTTTTGACGTATATTCATTATATGATATAGAGCCGGTCAGCGGCAAAGGCTCGCATGTTTTCACCGCTGACGGCACCGACTATCTCGACCTCTACGGCGGCCATGCCGTAATCTCGATAGGTCATGCCCATCCGCATTATGTCGAGGCCATCGCCTCACAGGTAGCCAAATTGGGCTTTTATTCAAATTCGGTCATCAACAGTCTGCAGAGCCGTCTTGCCGAGAAGCTCGGCCGCGTTTCGGGCTATGATGACTATCGTCTCTTCCTCTGCAACTCCGGTGCCGAGGCCAATGAAAACGCCCTCAAACTGGCGTCATTCGCTACAGGCCGCAGCAAAATTCTGTCCTTCGGCAAGGCTTTTCACGGTCGTACATCGGGCGCTGTCGCAGCGACTGATAATCCGGCGATTCAATCGCCGTTCAATAAGACAGACAATGTCACTTTTGTCCCGCTGAACGATGTCGAGGCCATGCGCCGCGAACTTGCTACGGGGAAGTATGCTGCCGCCATCATCGAGGGTATACAGGGCGTCTCGGGCATACATGTGCCTGATGACGAATTCCTTAAAGAGCTCTTCGAGACGTGTCACGCAAACGGCTCGCTGCTTATTCTCGATGAGATACAGTCAGGCTACGGTCGCAGTGGCAAATTTTTCGCCCATCAGTACGCCGACATACGTCCCGATATCATCACCTGTGCCAAAGGCATCGCCAATGGTTTTCCGATGGGTGCCGTGCTTATCTCTTCTGAGATAGAGGCCAAGAAAGGCATGCTCGGCACGACTTTCGGCGGCAACCATCTCGCCTGCGCTGCGGCGATTGCAGTCTTGGATGTAATCGAGTCTGAGCACCTTGTTGACAATGCGGCAAGTGTCGGTGAGTATCTTATCGTTGAGCTTTCAAAGCTGCCGCGTGTCAGCGAGGTCAGAGGACGCGGACTGATGATCGGTCTTGAAGTCGACGGCTTCACCGGCTCTGATTTGCGCCGTAAGCTGCTCTTTGAGCATCACGTGTTTACCGGCGGGGCAGGGCAATACACACTGCGTCTGCTGCCGGCTCTATCCATTTCAAAAGCCGAGGCTGACATGTTCCTCGACAAATTCAAACAAACCATTTGCTGACCATGGAAAAATTCACTTGTGTCAATGATATAGGCCCGCTTGACATCGCTCTTGCCGAGGCCGCAGCAGTTAAGAAGGACCGTTTTGCATTTACTGAGCTCGGCCGCAACCGCACACTGCTCATGATATTCTTTAACTCGTCGCTGCGCACCCGCCTTTCGACTCAGAAAGCCGCTATGAATCTCGGCATGAACGTAATGGTGCTCGATGTCAATCAGGGCGCATGGCGCTTAGAGACCGAGCGCGGCGTGGTGATGGACGGCGACAAGGCCGAGCATCTCTTAGAAGCCATTCCCGTCATGGGCTCTTATTGTGACATCATCGGCGTGCGCTCTTTCGCCGGTCTGAAGGATAAACGCGAGGACTATGAGGAGATGGTTATCAGCCAGTTCATAAAATACTCCGGTCGTCCCGTGTTCAGCATGGAGGCAGCCACACGTCATCCGTTGCAGAGTTTTGCCGACCTTATCACCATCGAGGAGTATAAGACCAAGCCGCGTCCCAAGGTCGTCATGACATGGGCGCCTCATCCCAAGGCATTGCCGCAGGCTGTTCCAAATTCGTTTGCCGAATGGATGAATGCCACTGATTATGATTTCGTAATCACACATCCTCACGGCTACGAGCTTGACCCGAAATTTACCGCCGGTGCAAAAATCATCTATGACCAACGAGAGGCCCTTGAGGGTGCGGATTTTGTTTATGCCAAAAACTGGTCGGCCTATGCTGACCCCAATTATGGCAAGGTGCTGTCGACTGACCGCTCATGGACTGTCAACGCAGAGAAGATGGCCCTGACTGACAATGCTTTCTTCATGCATTGCCTTCCTGTCAGACGCAACATGATTGTCACTGACGACGTCATTGAGTCGGAGCGCAGTCTCGTAATCCCCGAGGCCGCAAACCGCGAGATTTCGGCACAGACAGTGCTAAAACGCATGCTCGAAAGCCTTTAACCGTCCGAGGTATGATTAACGTAGTAAAAATAGGCGGCAACGTCGTAGATAGTCCTGCGGCTTTAGCCGCTTTTCTCCGCGATTTCGCCTCGCTTAAAGGCCCCAAGATTCTCGTCCACGGCGGCGGTAAGGAGGCCACGCGCCTTTCGACGACCTTAGGCATCGAGACACAGATGATTGACGGTCGCCGCGTGACTGACCGTCAGACGCTTGACGTTGTCACGATGGTCTATGCCGGCCTAATCAACAAGCGTATCGTCGCGATGCTGCAGGCCGAAGGCTGCAATGCGGTCGGTCTGTCAGGCGCTGACGGCAATGTCATTCCCGCGCGCCGCCGCCCGGCCAATCCTGTTGATTACGGATTTGTCGGCGATATAGACCCGTCGGCAGTCAACGACCGATTCATCGCTTCGTTGCTCGCAGCCGGCGTTACGCCTGTGTTCTGCGCCATATGCCATGACGATGCCGGCACGTTGCTCAACTGCAATGCAGACTCTGTCGCTGCGGCTGTCGCTCAGGGCGCGTCGCGCATTGATGCGACACGGCTGACTTATTGCTTTGAGAAAGCCGGAGTGCTTCGCGATGTCGACGACCCCGCGTCGGTCATAGAGTTGGTGACTGCCGAGTCGTTTGTGACTTTGCGCGAGCAGGGCATAGTCGCCAAAGGCATGATTCCCAAAATCGAAAACGCGATCGCATGTGCCGCAGCAGGTGTCTCCGAGGTCAGAATATGTCAGGCCGAGGCGCTGACTGTCGGTGGTGGCACAACCATCCGTACTAAATAAATGAATACGCGCGCCTCACATAAATATCTTGACGAGTCGGTCGCTTTGCTGCAGCGTCTGATTGCCGCGCCGTCGTTTTCTCGCGACGAGGCCTCCACGGCTGACATCTGGCAGCAGTGGCTCGGCGAGAGAGTAGGCGATGTGCGCCGATTTCACAATAATGTATATGCCGTGGCTCCGGGCTTTGACCCCGCGCGCCCGACACTGATGCTCAATTCTCATCACGACACCGTCCGGCCCTCGTCGTCATACACACGCGACCCGTTCAAGCCTGAAATCGTCGACGACCGCCTCTACGGCCTCGGCAGCAATGACGCGGGAGCGTCGGGAGTGGCTCTCGCCGCGACTTTTGTCGGTCTGCATGAACGCACGGAGTTGCCTGTTAATCTTTTGCTTGCGATTACCGCCGAAGAGGAGGTGTCGGGCGAGAACGGCATGCGTGCGTTTCTGCCATATCTGCGTGAGCAGGGGCTTTATCCCGATATGGCCATCGTCGGAGAGCCCACGGACATGCGTCCGGCCGTGGCCGAGCGCGGTCTGCTTGTCCTTGACGCCGTCGCTGCCGGTAAATCGGGCCACGCCGCGCGCAACGAGGGTATAAACGCCATCTACCGCGCTATCGAAGATATCAGCCGTCTCCGCACCTTCAAGACCGAGCGCGTCAGCGAGGTCCTCGGACCTATTAAGGTAAGTGTAACGGTCATTGACGCAGGCACTCAGCATAATGTCGTGCCTGACAGCTGCCGTTATGTCGTCGATGTGCGCACGACCGACGCCTATACCAACGAGGAGACGGTCGAACTGCTCCGTCGCACCGTTGAGTGGAGCACACTGACGCCGCGCTCGACACGCATACACGCCTCTGTCATTGACGCCGGTCACAAACTTGTCGCGGCTGCAAAGGCTTTCGGCCTCGTGCCGTTTGTCTCGCCGACGACCTCCGATATGGCGCTAATGCCTGATATAGATTCACTTAAAATCGGGCCCGGGCAGTCGTCGCGCTCTCACAGCGCCGACGAGTTTGTCCTTCTCTCTGAGATTAACGAGGCTCTTTATATTTACCCTGAAATAATTAAAGCTTTATAATATGGCTAAACAATTGTGGAACAAAGGCTTTGAACCTGACCGCCAGATTGAGGACTTCACTGTCGGCGCTGACCGCGAGCTCGATTTGCGTCTCGCCGCCTATGATGTCGAGGGCTCGAAGGCCCACATAAAAATGCTTACAAAAATCGGTCTGCTCACGCAGGATGAACTTGACCGCCTGCTTCCGGCTCTTGACGAGATTGCCGCGACCATTGCCCGCGGCGAGTTTAGAATTGACGACGGCGTCGAGGATGTACATTCGCAGGTCGAACTGATGCTCACAGAGCGCCTTGGCGATATCGGCAAGAAGATTCACTCGGGTCGTTCGCGCAACGATCAGGTGCTCGTTGACCTCAAATTATTCTTCCGAGACGAACTCAAACATATAGCTGAAGCAGTTAACCGTTTGTTCGTCAGATTGCAGTATCTTTCGGAGCAGCATAGCGACAAGCTTATGCCGGGCTATACCCATCTGCAGGTTGCCATGCCGTCGTCATTCGGCCTGTGGTTTGGTGCCTATGCCGAGTCGTTGACCGACGACATGCAGATGGTCCTCGCCGCTTACCGCATCGCTAATCAGAATCCTCTCGGGTCCGCCGCCGGCTACGGCTCGTCGTTCCCCTTAGACCGTGAGATGACGACCGAGCTGCTCGGCTTTGACCGCCCTCACTATAATGTTGTGGCCGCACAGATGAGCCGCGGCAAGACTGAGCGCGCCGTTGCTTCGGCTATTGCCGCCGTGGCGTCAACGCTCGGTCACCTTGCCATGGACGTGTGCATGTGGATGTGCAATAACTTCGGCTTTGTCTCCTTCCCTGACGAATTGACGACAGGTTCGAGCATCATGCCCCACAAGAAAAATCCTGATGTCTTCGAGATTATGCGCGGCAAGTGCAACCGTCTGCAGTCGCTGCCCAACGAGTTAACCATCCTCACGGCCAACCTGCCGCTCGGCTACAACCGTGACCTTCAGCTGATGAAAGACATCATGTTTCCGGCCACGACCGAACTCATCGAGTGTCTTGACATGGCAGATTTCATGCTCTCGCACATCAATGTCCGCGATTACATCCTCGACGACAGCCGCTATGACTACATCTTCACTGTCGAGGACGTCAATCGCCTCGTAGTGGCCGGCGTCCCGTTCCGCGACGCTTACCGTCAGGTCGGCATGGCCGTGCAGAACAAGACATATAACCCCACGCGCGAAGTCTCGCACACCCACACAGGCAGCATAGGTAACCTCGCCAACGACCGCATCGCCGCCAAAATGAACGAAATCCTCGCCGAAATACGTTAATTTACATAAGCGATTAAGGCTCACGGCCGACGCATCTCTTTGCGCCGGCCGTAATTTTAACTGTTCATGAGCAGTTTTTGGGCCTATACGCGCTGTCAGTTGTAAATAATGATTAATTTTGTAGTCTAATTAATAAATTTCCCGGCGCTCGGGGCGTTGAGCCTGAGTTGTGGGCCTAATTTCGATATCCTATGTCAGAAATCAAAGAAAATGATGCCGCAGAATCGGCTGAGAAGAAAGGCTTGAACTTTGTCGAACAAATAGTATATGATGACCTGCAGGCAGGCAAGAACGGAGGCCGCCTCAACACGCGTTTCCCGCCTGAGCCTAACGGTTATCTCCATATCGGCCACGCCAAGGCCATCTGCATGGACTTCGGCGTTGCAGAGAAGTTCGGTGGTACATGCAATCTGCGCTTTGATGATACAAACCCCGTCAAGGAGGATGTCGAGTATGTAGACTCTATTCGCGAGGATATCCACTGGCTCGGTTTCGACTGGGGCGACCGCGAGTACTATGCGTCAGACTATTTCCCCCGCCTGTTTGACCTTGCCGTGCGCCTGATTAAAGAGGGCAAGGCTTATGTCGACGACCAGACGTCAGAGGAGATTGCCGCTCAGAAAGGCAGCCCCACAGTGCCAGGCATCGAGAGCCCTTACCGCAACCGTACACCCGAGGAAAACCTCGACCTTTTCATGCGCATGAACGCCGGCGAGTTTGACGAAGGTGCACGTGTACTCCGCGCCAAAATCGACATGGCGTCGCCCAACATGCACTTCCGCGACCCCATTATGTACCGCATCATCAAGACTCCGCATCACCGCACGGGCACGACATGGAAGGTCTACCCGATGTATGACTTCGCCCACGGTCAGAGCGACTATTTCGAGGGCGTGACACACTCTATCTGTACTCTCGAGTTTGAGGTGCATCGTCCTCTTTACGAATACTTTGTCAAAGAACTTGCTGACGAGACATACTGCCCGCGTCAGATTGAGTTCAACCGACTCAACCTCACATACACCGTGATGAGCAAGCGCAAACTGCTGCAGCTTGTCAAGGAAGGCCTCGTGGCCGGTTGGGACGATCCCCGCATGCCGACCATCTCGGGTATGCGCCGCCGCGGCTACACCCCCGAGTCAATCCGCAAGTTTGTCGAGACTATCGGCTACACCAAATATGAGGCTCTCAACTCTGTCAGCCTCCTCGAGCACGCCGTGCGCGACGATCTCAACCGTCACGCCACACGCGCCATGGCCGTCCTCAATCCCGTCAAGGTCGTGATTACAAACTATCCCGAAGGACAGGTTGAAACTGTCGAGATGGAGAACAACCCCGAGGAGGAGGGCAGCGGCACACATCAGATGCCGTTCTCACGCGAGATTTACATAGAGCGTGATGACTTCATGGAGAATCCGCCCAAGAAGTTCTTCCGCATGACTCCCGGCTCTGAGGTCCGCCTCAAAGGCGCCTATATCGTCAAATGCACCGGTGTCAAGAAAGACGCCGACGGCAACATCGAGGAAATCTATTGCGAATACGACCCCGAGACACGCAGCGGTCTGCCCGGCGCAGCCCGCAAGGTAAAAGGTACGCTCCACTGGGTGTCGGCAGCTCACGCCATTGACGCTGAGGTGCGTCTCTATGACCGTCTGTTCAACGTCGAGAATCCCGCCGCCGAGCCTGACCGCGATTTCCGCGAGATGCTTAACCCCGACTCGCTCAAGGTTGTGACCGGTGTCAAGGTTGAGCCCTTTATCGCCGAGAATGCCGAGCGCGGACGCAAATTCCAGTTCCAGCGTGTTGGTTATTTCACTCCCGACTATGACTCGACGCCTGACCATCTGGTTTTCAACCGTACAATTGCCCTCAAGGACAGCTGGGAGAAAGAACAGAAAAAGGCTTAACCTATCCTGCAATAAGACACTAACATCGTAATGGCAGAAGGTACAGACGACCGCCGCGAGGAGTTGTGCAGCCGCTTTCGCGCATCACTCTCCGACAACGGCAGCGACAGATATTTCGATGAGGACGAACTCATCGAAATATTTGATTACGCAGGTGACCTCAATGACGATTATATCAGATTTGAAGTGTTGCTTTGCGGTGCCCGTCTGTACCCTGACAGCATACCTTTGAAAGAGCGCCGTGCGCTGCTTTACTCGGCGTTCGGCGAGGACCTCTCGGAGAAATATCTCGAGGACAACAACTCGCAGCAGAGTGCCCTCTGGGACATCGCGCGTCTGCGCAACAGTAACCCTGCCGGCGCCGAGGCTGTCAGGCAGCTCGAACTGTTGCTGTCACATTATGACGAATTTGATGATGAGGAGGTCATACAGCTTGTCGACCTCGCCTCGTCGCTTGGTCAGACCGACTGGCTGACAGACCGTCTTGATGCTTTGCGTGTCCATGTCACATATCTGCCGACACTGCTGTTTGAGATTGCAGTAGTGCTTGAGATGAACGGCCGTTACGACGAAGCTATCAAGCTTTTAGAGGAGCTTACAAACATCGAGCCCTATAATGAGCAGTACTGGTTTATGCTTGCTCAGGAGTACGATTTGGCCGGTAATGTCGACGGCTCTCTCTCGGCTCTCGACCTTGCGCTTGCCATTCTGCCCGACGACAAGGCCATGCGTTTCTATCAGGCGCGTATTCTTGCCCGCGACGAGCACACGACAGACCGTGCGGTAGATATTCTTGTCAAACTCGCCGACGAGTTTCCTGAAGATACAGACATCTGCCATTTTCTGGCAACCATGTATGTTGATATGGCTCAGTCAGATGATATGGCAGAGAAGATGCGTAACTTCAGACTTGCGGCATCAGTGCTCGACAAGTGCTTTAAACTTAATCCCGGTGATGTCAAACTTGCCACTGATATATTGGCTATAGGTCTTTCACCGGCTGATGAAGTGATATCAATTGTCGACAAGAAAAACCCGCCTGCGACCACTGCCGAATGGATAGAGTGGGCTAAGTCTCTCGAGGACCTGAACGTTTATGACAAGGCCGTAAAGGTCCTTTTATATTATGAGAAGAAGATAGGTCGTCAGGACCCTGATGTCAATGAGGCGCTCGTGCGCAACTTTTTCATGCTCAAAGACTTTAAGTCTGTGACGCGTTATTACGAACGTCATTGTGAGGGCAAATCGGGGTCTACGTCTGATGATGCGGGGCTGCAGGTTGTCATTTATGTGCTTTCGGTGATACGCAACGGACAGTATCAGACAGCTATTGAGCTGATTGACGGCATAAAGACTTTCTTTAGCGAGCAGCCGTCGGCCGGCATTGGAGACACACTTCGCCGCATTGGTGTAGTCGCTGTCCTCAACGAAATGCGCCGCCGCCTCATGCTCACTCCCGCCGAGGCCGACTGGGACCGGTTCGACCCCCTCGGAGCGTGGTAAACAAGACTTATTTATATCTCATTTTAAAATTGCGAGAATAAAATTGCCGTTAATTTTAAAAGCGCGGGACGCGCGATTTTTCTACAACCCCCTGCGTAGCTCGGGGGATAGAAACAGCATACAAAACCTTTCGTGACAAGCTGCGGTAGCCTGCGCAGTCACGATATGGTGTTAGCCATAAATCTTTTGCGGGAATTATATTATTTCGTAATTTTGAAAAAAAATACAAACATGAGATTTTTTGCTTTAATCATACTGTTAGTTCTATCTGCCACGGCTAACGCGCAAGAACAGAGGGTAAACATCAAGGTCGCACCGTCAGACGCTATAGTGATAATAAACGGAAAAATTGTAAAGTTGCAGGATGGTAAAGCATCTCTGACATTACCAGCCGAAATAGAATATAGCTACTCCGTGGCCTGTGAAGGCTACGAGGGCGCTGACGGCTCCTTCAGGCTAAAAAGCAAATCGCCCTTCAACCTCAATATAGAGCTTAATAAAGAAGACGGAGCAGAATGTGCGGCTGCAACGGATGTTACCGAGAATAACCTCGAAGAATTCCTAAAGACACAATATGAATCAAAAAATTATAGCTTGATGCTGCCGGTTGTCGAAAGATTCAGGGATAATGCATATTCTCTATTTTATAAGGGTTGCCTGTATTATTACGGTCGCGGAGTTGAGAGGGATAAGTCGAAAGCAGTGGAACTGTGGCGACGAAGCGCGGATAAAGGTTGCGGCGACGCTTATAACCGTCTCGGACTCATAGCTGAAAGCGGATATTTTACAGGCAGTACGGGCGACAAAGCTAATCAGCTCGGCGCAGATTATTATAAAAAGGCCATTGCTTTAGGAAACTCTTTGGCCAAATATAATCTTGCCGTTTCATACTATAATGGAAGCATCAAGAGAAATGATAAAGAAGCATTCCGACTGTTCAGAGAAGCTGCTAATGAGGGTAATGCCGATGCGATGGCGCTGTACGGGCGATGTATCGAATTGAATTACGACAAGGATTATTTCAAAGGCGTGTCAAAAGACGAACGCCTTGCCGAAGCTCTCAGATGGATAAGAAAGTCAGCCGAAAACGGAAGTTCTTCGGGTTGCTACTATCTCGGAAGTGCCTATTATTACGGCAAACTTGGGCTCTCATCCAACACAATGGAGGCATACACATGGTTCAAGAAAGGTGCTGACAACGGCGACAGTGACTGCGCTTACTTTATCCAACAGCATTATAAATTGTAGAGTCGTCAGGCTGTTTTTGCGAATGTTTTGCGTGTGATACGCCGGGTATCTAAAATTCGTCCGCGTTAGCGGTCAGAGCCGCGTGGCGGCGCGAGCATTTGAGGCCACGGTAAGCAGACTTTAGGTCTGCGCAACCGTGGTATAAGGGCCTCTCTTTAATATAGCGCGCTGTAGGTGCGCCGCGAATAATAAGCGTTTTAGACATTGCGTCGCCCCTACAGGGCGAGTTATTTTGAGGAGATTTATTACCTATGACTGCGCTGACCTACAGTCAGCTTGTCATAGGCTCACATACGGCGCTGCGCTGCAGCGCTGACGCGCCTAACGGCGCTCCGTGTGGATATGGCCAAACCATACGTACCAAAGGCATATCTCTACATTTTACTGATAATCAACGGGCTATTGGCCGATTAAAAATCGGCCTTCCATATTTCCATATTTATGCCTGCGACTTTAGATATAAGGGTTGTTACGGCGTTCGTCGGCGATGGTGGAGAAGCGGTTGTGACCGGGGAGGACTTTTGTGTCGTCGGGGAGGGTCATGAGCTTTTCGCGGATGCTTTTTATCAGTGTGTTATGGTCGCCGCCGGGCAGGTCGGTGCGTCCGACGCCAAAGCGGAACAGTGTGTCGCCCGAAATCAGAAAGCCTCCCTCAGCCGAGTATAGTGATATGCCGCCGGGCGAATGGCCGGGCGTGGTGATGACGCGCAGTTCGCTGTCACCAATCTTGATGATGTCGCCGTCTTTCAGAGCCACGTCTATTTTAACGGGGTCGGCTTTTATGCGTCCGCCGAAACGGGCCATCTGTGCAGGTATGTCATCGCCGAGAGGCTGGTCGTTGATGTTGGCTGCGACTTTCACGCCATATTTATCGCGCACATAGTTGTCGCCGAAGCAGTGGTCTAAGTGAAGGTGCGTATTGATTATCTGCGTAATTTTCAAGTTATTGGCGCTGACATAATCGTCAAATTCGCTTTTTTCGGCAGCGTCAATCATGCCGGGGTCAATGACTGCAGTGTCGCCGGTGTCCTTATCTGTGATGAGATAAGTGTTTACACCGAACATATTAAAAACGAACTGTTTGATTTTTAACATATTATTTGAGTTGAGAAGAGTTTCGATGTTTATCGCCTATGCCCGATGGCCACATAGACAAGCTTCTTTGTGTCAAAGAATTCCTCATTGAAAAACTCGTTGACCGGGTATTCTATTACGGGATAGCGTATGTCCTTTGACTCGGCTTCGATGTCGCCGCCTTTCAGGCATACGAGACCGTTGTCATAGCGGCTTGACGGACGTGTCTGTTGAGCTATATTCTTGACAATCAGCGGTACGAGCGCATCTAAAGCCATCACTGCGCGGCTGACCACATAGTCATAGCGCTCGCGGCACTCGCCTATGTCGCCGTGCTGAAATGTCACGTTCTTGAGTCCGATGGCGCGGCTGATTTCGGTTGCCACTTTTATTTTCTTGCCGATGCGGTCGATTAGGTGAAAGCGACAGTCGGGGTAGGTGATGGCGAGCGGTATGCCCGGGAATCCGCCTCCCGTGCCCATGTCCAAGACGGTCGTACCCGCCTCTAATTCGCCCCAGAAACGGGCTATGGCGAGAGAGTGGAGCACATGCTTGAGGTAGAGGTTGTCAATGTCTTTGCGGGAGATGACATTGATTTTGGCGTTCCAGTCGGCATACAAGTCGCCTAAGGCGGCAAACTGCCGTCTCTGTTCGTCGCTCAGCGAGTCAAAATATTTTTGTATAGTTTCCATCGGGGAGACTTTCTATGACAAACAATCTTAAGAGGTGAATGTTGCTTAATATATAAGGTCTTGCTTTTTATTACGGCAAATTTAAGATTAATTGTTAATTTTGTAAAACCAAAACGAACTAAAAATGATAAAACTCGGCCACAATAATAAACTCAGGGTAGGGCGCTTTGTAGATTTCGGCGCTTATCTGACTGATGATGAGGGCGCGGAGATTCTTCTTCCGGCCCGTTATGTAAGCGATGATTTAGCAGTCGGAGACGAGATTGATGTCTTCGTCTATAAGGATTCGGAGGACCGCCCTGTAGCCACGACAGACGTGCCTTATGTCGAAGTCGGTCAGTTTGCCTTTCTGCAGGTCGTGGCCGTTAATAAAGTCGGTGCTTTCCTTGACTGGGGCTTGCCCAAAGACCTGCTCGTGCCTTTCTCGGAGCAGAAAGCGCGCATGCAGCAGGGAGGCATTTATCTTGTCTATGTGTATCTCGACAATGAGAGTGGCCGCATTGTCGCGTCGGCCAAAGTCGAGAAATATCTCGGAAACCTTATCCCCGACTACAAGCCCGGGCAGCGTGTTGAGGCGCTCGTCTGGGAGCACACCCCCATCGGTTATAAGGTCATCGTCGACAATCTTTTCCAAGGCATGCTTTATCAGAATGAGCTTTACAGGCCGGTTGAGATAGAGGAAACTGTTGACGCTTACGTCAAGATGGTAAGAGCGGACGGCAAAATCGACCTCACACTCGGAGACAAGGCCGTAAATCGTGTGCGCGAACTTTCAGACGAGATTATGGAACGGCTGAAGAATTCGGGAGGCAGTCTGCCTTACGGTGACAAGTCGTCGCCCGATGACATAAAGGCCGAGTTCAAGTGCAGCAAGCGCGACTTCAAACAGGCCATCGGCCGCCTTTACAAAGAGCACCGCATAGTCATCGACGGCGACAATATCGCTTTGGCCGAAAAGCCTTCCGACGGCGACTGACGCGCAGAAAATCGCCTTTGGCTGCTGCTTTTAAGTCAAATTGACACATTGACACTTGACTTTCGAGTCTTTTTAGGCCCGAAAAGGGCGAAATGTGAAAAATTTTTATGAACTTTGCACATTGATTTATATCTTAAAGAATCATTGTGCACAATATGGAATTTTCAGCAAGTCTGATAGCCTCACAGGTCAACGGTGTCGTCGAGGGAGATGACTCGGTGACCGTCAATACATTTTCTAAAATTGAGGAGGCACACAAAGGCTCGATAACTTTTCTCGCTAATCCCAAATATACCCATTTCATATACACGACCGAAGCATCGATAGTGCTTGTCGGCAAGAACTTCAAAGCCGAGCATCCCGTCAAGGCTACGCTCATACGTGTTGACGACCCTTATGCCACGCTCTCGGCTCTCCTGACCATGGTGTCACAGTTCATGTTCGTCATGCCCAAGGGCATTGAGCAGCCCTCGTCAATCGCCGAGGGTGTCGAAGTCGACGCCGAGAGCTATGTCGGCGCTTTTGCCTATATAGGCGCAGGCGCCCGTCTTGGCAAGGGCGTAAAAATATTTCCGCAGGTCTATGTAGGCCGCAATGTCGTCATCGGCGACGGCACGATACTCTATCCCGGGGTCAAGATTTATGACAATTGTCACATAGGCTCGCGCTGCATCCTCCATGCAGGCGTGGTCATAGGAGCAGACGGTTTCGGATTCGCCCCGACGCCTGACGGTTATCACAAGATACCCCAGATTGGTATTGTCGAGATTGCTGACGATGTCGAAATTGGTGCCAACACCACAGTTGACCGTGCGACGATGGGCGCCACACGTGTCGGTCGTGGCACCAAGCTGGACAATCTCATCCAGATAGCCCACAATGTCGAGGTCGGCGAGATGACCGTGATGGCTGCGCAGGCCGGAGTGGCCGGCTCGACAAAAATCGGCAGCCGCTGTATGGTCGGCGGTCAGGTCGGTTTCGCCGGTCATATCCATGTCGGCGACGATGTGCAGATAGGCGCTCAGTCGGGCGTACCCAACAACGTTGCTTCGTCGCAGCGCATCATGGGCTATCCCGCCGTCCCGGCGCGTGATTTCATGCGTCAGAGCGCATATATAAAACGTCTCGGAGAGCTCTTCGAGCGCGTGGCTAAACTTGAAAAAAAATAATCATTATCATACTTTCAAAGAAATGAAGCAGTTAACTCTTAACGAACAATTTACCCTCAAAGGTAAAGGCCTGCACACCGGTGCTATGATCGAGGCTACATTCTGCCCCGCTCCCGAAAATCACGGATATAAATTCGTGCGTGTCGACCTTGAGGGTGAACCTGTAGTCGAGGCTTTGGCCGAGAATGTCGTGGCTACTAACCGCGGCACAGTCGTTGCCAAAGGCGATATAGTTGTCAGCACTATCGAGCATGCCATGGCTGCGCTTTATGCCATGGGCGTGGATAACTGTCTTATCAAAGTCAACGCCGGCGAGCTCCCGATCCTCGACGGCAGCGCCAAACCTTATGTAGACGAAATCGAGCGAGTAGGTCTTGTCGAGCAGCACGCTGACAAAGACTTCTATGTCGTTAAGCACAAAATCGAGGTCTCTGACCCCGAGAGCGGCTCAAAGATTATGATACTGCCCGACGACGAGTTCAGCGTCGAGGTCAAGGTCAACTTTGACTCGTCCGTGCTTTCAAATCAGTATGCATCGATGGAGCATGTCGACGAGTTCGCCAAAGAGATTGCTTCGGCCCGTACATTTGTATTCGTGCGCGAGATTGAGCCCCTGCTTGCCGCCAACCTTATCAAAGGCGGCGACCTCGACAATGCCATCGTCATCTATGATGCTCCTATGAGTCAGGAGCGTCTTGATCATATCGCTGATATGATGAACACTCCTCACCGCGAGGTGTCGGCTCTCGGATATCTCAATATCCGTCCGCTCAGCCACGAGAATGAGCCCGCACGCCACAAACTCATGGACCTCGTCGGCGACATCGCTCTCATAGGCCGTCCGCTCAAGGGCAAAGTCATCGCCACCAAGCCCGGCCACACCATCAATTCTGTTCTCACCAAGAAAATCCGCAGCGAAATCAAGCGTCAGGACGTGCAGGCTCCGGTCTACAATCCCAATGTCGCTCCTCTGATGGACAACAACGAGATACGCTCGCGTCTGCCTCATCGCTATCCTTTCCTGCTCGTCGACAAGATTATCGACAAATCAGAGAGCTATATAGTCGGTGTCAAGAACGTGACTACTAACGAGCCTTTCTTCCAAGGTCACTTCCCTCAGGAGCCCGTCATGCCCGGCGTGCTGCTTGTCGAGGCCATGGCTCAGACAGGCGGTCTGCTCGTGCTCAGCACAGTCGATGAGCCCGAGCGCTACTCGACATACTTCATGAAGATTGACAATGTCAAGTTCCGTCAGAAAGTCGTGCCCGGCGACACGTTGCTCTTCCATGTTTCGTTCATGACTCCTCTGCGTCGCGGCATGGCTGTTATGAAAGGCCTCGCGTTCGTCGGTGAGAAAATCGTCTGCGAGTGTGAGTTTATGGCACAGATTATCAAGAACAAATAACCCATAACCTATAATTCAAGGCACAATCAAATATGAAACAGCCACTTGCATATATTCATCCGGCGGCAAAAATTGCCCCGTCGGTTGTCATAGACCCTTTTGTTACTATTGACCAGAATGTCGAGATAGGCGAGGGAACACGTATTCTCAGCAATGTGACCATTCTCGAGGGTGCGCGCATCGGTAAGAACTGCACCATTTTTCCCGGCGCTGTCATCGGTGCCATCCCTCAGGATCTCAAATTCCGCGGAGAGGAGACTACGGCCATAATCGGCGACAACACCACTATCCGTGAGTGCGTGACCGTCAACCGCGGCACTGCAGCCAAGGGCAAGACTGTCGTCGGCTCAAACTGCCTTATCATGGCCTACTCACACGTAGCCCACGACTGTGTGGTCGGTGACAACGTAATCATCTCAAACGCTTCGCAGCTTGCAGGCGAGGTTGTCGTTGACAATTACGCAGTTATCGGCGGCGGCACACTCGTCCACCAGTTCTGCCACATCGGTCCGCACGTGATGATACAGGGCGGAGCATTGGTCAACAAGGACATCCCCCCGTATGTCAAGGCCGCCCGCGAGCCTATCGCGTACGCCGGCGTCAACTCTATCGGTCTGCGCCGTCGTAATTTCTCTAATGAGACAATCCGTGACATTCAGGAGACATACCGTTACCTCTACCTGTCGAGTATGAACATCAGCGACGCCCTCGAACGCATCGAGGCCGAGCTCCCCGCCACAAAAGAGCGCGACGAAATCATCCTCTTTGTCAAGAACTCAAAACGCGGCATAATCCGCGGATATATGTAATTAACCCTATAATAGCCGCGCCGGAGGGTCTGTCGCGCGCCGTCGCCGCTTGCGGCGCATCGGCGTGAGGAAAGTCCGGGCAACATAGAGCACCATATTTCTTAACGGGAAGCTGTCGGTAACGGCAGAGTAATGTGACAGAAAACTACCGCCTGCTTCGCGCAGGTAAGGGTGAAAAGGCGAGGTAAGAGCTCACCGGGCGCAATAGTGATATCGCGCGCCGCACATCTTATGGGTTGCAAGGTCAAGTATACCGGCATTTAAGGGCTGCTCGTCCATTGCCGGGGGGTAGACCGCTAAAGCCCGGTGGCAACATCGTGGCGCAGATAAATGACAGACAGACCGGCTCAACTCGGCCGTGCTTACAGCACGGCGTCTGAAAGTGGGCCGTCTACATAACCCGGCTTATACTCCGGCGAGGCTATTTTTTATAATTGACACAAAACACAATGGCGCACGAACATGACTGGTGGACATCACCGACCGAGAGCGAAGACGGCAGACTTATTATGGTCAGCGGTCGACGCGACATTGGCCGCTTCAGAGACAACAAGCGTTTTTGTAACCGCATAGAGATTACATGGCGCTATGACGGGTCTCCGGAGGCCGGCATGCCTGACAAACCGACGGCCGAGATGATGGAGAAGGTCACCGACGCCCTTAACACATCATTTGACAAAGACCCCGTGGCTGTCATGACCGGCATTTTTACCGGGGCCGGCGAGCGCAACTGGGTGTTTTATACGTTGAGTAACAACATCTTCGGCCGTAAGCTTAACGAGGCGTTGGCTGATCTGCCTCTGCTGCCATTGACGATATATGCCGAGCTTGACTCCGACTGGGCCGCTTACGACGAGATGTGCGATTTGGCCGAGATTATGCCCGGCGATGAATGTTAAATAGATATTCTATTCCCGATTTATAGATAAAATGGATGTTTTAAAATTTGGCGGAACTTCTGTCGGCTCGGCTGAGCGTATTAAACATGTGGCCAAACTAGTCAGCGGCTGCGGTCGTGTTATTGTAGTGCTGTCAGCGATGGCGGGCACCACAAACACACTCGTCGAGATTGCCGACTATCTTTCGAAAGGAAATACGGCCGGAGCGCAAGATACACTTAATGGGCTTCGGATGAAATATGCCTCGGTGATTGACGGTCTGTTTGACGATGAGGTATTTCGTGCGCGTGCGACAGTAGTAATAGGCGAACGATTTTCTTATCTGAAGGCATTATGCGACGGGCGCTACACTCAGGCCGAGGAACGTGAGATATTGGCTCAGGGAGAGCTTATGTCGACAGCATTGATGCAACTTTATATGGAATCTGCCGGCATCAGGGCTGCAATATTACCGGCACTCGAATATATGCGCACCGATTCAAACGGTGAGCCTGACATGGCTTATGTCACGGCGCGTCTGAAACGTTTGATTGACTGCAACTCCGATGCCGATATACTTCTTACTCAAGGCTATATATGTCTAAACTCTCGTGGTGAGGTAGATAACCTTAAACGTGGCGGCAGTGATTACTCCGCATCGATTGTCGGTGCTGTCGTCAACGCTTCGGAGATACAGATATGGACAGATATCGACGGCATGCACAACAATGACCCGCGCTATGTCGACAACACCTCGCCCGTCAGCGAACTTGACTTCGAGGAAGCTGCCGAGCTGGCATATTTCGGGGCGAAAATTCTACATCCCAATTGTGTGCTACCCGCCAAGCTTGCCAACATCCCCGTGCGCCTGCTTAACACCATGCAGCCTGATGCTCCCGGCACATTGATTTATCACATGCCGCCTGACGGCCATATAAAGGCTGTCGCAGCAAAGGACAATATTACGGCCATTAAGATTAAATCAGGCCGAATGCTGTTGGCCTATGGTTTCCTGCATAAAGTCTTCGAGACTTTTGACAAATACTGCACGAGCATCGACATGATAGCGACATCAGAGGTTGGTGTCACTGTCACTATAGACGATTCAAGCCATCTGGCCGCCATTGTAGACGACCTCAAACATTTCGGTACAGTTACCGTTGACAGCGATATGACCATAATCTGTGTCGTCGGCGACCTTGAGTGGCATAACCGAGGCTATGCGGCACGCGCCATCGACGCTCTGAGAGACATCCCGGTGCGCATGATAAGTTATGGCGGCAGCAATTATAATGTCTCTATGGTTATCAGTGCCGGGGACAAGATTGAGGCGTTGAGGCGTCTCAGTGATAAACTTTTTTCATGATTGATTAAGATATGACGACTCGATTTCCTATAGAGCAGCTTGAAACAGCTGCAACGCCGTGTTATTTCTATGATATCGCTCTACTGCGCGCTACTCTAAATGAAATCAAACGTTTGTCGGATAGACCTGACTGGCGCGTGCACTATGCGGTCAAGGCAAATGCCGCGCCCGAGATATTGGCGGAGGTGCGCCGGGCCGGTTTAGGCATCGACGCCGTAAGCGGCGGTGAGATTGCACTTTGTCTCGACGCCGGATTTAAAGCCTCTGATATTGTTTTTGCGGGCGTCGGAAAGAGTGATGACGAGATTTTGCTCGCTTTGCGCGCCGGCATCGGCAGTTTTAATGTTGAGTCGGTCGAGGAGCTTTATGTGATTTCGGAGCTTGCGGCCCGTGAACATTTGAATGCATCGGTTGCATTGCGCATTAATCCAAATATCGATGCTCATACACATAAGTTTATTACGACAGGTCTTGCAGAAAACAAGTTCGGTATCGATATGGACCGTCTTGATGAGACCGTCGACACAGCCCTGTCGCTGCCCGGTATTAAATTGAATGGTCTGCATTTTCACATCGGGTCGCAGATAACTATAACAAAGCCTTTTGAGTTGCTCTGCACCACAATCCGTCAGGTACTTTCTCAGATGGCGGTCAAGGGTGTCGTTATACGTTCGATTAATGTTGGCGGTGGTCTTGGTATCGATTATAATGACCCTGACGGTCATCCGATAGCAGACTTCGAGTCATATTTTAAAGTTTTTGCAGGCAATCTGCGGCTTCAGCCCGGTCAGACATTACACTTTGAACTCGGACGCTCGATTGTGGCTCAGTGCGGCTCGCTTATCAGCCGCTGTCTTTATGTCAAGCATGGCGTCTCAAAAGATTTTGTAATCCTTGACGCCGGTTTCTCCGAGCTGATACGCCCTGCCTTATATCAGGCATATCACCGCATCGACAATCTGTCGGCTCTCGGAGAGCATCGCCCGAAACACTCATATGACGTCGTCGGGCCAATCTGTGAGAGTTCCGATTGTTTCGGCGAGGAAGTCACTCTGCCGGAGACACGCCGAGGCGATTTGTTCGCCATACGTTCTGCAGGAGCATACGGCGAGTCGATGTCGTCGTATTATAACTGTCGGCATCTGCGTCCGACGGTTTATATAGGAGCCGTTGAGGCTGAATAACTTAGAAATGCTTTTATAAACATTATGATAACGGTAAACAATTTAGGTATCCAATTCGGTAAAAGAGTTCTTTTTCAAGATGTCAATCTGAAATTTACGCCCGGCAACTGCTACGGCATCATCGGTGCTAACGGCGCCGGCAAGTCGACGCTTATGCGTATGCTCAGCGGTCAGCTGTCGCCGACTCACGGCACTATTGCGCAGGGCCACGGCGAGCGCATGAGTGTGCTCGAGCAGGACCACTTCAAGTTTGACGATTTCACTGTCATCGACACTGTCATCCAAGGCCACACAGTGCTCTGGGACATCATGAAAGAGAAGGACGCCCTCTATGCAAAAGAGGATTTCTCGGATGCTGACGGCATACGTGCTTCTGAGCTTGAGGAGAAATTCGCCGAACTCGAGGGCTGGAACGCCGAGAGCGATGCAGCAGCACTGCTCAGCGGTCTCGGTATCAAGGAGGATAAACACTATATGCTGATGCGCGACATGAGCGCCAACGAGAAAGTGCGCGTGCTTTTGGCTAAAGCGCTTTTCGGCAATCCCGACAACTTGCTTTTGGATGAGCCTACCAATGACCTCGACCTCGAGACTGTGGCATGGCTTGAAGACTATCTGTCTAAATTTGAAAACACTGTGCTTGTCGTCAGTCACGACCGTCACTTCCTTGACTCTGTCTGCACCCACACGCTTGATATCGACTATAACAAGGTGTCGCTCTTCGCCGGCAACTACAGCTTCTGGTACGAGAGCAGCCAGCTTGCCCTCCGCCAGCAGCAACAGGCCAACAAGAAGGCTGAGGAGCGCCGCAAGGAACTCCTCGAGTTTATCCAGCGATTCAGCGCCAATGTGGCCAAGAGCAAGCAGACGACTTCACGCAAAAAAATGCTTGAGAAACTTAACATCGAGGAGATTCAGCCCTCGTCGCGCCGTTATCCCGGCATCATATTTACGCCCTCGCGTGAGCCCGGCAATAAAATACTTGAAGTTAAGGGACTTTCTGCCACTGTTGACGGAGAGACGCTATTCAGTGACGTCAATTTCCAGATTGAGAAGGGCGACAAGGTCGCATTCCTCTCGCACGACCCGCGTGCCATGACCGCACTCTTTGAGATTATCAACGGCAACCGTAAGGCTGACAGCGGCACATACGAGTGGGGCCAGACAATTACCACAGCCTATCTGCCGCTTGACAACACGGCGTTCTTCAATACCGACCTCAACCTTGTCGACTGGCTCGCACAGTTCAGCGACGACTCGAGCGAGATTTATCTCAAGGGCTTCCTCGGCAAGATGCTTTTCTCGGGCGAGGAAGTGCTCAAAAAGGCGTCAGTGCTCTCAGGTGGCGAGAAGATGCGCTGCATGATTGCGCGCATGATGCTTCGCGACGCTAACACCATGGTGCTTGACTCGCCGACCAACCACCTTGACCTTGAGTCGATTCAGGCGTTCAACAACACGCTGCAGTCGTTCAAGGGCAATCTGCTGCTCGCCTCTCACGACCACGAGTTTATCCAGACCATCTGCAACCGCATCATCGAACTGACGCCCAACGGCATCATCGACAAGATGATGGACTATGATGACTATATCACAGACGAGCGCGTGGCAGCTCTGCGAGAGCGGCTTTATGCACATTCATAATGCGATAACCTTCAAAAAAATCAGTAAAATGGTAAAACATATTGTAATGTTTAAGCTCACCGGCACATGTGACGAGCGCCGTGCCGTGGCTCAAAAATTCAAGGCCGCCCTCGAGGCTCTTCCCTCGCAAATTGACGTGCTCCGCTCTATAGAGGTCGGCATCAACGAAAATCCCGCCGAATCGTGGGACGTGGTGCTGACAGCCGTCGTCGACTGCATGGCTGACGTGGATGTTTATGCCAAACATCCCGCTCACGTCGCTGCTGCCGGGCTGCTCGCCGGACACAAAGAGGCTCGTGCCTGCGTCGACTACGAGTTTTGATTCGGGTCAGCCGTTGATGTGACGGTAAAGGTCGCGGAATGCCTTTGAGGTGCCGAGCACGGTCAGGGTATCATTTTCATCGACTATAAGTCCTTTTTGACTTAAATCGAGCATCACGGGCAGTTTATGTTTTATGCCGAGTATGTTTGTCTGCTCGGTCTCGTGCGTCGCAGCCACGAGAGTAAGACCGTAATCATTTAACGATAGGCTGTCATAACTGTCGCCTATAAAATATTGCGGGGCATTAAACTTCAGTAGGTAAGTATCCGCATCAATTTTAAGGCTTTCGACTTGGCTGCCGAGCTCCATTTCGTTGGTCAGGTCAGCGGCGGCGCGTTGTTCAGGCGTAAGGATACGGTCGATTTCAAACCCTTGGAGTATCGACTCGTGCAGTTTGTCTATAGCACGGGCATAGATATGCCTTACGCCGAACTGTTTGAGCAGCGCGACGGTCTTGACACTCGCGCCGAAGTTTTCACCGATGGCCACGATAACCAGATCTACGTTTTTAAGTGGCAGTACGCTCAGCGAACTCTCTTCGGTCGAGTCAATAAGATAGACAGTCGAGATGTAGTCTTTTATGGCGTCGATGTTGGCCTGCCGGTTGTCGGCTCCTATGACTTCGTGGCCTTGATTGGTTAGGTCGAGCGCGAGATTTGATCCGTAAATGCCGAGTCCGATAATAAGATATCTCATAGTTTTTGTCTTTGTTTGTCAGTTGATTATGATATTGTCGACCGGATAATGTGCCGAGCGGTCAGCCGAGCCGGCAGCAAACCCGATAAGCATTGAGAGAATGCCGACACGCCCGATAAACATGGCCGTCGAAAGAACGATTTTTGACATGTCGCACAGGTCGGCCGTTATTCCTAATGAGGAGCCGACGGTAAACAGGGCCGATGTGACTTCGAATATGATGTCGCGCGAGGCCATCTGTGGCTCGAGCAGCAGTATGGCTGTCGTATAAAGGAAAAATGTAATTATCGCAATTATGATGACAGCATTGGCTCGTCTGACAGAGCCTATGGCTATACGTCGGTTAAACGCTACCGCACTCCGGTGTCCGCGTATGACCGAGCGCAGATTTAACAGCACGACAGCCACGGTGTTGACTTTGATGCCGCCTGCCAACGATTGCGAGGCGCCTCCTATCCACATCTGCACGATGACGAGCAGCATTGTCACCGGCAGGAACGACGCCGGGTTGACCGACATGAATCCCGCGCTGCGCGGCACGAGCGAATTGAATACCGACTGTGACACTTTCTCCCCGAATGTCATGCCTGCGAGAGTATTGTCATATTCAAACACCATAAACGCGATGGTTGATAGAGCGAGTATGGAAAGCGTCGTGATGATTACCAATTTTGTGTTAAGATCGTAGATATGGATTGCTCTGTTTCCTTGCCTAAGGCCCTTGGCACTTATGAAAAGACGTCGGATATAGGAGGTTGTGATATCTTTTAGATTGACAAGAATCGGGAATCCGATGGCGCCGGCGAGAATGAGCAATGAGGTCACCCAATAGATTGACTGTGCTCCATGCAGCAATATCGGGTTGGCCATCCCCCCCGGCAGGCAGCTGAAACCTGCGTTGCAGAACGATGACAATGCGTGAAATGCGGCGAACGTCATCTTGTGCTCGACATCGAGTCCCAATGCGTCGGGAATGGTCAGATAGACAGCAACAGCTCCGGCTACCTCGACAGCCAGCGTGAACACAAGTATATAGAGCAACGTAGGCACGAGATTATTCATCGACTTGGAGTAAACGATATCGCGTATAAGCAGCTGACTGTAAATTGACGGCACGCCGCTGAAGAATATGGCAAAAAAACTTGTGAAAGTTATCACGCCGAGTCCCCCGATTTGTATGAGTATGGCCAAAACCAGCAGACCTAAAGGAGTGAAAGTAGACGGCACGTCGACACTTGTCAAACCCGTTATGCAAACCGCGCTTGTCGATACAAACAGCGAATCGATGTAGGATAACGGGACGATCGTGCAACGAGGCAGCATCAGCACAAATGACCCGGCAATGATGAAGAACAGGAAACTTCCCGAAAGAATCAACGCCGGGTTAGTGCGCCGACCGATCAGTTTCATCACGCCGTAACTTAGTCTGACGATAGAGTAGGCCGTCAGTATACCGAACAGAAATACGTTACTGTAAAGTATTTTTTCGAGAAAAGGCAGCCACGGATGAATGGGATGTGGGTAGATCCATGGGAGCAGAGTGAGCAGTACGGCGATGTCGACAATCCATTTAAGCATCCTTGTCGCACGCAAAGTGGCACGCAGGTTGAAGATTAGATTAAATCCGACGTTAAAAATGAAAATACCCTGTATGATGCGCAGCAGACGGCGGTGCAGCATCAGTGTTGTTCCCGAGTTGTCATAACCGAAATATATGACAAGGATTATCAGACAGCAGGCAGCGGCAATAGTCGATATAAACTCCGAAACTCCTGAGATGTTACGTATCGCTACAGAAAAATTATGAGTGAATCGCGCATACCGAAAACGCAGACGGCGCAACCTGTTATGCCATCTGCCGCCATCGGCCTTATGTCTCGGGCTCTCATCCATTACTATTGATTAACATTCAAAGATAGCAAACAGTCGCCACACCCCCAAATTTTAGCAAATAAATGCTGCGAAGGCAGAGGGCGACAATGCAAAATATGGAGGGCCGATTTTCAATCGTTCGAAAGATAATATGTTGAAATGTAGATAGTATGTTTGTGAAGTAATTCGAATTGCAGCCTTTAAATATGCCGC
>ENA-OYXU01000138-OYXU01000138.1-human-gut-metagenome-genome-assembly--contig:-NODE-138-length-31473-cov-9.106468_pt1 | contig 31473 bp, 28 predicted proteins | sample MGYA00243243_ERZ653435 | MGnify/ENA primary metagenome ERZ653435 (study PRJEB26926, sample SAMN06165113) | human gut metagenome | biome: ENVO:00009003; feature: ENVO:2100002; material: ENVO:00002003... | reverse complement strand
GAGATGTGTATAAGAGACAGACCCTGGGACATCTATATTTGTGTTAAAATTGTGAGATGAAGAGCATAATATGCTGAATGTGGGTTTTATTACTGTCATTCAGCGATATAAGAGATTATTTCGCTTGTTCGTGAGCTAATCACCTTGGTGGTTAGGACTCGTCACCTTGGTGATTTGGTGTCGTCACCAAGGTGACGAGGTTCTAAAGTCAACATTTAGAATGATGTTTTCAGGAATTGACATAAAATATAGGGAGATGAGTGTGTTATACGGCGGCGCAGTGATTCTATTGGGAATATTTTGATTTTATTTTACAACACATAAAACGCAAGAACATAAGATTGACTTCAATAGCGTCATAAATCGGGAGAAAATACGATTTTAGGTTGGGGCTGGGTTGGACTTGGGTTGGACATGGGTGGGACTATGGAAGTATATATATGCTTTTAAATCAAGGTATTATCTATTGGGTTGGACTATAAACAGAATAATGAATTATTTTATTGGAAATGCCTGAAAATAAACTGGAAAAATTTTAACATTAAGACACACTTGACATTTTTGCAAAGGATAAGCGGCATATTGGCAGCGGAGAACAAAATTTTCTGTGTTTATTTCATGGAATCAGAAAAAATTGCTATCTTTGCAAACGGAAACTACTTAAATGAAAAAACAATGATAAAAACAAGACATTTGATGACAGCAGTGATGGCTTGCCTGCTGTCGTTATTATCGGTAAAGGCGGCGGACACATCCGTTGCTGGAAAAGCGCAGCTGCCTACATCCGTTGCAGGCTTTTTCCAGTTGCCCGGCTCGGGGCGCATGGTGGTAAACTTCAACGAAGGCTGGCGCTTCCTGCTCGGCGACGAGGCAGGAGCCTCGGCAAAGGATTTCGACGACACGGGCTGGCAGGTGGTGTCGGCTCCGCACACTCTGCGGCTTGAGGCTGCCGAGGCAAGCGGCTGCCGCAATTATCAGGGTGTGGCGTGGTACCGCAAGCATTTCATAATGCCGGAGAACATGGCAGGCAAGGACGTGACCCTGTATTTCGAGGCTATCATGGGCAAACAGACCATCTGGCTCGACGGAAAGCAGGTGACCGAGCATCTTGGCGGCTATCTGCCGATAATCATCAACCTGAGCAAACTGGGAGTGAAGCCCGGCGAGAAGCACGTCATTGCAGTGAAGACCGACAACAGCGACGACAAGAACTATCCTCCAGGCAAGAAACAGTCGGCTCTCGACTTCTGCTATCACGGCGGAATGTACCGCGATGTGTGGCTGATAGGCAAGAGTCCTGTTGCCATTACCGATGCCGTGGAGCGCGGACAGGTTGCCGGCGGCGGAGTGTTTCTGCACTACGACGGCATAAGCGAGGCTCAGGCAAAGGCTTTTGTGAACGTGGAGCTGGGCAACAGCTCGGCAAAGGCAGCATCTGCCACTGTTGTGGTGAGGATAAAAGACAAGGGCGGCAAGGTGGTTGCCACGATGAAGCGCGGCGTGAAGGTGCCAGCCAAGGGTTATGGCAAGGCTGAGCTGTCGGCGGTAATCAAGCGCCCTAACCTGTGGTCGCCCGAGACACCTTATTTATATAATGCGGAGATTTCGGTGGTCAACGGCGGCAAGACCGTCGACGGCGGTATCGTGCGCATGGGCATCCGCAAGGCTGAGTTCCGCGGTAAGGACGGTTTCTGGCTCAACGGCAAGCCCTATCATCAGCTTGTGGGCGGCAACCGCCATCAGGACTTTGCCTACATCGGCAATGCCGTGCCCAACAGCCAGCAGTGGCGCGATGCCAAGCGTCTGCGCGACGCCGGAATGAACATAATCCGCGCTGCCCACTATCCTCAGGACGATTCTTTCATGGATGCCTGCGACGAATTAGGACTATTCATCATCATACCAACGCCGGGATGGCAGTACTGGAACAAAGACCCGAAGTGGGGCGAGATGGTTCACGAGAACACCCGCACTATTATTCGCCGTGACCGCAACCACACATCGGTGCTCATGTGGGAGCCTATTCTCAACGAGACACGCTATCCCGAGGACTTCGCCATTAAGGCGCTGAACATCACTCGTGAGGAGTTTCCATATCCCGGCCGCCCTGTGGCTGCCGCCGACATGCACTCGGCAGGAGTGAAGGACAACTACGATGTGCTCTATGGCTGGCACGATGATCTGACAAAGGAGGGTTTTGACACCGACAAGTGTATCTTCACCCGTGAGTTTGGCGAGATTGTTGACGACTGGTATGCACACAACTGCATCAACCGCGCCTCGCGCTCGTGGGGCGAGCGTCCGATGCTGGTTCAGGCAATGTCGCTGTCAAAGAGCATCGGCGAGATGTATCACTCTCAGCGCCAGTTCATCGGCGGTTGCCAGTGGCATCCGTTCGACCACCAGCGCGGCTATCATCCCGACCCATATTTCGGCGGCATCTACGATGCGTTCCGCCAGAAGAAGTATGCCTTTGAGGCATTCCGCTCACAGCTCACTGATGAGCCGATGGTGTTCATCGCCAACGAGATGATGCCGTTCTCCGATGAGGATGTCACGGTGTTCTCAAACTGCGACAGCGTGCGCCTCACCTTCCTTGAGGGCGACAAGGTGGCTGTGCAGGCTGTGGAGCACAATGTTGCCGACCAGCCCAACAAACCCGTGGTGTTCAAGAACTTCTGGAGCCAGATGGAGGCACGCGAATACAGTTATAAGAAGCGCAATTGGCAGCGCGTGTCGCTCGTTGCCGAGGGTATAAAGAACGGCAAGGTGGTGGCTACGGAGAAGAAGATGCCGTCGCGCCGCAGCACAAAGATTCGCCTTTATGCCGACAAGATGGGGCAGGAGCTCGTTGCCGACGGCAGCGACATCATGGTGATTGTGGCAGAGATTACCGATGACAACGGCAACGTGCGCCGTCTTGCCAAGGACGAGATAAAGTTCACCGTCACTGGCAACGCCACTATCGTTGACAACGGCAGGATTTCCGCCAATCCGCGTGCCGTGGAATGGGGAAGCGCGCCGCTGCTTATCCGCTCCACCCATGAGGCTGGCGAGATAACCATCACCGCCCGTGCAGCCCACGACGGCAACCACGCCCCTGCAGCCGACACGCTCACCATCCGCAGTGTGGAGCCTGTGATTCCAGCCTGCTATCTCGACAATGCGAGCATCGACGTGGCTTTCGGTCAGGTGGAGCCTAATGACAATGCTCCTGTACAGCGTATGACCGAGGAGGAACGCCTGAAAACTCTTGAGGAAGTGAACAAACAGCAGCAGGAGTTTGGCATACAGTAATTATTTTCTGCAAAATCAAGGCATAGGCATAGCCTTAGGATAAATAAATTTGAACGCCCGGGAATAATTCCCGGGCGTTCGATTTTTATTCTTATTGTCATTTCTTTCGCTTTACTGTATGCTTCAGTTTCAACACGACAAAGTTCAGTATTATCAGTTATCGAAAATTTCGATAACCTCCGACTTTTCTTCTTTATTTAGTTTTTATACTTCAGCGTTTTTCGGTAACTATTTTTCTTTCACTGCGCTGGATAAAAAACAATAAAATATTTTGTCGTTTGAATAAAAAAATGTAACTTTGCACACAAAACAATAAAAACATCGACAGATATGGCAAAACCTATAGCTCCTACGCCAGTTCTTAAAGGACAGGCTGCCGTTGACTTCATAGCAGAGCTGTCCAAAAATAAAAAGGCTCACGAAGATGAGGCAAAACGGGTGAAAGACGGTGCAGCACGTATTCAGGCAATGCTCACGTTCGCAATCTGAATAGAACGATGGGTGACGGCATGCGCCTTGTAAGGCTGACACCAGATTATGAATTCAAGCCTTTTGACTGCGGAGAGAAGGACTTGAACGAGTTTTTGTTGTGTGACTCCAAAGACTATCTGCAACGGCTCGTTGCCGTCACTTATATTATAGAGACGGATAATAAGACCATTGCCTTTTTCTCTGTTTCCAATGACAGGGTTGCCATTTCCGACAGTGACAAAGCCACTTGGAGAAAAATAAAGAAACTTTTTCCACACGCAAAGCACCGCAGCGACTATCCGGCTGTCAAGATTGGACGCTTGGGTGTGGATAAAGATTTCAAGGGGCAGCATATTGGCTCTGACATATTAAGTTTTATAAAGAAATTGTTTGTTACCAACAACAGAACGGGGTGCGCTTTCATTACGGTTGATGCGTTACGCTCTGCCATCGGTTTCTATACCAGCAACGGTTTTCTTGTGTTGGACAAATCTATTGAACAGGACGAGACAAGGGAAACTTGTCCGCTGTATTATGATTTGTTCCAGTTGATATAAACATGGACTGATAAACGTTTGGCAGATCTTTTTATGGAAATTCGGTACAAAAATAAGATTGGAACGTCTCAGAAATATATAACTGCAACAAAATTAAATACTAAAACAGACAATATGAGACGTTTTTTCGTGATGGCGGTGCTTGCCCTGACGGTTACGGGACTGCACGCACAGAACTGGCAGATGCCGGAAGAGATTGAGCCGATAAAAGCACCGTTTGAGATGCCGCAGCTAAAAAGACCGGAGTTTCCCGCGCGTACATTATATATAAATAAGGTGGGAGCCCGTCAGGGCAAGCTCTGCACGGCAGCAATACAGAAGGCTATCGACCGCGTGGCGGCAAAGGGTGGCGGCACGGTGGTGGTGCCTGCCGGCAAATGGCTTACGGGGCGAATAGAACTCAGGAGCAACGTGTGCCTGCGCATCGACGAGGGAGCGGAGCTGCACTTCAGCGGCAACCTGAAAGACTATCAGCCGGCTGTGCTCACACGCGATGAGGGAATCGACCTCTATTCGCTCGGAGCAATGATTTATGCCAACGGTGCCGAGAATATAGCCATTGTTGGTAAGGGCAAGCTTGTGGCTCCAAGTTACGACTGCGAGATAAGCCGGATGGTGACAAAAGGCGTTGACGAGAATATCGGTAAGATGGCGTTGGAGCAGCGTGTGTTCGACGGCAGGGAAAACGGCGGTGAGATATTCCTGCCCCTCTTCTTCGGTCCTATCCACTGCAAGAACATCCTTGTGGAGGGACTTACCTTCGAGAAGTCTATATTCTGGAACATTGCCCCTACATATTGCGAGAATACAATTATCCGTGGTATCACCGTGAACAGCCACGGCCGCGGACGTACCGACGGCATTGACATTGATTCATCGATAAACTCACTTATAGAGTACACTACGCTTGACTGCGGCGATGACTGCTTTACATTGAAAGCCGGTCGCGGTAAGGACGGAGTGGACAAGAAGCGTCCCACGGAGAATGTGGTTATCCGCCACTGTCATGTGAAGCGCGGTGTGGGCGGTATTGCCATTGGCAGCGAGACTGCCGCCATGATACGCAATGTATATGCCACCGACCTTATGATTGACGAGGCATCACGTCCGCTCTACTTCAAGACCCGCCGTCCGCGCGGCGGAGGTGCGGAGAACATCTGGCTTGAGAATACCAAGATAGGCAAGTGCAACCGTGCCGCAGTGTTCTTCGACATGCTTGGCTCGCCTACATACGTAGGGAAGCTCGCCGAGCGTCACCCGACTCCGGCGGTGAACGAGCTCACGCCAATGTTCCGCAACATCACACTGAAGAACATAGAGATTGGCGAGTGCCCCATGCTGATAAAGGCAACGGGACTGCCCGAAATGCCTATCGAGGGGCTGACGCTGGAGAACGTAAAGTCGCCCAACATGCTGATGAAGCTGCAGGATGTCGGGACGATTGTTATAAAGTAATCACCACTCCTTCCTGCTTCATGCCGTCCATCATGATTTTCAGCGGACGGTCGAAGCGCACATGGCGTACATATTCCGTCTCCTCCACAGCCGGCATGGCATCGAGGATGTCCTTGCGGAACACCCCGTCGCCATTGTCGGGGGCGATGGTGAAATAGCCCACACCAAACGATGTGAGATTCTGGAAGAAGTGCGTGCCCTGGCTCGGGTCGATGTTGTAGTTTTTCAGCGCTACCTCGGCTATCACCTTGGCACCGCTTATGTGCGGCCACTTCACTGGAATGCCCAGCCACGGGTCGCTGGAGCCCCATCGTCCCGGTCCTATTAATATATAAGGTGTGGCGGCATCGAGGAATCTCTTGTTTATGCGCTCCACATGCTCGGCTATTGTCGTGTTGTTGGCTGCGGTGAAACTGTCATCGGTCTTCACATACACCACGTCGAAGACCTCGTCGTCGGAGATGCCGTGGCCAAGCGAGTTGTGCGAGCGCAGCAGACAGTCCTCGTCGGCTATTTTTGTGATGTCCTCGTCAAGCATCTGCTTGCTGTCCACAATGGGGCGAATCTGCAACAGATACAGCTCGCCGGTCTTGTCGGCGTTCAGGTTGCAGGCAAACTCAATCTCCACGGGGCGCTTCATGTCCTCAGCACCGAACTTCTGGCTTATCTGGAGCAGCTCCGGCAGCGGGAACACCCCGTGCTGCAACACTCCGCAGAAGGTTATCACCTTGCGCCCGCCCTCGTAGATGCCGTCGCGAATCACCTGGTCGTAGGGGTCGAACGTCGAGGCTATGTATTGCAGCGAACCGTCCTTATCCGCCTCTTTCACACGAAGGTTCTTTATATTGAAACCATCGTCCACCTTGAAGTCGGTGCCGATGTTGGTAGTATCGAGCGCATAGAAACGTGTCTGCGTGTCGCGCAGCGCAGTCTCCATCTCGCTGGTCTGCAGCACCTGTGTGGGGTGATAGGGGCTCACGCGCAGCGTCTGTCCTCCGTCCACTATGTACTTTCCGAGTCCAAGCGCCAGACTGGCGATGCCCTCTTCCGACTTCTCGTCGCCGATGGGATAATAGTTGAGCGAGCGCAGCACTCCGCTGAAGTTGGGATAGAACCTGTCGCCATACTGCTTTCCCACCACCTGCTGCAGGATTACCGCCATCTTCTCCTGGTCGATGACGTTCTGCGTGGCAGTCATGTAAGCCTTTGAGTCGCGGAAATACACCGACGCATACACGCTCTTGATTGCCGCCGCCAGCATGCGTAGCATCTCGTATTTGTCATCAAGATACGGAATCATGTATGTGGAGTATATTCCAGCAAACGGCTGATAGTGAGAGTCCTCCAGCAGCGACGACGAGCGTATGGCGATTGGTGCCTTCACTGCATCGAAGAACGTAAAGAAGTCGGGCACGAGCGAGTCGGGCAGTTGCGCCTTTAGGAACGCCTGCAGGATTTCCTCGTCGGGCGCGTCGCTCAGCGCTATCTGATACAGGTTGTTGCTGTCCATGAACTCGTCGAAGAGGTCGGTGCACAGCACTACCGTAAGCGGAATGCTCACTGTGGCGTTTTCAAACTGGTGGAACTCCTCGTGACGCTTTATGATGTTGTCGAGGAATGCCAGACCGCGTCCCTTTCCTCCCAACGAGCCATCGCCGATGCGCGCAAAATGGCTGTAGCTGTCGAACTTTCCGCGGTCGAACACCGCCACCACTCCCGTGTTCTTCATCTTGCGGTATTGCAAGATTGCCTCGAAGATAATCTGGCGGTGAGCTTCCACGTCCTTCAGCTTGTGCCATGTGATGTCTTTCAGGAATGCTGACACAGGGAATATGGCTCTCGCCATGAGCCAGCGGCTCATGTGGTTGCGCGAGATGTGATAGAGCATAGAGTCCTGCGGAATGTTGAACAGATTGTCCTGCAGCTCCTTCAGGCTGCGCACCCTGAGTATCTCGTTGCCGGTTTTCGGGTCGCGGAAGATGAAGTCGCCGAATCCCATGTGCTCCTCGATGAGATTGCGCAGGTCGATGTTCATCTTCTTAGAGTTCTTGTCGACAAAGCGGAATCCTAATGCCTCAGCCTTCGCCCTGTTCTCGCTCTCAGAGCTTTGCAGGATCAGCGGCACAAACTCGTCGCGCTCCCTTATCTCCTTGAGCAGCTTCAGTCCTGCCTCTGGGTCCACCTTGCCGTCCTTGGGATAGCGGCAGTCGCTGATTACTCCCAACGTGTTGCGCGAGTACTTATTATAGATTTCCATCGCCTCCTCATAGCTTCGCGCCAGCACCACCTTGGGTCTGCCCCTTTTGCGCAGCGCTGCCACGTGAGGGTTGAGCGCCTCGGTGGCAAAACGCTTGCTCTGCTGCAGGATGAAATTGTAGAGATGCGGCAGCACTGATGAATAGAACCTTATGCTGTCCTCCACCAGCAGAATCATCTGCACTCCAGCCTCTTCGATGTCGTGCTCAATGTTCATCTTGTCCTCTATCAGCTTGATGATAGAGAGAATGAGGTTGGTATTTCCCAGCCAGCAGAACACATAGTCGAACATCGACAGGTCCTCGTCCTGCATTCGCCTTGTGATGCCGTGTGAGAACGGTGTCAGCACAACGCAGGGAATGAACGGCTGCGCGCGCTTTATCTCCCTCGCCACCGAGAAAGCGTCGTTGTCTGCCGTTCCCGGCATACATATCACGAGGTCTATATCGTTAGCCTTCATTGCTGCGTCTGCCTCCTCCGTGGTGCTCACCTGCATGAACGTCGGTGGATAGCGCAGTCCAAGGTCCATATATTCATCGAAGATTTTTTCGTCCACCCGTCCGTCGTCCTCCAGCATAAAGGCGTCGTAGGGGTTTGCAACTATCAGAACATGGAAGATGCGACGTGTCATGAGGTTGTTGAATGTCACATCCTTCAGATACACTTTCTTCCATTGTTGGGGTATTATGTTTTCCTGTGTCATCTTTTTAGTTTTTGTGGTTGCAAAATTAATGCTTTTTCCTGAGAAAATCTGTTTTTTTGATAAAAAAGATTGGAATGTGACGAGAAATTACTCCCGCTCGACAAAAAAAATATTAAAATTTGCATTTTATATTTTGTTTTGTGCTCGCTTATTCGTAATTTTGCAGAAAACTAAACTATATATATGGAGCAGTATAAGATTGACACGGTTGAGAAATACAACGATTTTCACGGTTTTAAGACCCACAGCCCGCTTGTGACTGTGGTTGAGGGCGGCAGCCACGAGCAAGTTCGCGAATACACCGTTCAATGGGGACTGTATGCCCTGTTTCTGAAAAACACCAAGTCGTGCAACATCAGCTACGGACGCACCCAATACGACTACGACGATCAGACTGTGGTGTGTCTCGCTCCAGGGCAGGTAACCCACATCGAGATTATCGAGGGGGTCGCTCCGTCGTACGTGGGGCTGGTGTTTCATCCCGACCTTCTGCTCCGCACATCGCTTGCCGAGAAGATGAGCCGCTACACCTTCTTCTCTTATTTCTCCAACGAGGCTCTCCACCTCTCAGAGCAGGAGCGTGCTATTGTCTACGACTGTCTTATGAGGATAAAGCGTGAGACGGAAAATCCTGCCGACGACTATTCCAAGGAGCTTATCGTGGGCAACATCGAGGTGCTGCTCGACTACTGCATGAGGTTCTACAGCCGCCAGTTTGTCACCCGTGAGAAACTCAACCGAAATGTCATCTTCCGCTTCGAGGGACTGCTTGACAGCTACATCAACGGTCCGCTCCTGTCGGCAAAGGGCTTCCCCAGTGTAAAGTATTTTGCCAACGAGATGTGTCTTTCAGCCAATTACTTCGGCGACCTTGTGAAGAAGGAGACGGGCAAGACCGCCCAGGAGTTTATCCAGTTGAAATTCGTGTCGGTGGCAAAGAACAAGCTGCTCGACTTGTCGCTAAACATCTCACAGGTGGCTTATTCGCTCGGCTTCCAGTATCCCCAGCACTTTGTGCGCTTCTTCAAGCGCGAGGTGGGCTGCACTCCGCGCGAGTTCCGCCTGCAGCAGGTGGCAGGATAGCCGGCACAGTTACACCGCCCGCAGACCGCGGGCAAGTACATAGCCCGCCACCGACACAAGTATAATAGCAGCACCCGAGGGTACGCTAAGAAAGAAGCTCAGACAGAAACCGGCAAGACAAACCACCATGCTCACGATGATACTGAGCAGCATCATGGTGGAAAAATTATGGGTGAAAAGATTGGCGGTGATTTGTGGAATGGTGAGCAGACTGATGACCATAACAACACCCATTATGCGGAGAGTTGCCACTATCGTGACGGCAATAAGTACCATTATACCATATTCGACAATGGCGACGGGCAGCCGCTGGATGCGGGCAAACTGGCTGTCGAACGCCACGGCAACAATGACACGGCGGAACACAGAAAACACCGCAAGTGCCGTAACCGCAAGCGTGGCAAGCACCACAAGGTCGGGAGTACCGATAGTTAGCAGACTGCCGAAAAGATAGGATGACATGTCGGTGACAAAGCCAGGTGTGAGATAGCTGAAGATGATACCCACGCTCATGCCAAAAGTCCAGAACATGGCGATGGCGGAATCCTGACGCACATCGCGCCTTGCCGACAGCCACTGCACTCCAAGCGCGCTCGCCACGGCAAACGCCATGGCTCCAAGCAGAGGGCTGATGCCGAGAAACACAGCAAGTCCTATGCCGCCAAACGAGGCATGAGTGATGCCTCCGCTAATGAACACAAGCCGTCGGGTGACAACGTAGGTGCCCACAATGCCACAGACAATGCTCGCAAGCAGACAGCCGAGAACAGCGTTGCGAAAAAAATCGTATTCGAAAACGGAAAGTATTTGTTCCATATTATATTTTTTAAATGAAGAATGAAGAGTGAAGATTACTTCACTCCCCAATAAGCATCACCACCTCATCCTTCACCTGATTTGGCAAATTTATCCCACGCAGTATAAGGCTGCGATTCCATCCTGCCACTTCGTCCTGACGCATGGTGTAGAGAATGTCGCGGAACTGTTCTGCCTCATCGTCAGTGTAGCCGTCGGACGGGCGTCCACGATATTGGTCCAGCTCCTCGTCATCGTAATATTCCACGGGCTTCACTGCCGCCTCCATCATGCAGGTCTGCTCACACTTGTCGTTGTCGCCGTTGCAGGTGCCGCAATCGCTGCCGGCATTAACGGGAGCTGACTCCACACCGTCGCCACGCATAAGCATTTTCGTTGCCACTGCCGCCACAATGCCCAGCACCACAAGTGACACAAGAAGAATCAGCATGATGCCTCCGTCACTGTCCACCCTGCCGAGCGCAAGTCGTCCCAAAAATAGGGGTAAGACTTCGACACCACCTCGGGATTGTTTATCCTCATCTCGCCAAGCCGCAGCGCCATCGGCGCAAATGCCAGCGCCATGCGGTGATCATTGTATGTATCTATCGACTTGTCGGCGGCAGGCTCACACATCTCACCGTCCCAATAAAGTTCGCAGCCGTCAACATCATGCAGCACAAATCCCAGTTTAAGCATTTCAGCCTTGAGCGCCTCTATGCGGTCGGTCTCCTTTATCTTCAGCGTCTGAAGCCCGCTGAAGCGGAATTTCACGCCCATGGCGCAGCAAGTTGCCACGAAGGTTTGAGCAAGGTCGGGCGAGTTGATAAAATCATACTCCAGACGCGGCACCATCGACCTCACGCGTTTCAGCCTAACATCGGTGATATTGCCAGTCTCGCCAAACACTGTCTTCACTCCCATCAGGCTGAACACATAACGCAGCGATGAGTCGCCCTGCTTTGACCCGTCCATCAGTCCGCTGAGGGTCAGTTCATCGTCGTCACCTTGTGACAATGCCATTATTTCATACCAATAACTGGCTGCACTCCAATCGTTTTCAATCACATAGTCGCGTGCTGTATATGGAGAAGGTTCAACGGTGATTGTGCGCGAATCGGTCCACTCAGCTTTTGCACCCCATTCGCGCATCATACAGAGAGTCAGGTCGATATAAGGGCGCGAAATCACCTCGCCCTTGAGATTGAGCGTAAGCCCCTGGCGCATCACGGGAGCCACCATGAGCAACGCCGAGATGTATTGCGAGCTCACATCGCCCTGAATGTCGAGTTCGCCGCCGTCCATCTGCCGTCCGCGTATGCGAAGCGGTGGAAATCCCTCTTCGCCCACATACTCTATATCGGCGCCAAGAAAGCGTAGCGCATCCACCAGCACCCCTATCGGGCGGTGTTTCATACGCTCGGTGCCTGTTACTATATGTTCGTCTCCGTCACAGGTGGAGAGATAGGCTGTCATGAAGCGCATGGCGGTGCCGGCAGCCTTGATGTCGATCACCGGCGGCATATTCTTCAATGCGTCAATCACTACTTCGGTGTCATCACAATCGCTGAGATTTCCTGGAGGTGTGCCGTCTCCTGCCAAGGCGCTGATTATGAGCGCACGGTTGCTTATGCTTTTTGATGCCGGCAGATTAATGGTAGTACGTACTCCCGCGGGCGCTTTCACAATATATTGCTTCACGATTATTTTGTATTTATTATTTTGTATTTATTTTGCATTTCGGAACCCATTATTCCGCATTTTGGTTTGCAAAAATACAAAGAAAAATCGGATTGCACAAATTTTTTCATAGTATGTAAGCATTTAAATCAATTTTTAATAGATTTCCAAACGATTGGTTTACTATTCCAAACGATTAGTTTACGATTCCAAACGATTGATTTATGATTCCAAACGATACGTTTGGGAAAATATTACTGCAGAAAAACAGCGAAGATAAGACTAATGCTGCAAAGATTAGAGAGCAGTTGCTTTCAACGAGAAAAAATGAAAAAAAATAAAAAAATAGGGGAATTAGGAATGATTCTTTATGCTTCATGCTTCATTTTTCATTTTTTTTCGTAACTTTGCACCCATATTTTTAACAAACAAATACAACAGGATAAATTTTTATGGGTGGTTTTTTCGGAACAATATCAAAACATAGCTGTTCCACCGATTTATTTTACGGCACCGATTACAATTCGCACCTTGGTACGAAGCGTGGAGGTATGGCAACCTACGATGCAGAGAAGAACTCCTTCTCGCGAGTGATTCACAATCTGGAGAGCACATACTTCCGAACGAAGTTTGAAAGTGAATTGCCAAAATTCAGCGGCAATTCCGGTATTGGAATAATCAGCGACACCGACCCTCAACCCATCATACTCAACTCACATCTGGGGCGCTTTGCCATAGTGACGGTGGCAAAAATAACAAACACAGAAGAAATAGTGAAAGACCTGCTTGCCAAGAACATGCACTTTGGAGAGCAGAGCACAGGCACCAACCAGACTGAGCTTGTGGCACTGCTGATAATACAAGGCAAGAATTTCGTGGAGGGCATTGAAAATGTGTTTAAGACCATCAAGGGCTCATGTTCAATGCTTCTGCTCACTGAGGATGGCATAATCTGCGCCCGTGACCAGTGGGGACGTACACCTATTATTATAGGTAAGAAGAACGGGGCATACGCAGTGACCAGCGAGACATCGGCATTCCCCAACCTCGACTATGAGATAGACACATATCTCGGTCCGGGCGAGATAGTGAGAATGCGCGCCGACGGCATAGAGCAAATGCGCAAGCCCAACAAAGAAATGCAAATATGCTCATTTCTCTGGGTATATTATGGATTTCCTACATCCTACTATGAGGGCAGAAATGTAGAGGAAGTGCGCAACAAATCGGGCTATATGATGGGCAAGGGCGACCATGACACCGACATTGACTGTGCCTGTGGCATTCCCGACTCAGGAGTGGGAATGGCTCTGGGATATGCCGAGGGCAAGGGGGTGCCATATCACCGTGCCATATCTAAATACACTCCGACATGGCCGCGCAGCTTTACGCCCAGCAACCAGGAGATGCGCAGCCTGGTGGCAAAGATGAAGCTTATACCCAACAAAGCTATGCTTGACGGCAAAAAAGTGCTGTTCTGCGACGACTCGATAGTGAGAGGGACGCAGCTGCGCGACAATGTAAAGATGCTCTATGACTGCGGAGCCAAAGAGGTGCACATACGCATAGCATGCCCACCGCTCATCTACGGTTGCCCGTTCATAGGCTTCACAAGCTCGAAAAGCGACCTTGAACTTATAACGCGACGCATAATAAAGGAACTGGAAGGCGATGAAAACAAGAATTTGGAAAAGTATGCCACTACCGACAGTCCCGAATACAAAAAGCTGGTGGAGATTATGCGCAGCCGTTTCGGATTTGAGTCGCTGAAGTTCAGCAAACTTGAAGATCTGGTGGAAGCAATAGGTCTGCCCAAGTGCAAACTGTGCACCCATTGTTTCGATGGAAGCAGCCACTTCTGACATATTTATTGAAGATTGTTTGGAGGTTACAATATTTTTTTGTACCTTTGCCGGACAAATAATTGTCTGAAAACGAATGGCATCACACAAATACTGTACACAAATGAGAATATTCGCGATAATGCTGTTGGCAACAGCGATATTGACAAGCTGCGGAGACAATCCGAAAAAGATGGTGGAGCGGCGCAAGGCATCAAGAGCGGAATTTTTGGACTCACTGCTCAATGAGGCTCAGGAAAAACTGCGTATCACCGACAGCACACTGCAAGCTGAAGAGGCTTTATATAAAAATATGTGTGCCACCGTAGAGCAGCACCGCAAGGAGTTGACTGCCACCAAAGAAGAACTTGAGGCGCTCAACCGCAAGCGCGTGCTGGTAGACTCGCTCAAGACACAGTTTGACGTGGATTGCGGACGTGTGAAGTTCATTCACAAAAAGCAAAAAGAGGCAAAATAAAAAACCGCAAAGCGAAATGACAGACAAACAGTTAGAACATACCAACCGACAGTTTGAGGAGGCGATAGCTGAATGTCGCGCACTGTTTAAGAAAAAGCTGCACGACTATGGAGCATCGTGGCGCATACTCCGCGCCTCGTCGCTCACAGACCAGCTGTATATAAAGGCAAAGCGCATACGCTCGCTTGAAATTAAAAAGGTATCAATGGTGGGCGAAGGAATACGTCAGGAGTTTGTGGCGCTTATAAACTATGGAATCATAGGATTAATCCAACTGGAAAAGGGATTTGCCGATAGCACCGACATCATCCCCGATGAGGCTCTCGCTCTGTACGACAGCTACGCACAAAAGAGTCTGGAGCTGATGAAACGCAAAAACCACGACTACGATGAGGCGTGGCGCGGAATGAGAGTGAGCAGCTATACCGACCTGATACTCACAAAACTGGAGAGAGTGAAGGAAATTGAGAATCTTGGCGGCGACACGCTGGTGAGCGAAGGCATCGACGCCAACTATATGGATATAATAAACTACGCCGTGTTTGGGGTGATAAAGCTCAATGAGCAGAAACAACAATAACAACGGGGTAAAAAAAAACGGAAAGCGCAACTAAAACAAGGACATGGGAAAGATTGTTGTCAACATTTGCAGACTGGCATTGGCGCTTACATTTATCCTGTCAGGATTTGTGAAAGCCGTTGATCCGCTCGGCACGCAATACAAAATAAACGACTATCTTGAGGCCCTTGGCTTGCAGATGCTTGTCAACGACACACTGACACTGCTGGCTTCGGTACTGCTGTCGGCTGCCGAGTTCGGTATCGGTATATGTCTTGCATTTGCCATCAGGCGCAGGACAGTGTCAAAACTGGCTGTGGCGATGCTGGTGTTTATGACCATGCTAACACTATGGCTTGCGGTGGCAAACCCAATAAGCGACTGCGGATGTTTTGGCGATGCTGTAAAGCTCACCAACTGGCAGACATTCTGGAAAAATATAGTGCTTACGGCATGCGCCGTGACTGTGGCATGGCAGCCGCTGGACATGATGAGGTTCATAAGCCGCACCAACCAGTGGATAGTGATAAACTTCAGTGCAGTGTTCATCCTTGCTATATCGGGATACAGCCTGTATCTGCTGCCGCAATTCGACTTCCGTCCATATCACATAGGGGCAAACATCCGTCAAGGAATGGAGATTCCTGAGGATGCAGAACAGCCACAGTTTGAAACAACATTCATATTGGAGAAAAACGGCAAGCGGAAGGAATTTACAACCGACAACTATCCAGACTCTACATGGACATTCATAGACAGCAGGACCGTACAGACAAGCGAGGGATATGTGCCGCCCATACATGACTTCTCAATAGAGACAGAGCAAGGAGACGACATCACCGAAGAAGTGCTCAATGACAAAGGTTACACTTTCCTGCTCATAGCGCCGCATCTGGAAAATGCCGATGACAGCCGGCTGGACCGAATTAATGAGATTTATGAGTATTCGCAGGAATATGGTTACAGGTTCTATTGCCTCACAGCAAGCGGAGCAGAGGCAAGAAAACACTGGCGGGCAATGACAGGAGCCGACTACCCCTACTGCACCACCGACGAGATTACGCTAAAAACAATCATAAGAAGCAATCCTGGACTGGTGCTGATAAAAGACGGAACGGTAATCAACAAGTGGAGCCACAACGACATGCCCGATGAGGAGATGCTTGCCGACAGACTGGAAAACATAGAAACGGGAAGGATGCCGGAAAATTCGACAACGGGCAAGACCGTAACCATCATAAACTGGTTTGTGCTGCCACTCATACTGCTCACAATGGCAGACCGTCTGTGGGCATGGACAAAATGGGTGAGGCGCGACAAGCAAGGCACCGTTGCACAAAACGGAGATGCCAAGGAAGGCGAATAAAAGAAATACCTATTTATTATAATTAGGAATCATACGATATTGAAAGATAAATAAATTATTAAACAACAAAAAAATGAGAAAGAAAATTGTAGCAGGTAACTGGAAAATGAACATGAACCTGCAAGAAGGTGTCGCACTGGCAAAGGAGTTGAACGAGGCTTTGGCTGCCGAGAAGCCAAACTGCGACGTTGTGGTTTGTACTCCATTCATTCATCTTGCAACCGTGGCAGGCATCCTCGATGCCAACACCATCGGTCTTGGTGCAGAAAACTGCGCCGACAAGGAGAAGGGTGCATTTACCGGCGAAGTATCAGCAGAGATGGTAAAGAGCACAGGTGCCCAGTATGTTATTCTCGGTCACTCTGAGCGCCGTGAGTACTATAACGAAACTCCTGAGATTCTGAAGGAGAAGGTACTGCTCGCACTGAAGAACGGTTTGAAAGTAATCTTCTGCATCGGCGAGAGCAAGGATCAGCGTGAGGCAAACAAGCAGAACGAGGTGGTTAAGGCAGAGCTTGAGGGCAGTGTGTTCAACCTCAGCACCGAGGAGTTCCAGAACATCATCATCGCCTACGAGCCAATTTGGGCTATCGGCACAGGTCTGACCGCCACAGCTGAGCAGGCAGAGGAAATACACGCTTACATCCGCTCTATCGTAGCTGAGAAATATGGCAACGAGGTGGCAGAGAACACAAGCATACTTTATGGCGGCAGCTGCAAGGCAAGCAACGCTCCCGAGCTGTTCGCTAAGCCCGACATTGACGGTGGTCTTATCGGCGGTGCTTCATTGAAGTGTGCTGACTTCAAGGGTATCATCGATGCCTGGAAAGCATAATCAAAGATTCTAATTTGACTACGGTTTGAAAAGAACAGTAATCATAATTATCAGCTGTGTCCTCTGCATATTGTGTGCAGAGGCACAGACTTTTACCGACCGTCTGCAACAGCAGAAAGCCGGGAAGGGTACCGTTACCCTGCATCAGAGCAAGGAAATAGACAAGCTGGTGAACGGAAGATACTCCGATCCAAATGCTGCGGGGATGAGACCCGACATAAAGCCGGAACAGCCTGCAAAAGAGCAGCAGGCTGGACAAGGAAGCACTGTAGGACAAGGAAACTCTGTCAAACAAACAGGACAAGTCAGACCCGCGAGACAGGCAGGACAGGTCAGACAAGAAAAACAAGATACCGACCAGCAGGACATTATGCCGCAGGACACCACCCCCGACATGGGCAAAAAGGTGATGCGCCGAAGCTATAAGACCACAGGCTACAGGGTGCAGGTGTGGGCAGGAGGCAACTCAAGAGTTGACCGCCAAAAAGCAGAAAAAGCCGGACTGACCATAAAGCGCAACATACCGGACGTGCCGGTGTATGTACATTTCTATTCACCACGGTGGATATGCCGCATAGGCAACTACCGCACCTACGAAGAGGCACACGAAGTGCTCCGCGAGGTGAAGCAGCTCGGCTATCCAGAAGCCGTAATTGTAAAAGGAAAAATCACAGTGCAGTATTGATTGCCGCACATGTACAACATAACAAAACAGAAAACAAGACGTGGAATTTAATGTAGAATACAGGGAGGGGCTCGATGAGCTCGCAGCACACTACAAGGATGTGCTCAGCCTCTTAGGAGAAGACCCCGACCGCGAGGGACTGGTGAAAACGCCGATGCGGGTGGCTAAAGCCATGCAGACGCTTACAAGAGGCTATCACATGGATGCCCATCAGGTGCTTCGCGACGCAATATTCAAAGAGGACTACAGTCAGATGGTGATTGTGAAGGACATCGATTTCTTCTCGATGTGCGAACACCACATGCTGCCGTTCTACGGCAAGGCACACGTGGCATATATTCCAAACGGATACATCACAGGACTGAGCAAGATAGCCCGCGTGGTGGACATATACTCACACCGTCTGCAGGTGCAAGAGCGTATGACACTGCAGATACGCCAGTGCATAGAGGAGACGCTGAAACCGCTCGGAGTGATGGTGGTAGTTGAGGCAAAGCACATGTGCATGCAGATGAGAGGCGTGGAGAAGCAGGGCTCGATAACCACCACAAGCGAGTTCTCGGGAGCCTTCAACCAGGCAAAGACCCGTGAGGAATTTATGAATCTCATCAACCATCCCGCATCCGACTTCTAAAATAACGGATAAGGCAGCCAAAACAGGGAAGACAATACAAGAGACATTAAATCTAAATACTAAACTCTAACTAAAAAATAACAACTATGGGAATTATCGATGACAAGGCCTACAAGGGAGAAGGGGTATCCACACAGTTCAGAAGAAGCTGTTTGGGAAGATTTACAATTGTGGCGCTGGTGCTGGGACTCGTAGCACTGGTGGCAAACATGACTGTGCCGTCGGGCGAAAAGATGGCAGCAGAAATACAGGACGACATCGTGGAATGTATCAATGATCCCAACTGCGCCCAGGCTGATGCTGCCGATGACTTTGTGCGCAACCTTACCCACATGTTCACATCAGCCGATTCAATAAAGGATCCGAGTCTGTTGAACCAATTCTACAAGTACAACAAGATTGAGGTTTATCCTCACAGCTTCTATTCCACAGCACGTCTGCACAACAGCTTTAACCCTGAAGGCATACGAGTGGCAATAGGTGTGTTTGGACTGGTAATTCCAACCGACAACTTCGCACGGTATCTGCTGCATGAGGGACCGCTGCGCAAGGGATATAACCAGCAGATAATAAAAGCCACCTACAGTTCGGGCAGCGATTTGGGGCACGGACAGGACTTCGGCAACACCTACAACACTTACGAAGGCGGAGCAAGCGGACAGGAATGACGCCTGCCAGCTTACTCTCACTTCCTGCGCTTATCACTAAAGAATGTCTGCATCAGCTGCCGGCATTCTTCCTCCAGCACACCACTCACAACGGTTGCCTTGGGGTGCATGGCACGGGGAGCGTATGTCTGAAAGCCGCGTTTCTCGTCGGCAGCTCCATAAACTATACGTGATATCTGTGCCCAACCAATTGCTCCGGCACACATAACGCAAGGCTCCACCGTTACATATAGCGTGCAACCGCTAAGATACTTGCCACCCAAAAGGTTGGCTGCTGACGTTATTGCCTGCATCTCGGCATGGGCGGTAACATCGCAAAGAGCCTCCGTGAGGTTATGGCCGCGCGACACCACCCTGCCCCCACACACTATCACTGCACCGATGGGAATCTCACCGGCATCCATAGCCTGACGTGCCTCGTCAAGAGCCATACGCATATAGCGCTCGTCTGTTTTCTGTTGTTCTTCCTGTGTCATAATTCTTCTTTTTGCAAAATAATGCAGCTTATATTCTGCAAAAATAATACTTTTATTTTGATATACGAAATTTTTATTGTACTTTTGCATTAGCATTATATAAAATTACAATAACAGCAGACATAACATAAATGACTGACGGCATAAAACTGATAAACCTCGACACCGTGGACTCCACCAACCGTTACCTTAGCCAGTACCGTGGCGAGGAGGGAGAGCTTATGACCGTGGTCACCGCACGCTTTCAGACGGCAGGGCGCGGACAGGGCAGCCACACATGGGAAAGCGAAGAGGACAAGAATCTTATGTTCAGCATCAAGACACGCCCGCACAACTTGCAAATAGAGCGTCAATATGTGATGATGCAGGCTGAGGCGCTCGCAATATTCCATACAATGCAAACCTATGCCGACGGTTTCACAATAAAATGGCCAAACGACATCTACTGGCATGACAGGAAAATCAGCGGCACGCTCTCCGAATCGTCAATATCCACCAAAGGCGTAGGCAGCATAATTCTCGGCACAGGCATCAACATCAATCAGGAGCAATTTCTAAGCGATGCCCCAAATCCTGTGTCGTTGCGCAACATAATAAACCGTGAGACCAGCACAGATGAAGTGCTCAGCAAGATACTCGACGCATTTGCTATATATATATATAAGGTGTATGACGGCAAATATGACGAAATACATGATGAGTACATGAGTCATCTTTACCGCCGCGATGGTTATCACCAATTCCGTGACAACGGCGGCACCTTCACGGCAGCCATCGACACAGTACAGCCAAGCGGACGGATAAGGCTACAGCGCATCGATGGAACGATTTCGGAATACGATTTTCGCGAAGTGAAATTCATAATCTGACAATACAGCCGACAACAACATTTTAAAGAACATTGCAATAATCATAACAGTAAAAACAAATAAAACAATGGCAAGATTTAAAAGAATATTGCTCAAATTGAGCGGTGAGAGCCTTATGGGCAAACAGAGTTACGGCATAGACCCTGAGCGTTTGGAGGACTACGCCAGACAGATAAAGGAAGTTAGCGAGATGGGCGTGCAGATAGGTATCGTCATCGGCGGCGGCAACATCTTCCGCGGACTGAGCGGAAGCAAAAAGGGTTTCGACCGTGTGAAGGGCGACCAGATGGGTATGTGCGCTACAGTTATCAACTCACTCGCACTGAGCAGTGCGCTTGAGGCAATCGGCGTGAAGACAAAGGTGCTCACAGCCATCCGCATGGAGCCTATAGGCGAGCTATACACCAAGTGGCGCGCCATTGAGGCTATGGAGGAAGGCAAGGTGTGCATATTCTCTGCCGGCACGGGCTGCCCATATTTCACCACCGACACAGGCTCATCGCTGCGAGGCATTGAGATTGAGGCTGACGTGATGCTTAAAGGCACCCGAGTGGACGGCATCTACACAGCTGACCCCGAGAAGGACCCTACAGCAACCAAGTTCACCGAGATTACATACGATGAAATCTATGCCCGCGGCCTGAAGGTAATGGACCTCACCGCCACTACCATGTGCAAGGAGAACAACCTGCCCATCTATGTGTTCAATATGGATGTTGTGGGCAATCTCAAAAAAGTAATGGACGGCGAAGAGATTGGAACGCTGGTACGGTGAAGAATTACGAATTACGAGTTTTGAATTACGAATTGTCGGCTAAAGCCGATTTAGAATTATTAAATTATAAATTACAGTTTAGCGGTCAATTAGCACCTTCCAATTCAAAATTCAAAAACTCTAAATCGCAGCGAAGCGAGAACAATTCATAATTCAAAACTCGTAATTCGTAATTCAAAACTCCAATCCCTTCTCCCTCGCCGTTTCCATGAGCAGCTCCATGAGCGGCTTACGCTCATTGGGCACCGTACCGTCGAGCACGGCATTCTTCAGAACCTTCTTCAGCTCACCAACTATTGCCGAGGGCTGAAGATTGAACATCTGCATTATCTCGTCGCCGTTGATTACCGGCTGGAGCAGCCGTTTATAATCTTTCACCTGCAGGTCGGCGAGCTTCTCACGCACCATGCGGAAGTTCTCAAGGAAACGTTTTTTCCTACCCTCGTTCTTGCTGGTAATGTCAGCCTCGCAGAGCGTCATAAGGTCGTTGATGTCATCGCCGGCATCGCTGAGCAGACGGCGCACCGCACTGTCGGTCACCTCCTCATCGGCAATCACTATGGGGCGCATGTGCAGATCCACGAGCTTCTGCACATATTTCATGTTCATATCAAGCGGCAGCTTTAGTCTGCGGAATATCTCCGGCACCATACGGCAGCCCAGATAGTTGTGGTTGTGGAACGTCCAGCCTGTGGCAGGCTCCCACCGCTTGCTCTTGGGCTTGCCTATGTCGTGCATCAGCGCTGCCCATCGCAACCACAGATTATCGCTTTTCTTACACACGTTCTCAAGAACCTCCAAAGTATGGTAGAAGTTGTTCTTATGCGCCTTTCCGTTCCTTTCCTCAACCACATCGAGCGCCACAAGCTCAGGCAGAATCAGCTGCAGCAGTCCGCACCGCTGCAGGTCCACGAACCCGCGGCTGGGATGTTTCGACAGCATTATCTTGTTCAGCTCGTCCTTTATCCGCTCACCGCTGATAATCTTTATCCTCTCGGCATTGCGCTCAAGGGCATCGAAGGTCTCAGGCTCAATGTCGAAGTTCAACTGCGTGGCAAAACGCACGCAGCGCATCATGCGCAGAGGGTCGTCGCTGAAGGTTATGTCGGGGTCGAGCGGCGTGCTTATAATGCCGTCCTCCAGGTCATAAAGCCCGTCAAAAGGGTCCACCAGCTCACCAAACCTTGCGGCGTTAAGACATATCGCCATTGCATTGATGGTGAAGTCACGGCGGTTCTGGTCGTCCTCCAGCGTGCCGTCCTCCACAATCGGCTTACGTGAGTCGCGCTGGTAGCTTTCCTTGCGGGCTCCCACAAATTCCACCTCGATTTCCTCCTTTGCCCTACGGTCGAAGTATTTCACCTGGGCGGTGCCAAAATTCTTAAACACCGACAGGTGAGCGCTCTTGCCCAGCTCCTGCTGCAAAGCCTGCGCCACGGCTATCCCCGGGCGCTCCATGCGTCCGTTAGCAGCTATCACCACATCAATGTCATTGCTTTCGCGCTCCAGAAAAATATCACGCACATATCCTCCCACCACGTATGCCTCCACCTCCATGCGGTCGGCAACAGTGCCTATCCTGTGCAATATTTCCTTGTCTATTATCCTTGCTAATTCCTCGTCGCTATATAGTTTCATGAGTACCTCTTTTCCAAATCGCCTGCAAAGTTAATAAAAAAAAGCGTAAAACGGGAGAAAAAACACAGGAAATGATTCTGTTTGCACAAAATGCATTTTAACTCCTATAACAAATTCATAAAATTCTTTAAATATACATCTCTCCACGTACATTCTTAATTATTTTAAGTATCTTTGCATCATAATACTAAACTAATATCAAAACAATATGAGAACTATTACTGCAACATTATTGCTGCTGCTTGTCTCACTACAGATGATGGCTGGCAAAGTCATAAAGAATCCAATGATAGAGTACTCTGCTCAATGGATGACAATAAATGAGGTTGAACTGGCGAAGGAGACTACCATCATCCGTGGCACTCTCAGGCCGGGGTGTTCCATCATCAACAACACGGTGCTTGCAGACCGCAGCACAGGCAAGAAGTATAAGTTTCTCCGAGTTGAGGGCATCAAGGCATACGAGACGGCTACAGAAGATACACCCTGCACTGTGTATTTCGAGCCTCTCGACGCAAAGGTGAAAGAGTTTAATTATATAGAGGTGGGAAATGATCCTCTCGGCAACTACTATGGCATCAAGCTGCAGGAGAAAGCCAAGGGGGGCAAGAAGTCAAAGGTGTTTGACCCTGAATCGCTCAACTACGACTACTATATGAGCCGGCCTTTCACTCCCGATACAGTGTGGCGCTTCAGCAATGAGCCATATAAGAAAGCGTTTGAAGCTGGCAGGGCGCAGTTGAAAATTCATGTGGCAGGGATTCCAAAAGAGTTCGTATCTCTTCCTGATGTTGCGGCAAGAGTGTCAAACCAGATTACTCGCCAGGAGGAGAATTACGTATGTTCAATCGGAGAGGATGACTGCTACGTTGTCGACCTCAGCTTACCTTATCCGCAGTTCGTCTATATCAAACCTTTTGGTGATGTCTTCATTGCTCCTGGTGATACACTTGAGATGTTCTCCACCTTTGAATCTGCTCCTGACGGCTCGGGGCCTCGCTTCAAGACCTTCCGGGGCAATAGCGAATCGGCAATGATTAACACCCTTCTGCCTAAGTTCATGAAGATGTATGGCAGACAAGAATGCAATCACGCGGAGGCTCAGGCTACTATCGAAAAGGGAAAGGATGCCACTCAGGCAGTCATTGAGCGTTGGGCAAATCAGGCTAACGAGATCATTGCCGACGAGGAGCTTCGTCAGGCTCTCATCCAATCTCCGCTCAGCACTTATGGTAAAGACCTTGTGATGGTTTCTATTCTGGCAAACAAGTGCATCGAGATAGAGGATGTTGTGTTGACGTATACCAGCAAGGAAAAAAACTATACCCAAATGGAGGACGGCAGCTGGAAGGCGGAGCCAACCCCTGGCTATGTTGAACTTGACCTGAAAGCTGTATATGACATTCTGCTGAGGAACAAGGAGCTTATATACAACAATCCTCTTGTCCTCAGCGAAAGCAACCAGTGGGTGTTTGTAAACCGCACAGTCTTTGGCCCCCTGCTCCGCTCATGGGAGCAAGTCAAGGATGATGAAGGCAATTATCTCCAACGCCATTGCGATAAGTATGGCATGGCAGGCACTTTCATGAACGACCTGTATCTCTCGCAGGACGTTGCCTACGACATGGAGAGTGTTCTGAAGGATGTCAAGCTCGGTGTGAATGATGAAAATCGTGAGGCTGTTCTTGATTATATGGCAAACACTGTGGGTGAGCATTTGGCTGGCATTCAGAATGAAAAGGTGGCGAAGGACGTTGTGAGGGAGTACCGCAAATTCGTGAAAGCTACCGAGGTCGCTACCGCAGATAAAGGCAATAACTGGACAGAAGAGCAGACTGCGCTTTGGAACAGGGTGGTGTCGCCATACAAGGGCAACATGCTTTTCCTCGACTTCTGGGGCATGGGCTGTGGACCTTGCCGCTCGGGCATGATGGCTCAGAAGAAGCGTGTAGAGGAGCTAAAGGACGAGAAAGTCAAATTCCTCTATATCGCCACCGAAAACGAGAAGCCTTCTGCTGAGAGGTGGATGAGCGAGAACGGCATCAAGGGCGAGCATGTTTACATAACAAAGAATGAGTGGAAGCAGTTTGAGACAATGATAAACTTCACGGCCATTCCTCGTGGAGTTCTCGTTGGCAAAGACGGCAAAATCATTGAGAGCGATTTCCATATTGGCCACTACAGTACAAAAGAGTTCAAATCCTTTATTGACAGATTCTGATAGTGGCCTGTTTGTGATACCACCATAACGTCCAGCCTTAGAACGAATACCTAATTGCATTTGTCCGCTCTATCCACGTCTTTACCGTAAACACAAAATTAAAAGCGTAAAACGGGAGAAAAAACACAGGAAATGATTTTGTTTGGCATCTATTGCCCTATTTGAATGGCAAAACCGATGTTGATGAATGAAATGTTGTTCTTAAACCAGTTGTGGTTTCTTCCGTCGTCATATCCGTCAGGATTGAAAAGGCGCCCGTCAGGATTCACAAACCAGTCGGCGGTCTGAACGTCGGCACGAAGCATGCCCGACAGCTTTCCGGCAATGGAAAACTCATAGCCCACTCCAAAGGACAGTCCGCAGTAGCCTTTCTGATAGCTATGTCCGTTCTTGCTGCCCCGCTGATAGGTGCGCTCCTGATAATCCATATATCCTATGCCTAACGAAAGAAACGCACCCTGCTTGCCGTTGTTGAAAAGAGGACGGAAGATGATGGCGGGACAAACATAGTGCATGTGCATCTTGTCAGGCAGATGAGCCGTTCTCAGATAGCTGTATTGCAGTCCCAAAGCAAACTGGGGAGCAAAATAGTAACGGCATTCCGTCATCAGGTTATACCCCAATCGGTTGCCGTTGTTGTTGAAAAAGTCGTTGCGGTTGCCTTCCACATGAGGTATTGCCAGACCTCCGCCCCAAACTATACCATAAGCCTGCGGCAGTCCTTCGCTCTGTGCACATAATCTTGCGCCGTTACATCCAAGAAGAATGAATAATAAAATTATAAACCGTTTCATCTATCGTTTATTTTGTTGTTTTCTCTTCGTTGCCTTCAGATAAAAGCAAAACCGCTGCAAAGGTACGACAAATATATGAATTCCACAAGCCAACAAGGTATTTATTTTGAAACAGGTACTGTAATTTATAAAATTCCTTAAATAAGTTTCTTCCAATACGCGATTCTTAATCATTTTAATTACCTTTGCAAGTGGAAATACCTTTTAAAAGAATATGTCAACATTATCTCATAACAACGTCTTGCAGCTGATTAAGCAGACTGTGCATGAAGCAGAGCCGGGTGCCGAAGTTATACTCTTCGGTTCAAGAGCCCGTGGCGATGCAAGGGCAGACTCCGATTGGGACATACTGATTTTAGTAGATACCCCAAAGATTTCCGACAAGCAGTTTGAGAGACTAAACTATGACCTTTGGGCAAAAGGACTTGAAATAGGCGAGGAAATAAATCCCGTGGTCTATCCGCGCACAAAATGGGACGAAGGAAAAGGAGTTTCAATGTTCAGACATAACGTTTTGCAGGAAGGAGTAAAGCTATGAGCATGACCGATGAAGAAAGAACCGCAATTGTAACATACCGGCTCGAAAAATCAGAAAAGACATTCAATGACGTTTTAAAGTCATTAGAATATGAGATGTATAACACCTGCGCCAACAGACTTTACTACTCTTTCTATTACGCCGCCAGTGCCTTATTGATAAAAAAGGGTGTTATAGCGCACACACATTCTGGAATCCTCGCCATGATTAATCTTCATTTTGTGAAGACGGGCGTACTTGGCAAGGAAGATGCCATTTTAATGAGGCGTCTATTTTCATTAAGACAAGAAAGTGACTATGATGACTTCATAAATATTACAATAGATGATATAAAGCCATTGATTGAGCCGACAAGAAAACTCATACGGCTACTGACACAATTGTGCCAATAGCCGCAGACATTAAGCATTTTTATACCATTTCCAGTGGTGTATTACATGTATCAAGGTCATAATAAGACACAAGAAACCGATTTTGCCGTGCCAGCCGCCAAACCCCGAATGCCCATGCAGAAGCCACACGGGGACTGCGATAAGTCCGGTTATGGCAGTCAACAGACAAATAACGGTTGTGATTTTAAAGCCCTTGGAGTGATGTTTCCTGAAACGGCTATACCACACTCTCACATCCCAACAGTCCGCACCGCCCCAGTTAAGCTGAACATGCCATACAATAAGCATGACAAAAACAAAACACACGATGACATGCAGCCACGTCCACACCACATTGTCAAGACCGCAGAACGCATTGCCGTGAAGGCATTCCTGCAAAATGCTGCTTGCAATGACAAGCGGCATCAGGAGCAACAAGCTCTTGTTACAAACCAATAAATGTTTCTTTTTCATACTTTAATTCCATGTTTTTAATGCGACTGCAAAGGTATCGCTTTTTTCTTTCGCAAATATTTTGTATCTTTGCAAATGATTTCGTAATATTTGCACACAATGAAAAAACAGCCGATAAGAAACCAGATAGTGGAACACCTGACACGGTTGGGCGACGTTTCCATACACAACGTCAGCAAAAAAAGTGACACTGCAGCACAAACCTACCATTATCACAGCAATGTAGAGGTTCTAATAGTAAAACGCGGATGGGCAGAAGGACTTGTTGGCGCCATACAGGGAAAATTACAGCAAGGCATGATAGTTGTGCTGGGCAGCGATGTGCCTCACTGCGTGCTGAGGACTTCCGATGACTGCTCTGTTTTATTGCTGCATATTCCAAGCGAGCTTTTCAAATGGGACGAGGAGCGATTTCCAGAGCTGCACCACGGCATAGAGTTCATACGTCTATGCAAAAGCGGAATAGTGTATAACGACCAAGAGTTTGCCGCAAGGATAATAAGGCTTGCCGGCAAGATTGCCTCTGCCGAGGGATTCATGCGAATGTCGCTGCTCATGCGGCTGCTCCACATCCTGAGCACCACATCTCCTACAGCAACGCTGAAGGCAGAGCGGCAGCACATCAACGGGAAAAAGGAAAACGAGTCACCCGTTGACAGGGCATACCGCTATCTTTACGGGCATTTCCGCGAACAGCTGTCACTAAGCGACCTTGCCGCCTATTCGGGACTTCATCCTGCAGCGCTGTGCCGTTCTTTCAAAAAGGCAAGCGGACACACTGTGGGACAATTCTGCTCTCGCCTGCGAATTGAATATGCCTGCAACCTGCTGCTTACCACAGACATGGACGTAGCCCAAATAGCTTATCAGTCGGGCTACAACAGCTATCCACACTTCTGCACCCAGTTCAAGAAGGCTATGAAAATGTCGCCCACAGAATACCGCGGAGCAACAGGATATTAAAAATAACAACTTACCGTTGCCAGCAAACTGTTATCCATTATTCCCCTACTCTGTTATCTCCACATAATATGTTCTATTCTCATACAGCCTAATTTTGTTGACCAACTTATTTCAATAACTTTCTATCATCATCGCTTTCCAACACCCGCATCTGCTGAATAGCAATTTGATTTAGTTTTACAAGCCGTTCACCCTGCGACATACCTTGTCCGATAAACACGGCATTCAGGTTTTCCATATTCGACAGACAGATAAGTTCATTGATTGTTGCATAATCACGTATATTGCCTTTCAGTTCTGGATTAGCCTCCCTCCATTGTCTCGCTGTCATGCCAAACATTGCCACGTTCAATACATCTGCCTCGTTAGCATAGATAACATTCGCCTGTGCAGCAGTAACTTCGCTGGGAATGAGATTATTTCTGATTGCATCAGTATGTATGCGGTAGTTGATTTTCGACAATTCACGCTTTGCTGACCAACCAAGCTGTTGTTGCTCTTCGTTCTTCAGTCGCTGATATTCCTTAACGAGAAGTAATTGGAATTTTGGTGAAATCCACATGCCAAAATGATAGGCTATGTCCCTATGTGCGTATGTACCACCATAACGTCCAGCCTTAGAACGAATACCTATTGCATTTGTCCGCTCTATCCACGTCTTTACCGAAAGTACAAAATTGTTGCTACCTGCCATATTTTTAATTATACCGAATTCGGTACAATTAAAATCTGCATTATATAACAGTTCCCATTCTCCAAGATATTCAATAGTACCTTTGAGACTAAGCCACCGAAAAATGATGTGCTCTTGCAGTTGGCTTCGCGCCATATCAGTAAGGCTAATATAATCTTCTTCATTATATTTGACAATACTTATATCTGCATTTTGAACTGTAATCTTTGCCATTTTCTATTCGTTCATTAAGTTTCAGTGACAAAGGTAATAAATTTGGACTTAAAAACAAAATATATCGTGATTTTTTTGTACATTTGCCCCAAAATAATGAGAATATATGGAACAACTGGATGTTTTCAACCGGCTCTCTAAACGATTTGTCCCGCCTCCTTCTCTGTCAGAAAGAGGCGGGACTTTTACACTATGTTTTACTCTCTGAGCACCCCTTGCAAGAGGTGTTGTGATACCCCATGCATGGGTTAGAAAGCCAGGATGGCACGCACGATGTAGTTGTTTCTGGTGTCGTCCTTACCGTAGGAGCCCACGCCTCCATCGTGAGTGACGATCATCGCATTGCATTCAGCATAGTTATAATACTCCGAAGAGGACCAGTACCAGTTTACCAGAGAAGTGCCAACAGTACTGTCAAACAGAATGCTTCTCTTATCTGCCACTTCCCACATCTGACCAACTGCTGGAAGAAACCAGCCGCTTGTGGTGGCAGGGGCGGGAGTTGTCTCAGGGTATGTCACTACGGCATAGTAGGTGGCGGGATAGCCTTTCTCTTCTGCGCTCAGATTTCCTTTGCCTCCCACCTTGTCTATGATTGTCTGGGTATATGAGTATCCGCTCCAATCCATGTAGTAGTAAGTATTGTTGTTTATTTTTTTACCTTCCCCGTCTAAGGGATATAATTTTAATTCAACGTTATATTTTCCCCACTTACATTTACTGGAGGTGGCATCTTCCTTGGCTACGGCATAGCCGTGGCACTTCTTTAAACCAAGACCCGTGGAGGAGTAGTCGGAATTGTCATACTGATTGTGCCCTACGGAGAAAACAATCGCAACCACGTCGTCCTTGTTGTCGTCGTTTATATCGCTTCGAGGCTTCAGCGTGCCGTCCGTCATCAGGCAGTCGCCCACCTGAAGTTTATGCTCTATCATATTAATGGTTCCTCCCTTCACTACAAATCTCGTGTATTTCCCTGCGGGCATTTCGGATGGAGTTATGGTAAAAGTCTTACCAGCTGAAACCTTGCCCTTAATACTGGCTATATTTTCTGTAGCATCGGGCTTCACGATGCAGCGATATGTGCCGTCCGCCATGCGGAGAGGCTTAATGTCACCGTCGTTAAAGTCAACCGATGTAGGCACATAAGGGGGGATTTTTACGTTATCATTAGTGAACTTATACACAGTCCTTGGCACTTCGATTACGGCGAGAGCCATACGGTGGGTCATGGAGAAGGAAATCTTCAGCCTGCCGTCCCCCAGTTTTGTTACTGTACCTTCGGCAGTCATTAGGTCACTGGCGGTGTAATTGCCATAAGTACTTTGGTCTGGTTCTGGTGTCCAGCTGGAAATGAGATTTGCAAATACATCGGTGTCTGTATATCCATCTCCGATTGTTATATTACTTATGTTCTCTCTGTAGGGATAATAGATAAAATATTTATCCCAATTCATGTTGCAGACAGAATTGTCGTCAGCTTTCCAGACAATCTTGCCGTCATCTCCCTCCTCTGCAGTTAGCTTCACGTTTGTGTACATATTACCGTCCTCACTTCTATAAGTATATAGTCCGCACACATCGCCTGCAACGAACTTGGTGCGATAGCCGTCCTCAACGGTGCGTGTCTGCACATCGGCATATCCTCCGTCAAAGATTTCAAACTCTATTGCTGTCGGCTTTGGTGCATCATTCTGCAGTTCATCGTCCTGTGAGCAGGCGGCGAGTGTCATCATCACCGCCGTGAGAGCCATATAAAATAATGTCTTTGTTTTCATCTTTATCATTGCTGCATTGTTAATACTATTTATCCCAAAGTATGTCTCGACGTTCTCCTTCTCCCCACTCTCCTTCGCCGCTTCCTGCGAGAATGCTCGTCGGATCTACTTCAATCACTTCCATACTCGGTTTCTCGTATGGCTTCTTTGTCTTGTTTTCTTTCATATTGCTTTTGTTTTTTATAATGTTTATTAATTAAGAATTGTAAGAGTTGTAAGTGTTGTGAGAATAAATAAAAGGAGTTGTTCCCACACAAAAAAGCGGCGATGCGCGCCGGGCACGGTAACAACCGCACTCCGGCACAC
>ENA-OYXU01000137-OYXU01000137.1-human-gut-metagenome-genome-assembly--contig:-NODE-137-length-31707-cov-9.320770_pt1 | contig 31707 bp, 29 predicted proteins | sample MGYA00243243_ERZ653435 | MGnify/ENA primary metagenome ERZ653435 (study PRJEB26926, sample SAMN06165113) | human gut metagenome | biome: ENVO:00009003; feature: ENVO:2100002; material: ENVO:00002003... | reverse complement strand
AGTAACGGGGAGGTTACTGTGATTAATGATTTTGACATATCTGATTTTTGTTGTTTTTGATTTTATGTATAATTATTGTCTGTATCTGAGTACGTTCGCTTTTTCTTAGACCTATATACCAACACAAGGCGACAGAGCCTAAAAACTCAACAAAAGCATAGATAAAGGTTATGAACATATTTGAGTTGTCACTCGTATAATTTGTAATTATTGTTATGATAATAAATTGTATACCGATGACCATAAGAGGACGAGGATATGTATCTGCAATGTATCTTTGCGACGGGAAATTATCAATCTTCTTTAACAGTATAAATGACCTTGTTAAATTTACAATGATAATAAAAATAAGAACTATCAGTATCGTTTCAGGAGGGTACCTCAATTTAAAATAAATATATGATATGGGCAAAAGGGAAATCTCTATGATACTGCCCGTTATTTGAAACCATTTTACCTTGCCCATAGCCTGCACATAGGTGGACAGACAGCCACCAAAGGTACTAATCAGTGCAACTAATAATATCCATCGGCAATAAAGCGGTGCACCTTCAGGTATAATTTTCAACCATAAAGCAAGCAAAGGCTCTATTGCCAAATATAAAGGGGCAACGATGCACGCCATGATCAAGATTGTCATACGAGCCACTTTACTGCACAAAGAATAAGCCCGCTCATATTTTTTTGCACTATACGCTTGAGTTATCTGCGGTGCGGATGCCTGACTTAAATTATCTGCAAACAGTCCTGTAAACTGCTGAACCTGATAGGCGACGGCAAATGCTCCATTGACCATAGTACCAAAGAAGAAGTTGACCAGCATATTTGCTCCTTGCGTCCTTCCAAGACACGATGTGGCACCGAGGGCCGTATAATTATTGAAAACCAGAATTTCCTTATATAACTGTTTGTCCCAATAGAATTTATATCGTATAATTTTTCTCCACTGCATGCGGCACGCAATATGATAGAGAATAAAGGAGATAAATGTAAGGACACTCATTCCAAAGGCATAGAACCGAAGCTTATTGCCATCATAACAGAACAATAGAAATACAAACAGAAGCTTTATTACACATACAAAAATATCGATTGCAGCAGCCTGCCAGAACTTCTGAAAAGCATTTATCAATCCCTGATAGGGAACATTGATTAGGCCAATGCAGGCTATAATGGACGAAACCTGAAAGACAAAATGCGAATCCGCCAGCTTTTCTGGAGCAACGTTAAGATAATTATTGATATACCAAATGCCTATGGACTCAGCTATTATGAAGAATAAGACAGCAAAAGCAATATGAATATTTAAGGAAACAACAAATATTTTGTTTAGATTGGCTGATTCGCCCTTACCCATCTCAATATTTATATAGCGCCTGGTTGTGGTGTACATTGCTACACCAATAATATTGATAAAGACTATAATGGAGCCAACAACACTGTAAAGTCCAAAATCACTTTGCCCAAGTGACAACAGGACATAGCGTGAGGTTATCAGGCTTATAAAAGTCGACACGATTAGCTTTACATATATAACTAATGTATTGACAGCTATTTTTTTATTATTCAAATCCATAATTAATCATCCAATTTTGCTTTTTAAATTAGTTGATGGCTATTATCGTATATGATATAGTCGGATATCATTCTTTTTATCCTCCTTTACAAGCTCTAGTTTTACATCATTACGATTCTGTAATTCACGAAGATAGTTGATTACAGATGCTTGACCGTACAATGGAAATCCTTTTTTATAACGATTTTCACCGTACACTACGAGATAGTCCAGTTTCTTGATGAATTTTGTAGGATAGACTTGTGGAAAATAACAATGGGTATAGTTGTTTTTTAACTCGTAGAAAGAGAAAAACGGTCCTGCGATATGGGAGTCTTGTGGTATATCTGCAGATTTCATCATCTGATGAAATTCATTTATGTCGATGTCGTCAACTTTTTTGCTTAATCCAGTATCTGTATTAAATGACTGTATTCCTAACGCCATAAGAATTATTGTTGTTATACTATATAAAGTATACTCAGTTTTGCGAAATTTTCTTTCTTGATTAAGAACGATTAGCACACTTAGCACAATAGGCAAATAAATCATCCAGCGGTAATAGATAGCAAAACGTCCGGCTAAATTCATGAATACAATGATAAATAAAGAAAATATAGTCAAGACTATCACATTATTACGTATCCATGGACAGGTAATTTCTTTACGTCGTACAAAAAGGATGACAATATTTACAGATAGAAGTATGATGTAGCTAATATATTCAAAACTGTCTGATAGTCTGGATAAAAAACTTGGTGAATCTCCGGCAACATTTGTGATTTCATGCTCGGCTGCTGGTTTAAGATGCAAAGGACCTTCTAAATATGGGCGTATTAATTCAAACAGTTGTTTCATAGTAGCTGACATACTGACAATATTACCAATAAATGGTTTCAAATATCCCATGTTAAGAAAGAATGCTATGCATATTAACATTCCTATAGTCATCCCTCCTAATACAAAGATTGCAACCTTGTAGATTTGTTTACGCTTCTCTTTGAAGAATAGAATTGTGAATAATAGGAATGCAATAAGGAAAACAGCAGTCTGTATTCCTGACATCAGTGCTAATCCTGCATAAACAGATGATAATAATTTGGCTATTCGACGATTATATTTTATATAGTTCCATATGCTACGCAATGTGAGCAGACAAAATAATAAACCGAGTATATCTGGGCGTCCATTGCGATACATCCAACCAAACTCCTTTGTACCCCATAAAAAAATTGTAAACAATATTACTGATAATGAATTAAATGATTGGTTATTCAACAATTCCTTTCTGGTAAATGACAGCATTAAAAATCCTATTAAAAGGATTAAAATAAAGTTCAGGCTTCTCGCTGAGTACAATGAAACGCCCCCCCATATTTTGAACCAGCATACTTCGCACCATTGAAATAACGGTGGATATAGGCTGAATGCACTAACATCGTCAGCCCCATACCAAGCAGTAGTACTCCATGAGCCGTACTTGATATAATTAACGGGAGGGTCCATGAACATCACCTCGTCACACCATGGCAACAAGGAGGATAAAGTTGCAAAATTTAATGCAATAAAGCAGAATGAGAAGAAAAAATATATTAGATATTCCTTCTTTGCAAAAGTCTGGATTTTAAATTTCATATAGTGTTCTGTTAGTAATAAAATCTAAATGAATATTATGTTAACTATAATATCGTAGTCATACATATATTATAAGGCTAAAGGTTAAAATCCACCCAGCAATGCAACACTGTACAAATCTGTCGTGCATCAGCACTTTTGTCGGGCTGCCGCTTTTTACATCTACGATAGTCAGTTGAAGATACCTTATGATACCCGCAAGCACAAACACAGAAGTGAGATAAACGTAATGAGACCCCATCCTCTCAATCACCTCCGGACTCACCGTGTACATGATGTAGCATACCATGGTGACGGCTGAAACTATGCCTATCACCTGATTCATAAACGGGAGATTATAACGGTTCACGTTTTTTCTTGCCAACACGCCTGTGCCTTCATATAGCACCACATCGTCCCTGCGTTTGGCAAAAGCAAGGAACAAAGCCAGCAGAAATGTCATCAGCACAATCCATTGGGACAGCTCTATGCCTGTAGCACGTCCTCCTACGAATATTCTCATTACGAACCCTATGGCTATTATAAACACATCCACTATAGCCTTTTGCTTTAGTTTCAGACAATACGCTACGTTCATTACGAAGTATACTCCTATGATTCCTGCAACTTCCAGTCTTGCAGTTCTTTTCAAAATGCATACCATGGCGGCAGAGATGGCGATGCATATTACCACAAGAGATATTACAGTATTTCTTGATATAGCTCCCGAAGCAATTGGGCGCTTGCTTTTTTTCGGATGCTTTCTGTCAGCATCAATGTCAATAATGTCATTCAGGCAGTATATGCCACTTGCGGCAAAGCAATATGCAAAAAATGCAACTATTGCCGGCATTAAAAAGTTCCATTCCAGCAATTTGTGGTCAAAAAACAATGGCAGGAATATAAACATATTCTTAAACCACTGGTGAGGACGCAAAAGCGTAATTAAAGATTTTATTTTCATAAAATACTCAATTTATGGCATTGCCATATTCTTGTTGTATGGGAATGAATCGTAGAATAAGCGTCCAATTTTAACTTCGTTGACCGTTGGTTAACTTTGTTTTCCTCATTTTTAAAGGAAAACGTCTAAACGAACATTAAAATTGGCTTTGCTGATTATGGCTCGTCATGGCAAAGTTTAAGCAAGTCTTAACTCTGCTCATCTGACTTAACGCCATAAGTAATTGTGATTATTAATATTTATTTCTATGAATGTCGGCTGCACTCGATAAAGGTCAAGCAAGCTTGGCTCTATGCTCGTTGGCTCGACATATACTGCGACTATTTCCCTGCATTGAGACGTCCAAGAAGCCTCGCATTCTCCTTTTCCTTTTCTTTCAAAAGTCTGGTAAGCTCGCATATCTGATCCATCAGTTCTGCTATGCGTTGCAGCAAAGCATCCCTATCGCGTGAGGATTTCTCTTCACGTTGGCGCATCTCTTCCAGAAGCTTTCTCAGGTCATCACGCTGCTCCATGAGAAGCTGTATCAGCTTTGACTTTTCAATATCACTCATCTGATTTTATCGAATTGCCTCGCACTCGACATAGTAAACAAGTTTCCTCTGTGCTCGCTTAACCGGCTATTTCAGAATATGGGTCATCCCATAGCGTCGGGGTGTTCTCCCAATCTCAAATAAATTAAATATAGAAGTTTATGCAAGTCTAACAATACGTCAACTAACGGTCAACAAAGTTAAAATTGGACGCTTACATGACACCCATGTTTTTTAAAGCTCTTTAAAATATATCACTATGAGAGCCTGTATCTACAAGAAGTAGTATCAGCTCCTTATCATTCTGCTTCCAAACCAGCAGCCAATCGGGAGTGATATGACACTCCAAACATCCTTTATAATCTCCTTTTAAAGGATGTGGCTTATATTCTTGTGGAAGAATTCCCGTTTCTCCCAATATGGATATAACCTTTTGGAAAAGCCTGACATCACAACCTCTTTTAAGACACTTCTTAAATGATTTCTTAAACAAGGTTGAATATTTACAGAATACTTCATCAATCAGTAAGACTTTTCATTAATACATCCAAATCATTAGTCTCAAAAAGCTTTTCTTCCTCCGCAGCCCTTAATGCTTCATCCAGACGGCAAGACTTTATCACTTTTTGTTTTTTAGCTATCCATCCAAATTTCTTGATGAGGGTCTCAAGCAAATTCTGATCATCTACAGGAACGTTTAATGTATAAGTAGCTATATCCATATTTATCTCCTTTTTTTATTCTCGTCCGCAAAGGTACAAATAAGTTTTGTAACCTCCAAACATTTTTACAAAAATGTTTGTTCTTGTTTTACACACTATATGCTGTTATCCTCCACTAAGCAATATCCTCACTTTTCTCACTAAATGTTTTGAGACGTAAGCACTCAATTATATGTTGCTTATTTAAGCAGATTGAATGCGAGATTTGCAATGACCGCAATAAGGTCGCACTGTAAGTCAATCGTAATGTGGAAGTGCTGCTCAACAATTGTCGCATTCGGAGCTATGGTGTTGTTGCCCCCGCTGATGTTCATGTCCATAATGTTTTATCGGTTTAAGTATCTTAGGATAAATGGACATGTATCTTAGGATAAATGGCAAAGTATCTTAGGATATATGGTTAACTATCTTATGTTGCCTGATTTCTTACGTATAGCCACCGCTTTGTCGATGTGGATGCGGAGATTGTCGACCGTGATACCGTCGGTGACTTTGGGTGCCAACGGAGGAAGAAGACTGATGAAGCGCGCCTTGCAAATCTCGTCTTTCGTGAGCCGCGGCTCTTTTTGCGCCATGACCGCCACCACTTCGCCTATGTCCTTGGCTGTGGTGCAGGCGGAGAGCATGGAGAGATAGCCCTTGAGGTCTTCCACCTTATTTATATATATAGCCAGTCGTTGAGCTTCCTCGGACAGAGGATGCTCTGAGCCGGAGGACTGGAGGACCCGCTCTGCCAGTTGGTCGCCATAGAAGTTTTGAACTGCTTCCGTGGCATTGGGGAGAATCTGGTTGTTGCCTCCATATATGTTGATATTCATGTCGCTCACTTTTGTCAGTGTGGAGTTTAATTTAGTGTGGAGTGTGAAGTATGGAGTGTGAAGTATAGCTTATTTTTCAATGGATTTTCAACGGATATTCAACGGTTTTTCAACGCTGTTCAATAGAATTGTTTTCGGCTTCCGGATGTTGTACCTTTGCAATTGCAATCGGGAAAGATTGTAATTTAATGTTTAACTCCTGCCGGGCAGGCATAAGCCTGTAAATACCAAGTCCCATACCGGCGATGGGCGGTGAGATTATGATTAACTATAGTGTTTACATGATGGGAAACCCAATCAAGAAGGACGAGGCTCCCAAGGCGTATGCCAAGAACCAGGTGAGTGAAATCTGGTCGCTGGAGAAGTTCTCCAAGCACATTGCCGACCACAACGGCGTGTACTCACGCGGCACGGTGAAGGGTGTCATCAGCGACATGTGCGAGTGTCTTGTGGAGCAGCTGCTCAACGGCAACAAGATTCAGCTGGGCGAGCTTGGCACGTTTGGCGTATCTCTCAGCTGCGAGGGAGCGGAGAGTATGGACAAGTTCACGGCAAAGAACATCAAGGCTGTCAATATCCTGTTTGCAGCGGGTGATGACTTCGAGAATCTTATCGGCCGTGCCGAATTCTCTCCTGTGGCAAGCCGTAAGGCACAGGATGCCACTCTGAAGGCGGAGAAGGCTGGAGAGACCACTGTTGACCTTGAGGCGGCAAAGAACAAGGGCGCTGGCTCTAATCCTGCCGACGACAGCAGTGATAGCGACAGCGAGCTGTAGGAGCCTGCATGTATCAGTATCCGGGCGGAGGGATTTGTCCCTCTGCCCCTTATAAAGCATTAGATTTATGAAACTATTGATTATTGTCTTATTAAAAACGAAAAGTAACATGAAGAAAAATTGGAAAACCGTATTGTTGTACATTGCCCGTATCGTGAAGTTGCTAATCACCGGCTCTGCCGGAGGAATGATTGGAGGCAGCTTATGAGAAAAATCACTTTGATTATCGTACACTGTTCCGCCAACAAGGCGGGCAGTGCCCTTAGGATGGCGGACATTGACCGCTGGCACAGGTCGCTTGGCTGGAACGGATGCGGCTATCATTATGTGATTCCTACTGACGGAACCATTGAGGTTGGACGATTGGAGGAAAAGAATGGTGCCCATTGCAGGGACCATAACAGCCACTCCATAGGCGTGTGCTATATCGGAGGCTTGGCTGATGACGGCAAGACTCCCAAGGACACACGCACAGAGGCACAGAAGCGTGCACTGAAACGGTTGCTGAAGGATTTGCATGAGTGTTACCCGAAAGCATTGATTGTCGGTCATCATGATTTGGATCCGATGAAAATGTGCCCTTGTTTTAATGTCGCAAGTGAATATATGTTCAATTAAACCTCTTCAAGAAGCTCAATGGGAAACTCTGTGGAAGCATAGCCAAGCATATTGATGCGGATGGCGAGCTTGGTCTTCCCCTTGGGCTCTTGTACAAGATAGCCTTCCATGCCTGCGAGGCGGCCGCTCTTTACACGCACCTTGCTGCCAACCTTCAGTCGGGAGGCATCGATGGAGACTGGTGTCTCGGCATCGCCTACCATACGCTGGAAGTCAAGCATCTGACTATGGGGAATCATGGCGAAGTCTGCCTTACCAAACTTATCGCGTCGGGTTCTGTCCATCACGAAATGGAGGATGAACTTTGCCTGACATGCTATGGTGTAGCGGACCTCTCTGCTGCAATGGATAAAGAGATAACAGGGACATATTTTTCTGTCAACCCAATGTCGTTTACCTGTACTGGGCCACTCATGCAGTTCCCGTTGTACAGGGACATAGGATTCAAGTTTTATATCCTTGTTGTTTGCGAACTGCTTTTCGAGCTTGTCCTTACATGCTGTTTCCGTGTTGGGGGTAACAACAGCTATAAACCAGCTGTTTTCTTCCATGGATTTCAGAAATTACGAATTTTGAGTTACGAGTTACAAATTGTCGGCTAAAGCCTATGAAGAAACAACGTTCGACGAAGTCAATTATTTAATTACGAGTTCCAAAGCTTGATTCTGCTGCAAATAATTATGCATTATGAAACGAAGTTCGGCGCAGCCAATTATGCATTATGAATTAAGAATTATGAATTGACAGAACGCCTACGGCATCGGCAAGTTTTGAGCAACTTGTCGCTATAAAAATCGGTGTTTTTGAGCCTTACCGCAGGCTTTGGGGAGGATTTATAACTTTTTATCATTATACTCTCTATTTCTGACCCACTCTTAGGAAGAGTGAGTCAATTCGGTGCAAAGGTACGATTTTATTTGCACTTATTGGCATTTTAATTAAGAAAAGTACTGTTTGTTTAGCAAAATTAACAATATCACAGGCACTATGTTTTGCTATTTTGAGCCATATATTTCCATAAAACATTAAAAATCAGTACAATTACATAATTTGACTCACTCTTCCTAAGAGTGGGTCAATTTTGCTAACCAGTTTTAGGGGGTATAATTTGGATTTCATCCGAATTTTTTCGCCATGGCATAGTGAATAAATTCGGTTAATGGAGTGGAAAAACGTGGCAGTGAGGACAAGTTTTCCCACAGGATGCTTATCTGTTGCCCCTTTTTACTTTTTTTGTGTACAATAATTTTGTGTTATCTCTGTTTTTTCGTAATTTTGAATAAATTACTTTCGCTCGGCATAAAAAAATAAAAATCCTTTTTATATTTTGTTATGCGCTCGCTTATTCGTAATTTTGAATAAATTACTTTCGCTCGGCATAAAAAAGATTAAAAATCCTTTTTATATTTTGTTATGCGCTCGCTTATTCGTAATTTTGCACCAAAATATGATAAATTGTACGCAAGCATTATGGCAGAAAATCATTTTCAGGTAATAGAGAAACGGCCGGAGGAGCTGGAATGTGATGTTGTTAGGTTTCAGAACAACAAGGAGAAGTGGGTGGCGTTCGTTGGGCTGCTCAACGGTCATCCATACGAGATATTTACAGGTCTGCAGGATGACGAGGAAGGCATAATGCTGCCCAAGACAGTGACCAACGGCAAGATAATAAGGCGCCGGAACGCCGACGGTACGTCGCGCTATGATTTTCAGTTTGAAAACCGTCGCGGCTACAAGACCACGGTGGAGGGGCTCAGCGAGAAATTCAACCGCGAATATTGGAACTACGCAAAACTCATAAGCGGCGTGCTGCGCTACGGTATGCCCATACACAATGTCATAAAGCTTGTGGCATCGCTCACGCTCACCAACGACAGCATTAACACATGGAAGAACGGTGTGGAGCGGGCACTGAAAAGATATGTGGTGGACGGGACGGATGCCGTGGGGCTGAAATGCCCCAACTGCGGCGAGGAGGCGCTGGTGTACCAGAACGGAAATCTTGTGTGCAGGAAATGTGGAACGGTAAGCTGACAAAGTGCTGACGGAGTATGAAAGTTACGGAATCGTATATATATATAAGTAATGTGAGGTTTCATGCCTTTCACGGAGTGACCGAGATGGAGCGCACCGTGGGAAGCGACTTTGTGGTTGACATGCGCATGGCTGTCCCATTGGAGCGCTGCATGAAAACCGACGACCTCACGGACACCGTAAGCTATGCCGATGTCTATAAGATAGTGAAGACAGAGATGATGACAGCGTCGAAGCTTATAGAGAATGTGGCATGGCGGATAGGTGAGGCTGTGTGTGACGCCTATCCGCAGATAACGGCTGTTGACGTGAAGGTGATGAAGGAGAATCCTCCAATGGGGGCTCTTTGCGACGGAGCCGGAGTGGAGATTCATCTTCAGAATGATGCGGAGTGAGCTAATTGCAGAATGTGGTAATTAAGGAATATAGATGATCAGACATTTCATTAACATAATAATCCTGTGCATTGTCCCCTTGTGCGCATCGGCTGTCAACAAGCAGTTTACGCTGGTGATTGACCCGGGGCACGGCGGAAACGATGCCGGAGCAATGGGAGCAATATCGAAGGAAAAGAACATCAACCTGAAGGTGGCATTGGCTTTCGGACGGCTCGTGGAGGAAAACTGTCCCGACGTGAAGCTGGTTTACACCCGCAAGACTGATGTGTTCATACCTCTGCACGAGCGTGCCAACATAGCCAACCGCAACAAGGCAAACCTGTTTATATCCATTCACACCAACGCCCTGCCCAAAGGCAGAATATCACGGGGGCTGGAGACATACACCCTCGGTATGCACCGTGCAGGCGACAACTTCGACGTGGCAAAGCGCGAGAATGCGGTGATTCTCTACGAAAAGGACTATAAGGAGAAGTATGAGGGATTCAATCCCAACTCAAGCGAGAGCTATATAATGTTTGAGTTTCTTCAGGACAAGAACATGGCAAACAGCGTGGAGCTTGCAAAGTTTGTGCAGAAGCGCACATGTGCCTCGGCGCAGCGCCAGAACAAGGGAGTGAAGCAGGCAGGATTTCTTGTGCTGAGAGAGACGTCGATGCCAAGCTGTCTCATTGAGCTTGGCTTTATCTCCACTCCCGACGAGGAGCGTTTCCTCAATTCCGACCAAGGGGTGAAGTCGCTGGCGTTTGGAATATTCCAGGCTTTCTGTGAGTATCGGGCAAAGTACGACAAATCGGTGACGGTGCCGTTCAAGGCGACACAATATGAGGATTTCGCCGCCAAAAGCAAGGATAAGGACAGTGATGCAGGAAAGGCAAGAAAGGCGGAGGAGGCTCCCAAGCCGGTGCCTGTGGACGACAGCAGGACACGGATGATGGACGGACAGCAGCCCGATGAGGCTTCGGTGCATCCCGACAATGTGATGGCGCAGCAGGCGGATGGGGAGAAACAGAAGCCTAAGGACAATTATATAGCTCCGGTGTTTAAGGTGCAGATTGTGGCAAGCGACGTGCAGCTGAAGAAGTCGAGCCCCCAGCTGAAGGGCATGGCAGACGTGCAGTGCTATCTGGAGAACGGCATGTACAAGTACACTGTGGGTGAGTCGGAAAACCCCAATGAGATACTCCGTCTGCGCAAGACACTGCTCGACAAGTTTCCGCAGGCATTTGTCATAGCCTTCCGCGACGGCACCAAGATGAACGTCAACGAGGCGATACGTGAGTATAAGGCAAACAGGGACAGAAGGAAGTGATTTAAAAGATAATAGCTTATGAAATATTTTACAAAAGAGGTGCAGATTGCACTTGTGGCGATTGCCGGTGTGGCAGTATTGTTTTTCGGTTTGCAATTCCTGAAAGGACTGAGCATATTCGGCAGCAGTGACACATACTATCTGAAGACCGACAACCTGATGGGAGTTACGGCGTCAACTCCCGTGTATGCCGACGGATATAAAGTGGGCGTGGTGGGAAGCATCGACTACGACTACGACGCTAACGGCAACACCGTGGTGGCGCTGGCTCTGGACAAGGGTATGCGCCTGCCTTCGGGCTCGGTGGCCGAGATTTCGAGCGACATGATGGGAAACGTGAAGCTGGACATTCTCCTTGCCAACAATCCGCGTGAGCGTATGGCTGTGGGTGATACCCTGCAGGGCGTTGCCAATGCCGGACTGATGTCGGCAGTGGGCAGCATGGTGCCGCAGCTTCAGGCAATGATGCCCAAGCTCGACAGCATTCTCACAAGCATCAACGCTCTGCTTGCCAATCCCGCGATAGCCAATTCCATAAACAATATGGAAACCGTCACGGCGGAGCTGACCGAGACTTCACGCCAGTGTAACGTGATGATGCGTGGACTGAACAAGAACATACCTGCGCTGATGGCAAAGACCAACCGTGTGATGGACAATGCCGAGACCTTTACTGGCAAGCTCAACGAGCTGGATGTTGCCTCAACAATGAGCAAGGTTGACGCCACGCTGTGCAATGTGGAGCAGATGACAGCCAAGCTCAACAGCAACGACGGAACCATCGGACTGCTTATGCGCGATGCCAGCCTGTACTGGAACCTGAGCAACACCATGCGCGATGTCGACTCGCTCATGATTGACCTCAAGGCTCACCCCAAGCGCTATGTACACTTCTCGATATTCGGAAGAAAGGATAAGTAAATGAAGAGTTACGAATTACGAATTTTGAATTACGAATTGTTCTCGCTTCGCTGCGATGAAAAATTTTTTATTTATAAATTGGAGCCCTACCCCTAACTCCCAATTCGTAATTCAATAATTCTAAATCGGCTTTAGCCGACAATTCGTAACTCGTAATTCAAAATTCGTAATTAAAAAACTCTATGCGGAATGCAGTGATGCCGTTTTTGCCTGTTTTAAGGGAAAAACGGCATTTGTGATGGGTGAGAATCTCGCGTATCAGCAGAAGCCCAATGCCGTGACCGTTGGGCTTTGTCGAGAAGAACGGAGTGAAGAGGTGCTGCTCAGCCTCGGGCGCTATTCCTGCTCCGTTGTCGGTTATAATCAGTGTTGAGTGTGGAGTGAGGAGTGTGGAATGAGGAATGTTGAGTGAGGAGTTGTGGGTGAATATTGTTATGCGCCCGTTGACATTTCCGTTTTCCATTATGCTCTCGATGCTGTTTTTCACTATGTTTATAAGCACCTGAGTCATCAGCGGCATGTCGATGTTTACGGTGATGTCTTGTGTCTCGTGCAGGTCTGTTTCCAGATGAATTCCTTTGGAGTTGCAGAGCGACTCAATGAACTGAAGGTTTGAGGTTAAGAGAGAGTTCAGCGGGGTGGGGCGCAGCTGCGGCTCAGGAATCTTCACAACATCGGCGAAGCGGGTGATGAAAGCCGACATCTCATGGCTGCGTGTGGTGCATGCCTGCAGGGCGGTGCGAAGTTCCCCGGTGTCTTTCATTTCCGAAAGCTCGTCGCTCACCGTCTCCATGATGCTGCCGATGGAGGTCATCGTGTTGTTCACCTCATGCGATATCATTCGTATCACCTTGCCGTAGGCTTCGCGCTCCGCCTTCATCACGTCTTGTGTGAGGCTCTCTATGAGTACAAATGGACGGGCAAAGCCGCGGTCGAGGAAAGAGCTGCAGGTGCAGCGGTAGATGTGGGCGTCGCTCATGTTGAAGGTCTGGGTGTCGCCAGTCTGCATCTTGCTTATCTTTTTTGCAAGTTCGTTGCCCGTTTCAGCCAGAGTCTTGCCTATGCTCCAGTCGTTGCAGCCGAGCATTTTACTGGCGGCAGGGTTGAACGACGTTATCTGGTTGTCGAAGTCGAGCATCACCACTCCCATGGGTGACACCTCCACCAGAAGGTTGAGCAGATTGTTGCGCTCTTGCAGGCGCAGCTGACGCTCCTTCAACTCGTCCATCATTCGGTTGAAGATGTCTATGATGCGGTCGGCATGGGGCTCGCCCACACGGCGCAGACGGCTGCTGAAATCCTGCTCACGCAACAGGTCCATGCCTCCTGCGATGGTCTGCATGGGCCGCACCACACGGCGATGGTAAAACAGCAGAAGTGCCAATACAACTATGGCAATGCCCGTAATTATAACTCCCATTTTATTCTCTGACTTCTTTAACTTCGCAAATTATATTTCTCTAATCTTCTATACAGTGCTCCACGGCTGAGTCCTAAGGCTTCGGCCACCTTTGACAGATTACCGTCGTATTCTTTCATTGCATTCTCTATTGCCGTGCGCTCCTGTTCCTCCAATGTAGAGTGTGGAGTTAGGAGTGTTGAGTGAGGAGTGTCTGTTGGCAGTTCTATGTCTTCGGCGGTTATCACGCTCTTGCCGCTCATCAGCACGGCGCGCTCCACTATGTTTTTCAGCTGCCGGATGTTGCCGGGATAGGAGAACGATTTCAGGCGCTTGACCGCATCATCGGAGAGGGTGACGGGTGGCAGGGCATTTGCTTCGCACTGCTTGTTGATGAAATAGGCGGCAAGTGCCGGAATGTCATCTTTGCGCTCACGCAGCGGCGGCAGATGCACGGTGATGAGGTTTATGCGGTAGTACAGGTCCTCGCGGAAGCGTCCCTCTTCAATCAGCTTTGGCTGGTCGGCGTTGGTGGCGCATACTACGCGCACGTTCACCTGACGGGTATGGCTGTCGCCTAATGGCTCGAAGGTCTGGTCCTGCAACACCCGCAGCAGCTTCACCTGACTGGCGAGGTCGAGGTCGCCAATCTCGTCGAGGAAGATGGTTCCCTTGTCGGCAAGTTCAAAGCGCCCGGCGCGGTCGGCGACGGCTCCCGTAAAAGCTCCTTTGCGGTAGCCGAACATCTCACTCTCGAAGAGCGACTGCGAGACGCCTCCGAGGTTCACTTTCACAAAACTCTCGCTGGCGCGGCGGCTCTGGCGGTGGATTGCCTCAGCTATCAGTTCCTTTCCTGTGCCGCTCTCACCTAATATCAGCACAGGGGCATTGGTGGGTGCGACACGCTGTATGGTGTCGAGAACCTGGGTAAGAGCAGGCGAGGAACCGACGATGGTAGTGTTCAGTGTTGAGTGTTTAGTGTTCAGTTGGCTGCGCTCTTTACTATTCACTCCACACTCCTCACTCCTCACTCCACACTGTAGTTCCTGCGCTTCCAGCGCAAGGGCTACCCTCTCCATCAGCGCCACATTGTTCCAGGGCTTGGTGATGAAGTCGAAGGCTCCGGCGCGCATACCCTTCACTGCAAGGTTGATGCTTCCCCATGCGGTCATGAGAATCACGGGCACAGTGGGACGGAACAGCTTTATCTGTTTGAGCAGGGTGAGCCCCTCATCGCCCGATGTCGAGAGCGAGAAGTTCATGTCGAGCATTATCAACTGTGGCTCCTGCTCACGGACCACAGCCATAGCCTCTTTGGGCGAGGCAACAGCCTGCACCTCGTAGTGCGCCCTGCGGAGCATCATCGAGAGCGATGTGCGTATGCCAATGTCGTCGTCAATTACAAGTATCATTCTGTTATTCTTAAGACTTTCGTTTGCAAAGGTAACGATTATTTTTCAATTATCGCCTTAAAGTCGGCATTAATGTCGGTGTCGTTGATGAAATCCCACAGGGTGAGACTCCTGAGACGGTAGAAATCATACCAGTAGCCGTAGAGACGGTTGATGCGGTTTTGCCTTGCCTCGTCCTTGCTCTGCTGCGCGTCGTTCAGCTCCAGCGCCGAGATGCTTCCTGCCATGAATGTGGCGATGCTTGTCTCGTAGCGTTTTTGCGCGATGCTGTCGGCATCGTCGGCTATGTGCAGCTGTCGCGCCTGGTTGTTGAGTTGCTCCACGAGGATGAACAGGTTTTGGTCGAATGCCTGCTGCTCCTGCCTCAGTTGGCTGTTCACCATGTCGCGGTTGCTCTCTGCCACCTTCACCTTGCCGCGCCTTTTGCCCCAGTCCACCAGCGGAATCCTGACACCCACCTCCACCTGCTGATAGTCCTTCAGCGGCGAGTAGGCGTTGTCGAGCCTTGTGTGCTGCCCCGTGTACCCCACGCTGGCATAGACCTCTATGCTGCGCAGCTGTCCTCGTGCCGCCGCCACGCTGTAGTCAGCCTCCAGCTTGCGCCGCTTTATGTTGTGGTTTATGGCATAGTTGTCCATCGCCTTCTGCAGTGCGGTGCGGTAGTCTATGTGCTCGGGCAGACGGGCGTCGGGCACGGCGGTGGCAAACTCGGCGCTGTCGGGCAGGCTGAGAAACGTTGTCAGCTGGAATCGGCTGTTGTTCAGCCGGGTCTCGTTGTCTATCAGCGTGCTGCTGGTGCTGAGCAATGCCTGCCTTATCTGCCGCAGGTCGTTCTCGCTTATCTTTCCCATCTTGCGCTTTGCAACTGCCACGTCGTAGAGCTTCTGCGCGTTGGCATGGTTCTGCCGTGCGATGGCAAGGTTCTCCTTTGCCATCAGCAGTGCGAAGTAGCAGGTGATAGCCTTCATCGTCACCTCCTCGGTGGCGGTGAGGAAGTTTGCCTTTGCCTCGCGGTATCTCACTGGCTCTATGCGGCGCTTCCATTTCACGTCGTTCACACCGAAGAGCGTCTGACTGAGCGTCAGTCCCAGCGGAATGGACATGAAACGGTGCTCGCCGCCGCTGCCATACTGGCGCAGGTAGTCGAGCGACGAGCTGAGCGTCAGCGTGCCTCCCGTTGCCCATATCTTCTGCGTGGTCTTTATGGCTCCCGTCGCCTCCAGATAGTTGGAGCGTACAAAAGTGTAGTTGCCGGCATCGGTCTGATAGGCGCTGTACTGCTTGCTGTATGTCGGCAGGTTGCCCTCGAAGGTAATCTCGGGCAGCAGGTCGGCCTTGAACGAGCGGTATTCCCAGTAGGCGGCTTTCAGTTCGTTGAGTGCCACGGCGGCATCCACGCTGTTCTGCTGTGCCATGCGTATGGCATCGGAAAGCGTGAGCACGGGCACGTCGGCGGCAACAGTGAGATGAGTTATGGCTGCCGCGACAGCCGTTAATGTCCTTATCGTTTTTATTTGCATCAGAGTATATATAATAATGTATAGAAAACACCTCCGAGGGAAGTCCTCAGACACTTAGCGGCTAAGTCCTCGAACACTTGGCGGCAAAGTCCTCCGGCACCTTAACTTAAAGTGTTCCGACACCTTAACTTAAAGTGTTCGGATACCTTAACTTAAAGTCCTCGGGCACCTCAACTTCACTCTCCCCTCAGCACATCCGCCGGATTAGCCTTTGTAGCCCTCAGTGCCGGAAACCAGATGCCGAGGGCGATGACAAGCAGCATCAATACGTAGGATATTGCCGCACAGATGATGAAGCGTCCTGTTGCCAACGTCTCGCCCTGATAGTATTCCGTGAGGTTGGCGTGTGCGATGTTGATGTCTATAATCAGCGACGGCAGGAATGCCATGGTCATGAGCAGTACAGCCTCGGTGAGCAGCCGCAGAGTGATGTCGGTGTTGGTAGCCCCTATTGCTTTCTGCAGTCCTATCTCGGGGAAACGGTGCTGGGTGCGCAGCCAGAATGTGCCGAGCAGACCGAGGAACACGTTGACGAGCAGGAACACTATTGCCACGGTGTAGTAGCGCATGTTTGTGTCTTGTTTTGCCTCGCTGTTTCTTTTCAGCTCGCCGTATGAGTGGAAGCCGTTGACATAATAGTTGCCTACACGCAGTTGCTTGCCGCTTATCTTCTGGCGGAAGCGGTCGGGAAATCCCGGCGCGCAGTTTTCTTTCACTCGTATGGCGAGACTTATGTTATATATCATCTGGTGCATCGCCTCGTTTGTGGCAGGCAGGATAAAACTTTTCAGCTTGGTAATCTCCTCCCGTGAAAACCTTTTCACCGGCATGAACGTGGCTGCAATCCTTCGCGGCAGAGTGTCGTTGCTGCCGAACGATATGCCCACTTTCATTTCCTTTCCTATCAGCTTGTTTGTGTCATATTCCTTCCCGAATGCCTGATGTGAGAGTAGCACGTTGCCGTTTTTAAGCATGGCGGCAAGCTGCCCGGGCGTCTCTCCGTTGGCTCCCCGATAGCGGAACACTTTCAGGAAGTCGGGGTTGCAAAGTATCATTCTTGCCGATGTCGGCAGTGTGTCATAGTGTATCTCCGTTGAGTACGACATGCCCTGATACGGGTCGTTGCGCAATGAATATCCCACAGCCTCAATATCGGCATCGTGGCGCAGACGGTCGGTGAGCGCCAGAAAGTCGGCAATGTTTATTTCCATTGAGTCGGGGTGAGCAATGTCGTAGCCCACGGAGCTTTCATCGAATTTCGACACGTCCAGCCTATAGCAGTTGGTGGCGTCAAATCCTAACGGCTCCATGGCGCGTGTCACAATCACGTATGCGCAGTCAACGAGATACCATACCACGCAGCTCACTATCAGCAGCTCTGCCATCATAGCCCAGTTGGAGCGCCGCTCGTTCCATATTTGGTGCAGGATATATGAGTATCTCCTGCCTATGTTTTTTCTCTTGTTGTTCATATCTAATAATTAATTTTTCACTACGTTCAAAGGAACTTTTAATAACTACTTCAGCGCCTCCACAATGTTGCTCCTGCTTGCCCTCCATGCCGGCACGATGTTGCTCAGCAGATTGAGCAGGAGGCAGAACAGCAGTGCCCACCCATAGATTTCGGGTGAGAACAGAATGTCAGCGTCAAGCTGTTTGTCGGTAATTTCTTCAAACGTGCTGTAAGGAAATATGTAATTGCCGAGCATGAAGCATACTGCAAAGCACAGCAGCAGTCCCGCCAGTCCAGATGCAAGTGTGTGAAGCAGCGATTCGGTAACGGTCTGCATCAATATGGTGCTGCGCCTGGCTCCAAACGCTCTTCTTATGCCAATCTCCTCTTTGCGCTGTCTCAGCCGGCTTTGCGTCATGCTTGCTATGTTGATGGCAGGCACTATGAGCAGTATGGCAAATATGAGCGCGTAGTGCAGGTGGATTTCTTTCAGATCGGGAGCCTTGTTTGACCATTCACGGTTTACATACATCTCCTGTATGTCGGGTTGTTCCATCAGGTCGAGCGTGTCGGGCGAGATAGACTTGTTGTAGGCTGCAAGGGCACGCTCCGTCTCGTTCTTTATTTTTGAGAAGTCGGCACTGCTTTTTGCTAAGAGCGCCACTCCCATGGAATATTCGGGATTCACCGTATTGCCCAAGGGGTGAGCCACGCCTGGAACGGTGCTCACAGGCACCCATATCTCGGAGTATGCCGATGTGAGCAGCGGCGACACGTCTTCCACTATGCCTGCCACCCGGTATTCATGGTTCTCTATCAGGAAAGTTCTGCCTTTCAGGTCTTTATCCTGCCCGAATATGTCACGGCAAGTCTTTTGCGAGATTATGGCAATGGGCATGTTGCTGTTGCATTCTTCCTGAGTGAATGCCCTGCCCTCGATGAATTTCATCGGGAACACATTGAAGAATGCCGCGTTTACCGCCTTGGCTTTTGCCTGTACGTTGTCCCTGCCCTGCATGTTGACATTTACAGATGAGATCATTGGAGAAAACAGTGCTATCCGTTCCGGTGACTTCAACTTTGCGAATAATTCCCGTATAGGCTTCATCTGCATACTGCCGGAAGAGTATCCGCCGTTTTTCATCTTTAATATCATTTTCGTGGCATATAGTGTCCGTGATCTGTACGGCTCACATCCATAGTCTATAATTTGCGCCTCGCGCGTCATCATCACAATCATTATCAGGCATATCGACAGTGCCGTGCCTGCTATCGTCAACCCTGTGAGCAGCGGCTGCTGCCTCATGTTGGTAAGTGTTTGCTTTATAATGTTCATAGCTTATTCAACTTGACGTCCATCAAAAAATCTTATTATTCTGTGAGCCTGGCGTGCCTGCTGTTCGTTGTGTGTCACCATCACAATCGTGCGCCCCTCCTTTTCGTTGAGGTCGAGCAGCAGCTGCATTATCTCTGCGCTCATCTTCGAGTCGAGGTTACCCGTAGGCTCGTCGGCAAGGATAATTTCAGGATTGCAAGCCATTGCACGGGCTATTGCCACACGCTGGCACTGACCTCCGGAGAGCTGCGACGGCATGTGGCGCATGCGATGGCTCATGCCCACCTGGCGGAGCACTTCCTCGGCACGCTTTCTGCGCTCTTTGGCACTCATGCCAGCATAGAGCAGCGGCATCTCCACGTTGTCAATCACGTTGAGCGACTGTATCAGATGGAACGACTGGAATATAAATCCTATCGTGCTGTTGCGAAAGGCTGCCATCTCGCTGTCCTTCAAGCCTTCGCCCGATGTGCCGTTGATTGTCACTGTGCCGCTTGTGGGCTTGTCTAACATTCCGATGATGTTGAGCAACGTAGACTTGCCGCAGCCCGAAGGCCCCATCACAGCCACAAACTCACCCTTGTTGATTTTGATGTTCACATTGTCCAGGGCAACGGTCTCAATCTCGCTTGTACGGAAAACCTTGCCGATTTCTTTTAATTCAATCATGCTATTTTATTTTTAAGTTATTTTTTCCGTCATACTGCTCCATGTCGCTCACCACTACCTGCTCGCCTTGCCTCAGCCCGTTGATTACCTCAACATAGTCGTAGTTGGCTTCGCCCAGCTCCACATTGCGGCGCACCAGCCTGTCGCCTTCCTTCACAAACAGCTTGTATCTGCCCTGTCCTTTGTAATAGGCGCCGCTCTTTATGCGCATAACGTTTGACTTCATGGCTGTCATGACATACACCTCAACCTTCAGCCCCGACCGCAACAGTCTGCTGCTCGGATTGTCGAAGTTTACGGTAAACTCCATCATGCTGTTTTTTGCCTGTGGATTGATGGTGCTGATGGTGCCCGGCAGCTGTTTGCCTCCTGTGCGCACCTGTACCTGTCCTCCCACCGCCATGCGGTCGCTGTAACCGTCGGCAATGGAGCACTCAGCCTTGAAGCTGCTCAGGTCGCTCACCGTTGCCACTTGTGCGCCTTGTGCTATCTGCGCTCCTATACTATTATTAATATATGTGAGCACGGCACGGCGTGGCGACCGTATCTTGGCGTCGTCGAGTGTGCGCTTTATCTCCGCTAAGCTTTTTCGGAACATCTGCAGGTCGAGCTCCTGCACACGATATTCGGCGTTGGCTGCCTTTATGCTGTTCTCATATTGCTTGTTGAGCTGCTCCAGTTCCAGACGTGCCGTGTTGTAGTCGAGCTCAGCCTGGCGCACACGGTCGGTGGTGCCCGAGCCTATGCTGTCGAGATAGCGCTCGTTGCGCAGCTGCATCTTCTTGCTGTTGAGAGCCATCTGCGCCACACGTATCTTCATCTTCATGTCGGTGAGCTGGGTGTTCTGGTTTATTTTCAGCTTCTGCAGCTGAAGCCGTCGCATCTGCTCGTCGTCAAGTCCTTTTTTATATTCAGTCTCGGCAGTCTGCAGGTCAAGCCTCAGCAACGGTTCATTCTCTTCCACCGTGTCGCCCGCCTTCTTGTATGTCTCCACTATGCGTGTGCTTATGGGCGATACTATTATTTCCTGATATTCTGGCACCACACTTCCGCTTGCAGTCACGCTCACCTGCAGGTCGCCCATGTCCACTGTAGACAGCTCCACGTTCTTCATGTCCACCTTGCTGCCTGCCAGATGTATTGCTGCAGCAACAGTCAGTCCTATTGCCGCCACCGCCGCTCCAATGCGCCACACTTTTCGCATTGTCGCCTTCTTTCTTTCCTTTAATGGTATTTCTCTGTCCATTGTCCGCTTTCGTTTATGTTCTGCCATATATACGGCAATATCTGTGCCAAAAGTGTAATGCGTTGATAACTAAAGATATAAATAAAAATACAAGTGTCCGAAAACGGACACTTGTATCAAAAGCGGACACTTGTTTAAATGAAGAATTCTTCACTCTTCATTTTACAACATACGCCTTTATTATTTTCATATCTTTTAGTGGACGGTCGTTTTTGTCGGTCTCTTCCCATTGTATGTCTCTCACCACGTCAATGCCTTCGAGCACTTCACCAAACACAGTGTATTGTCCGTCAAGGTGTGGAGTTCCGCCAACGCGTTTGTACACTTCCCGCACCTCGTCGGTGAGTTTCACCTTTCCCTGTGTCGATTCGTCAAGCCGTTGCTGCATCTTGTCGAGCATCTCATCGTTGAAACGCTGTCCGTAGACAATGTAGAACTGGTATGCCGACGATGCCCTTTCGGGATTCTCCGCGTCGCCCTCACGTGCCATGCACAGTGCTCCGCGTTTGTGCATCAGAGTGGGGTAGCATATTTCCGCAGGTATGGTGTAGGGTTCCGCCACTTCGCCGAGCATTGTGCCCGGTGCGGCATTGCGGCTTGTGGAGTCTCCAGCCTGAATCATGAATTTGCTTATCACTCTGTGAAACAGTATGCCGTCGTAGAAGCCCCGTTCCACCAGCTCCTTGAAGTTTTTGCTGTGCAGCGGTGTCTCGTTGTAGAGCGCAAGGCGTATGTTTCCCAAAGTTGTTTCGAGCATAATCTCGGTTCTGTCTGTCTGCTGTTCTTGTGCGCTGGCATTGCCTGTGGCTATGAGCGCCATTATTGCCAGCACTGCTGTCTTAAAATGTCTTGTGATGTTTGTTTTCATAATCTTTCCTTTTGTGCTGTTATTTTCTGCAAAAGTACAAAAAAAGGAATGCTGGGCAAAACAAACATTGTGTTTTTTAATGTTTTTTTGCCATGATGACAGTGGAGTCTGACATTTTGTTAAGAAAAAGTTTAAAATAGTTTTTGTAATATTAAATGGCAGCAGGCTTTGCTTAAAATAGTTTAGCAAGATATAAAAACAGGTGACAGAATTTCATGCAAGCCCCATGGAGAACGCTTCTTGCATTTTATACAGCAGATGCGGAAGCAGAAAAGCTGAAACATCCAGTAAACAATATGTATAACAAATTAAAAGAAAAGGAGATTAAGATTATGTTACCAGTAAGAAGATTTGCAGAGCAGAATTGGTTGCCAAGTGTATTCAACGATTTGTTTGGCAATGAGTGGTTGCCGAGAGTTAGCGCAACATCACCGTCGGTCAATATTCTTGAGGACGAGCAGGAATACAAGATTGAGGTTGCTGCGCCGGGCATGACAAAGGATGACTTCAATGTGCAGGTGAACGATGGCAATGAGATGGTTATCAGCATGGAGAAAAAGTCGGAGAACGGAGAAAAGGACAAGGACGGCAAGCGTTATCTGCGCCGTGAGTTCTCATACTCCAGCTACAAGCAGACTTTCACTTTGCCCGACAATGTCGACAAGGATGCCATCAAGGCAGGCGTTGACAATGGTGTGCTCACTGTGTCGCTGCCGAAGTTGAACGAGGAGCAGAAGAAGGAAAGCTGCCGTTGCATAGAGATAAAGTAAGTTTAATGAAAAAATCCGCCACTGCATTTTTCGCAGTGGCGGATTTTTTTTGTTTTATTTCTTAGTTATGGATGGTATATATCAGAATTTTGACACAACCTCGTTTTGTAAAATGAAAAGCATGCAAAAACTTGCAGAAATTTAAAATTTTACACAGTTTGTTGCTTATTGTGATAAATATTTTGTAACTTTGCAGCGGAATCGTACAAAGGTTTATCCAGAAAGAATTTAAATAAAACATTGCATTATGGAGCATATAGACAGATATATAAGCCTGCTCACCGATTTTGGCTTTAAGCGCATATTCGGTACAACGATGAACAAGGATTTGCTCATTGACTTTCTAAATAGTCTGTTTGACGGTGAGCACGTCATCACAGATGTGCAGTATCTGAACGGCGAGCAGCTTGGCGACACCCCTACAAATCGCAGAGCTGTATTTGACGTGTATTGTCTCACAGAAAACGGTGAGCCTATTATCGTTGAGATGCAAAACGTGTTTCAGGAATTTTTCAAGGACCGCAGCGTGTTCTACATCACATTCCCAATACGCGACCAAGCTCCCAAGGGTACGGCATGGGACTATAATCTGAAACATGTATATATCGTGTCACTGCTCAACTTTGACATGAGAGAGCCATCGTTCAATCCTGAACTTGACACTCACACGGTGAAACTGATAGTAGAGGAGACTAAGCAAGTGTTCTATCCCAAGCTTGACATGAAGTTCGTGGAGCTTGCTAAGTTCAAGAAAACCGAAGAGCAGCTTGTGACCATGTACGACAAATGGAAGTTTGTGCTACGTCACCTCTCAACGCTGAGCAAACGCCCGCAAGCTCTTCAGGAGAAGATTTTTGAGAAACTGTTTGAGGAAGCAGAAATCGCAAAATTCTGCCCTGATGATTTTATGGCATACGAAGACAGTAAAAAAGCATTCCGTGACCTGCAAAACTCATACGAGACAGCAGTAAAAGACGGATTTAACAAAGGCTTGGCAGAGGGGCATGCAGAGGGACGTGCAGAGGGACGTGCAGAGGGACGTGCGGAAGGACGTGCGGAAGGACGTGCGGAAGGACGTAATGAAAGGTCAATTGAAATAGCCAGGAAAATGCTGGCAAAAGGTCGTCCAATAGAAGAGATTATGGAGTGTACTGATTTGACACGTGAAGAAATAAACAGAATCAATTAATAATGTATGGGTAACACCTTAGAGAAGATAACTTTGCCATTCATATTAAGATGCTTTCCCGTTTATTTTAAGAGTGGAAGATGAAAAGGGAAGCCCCCAATTATATACGAGGTACGGACAATAAATAAAAACCGCCTGCAAGAACAAAACTTGCAGGCGAATTTCATTTATTGTTGTGTGTAACTGATTTACGGATTACTCAGCCAGCGGGTCGAATGTGCCGTTGGCGCCACCGTTATTATAGTCACCCCAACCGATTGTCTGCTGAATGCCAATGTTGTTTGACAGAGCTCCCTGACCAAGACCAAGGAAGTAGTACTTGGGAAGGTACTTGATGTAAAGCAATGCCTTGTCAGAATCGCGGCCGTCACCAGTTTTGTCGATACGCTCTATGTATGTGTCATAGAATGTTGTCAGAGCTGTTAACTGTGGCTCCAGCTCCTTGCTGAGGTCAACAGCGGCAGGGCGTATACCGTCATACTGGTTTGGATAAGTTTTGGTTGCGTCAGCCAGTGGATCCGGGTTGATTATCTTACCGTTCTTCTCCTCAAACTTGTCACCTCCAAGACCTTTATTATAAGTGTCGCGTACACGGAATTCGATTCTCTCACGACGCTGGTTGTTGAGAGGCTTGAAGCCGAGATATGTACAAGTGTTGCCACCCCATCCTGTGAGATTCCATGATGCAGGAGCACCGTCTACCTTCTCTGTACCTCCGTCGAACAGCATCCAGCGGCGCATGTCGTCGAAGCGCTTACCCTCGTATGCCAATTCAATCTGACGCTCATAGAGCACAGCAGCCAAACATGCAGCCTGGTCACTTGAAAGGTTTGCGTCAAGTCCGCAATCGCCAGTGTAGCCAACGCGCTGGCGGATACGCTTCAGTTGAGCCACAGCCTCGCCCATTTCACCTGCACCGGCGGCAGCCTCGGCAAAGTTGAGCAGTACTTCTGCATAGCGCAGCTCAATGAATGGGCATGCGTTATATTTGAAACCTGCGTCTATGCTGTAGTCATAGCGCGCCTTGCTTACGTCGGCATCGTTAGAACGTTTGCGGATATACATTCCGCGAGCCTTGTCAAGCAGGTTGTCGGTACCGTATGTCTTTCCGCTTTGCTCCACATTGTTACGGTCATCTTCTGTGTTATACCACACATAGCTCCAAAGCTCATAGTTTGAACCCACGTATGGGTTGTATGTTGCGCTGGTATTGGGATCGCCTTCAAAAGCCCACCTCACACCAGAGAATGCGAATGTACGATAGAAACGCGGGTCGCGGTTCAGGAACGGCTTTGTAGGATCGTACGCAATGTCTGATGGTTTAACGGTTGTATAGCTGTTATACTGTGCAGGACGCTTTCCGTCGCTCATAGGGAAGAGGTCGACCATTGCCGCTGAAGGCTCCTTGCCGCCGTTTCCAAGAGTGTTTGATGGGCGGATGCCGCGCTCCCAGGGATTGTTGCGCGAGTAGTCAGGTGTACCGCCATCTTTAATCTTGTTGTATAATGTCACGAATACAGCCTCCTCGTTATTGTCGGCATTGAACATCTCGGCCCATCCTGAGGCATTGATTCCAGGTGCAGTCTCGTTACGCAAGCCGTAACCGCAAGAGTTGATTATCTCCAGGTCTTTCTTCATCTCGCTGTAGGCAGTCTGCCAGCGGGTCTTGTCGTTAGCACGGTTGAAGAGCGGGCTTGCCCAAAGCAGCAGCACGCGGCCCTTCAGAGCCAAAGCTGTGCCTGATGTTACACGGCCATAATCCTCGGCGCGTGCCCAGCCTCCGTTTGTTGTGAATGGAGCAAGCAGCTCTGCCGACTTCTCAAGATCCTCAATGATAAATTCCATGGTCTCCTTTGTGGTTGAGCGTGGAGTAAATATGCCGGCTGCTGGTATCTGCACTTCTTTCACGAGAGGCACACCGCCATACCATTTCATAAGGTTGTAATAGCACCATGCGCGGAAGAAATATGTCTGACCGAGAATTTCATTTTTCTCAGCCTCGCTCAATGTTCCTTCCTGAACGCCCTCGATGATGTCGTTGAGATTGCGGATACGTCCCCATACCGACTCCTTTATGTTGTTTGCCTGATTCTGGAAGTAGTCAGGCACAGCATTTGTACCTGACATATATGTCATTTCCTTTTGAGGGTCAACGAACTTGCTGAAGCCGCAATATTCCTCGGTGCTCTGGCTGTGGTCGTCCGCGCTACCCGTACTTGTATTCTTCCACGACGGATTGGAGTTTACGTCAGGCATACAGTTTACCACAGCGTCGCTCAGACGGCCTTTGGCACCATCGTAATTATTGTACGCATTGTTTCTGTCAACTGCATCATAGTTCTGCAATTCGTCCATAAAGTCCTCGCTACATGAGACAAGAGCCATTGAGAACATGAATGCGCAACCTATATATTGTAACTTTTTCATAAATTATGTGTCTCCTTTATTTTAGAATGAAACGTTAAGACCGATAGTGAATTTACGCAGTGCTGGGTAACTGCCGTATGATGTCATTGGATCCATGAAATTGTCTGGATACGGGTTCAGGAAGCTGATGAGGTTCTGACCTGTAACATTCACACGGACGTTCTCCAGTCCGAGTGGCTTAATCCACTTGTTTGGCAACTTGTAAGCCAAGGTAAGACGGTTGAGCTGTATGCGTGTGCCGCTTACTCTCCAGAAGTTTGATGTGAGGCTGTTCACGTTTGAGTAAGCCAGGTTAGGCAGTGCGCCGTTGAGGTTCTGCTTCACTGTAACGTTGCCCTGTGCGTCAACTACGTCCTCGTAAACAAACATGTTGTCCGGATTCCAGAACGAAGGCATGTTGGTGAACTCGATTGACTGTGCCGGCTTGAGCGCCTGTGAGGTGACGAAGCTGTAGCCGCCCCAGCTTGCGCTGAGCTGAGCCGAGATAGAGAAACTCTTGTATTCGGCGCTCAGGTTGGTGGTGAAGCCCCATGGGTTAGAGCGGTTGCTCAGACATACCTGGTCATCCTTCTCGTCAACGATGCCGTCAGGACCGGCGTATGTGCCGTCAGCCTGTTGTGCGCCGCGAACGTCCTTGTAGATAAGCATACCGGGACGTACATCGTCCTTTGACATTCCGAGATATGATGTGATGTTGTATTTATTGAAGTACTCCTCGATATCCTGGAAGCTGCGGAACATACCGATGCACTGCATACCCCATGTACCGATGTCAAGGCGATGGCCGCGGCGTATAGAGCGGTAGATGTTCTCTGTTGCCCATTCCATTTCGAGCATCTTATTGTCAGAATAGCCGGTGTTGATACCAATTTTATACTTGAAGTCCTTTCCAATTTTGTCCTTCCAGTTGAGCGAGAGCTCCACACCCCAGCTGTCCATCTCACCCCAGTTCTCCTTTGCCGATTGTGTACCGATGGTACCTGCCAGTGACACGTTGTGGGCGAGAAGCATATCGCGGTTCCATACATAATAAGCATCGATGTTCACGCCGAGACGGTTGTTGAGCACGTTGAAGTCGATACCGAAGTTTGCCTTGTATGACTTGTCCCAAGTTGCGTCGCGGTTGATGGCAGAATTTTGCTTGTTCATTGAGATACGGTTGCCGGAATTGTTGGTGTCGCCAGTACCGTAGATAGTACCCTTGTCCTTGTCCATACCGTAGCTTGCACGCCACATCCAAGGTGTGGTGTTGTCGCGGCCGGTGAGACCGAACGATGCACGTACCTTCAGGTAGTCAATCCATTTCACTTTGTCGAACCAAGGCTCCTGTGACACAATCCAACCTCCAGAGAGTGAAGGGAAGAAGCCCCAGCGGTTTTCAGGAGCGAAGCGTGTCGATGAGTCCTCGCGGAAAAGGAACTCCAGCAGGTAGGTGTCATTGTAAACGTAGTTGATACGTCCAACGTATGAGAGCATACCAGCCTCGCTGCGTGTGAAAGTGGTTGTCATGTCACCACTTTCCTGCGGTGCGCCTGAGTTACTTTGACCGTTGCTGAAAGGATATACTCTCTGCACGTTGCCGTAAAGCCACTCGCTCTCGCTCTTTGACTTCTCGATGGTGAAGAGACCTGCTACATGGTGCTTGCCGAAATCACGGTTGTAGGAAACCACGAAGTTCATCTGATAGTTGTCGGCGCGCGACATTGAGCGTGACAGGTATCCGTAACCGTCCTTACCGCCGTTTGATACGGCTGTACCGCCGTTTGCCAGCTTGAAGTTTGAGTCAAGCAGCAGGTCGCTCTGGTCAACACCAGGTATTGGAGTATAAAGGTGCTCGCCGCTGCCGAAGCGTGTGTTCATATAGTATGCATTGTAAGACGAGCCATACTCGTTGCTCTTGTCCTGTGCGATGCTCTTTGAGTAAGAGAACTTCATGCGCAGACCTTTCAGAGGCTTCAGCCAGTCGAAGTCGTACTCCAGACTACCGCTAACGCTCATGTTGTTGGAGTTTGAGTTGCTGTAGTCACCCGAATGCTCCAGTGCACTGAAAGAGTAAAGCTGGTTGGCGTTCTTCTGCGAGTTGCTTGGTCCGTAGGCGGCGATTATTCTGCCGTCAACTTCCTCTGGCATATAATAAGGACGTGTGAGCAGCAGGTTGTAGTCCTTCTCTGAGTTTGTACCGCCCACCTTATTCAGAGGCTTGTTCTTTTTGCCGTAGTCACCGCTCACAGAGAGTGAAGCCTTGAAGTGGTCGCTCAGGTCAACGTTTACGCCGGCGTTGTAGTTCCAGCGGTCGTAGTCGAGGTTTCCAAGGTTACCGTCCTGCTTGAAGTAAGACAAACCGCCAAAATAGTTAACCTTTTCAGTTGCACCGCCAACGTTCACGCTGTGGCGCTGTGTAAGAGATGATTCCCAATACTTGTCGAGCAGGTCGTAGTTGAGGCTCTTCATTGCCTCAAGCTCGTCAGCCTGGAAGCGGTCGTGCAGAATGTTGTCGTATGTGTATGTCTTCTTGGGGTCTGCTGCTGCCATTGCGTTGAACAGCTTACCGTATTGGTAAGAGTTAAGCATCTTGGGGTGGCTAACAGCGTCGTTGATACCAAACTGTCCGCTGTAAGAGATTTTTGGCTTACCCTGCTTACCCTTCTTTGTGGTAACAAGGATAACACCGTTGGCGGCACGGGCACCATAAACGGCAGCGGCAGCATCCTTCAATACAGAGATGTTCTCAACCATTGACGCGTCGAGGTTGTTGAATGCCTCCTCACCGAGGTTGCGGTCGCTGTTGCCTACCTTGATGATGGGGTAGATGTAGCCGTCGATAACGTAGAGCGGGCTTGTCTCCGATGAGCCTACTGCTGCCATGTCGTTGGCATTACGGATTGATATGCGGGCTGTCTCGCCTGGACGGGCGTTACCGCCACTTACACCAAGACCGTTTACAAGACCGCTCAGCGTGCTGGCAAGACCTGTTGATGCCAGGTCCTGAATCTCGTCTACTGGCACTGTGGCTACAGAACCTGTGAGGTGGGCCTTCTTCTGTGTGCCGTAACCCACAACCACCACTTCGCCGAGGCTCTGTGCGTCTTCCTTCATCACAATCTTTGCATTCTTGAAGTTGGAGACCTTCTGGGTCACATATCCTATATAAGAAATCTCCAGCTCCTTGCCTTTAGGCACGCTGATGGTGAAATTTCCGTCGAAGTCGGTGATGGTAGCTCCACCACCGCCAATTATTTTCACGGTAGCGCCGATGATGGGGTCGCCGGCTTCGTCAACGACATTGCCTTTGAATGCCTGCTGGGCGTATGCCGATGCGGCAAACATAATCATAACCGCGAGGCTCAGGCAATATTTTATTATATTATTGTGTTTCATAATTATCAATATTGAAATAATATGATTCTATTTTTTATTATTCTCTCCAGCGTGGGTCGCCAATGGTTGACGAAATCTCACCGCGCGCTTTCAGGTTGATACCGCCGTTTGGCTTTGTCAGGTCAAGCTCCTGCAGGAAAGGACCTACGAAGTCAGGATCCTCCTCTGTACAGTATTTCTCCTTGTCTGTGCCGTCTGTTGCATTGGTGTAACAGTAAATGGTGTTCTTAGCCTGATCGATGTCCTTTGTGCAGTTGCCGATAGCCTTGTTCACACGCCATGTATCGTAGAAGATGTTGCCGTTCATTGAGAATGTCATATTACCATTGCTCACCATACGGTCTCCAAAGTTCTTGCCGCTCATACACTTCACCCAAGTATTGCTCTCAAGTGTTGTCTTTCCGCTTTTTTCAAATGCTTTGCCGAAGAGTTTTGACGGTACGGCATTACTTGCGTTTGCCATACGCAGTGTAAAGGCTTTGTTGTTGTCGGCAATGTTCATAAACGTGTTGTTGCGCAGTGTCATGGTGAGGTAGCCACCCGTTTTCTCGTCCACAAAGTTTATGAGAGCCTTGTCGGTGGTGCCGTTGTTGAGCTGCACGATGCAGTCGGTCACGCGAAGATCCTTCAATGCCCACGTTGTAGACTTATTAGCCCAGAACAGTGACATGGGAAGGTTCTTCACCATACACTCCGACATGATGATAGGCTCTTCGATAACAAGAGTCTTTTGGTTGGCTCCGCCATTGGCATATTCCAGCACGTCATACTTGAGGTTTTCGTATATGCCGGGCTCGTCGTAGCTTGCAGCGTCAAGGCATAGCAGACCGATGTTAGAGGTTGTAACGGTAGCCATTTCCGTGCAGTCGAAATCAATCCACTTCAGTTTGAAACCAGCACCGGTCCAGATGCTTCCCTTGTCACCCACCTTCACTACCGGGTGGTTGATTTTGTTACCGCGCAGCGTGAACCAGTTGTTCTTGAAATTGGCAACATCGTTCAATGTGTACTCACCGCCGGCTACCAGCTCGAATGCCTGCTCTTTCTCGCTGCTTGTGATATTAGCATTGATAAACTCGGCAATGTCGCTGCCGTTAGGGATAACGGTTGCGGCAATCATTGTTGAATAAGCGAAGAGTGTAGCCTCTTCAGCATCCTTGTTGTTGAATTTGGCATTTCCCATTGTCTTTACCGACACGCTGTACTTGGTGTCCTCAGCCTTTGGGAAAAGCGCGCTGCAACCGTCATAGATAGAGTCGAGCACAACAACTGGGTTCTGCGGGTCATCTACATTATTGACGATTACTTCATAGCCGCCGGCACCTTCAACAACTCCCCATGTCACTTTGACCTTTTCCGAACCGTCAGCCATTGTAACTGTTGAGAAGCAGCTTTCTTGCAGCTCCGGCGACTTCAGCGTGGTGTTGCGCACGCTTGAGCCGAATGTCTCATCGTCAAAGCCATCCTGTGCACATGATACCATAAGAAGTGAGAGTAAGGCAAAACATACCCCCCTACTTTTTTTGATTAAAGAATGTCTTTTTTTCATAAATTGATTTTTTTATAGTTTGTTTATTTAAGTTTTATTTGTTTTATATGTATGATAATTCTTAGTTAAGAAACGTTACGGCGGGCTGTTTGTACTCATCTATTGAGTTGTAAATTTTAGAAAAGGTGTCAACGTCACACCCCAATGTCCCCGAAACGCCGATAAACACAGGGATTGCGCGGGGTGTGACCTGGGCATAGAGGTGGCACCCTATGTGGCACCCCAG
>ENA-OYXU01000132-OYXU01000132.1-human-gut-metagenome-genome-assembly--contig:-NODE-132-length-32588-cov-5.683030_pt1 | contig 32588 bp, 23 predicted proteins | sample MGYA00243243_ERZ653435 | MGnify/ENA primary metagenome ERZ653435 (study PRJEB26926, sample SAMN06165113) | human gut metagenome | biome: ENVO:00009003; feature: ENVO:2100002; material: ENVO:00002003... | reverse complement strand
TTGTGAATGACAATCAGCTGACTTTATTCTGATTGCTTATATCGAACTCACGTTATGATATGGCCGTGCTGATTAGCGAATTATACATGCCGCCGCTCGTTGTCGCTCGCTCCGGCATGTCTCTACATTTCAGATGTTTAGGTGATGAGGGATAGCGTTAGTTTCTCACCCTAAAAGAGCGAGTATCTGAGGCAGGACGGGGGTGAAGTTGTCGTTAAGGATATAGCTTACGCGGCTATGGGGGACGGCCGGGGTGAAGACCTGAGAGTCAATGCGGGCGCGGACTTCGTCGGCGCTGAGGCCGTTGCGACGGATTACGCGCTCGATGCGCAACTCGTCGGGCGCGGTGACTTCCCACACCTCGTCGGCCACGCGGTCGAGTCCGCTCTGATAGAGCAGGGCCGTCTCGACGAAGAGGCGGCGTCCCTTAATTGCGCGCCGGCGATACCAGTCTGCAAGGCGTTGTTTGACGGCCATGTGTACGATTTCGTTGAGGCGCCGCAGTTTGTCAGCATCGGCAAAGACTGTGGCCGAGACGGCTTGACGGTTTATCGTGCCGTCGGGTCGCACGGCGTCGGTGGTGATTTCGTTTGTGAGGCGCTGTTTGATATGCGGGTCATTGTCCATCAGCGCCTTGGCCTCGGAGTCGCAGTCAAAGACTTCGTAAGACATGGCGCGCAGCACGCGGCTGACGACAGATTTGCCGGCGCCGATGCCTCCGCAGACCGCCGTAAGCGACGGAGCGTTGCTGTCAGGCGATAACCGGCTCATAGGCGCTCGATGATATATTCGACGCTGTCCAACGACAGACGCACATTGGTCAGATTGTCGGGTACGTCACGCAGACGGAGCCTGATTTTATGGCTTGTGCGCGATATGGAATTATAGTCGGCGAGCACGCGGAAATCAGGATGTGTGTTATTGTAGATGCTCATCGGCACCATATAGTTGACCTCAATCTCATGCGGGAATGTGATGACTCTGACATCCTTAGGCACGTTGACCGTCTCTATCGGCACGCTGCGTGTCTTCGAAATAAGCGGCTCGACATCTATGGTCACGTCGACGCTGTCGGGGATAACACGCGAGTTGCGCGGAGCGACGAGGCGCACGCGTGTCGTGGTCGTGTGTTCGAGTCCGGTGAGGCGTATCGGCTCGGTGGCTATGGCTGTCAGATTGTCGGGCAGGCGGCGGTTGCTGAACACCTTGACGCTGTCGACCGACACTTTGGGACGTCCCGTCAGCACTGTGCGCGGACCAGCTGTGGCTTTATAGTCGACGACGACAGGATAAGGCTGGCCCGGACGGGTGGTGTAGGGGAGATTTATCGAGTCGGGCGAGACCACAAGGATGTTGGCTCCGCCGAATGGGGAGCGGGCGAGTGCCTTGAGGTCGGCGTCGCCGAGGATGATGCCTTTGCGTGAACGGTAGACGCGGAAGTCAATTTTCAGCTCCGGGACGCGTCCGAGTGTCTGCTTGACGATGGTCGTGCCTTTTGTGCGCAGGCTGACGCTGACATATTCGGGCGGAGTGCCGATGACGGTGACTGTGTCGGGCACATTGGTGAGCACTACCGGCATGCGCAGGTCATACTGCTCCTCCTCGTTGAGAGTCAGCACAGACCACAGTATTGCCGATATGACAAGGAATATACCGAAAACAAGGATGTTACGCCCGCGTTGCGAGCGAATAACATCCTTGATACGTTTTAGCAGCTCCCCTTTTTGCATGGGGTCAGATATGAATTGTGCCCGGCACCGGGCCGGGGCTGATTACTTGTTGTTGTTTTCCTGATTGGCCTGAGCCTGATTGGCGTCAACGGCCGAGGGATACACAGAGCCTTTGTCGACACGGATGCTGACACCGTTTGACACCTCGATGATGAAATATGTCTCGGCGACGTCTTTGATTTTGCCGTAGATGCCGCCGGCTGTGACCACGTTGTCGCCTTTGCTGAGGCCTTCGCGGAATTTCTTGATTTCTTTCTGACGTTTCTGCTGCGGGCGAATCATGAAGAAGTAGAAGATGGCGATAAGAGCCACGATCATGATGATGCCTGACATGCCGCCGCCCTGTGCGGCTGCGTCTTGGAGGAGAATTGTGTTGAGTTGCATGGGTTGGAATGGGGGATTAAAGGGTTAATGGTCTTTATTGATTATGCCTTGGTCAGAGAGATATTTGACCACGGAGAAGAGTATGCCGTTGATAAACTGTCCGCTGCGCGAGGTGCTGTAGCAGTTGGCGATTTCGATATATTCGTTCATGGTGACCGGAACGGGTATCGCCGGATAGTTGACGAGCTCGGCGATGGCTGTGATCATGATGACGATGTCCATAAAGGCGAGGCGCTCGGGATCCCACTGCGACGAGTTTATAAACCGGTCGATGTATGAGCGGTAGGTCTCGCGGTTTTCGACGGCAAGACGGAAGAGGGTCGGCCCGAAAGCGGCGTCCTCATCGTCTTTATATTGCGGCAGCATGTCGACTTCGGCTTCGGGCGACGCGGCAAAATGACGGATTGTCTTGAGCACGAATGTGCCCATGATGGGCAGGTCGTCGTTCCAGTAGACCGATTTGGCCTCAAGCGCTTCAGCAAGGTCGTCGCCGGGCAGTATGATCGAGCGCATTATAGAGCGCCAAAACTCGCAGTCGGCCGCATAGTCGGTCGAGGGGGCCGACATATAATTCTCATAAATCTCAGAGGATGTCACGGCGTCGAGCAGTGATTTTATAAGCACGGGGTCCTCGGCCCAGTTGACCGGATGGTCGGCGAGGAAAGCCTGCAGCGATGCGTTTTCGGAGAGACGGCGCGCAAGGGCGTTTTCGACAAAACGCATGTTGGGATTGAGCTCCTCGGGTGTGGCGAGAAATTTGGTCTTGGCGGCTTCGATGCGTTCGGCCTGCTGGCGCGTCAGCTCAATGATGAGAGCAAACATGCTGTGATACAGCTCATAGGCCTGATCGAGCGAACGGTTGAGCTCGTCTAATGCGCGTTTATAGCCGAGGCGCGAATCTTCGTATGATGCAAGTGTGCGGCAGGCGTGTTCGAGACCGGCGTTAAGCGCCGTGAGCGAGAATCCGGACACACCGCGCAGTGTCTCTATAAAATCAGGGTCTTTGACGATGACCGTGCGCAGGACAGTCTGCCAGAATCTTACGTCGGCGTCAATGTCGTTTGCTTTTAACTTCTTGAAATCACGCCATGCGGCCGACGTGTCGATTTTGTCGGCAAGTTGTTGCAGAATATTGTCATAGACGCTGAGGTTTCCGTAACCTTTGACGGTCAGCTCCTGCAGGTCGCCGTTGTCACGCAGCATGTTGCCGACTTTGTTTTTCTGAAACCGGTCTGCACCCTGCACGCGCGGATTACAGGTGCCGTCAGAGCGTCTGACCGTGTAGCCCGACAGCTCGGAGATGAGATTCAGCAGGTCGCAATAAACCGCATAGGCAAATTTTTTTTCTTTGGAGTCTGTATCTTCGGGCGTGTCGATTTTAAACTCGCCGCGTGTGAGCAGATATGAGTAGAGCATCTGCACGACTTTGATTCGGATAAGTATGCGATTTACCATGACGCTTTTTAATGTTCGAATACAGTTTTACGATGCAAAATTAAACATTTAACCGTTAACTGACAAATAAAGTTTAGCCGCGATTACACACGTGACGGTGTAATCGCGGCTGTAATGCAGTCTTAAGCGCCGGCTGATGTCAGAACGGGAAGTTCAGACCGAGGTTGACGTTTGCGTTGGAGTTGAGTGGCACGCCCTGTTTGGCGAGTTTGAAAGGCGTGGTGTCGGTGGCCACAAAGAAGTTGATGCCTTTGGTCTTGAAATTGACCATCCATCCCAACGCCGGGCCGAATGTGCCCATGCCGAAACTTGCCGTGGCCGAAAACCAGTGCACGGGCTCGACATTGGCCGACAGACGGAAGTCGGTCCACGAGAAGTTGCCGTTGATGCGTGTGGTGTTGAGCAGGCCGAATTTCAGACGGCGATAGACAGGCAGTGTGTACTGCGCGCCGATGTTGAATGTGGCGCCGATGCCGCTGATGCGGCTGCCTTGGTCGCCTTTGTCCTCGAGCTGATAGAGCTTCGACAGATTGTCTTTGAATTTGTCAAACGAGTCGTTGTTGTCGACATTGAATGTGAATTCGTCGGTCGAGACCTGCTGCTCGCCGCCTGTCGTGGCCTCCATGTTGTTACCCCACGAGATGAAGCCGAGGTCAAGCAGCGATGCTGACAGCTGCCAGTCTTTGGTGAGCTCATAGACGGCGCCGAGGTCAAATGCCACGCCGAAGCCGTTGACCGGCGAGAAGTCGTCGAAGTCAAAGCCGTTGACATAATCGCGGTCGGTCTTGTCATTATAGCCCTGCTTGTAGGTCAGACCTTTTACCGAGGTGTTGAGACGGGCGTCGACTATGCCGTTCCAGACGTTGTCATGGAGCTGCAGCTCTGCGCGGTCGATTTTGGTGACGGCGCTGCCGACACCGACGAGCACCTTGAAGTTGGCGCCGACGCGCAGTTTTTTGCCGATGGCGTGTGAGTGGCCGAGGCTTACCTCAGCCCAGCCTGCGGCGCGTGCCGACAGACCTGATAGGTCGTAGACAGAGTTTGACACGCCCTCTTTGGCGATGCGGAAGATGTCTTTGGGCAATCCGATGTTGAGGTCGGCGCGTGCGCCGACAGAGACTGTGTTGTATCCGCCGATGCCTTTGAATCCGACAGCGATGACTGTCTCGCGCAGCGACACACCGAGGCGGCTCTTGTTTTTGAGTCCGTCGAGCACCTCAGCCGCCGACACACCGGGATTGAGCAGCGTGGTTGTCTTGCCGTTTATATTATATAATATGTGTTTGACACCGATTGTGCCGTCGACGCCGACATTGAGATTGCCCAGACCGGGCATTGATACAAATCCGTTTTCGTTGGCGAAAGCCGGGTTTGACTGGAAACGATACATGTAGTTGTCGTCAAAGTAGCCGGTCTGCATATTCTGGGCGTCGGCAGCCGGTGTGCAGGCGAGGGCAAACGCTATGACCGTACCCCCGATAAGGCTTTTGCAGAATGTTTTCATTTGTATGATGTTTATAGGGGGTTAAAGTTCGTCGTCATAATAGCCGCTGACTTTTGCGCGGATGTTTGTAAGCTCAATAGTGGCTGACGGGCGCAACACATAAGATGTCTCGTCTGTCACACTCGCTTTGGCCTCGTAGTGTATGCCGTCGAGGCCGGTGACGGTGCCGTCGGTGGCGAGGCTTATTTCGGCGGCATGTCCGGCCTTGACCTCGATGCTGCCCAACGAGACGGGTCGGCCTGTCTGCGGGTCTTTGCATTGATTGCCTTGACGGTCAAGCGGATAGCCGGACAGGATGATGTCAAACGGCAGCGAGTTCTCTACGCGGGCATTGACAGTCAGTTTTTCGACAAAGATTTTGTCAAATGTGTCGTCGTCGCCTCCCCATCCGGTCTCGTCGCCGTTGTAGATGACTTTTGAACCGGCATTGAAAGCGAGAGGTGCGTAGAATGTATAATTGCCGTCGACGTCGGCGAGAGTGACACCGAGAGTGAAGTCATCGACCGGGTCCGGACCGATGCAGGCATTGTCAAAGTTGACGTCGACCGACGCCGGCAGACCGTCGCCCGAGAGCACGTCTGAGAGGGCGGGATAGGACACATGCGATGCTCCCTCAAAGCCGTTGTAATAAGTGTCGGGGCGAGTAGGCGACAGGCAGATGTTGTAGGGGCCGTCGATGCCTTTGTCATGGCCGATGGCGATTTCAGAGCCGGCCGGCAGAGGGTAGGGCGTGCGGTTTTCACCGCGCACGGCTGTCAGCATCATGCCGCTGTGGCCGTTTACGCCGTAATTGGCCAACGGGTTGTTGATAGCGAGATAAAGCTGGGGGTTAGCTATTTTGATATTGGTGCCCTGCTGTGTGAGTACGTCGGGCAGGTCGTTGAGGTCGACGCTTGACACATCAAACTGACCTATGGCATATTGTATCGAGCCCGAGTAGCTGTCGACGACGATTTCGCCGGGGCGCGGGTCAAAAGTCATCGTGATGTGTGAGGGCACTTGCGAGGAGGCGTCGACTGTGCCGGTGACTATGCCGCTCTTGATGCCGATGGAGCCTTTATAAAATAATGTGCCGGGATTCTCACCGTCGGGGTCGGGAGTGAACGAAAACTCCTGAGGGTCGAGCGCGGCAAAGTTGATGCTTGTGACTCGCACGTCGACCTCTAATTTGCCGTCAACCAAATCGCGGTCGCCGAGATTGATGACGCCGTTGTCAGATGTGAAGTCGGGCGTATTAAGGCCGTTAGGCATCTGTATGCGGAGCTCGTGTACCTTCATGTTTGAGACAACATCCTGATAGTTTGAGAATGACAGGGTCAGACGTATGTTCCACTGTGTGCTTATTTTGCTCAGACTCTTGATGCTCTTGTCGACCGACGAGGTGTTGAACTCGAAGTCGGTCGAAATATCGCTGATAGGGAAAGCTACGTTGAAGCCGGCAGGCAGGTTGCTGATGTCGCCCGAGGGAATAGTGGTAACGATTGACTCTATTTCGGGCATGCCGAAGTGCACTTTGTTGATGGTCGTGCCGTCGGAGTGGAATTTGCCGTCGACAAGTACGGCATAAGTGTCGTCGATATTCTTGATGACGCTGCCGTCGTTAATGTCAAAAATACTTGATAGCGTGATGGCGTCGAGTCTGACCGGCACCTGCAGGTCATCGACCGTCACTCTGACCGTCGTATCAACGTCTGACAAATCATATTTGTCATCGATACAGCCCGTAAGAGCGACTGCCGCCATCGTCGCAGCGACTACCGGCGGGCATAAGCATAGCTTCTTCATTGATGGGATTTGATTAGATGTAATAATGGGTTTAAAAAAATGCAATTGCGTTATAATTTGCAAATTTGGTGAAAAAATTAGAAAAATTAGCCAATAAATAGTTAAAATTTCTTGCAAAAACATCCGAGATAGTGTGTGTTGCACGCATACGGTTGAAATGTTAAAAGGACAGGCTGACGCATTTATCACTCTCGGCGCATATATACCTGCTTATCTTTGTGCAAAAATTTAGCGCACAAAGATTATTATGAAAAAGACACTCAAATCATCTCAAAAGACCATCACGGCACACATCCCCGTCGAACTAATCAGCCAAATCCTCGCCGACCCCGAAAACATCTCGCTCTGCCATGCGCTTGTCTCGGCCATAATCACGGCCGAACGCATCCGGCGGCCTGACGGCGCAGCCGAGTCGCTTGACGAGGACAGTCTTCACCCCGTGCCTACACCCGAAGCAGACGCGATGGCCGAAGACGCGCGCCGTCGCGTAGAGAGGGCAAAAGAGCGCCGAGAGGCGCGTAAGCAACGCATAGAGAATCGTATGCGTATCCTCGGCCATATCTTCCGCGACGAAAAACCAGTCTCGCTTTCGGCCCTTTTCGGCTCGGGCCTTTTCACGCGCGAACAGGAGCGCACGATTGATGCTCTACTGAATCCGACCGTGCGGCGCATCAACAAGCTCACGCCCGAGCAACTGTGGGCCTACTTCCTGCCTATGATTGCCGGATTTAATAAAATCCCTGTTTCCGAGCTGCCTGTGTATGAGCGCCGTCACGCTCTCGGCCGACCGCGCCAATCGTGTTGAAACAATCAGATTGTAAAAAAACTGCCGCAACTAAATGAACAATGGCATAACCCATGTGTTACTAATTCATAAGAGTGATTAAAAAACGTGCTCTGACCCACTCAGGCGTTTCAACACATCACTTTGTTTATGAGATAAAATAACACATAAATTATAAGTTTAACAAAAATTTCAGAGAAATGAAAAAGAATGTGCTTTGGTCTTTCGCTGCATGCAGCGCAATGCTTTTATCAGGAGTTACAGCTAACGCACAGGACGAGACTGTAGTTGTCGAAGAAGAAGTCGCAACCGTCACCGAGGTGCCCTGCAAAACTCATTACTATTCGACGAGCCGTGACAACTGGTTTATTCAGGTAGGTGCCGGCATCAACGTTCCTTACATCGAGAAATCGCTTGACCAAGGTCATGCCAAACGTCATATCTCGGTGGCCTATAACTTTGCATTCGGCAAATGGATTTCGCCGTATTTAGGATGGCGCGGCAGCTTCCTTGGTGGCCCTATTCACTGGGACAGCGGCACATTCCGCAAAGCTAAATATGTCAACGCCAACGTAGACTTCATGTGGGATATGTTCAACTCACTCGGCGGCGTCAAGACAGACCGCGTATTCTCGATTGTGCCTTTCGTCGGACTCGGCGGTACATTTGTATGGGACTTTAACCGCGACGGCGGCATCATCGGCCGCGACGGCAAGCCCAAAGGCAACTCTTGGACGCTCCCCGTCTCAGGCGGTATCCAGCTTAATCTCCGTCTGTGCAAATATGTCGACTTCTTCGTAGAGGGTCGCGCACAGTTCTACGGCGATAACTTCAACAATCAGGCTTACGGCTATCCTGTCGACATCAATGTCAGCGCCGTCGGCGGTCTGATTTTCAAAATCGGCGGAGACGACTTCAAGACATACAATCCCTGTGACTATCTGGGCTATATCAGCAATCTCAACAATCAGGTCAATGACCTGCGCGGCGCTCTCGCCACAACTGCCGCCGCTCTCGCAGCAGCCGAGGCTCAGCTGCCTTGCCCCGAGGTACAGCCTGCCACAACAGTTGTAGAGGCCGCTCCTCTGATGGCAACTGTAAGATTCACGCTTAACTCGGCACGCATCAGCGATCAGGAGATGGTCAATGTCTACAACATCGCCGAGTGGATGAAAGCCAATCCCGACCAGAAAGTCGCAATTCAGGGCTATGCCGACAAAGATACCGGTACAAGCGAGTACAACATGGGTCTGTCTAAACGTCGTGCCGAAGCCGTTCAGAAAGTCCTTGTCGACAAATACGGCATCAACCCCGACCGTCTGTCAATCCAGCCTGAAGGCTCTAACGTACAGCCTTACGATGTCAACAACTGGAACCGTATCGTAATCTTCTCGGTTGACAAATAAACGAAACTCTTTTCTCTACCCATAACTGTCAGACGGGCCCGCAGGCGTGATGCCGGCGGGCCCGTTGGATTTTATGGCGGTGTTAGCCGGCGAGCTCGCCGGCTTTTTTGTCTATCGGCGCATCTCCCAGTCAGCCTTGACGTCGAGATTGCGGCCGCGCACGCGCAGTATCATCGGATAGCAGTCTTTGGCGGCGACATCGCCGGCGGCCGCTCCGTCTTTGACTGTCGGGTTTGACGGCACACCGGCCGCATGTCCGACTATCATGTCTGTCACCTCGCCGTCGCCGACCGAGAGCGTGACGTTGATGTCTGGGGTGGTGAGGGTCATGCCGTTGACAAACTGATGTCTGACGGGGTCAAAGATGCGGCAGTAAGGCGCTTCCTTGCTCCAGTCTTTGACCTCGTGTGTGTCGCCGGCTATGACGGGACGGTCGTTGAAGATGAGCACATATTCATAGACATGCTCGCTGTCGGAGGTGCATGTGAAGCGGTCTTTCATCTGACGACCGCTGAGATCGATGCTGCGGCGCATGTCGACACCGGGATAAGCAGTGAGTGTCTGCATCTCGGCCGAGCCTCCGTCTTCGCGCGGATTGAAACTGAGCAGACGGCCGACGCTGCGGCGCTGGTCGCGTCCGTCGACGGTGACGGTGTTGTGTGACAGGGTGCGCTTGTACCACTGCAGGTAGTCGGGTGTGCTGTAGCCCGATGTGCCGAAGTCTGAGATGAGTTCGCGCTCGCCGTCGTGGATGGTCAGTGACAGTTTGTCGGGATGGCCGTGGCCGATGCCTTCGCCTCCGAATTTCAGCACGACAGTGCGCTCACCGCTACGCAGCAGACAGAAACCCGACTGCGGGAACGAGAATCCTTTCTGCAGATATTTGCCTGATTTGACGGCCTTGGTCTCGCGCGGATTAAGCAGTGACTCGGGGTCGAGGCGCTTTTTGCCTGCGTAGCAGAGCTGAAGGGCGTCACCGAGAGTGGCGTCGTTGTAGCGTGCGTCTGCTATCTCATACAATGCGGTCTGCGAGAGCAGGTTGGCTCCGTACCAGCCGTCGCTGTGTGCCGGGAACGACAGGTCCGGGTAGGTGCCGCGTATAGGCATGACAAACATGTCGTGGAGGTCTGTGTCAAACAGGTTTATGCCGCGGCAGCGCACGGCGTTGGCGGTGAATATCAGGGCCTCGAGAGGATAGTAGTGGTAGTGGGGCGAGCCCTCGTTAATCCAGCCGTCGGCGTTTTTATGCTTTTTGTTTAGGGCGTGATAGCCGCGCTCACGGTCGTTGAGGGCGATGTCTATGGCCTTGTCGTCCTCCAAGGCGATGGCGAGAGCCACCATGCCGCTGTTGTGCCACATCTGCCAGTTGGCGCCGGCGGGACGGCGTTGCAGCAGGCCTAAGGCCGGACGCAGATAGCCGCGCTCGATGGAGTCGCGTTCGGAGGCAGTCAGCAGCGGGCGCACGGCGGTGTAGGCCATGGCGATTTTTGTGGCCCAGTTGGCCTCGTCAAGACTTTGGGCAAAGGCCTTCCCGCTGTGCCGGTCAGTGGCTTCGAAGCCCGAGTTGTGCTCAAACCATCCGTCATAGAGCGACGCGTAGTCGAGAAACATCTCGCGGATGTAGTCGGCGTAACGGCGGTCGCCCGTGGCGAGGTAGACATACATGCAGTTGTAGAGATAGTCTTTGTTGCGCGAGTGTACATGATGGACCCACGCGTGGTCGTAGCGGGCGTTGCCGCTCCAGCGTTTGCCGCAGGCGGTGCAGAGGTGGGCCTTGGGCGAGTCCCAGTCGAAGGTGAAGAGCAGGTTATGGACGGGGCAGAAATAGTCGTGATAGTGGCCTCCGGGCTCGTCTTTAAGCTTGAGCTCGTGACGGCGGCGCTCGCTGATGGCTTTTTTGAGCTCGGCGATGACTTTTTTGCCGCGCGGAGTGCGTGCGACAGTCTTGATTGTGGAGATGTCTTCGGGCGAGAAGAAGTAGAAACCCTGCTCGCCGCGTGTGGCTATCTTAGACCAGTCGCCGCCGTAATAAGCGCGGCGCAGATCGGCCACGGCCTCGTTGTCACCGCGTGACTTGAACAGGTGCTCGAGGTCTTTATAAATGTAGAAGGCGAGCCAGTAGCCCGAGTTGTAGCGCTCGCGGTCACTGCGTGCAGTCATCCATTTGGCATACCAGTCGGGATTGAGGCCATACTGACGGGCAATCTCACAGGCTTTCAGAGCGCGCTGCCATATGCCGTCAGACATGCGTTTTGACATGGCCTGCCAGTCTTTGTAGCTGTAGCCGGAGATGTCGATGGGCTCGCAACGGTCATCGATGCCGAGCTCGGCAAACGAGACGCTGTCTTCGTAGACCTTGTCGCCGTCTAAGTCATAGCTGATGAAGTCGATAAAGCCGTTGCCGTCGCGGTCGGCGTAGCTGACTGTGGCAAATGATTTGGGATAGAAATCCTGACCCATCCACATGCGGTCCCAGCCCTCGTAGTACTGTGCGTTCTGGTCTATGCGCCACACACCGGTCTCGGCTCCTGCAAGATGCAGACGACCGTCGAAACGACTCAGATAGAGGCGTCCTTTGCCCGAGTTGTCCATATCCCACTCGCCGCGGTCGCCTGAGGCGTCGCTCTGCTTGTGGTTGTCGACACCGCCGTTTTTCCATCCCGATTTAAACGGGTCACGCGGCTCGTAGAACTCGACGCGCTCCCAGCGGCCGTTGTCGTCGTCCTCGTCATAGACGAAGTTGACGCGGGTCCACTTGCCCTCGCCGAATATCTTGCGCGGAGCCTGATTGTGGTCGGCATAGACGAGATGTGTCAGCTGACGGTAGCGCGGGTCGAGGAAATATTTGTCATGGGCCGGATTGCCTCTGAGGTTGCGGACCTCGTGGCGGCAGTCGGAGTAGTCAAAGCCGGGACCTTGGAAGCCGAGGGTGAGGTCGAAGTCAAACTCGTTGCCCGTGCGGTTGTCGTTATCAAGGTCTACGGCATACGAAATCCAGTCGGCGCGGCCCGAGTACTGCGGCCCGGTGTATCCGGCGAGACTGTCCTCGCGGTTGCGGCGCGGCGAGTCGACGACACGGATGGCCATCTCGGTCAGACCGTCATTGTCGGGGTCATAGAACAGGAAGGGATTCTCCCAGTTGACGCTCAGATTGGCCTGAGAGGTTGTAGGTGCGTGCATCTTCATGAACATGGTCTGTCCGGCATAATCCTCATAAAAGTCAGACAGTCCGACGTGGTCCCAGCAGCGCAGCGAGAAGTCGTTATAGTTGATGTAATTGAATATATTGTCACGGTCGAGGTCGCGAATAATCATGTAGTGGGCGCTCCCGGGATTATCCTTGCCTTTATACTCGACGATAATCTGCATGTCGGCTTTGCCGTCGCCGTCCTCGTCGACCCGGTCGATGATAAGGTCTCCCCATGAGCCGAACTCTCCGTCGCGGTTGCGGTCGATGAGCAGGCAGTCGTTGTCCATGTCGCCCTCGGTGTCGCCGGGACGCATGTCTCCGTCGTCGTCTAACCAGAGCACGGGTATGTTGCCGGCAGTCATTGTCATAATCGCGTCGGGACGTCCGTCTTTGTCGGCGTCGACATAGGTCGGGACTGTGCCGGCTGGAGCCGGCGGCAGACGCAGAGGCATAAGATGTGTACGGTAGTTCCAGTAGGGCTTTTCGTCATTACCGGCAGCGGCGGTCATGCCGGGCAGCATTGCGGCGAAAAGCGCCTGTATTAACAAGGCTTTTTTCATGTGTTAAGATGATAGGTAAGAATTTTTGCACAAAAATAAGCCCCGGCGGTTAACACGGGGCTTAATATGTGATTAAATTTCGTCAAAAATGGTCTGTCAGGGGGCGGTTGCAAGCGCAGAGAGCCGATGTTCGAGCTCTGTGCTTGTCAGACGGGTCGACAGACGGCCGCGATGAGCGAGCGAGATGTTGCCGGTCTCTTCGGAGACGACGATTGCCACGGCGTCTGTTGCCTGAGCGATGCCTAAGGCTGAGCGGTGACGCAGACCGAGCGAGCGCGGCACATCGCTGTCATGGCTTACGGGCAGGATGCATCCGGCCGATTTGATGCGGTCGTGGGCTATAATCATCGCGCCGTCGTGCAGCGGCGAGTTTTTGAAAAAAATATTCTCTATGAGGCGCGTGTTGATGTTGGCGTCAATCATGTCGCCGGTTTTTTCATAGTTGTCGAGCGGTATCGACTGTTCGATGACTATCAGGGCACCGGTCTTGCTCTTTGACATCGACATGCAGGCATAGACGATTGGCATGACCCAGCGGCGGGAGTCTGCTTCGAGTCCGTCGCTGTGATGGTGGAAAATCTTGCGCAGGAAGCGCCAGCGGCGGTGTGAGCCGAGTTCGACGAGAAAACGTTTTATCTGGTCGAGGAAGAGTATGACGAGTATCAGCAGGCCGATGCTCATGAATTTGTCGAGTATCGTGCCTATCAGTCTCATCTCGAAAATCTCCGATGCGAGCAGCCACACGACAATAAAGGCCATCACGCCGTAGAAGATGTTTATCGTGCCCGACTCTTTCATCAGACGGTAGATGTAGAAGAGCAGCAGGGCGACGATGACTATGTCGATGATGTCTTTGATGCCGATGTTTAACATGGTAGACCGGTTGGGGAGAGTGGTTTATGATTTAAGATTGGCCGGTTTGCGGCAAGAGTCCGTCATAAATTATTGAGACGGCTTCGCGGCACGCTTTGACGTCGTGGACGCGGAGTATGGAGGCGCCGCGCTCGATGGCGAGGGTGTTGATGACTGTGGTGGCGTTGAGGGCCTCGTCGGCGCTGATGCCCAACAGACGTGTTGCCATCGATTTGCGTGACACGCCGACAAGCAGCGGGCGCCCGAGCAGTTTGAAAGCCTCGAGGTCGGCGAGCAGACGGTAGTTCTGCTCCAAGGTTTTGCTGAATCCGAAGCCCGGGTCGATGATGATGTCGCAGACACCGGCCTGTGCCAGTCGGTCGGCTTTTGCGGCGAGGTCGGCGATGACGGCGGCGGTGACATTGCCGTCGTAGTCTGTCAGCGACTGCATGGTTGCCGGAGTGCCGCGCATGTGCATCAGCACGTATGGCACACCGAGCTCGGCGACGGTGTCAAACATCGCTTCGTCGAGTGTGCCGCCGGAGATGTCGTTGATGATGTCGGCTCCGAAATCGCAGACGGCGCGGCGAGCGACCGATGCGCGGAATGTGTCGACCGACACAATGGCGTCAGGCGCCACGCGGCGTATGATTTCGAGTCCGTGGCTCAGGCGGCGTGTCTCCTCGTCGGCGCTGACATCGTCGGCGCCGGGGCGCGAGGAGTAGGCGCCGCAGTCTATCATGTCGGCTCCCTCGTCGATCGCACGGCGCACGGTGTCGGCCAGTCGGCTGTCGTCGCCCAAAGTGCGGCTCGCCGCATAAAACGAGTCGGGCGTGAAATTGGCGACCGCCATTACGGCCGGCCGGTCATAGGTCATCAGGCGACCTTTGATATTGAGCGAGAAGGGAGTCATCATGATTGGTCAGAATTGAGGGTATGGCCGACGGTCAGCCTCGGCCGGCGCGCTTGCGCTCGAGTTCGTCGAGGATGATTTTGCGCAGACGCAGGTGATGAGGCGTAACCTCGACATACTCGTCCTCTTTGATATACTCAAGGGCTTCCTCTAAAGAGAAGACGACGGGCGGCACGATGCGGGCCTTGTCGTCGGCGCCTGAGGCGCGCATGTTGGTGAGTTTCTTTGATTTGGTGACGTTGACCACGATATCGTTTTCCTTAGCGTTCTCGCCGACGACCTGTCCGGCATAGACCTCGTCCTGCGGGAAGATGAAGAATCGTCCGCGGTCCTGCAGTTTGTCGATGGCGTAGGCGTAGGCCGTGCCTGACTCCATGGCGATGAGCGAGCCGTTGGTGCGTCGCTCGATATCGCCCTTCCACGGCTGATACTCGAGGAAGCGATGGGCCATGATGGCCTCGCCGGCAGAGGCGGTCAGCACGTTGTTGCGCAGGCCGATTATGCCTCGCGACGGTATCTGGAACTCCATGTGCACGCGGTCGTTCTGGGCTGTCATCGAAATCATATCGCCTTTGCGCCGTGTGACCATGTCGATGATTTTTGACGAGTATTCCTCGGTGACGTTGATGGTCAGCAGCTCGACAGGCTCGCATTTGCGGCCGTCAATCTCTTTGATGATTACCTGAGGCTGGCCGACCTGCAGCTCGTAGCCCTCGCGGCGCATTGTCTCGATGAGCACTGACAGGTGCAGCACGCCGCGGCCGTAGACAGTCCAGACGTCCTCGTGGTCGGCCTTGCGGACGCGTAGGGCAAGGTTTCGGTCGAGCTCGCGTGTGAGGCGGTCGCCGATATGGCGCGATGTGACATATTTGCCGTCGCGGCCGAAGAAGGGCGAGTCATTGATGGTGAATGTCATCGACATCGTCGGCTCGTCGATGGCTATACGCGGCAGCGGCTCGGGATTGTTTACGTCGGCGACGGTGTCACCGATTTCAAAGCCCTCGATGCCGACAAGGGCGCAGATGTCGCCCGAGCTGACGCTCTCGACGCGTTTGCGGCCCATGCCTTCGAATGTATGCAGTTCCTTGATGCGCTGACGCGAGATAGAGCCGTCGCGGCGGCACAGCGCAATCTCCATGCCTTCGCGCAGTGTGCCGCGGTGTACGCGTCCGATGGCGATACGGCCGACATAGTTGGAGAAATCGAGCGATGTGATGAGCATCTGGGCGTCGCCCTCGAGCACCTTAGGCTCGGGGATGTGCTCTATGATGGCGTCAAGCAGTGGCAGGATGTTGTCGGTGGGCTTGCGCCAGTCGGTGCTCATCCAGCCCTCTTTGGCCGAGCCGAATATGGTGGGGAAGTCAAGTTGGTCTTCTGTTGCGTCCAAGTTGAACATAAGGTCGAAGACCATTTCCTGAACTTCGTCGGGACGGCAGTTGGGTTTGTCGACTTTGTTGATGACTACAATGGGCTTGAGGCCGATCTGTATGGCTTTCTGAAGCACGAAACGCGTCTGAGGCATCGGGCCCTCGAAGGCGTCGACAAGCAGCAGACAGCCGTCGGCCATGTTGAGCACACGCTCGACCTCGCCGCCGAAGTCGGCGTGTCCCGGGGTGTCTATGATGTTTATCTTGTAGTCTTTATAGTTTATCGAGACGTTTTTTGAGAGGATTGTGATGCCTCTTTCGCGCTCGAGGTCGTTGTTGTCAAGGATTAGTTCGCCGGCATTCTGGTTGTCTCTGAAAAGGTGACCGGCGAGAAGCATTTTATCGACTACCGTGGTTTTGCCGTGGTCGACGTGGGCAATGATAGCGATGTTACGTATTTTCTGCATACACTATTGGATATTTTTACAACTTGCAAAGTTAGTAATTTTTCGGCAATTACGGCTTGTAAGTTTACTGAGTATGTCAAAAAAATATGCCTCGACCGATATAAAGTGCCGGTCGAGGCATGATGTAGCGGATAATCGCTTGTCAATCAACCGGTCCGTCTAACAGCAGGTCGTGGGCGCGTTTGGCCTGACCGTCGCCTTGGGCCGACGAGCGGCCGGTGGCGAGACCGATTGAGCCGAAAAGTTTGCGCCACATCGCGGCGGTTGCATCGGTGGATATGGTGTAGTCTACGGTCGACAGCGTCAGGGCGGTTTTGTCGCCGAGCGTTGTCTGCATCCAGCAAAGGCCTGACGGCTTGTGGAGCGATTCGTATAAGACTACTTGCGCACATTTGTGGTGCTCGGCGGTGTTGTTGAACAGCGACCAGTCAATGCTCGAGGCGGTCAGCGCGTCGCGCCCTCTGACGGCGAGCGGACCCTCCATGCAGGTCTTGACGATATTGCGGTCTCCGTCATTCTCGGCGAAATAAAGCTCACCTAAGCGGAGATAATTGCCGAGCGCCGAGCCGGCCGCCGGCTCCATGGCTGTGGCGCTGCGGTCGTTAAACTTCAGGCTGTCGCCGGTCCATGAGGTGAAGGCCGGGCTTACCGACGCTTTGTCGCGTCCGAAGGCTATCGCGGCTACTTTGTTTTTTGATTTGCCTATATGGCGGTCGAGCGCACGGAGAGCATCGGCGTCGGCTGTTGTCATATCTATAACAAACATCGTCGTGCGGTCGGGCTTGTCGGTGATGCTGACACCTGCGCGGCGCAGGAAGGCGCTGAGCGAGTCTGACAGCTCGCCGACGGCGCAGACCTTGTCATAGCGTGGTGCGTCCATCGCTTTGGGCGCACGGGTGTCGCGGTCGGCAGGCTGTTCCCACACTCCGCCAGACAGGGCTGCTTTGAGCGCATGGAAAAGCGGCAGCGGGCGGTATAGCGGCAGTGCAGAATCCAGACCGGGGTTGAATGTCGTCACGTAGGGCGGGATGCGCTCATACTGATAGCCGAAACGGCCTTCCTCATATGGCTTGCCGGCCCAGATGCCGTCGTTGCTGTCGGGCAGACGGCTGAAGTCGTGGTAGCCGAGGTTGAGATGCTCGATGCCAAACCAGCTTATCTCTGACGGCGAATAATAGGCGAGATATGGCAGAGCCATTTTGGTGACATTCTGATAAAGGTCGGCTGCGAGGGCGCGGCTGCGTCCGCGATATGTGCGGTAGGCGTCATCGCCGGCAAACTGTGTCAGCTGTGACGGGCGTCCGTAGTAAGTCGCTCCCGACTCGCCGACAATCAGCGGTTTGTCGAGCCCGCGAGGCAGGTCTTCGACACGCAGGCCGTGGCCGAAGTGTTTGCTCCATACGGGCAGACGGCCGTCCATGTCACGGTCGCCGTCGAGAGTGATGAACTGACGTGTGCGGTCATGCTCGGCTGCGCTGCGGGCGAGGGCTACGAGGCTGTCGTTCCATCGGGCGTCGGTGTCCGAGTCGGGCTTGTTGAGCAGAGCGATGGCAAACATCTCGTTGCCGGCGCTCCAGCCTATGACCGACGGATGATTGCGGTCGCGGTGTATCAGTCTCGCGAGGTGTCGGCGTGAGCGCGCCCATGTGACAGGCTCTTCGAGATTGAGACGTATCGACGAGCCGAAGAGCGCGGTCTCGTCTAAAACCATCAGGCCCATCTCGTCGGCGAGGTCATAGTATGCCCGTGGCCACGGCTGTGCGTGAGGACGGACGGCATTGCCGCCGAAGTCCTTAATCATCTTGAGCCACGCCCATGCGAAACGGCGCGAGCAGACATAGGCGCTGAACGGATGCTGGATGTCGCCGAAGCACTGTATCTTCTTGCCGTTGAGACGGAACTCGTCGCCGACGATTGTAAACTGTCGCCAGCCGAAGCGTGTCGACTTGCGGTCAACTGTTTTACGGCCGTCTTTCAGATCGAGTTCGAGTGAATAGAGATTCGGCTCGTCGGGGCTCCATAGTTTCAGGCTTTCGCCGGGACGGCAGACGAGGCTGACCCGGACAGATTCGCCGGCCGGGATTTTTGTTTTGACATCTTTAATGTTTATGACAGGCTCGCCGAGAGTCCATGCTATTTCGGGTGCCGAAATGACATCGTCGCCGGCGAGATTAATCCATGGCCGGATATCGCCGCCGATTTTAACGCTGCGCTTGCGTGGCGAATTGTTGGTCAGTGTCACCTCGAAGGTCAGCAAATCAGACTCGACGTCAGGCACGACATATACATCTGAGACGGATATCTCGGGGATAATCATCAGACTGACGTCCTGCCAGATGCCGAGCAGGCCGTCGGTGTTTGAGCCGGTGGGGTAGGTGGCGCCCATCTTTGTGAGCGTGGGGTGACTTTTGTCAAACAGACGCGGCTGCCTGACGCCGACCATGAGTTCGTTTACACCGCCCTGCGGTGCGACGTAGTCGGTTACGTCAACCTCGACGGGCAGATGTGACTCGAAGTCGCTGTGGACTTTATGTCCGTTGACCATTATGACCGATTCGCCGGCTATGGCTTCGAAATGAAGGATGAGACGGTGTCCGTCGAGACCGGACGGTGTCTCAAACGAGCGGCGCAGCCATGCCATGCGTATATCTTTCCAGTCTTTTGGATAGGAAGGGAAATATACCGAACTCGGCGTGTAGGGATTCCGTGTCCCGGCGCCGGTCTCGGCTCCGCGCCCCCAGTCGTTGACATTAATCGGGGATGGTATTTTGATTTTGACCTTCTCCCATTTGTCGGCTGCGGGGGTGGTGAGCTCGGGCGCTACGCCGGTCCCCGGGCGCCAGTCGGCCGGGACGTCGACGCGTTGCAGCTCCCAGCTGCCGTTGAGGCATATTTCGTCGCGCAGAGGTTTTTCCTGCGGGGTGACAAAGCCCTCGGCCGGAGAGAAGTCGTGGTTGAAAACTGTTTTTTCGGCTTTGATGCTGACGCCGGTGCATATTGCGGCGATAAACAGCATAATCAATCTTGTCTTACGTGGCATCAGAGTGTAATTGCAAAAATGAATGTGATGAATGTTTTCAAAAAAAAGTTTTTAAGGCGCTTAAAGTTACGCAAAAATCATGATATTGCAATATCATAAGAGATATGAAAAAACGGGGCGCTGCAAATCGAAGCAGCGCCCTTGTGGAGAATTTTATGTATTCGTCAGTTTGATTTGGGGTCGCGGGGGAAGAAGCGCCACGGCCGATATGCGTCGCCCATGCGTCGCACCATGAGGTGCCAGTAGGCGTCTTCTGACAATCGCAGTAAGGCGTCACGCTCGGCCGGAGCATCGGTGACAGCCCAGACACCTTCATTAATCTCGTCGTTAAGCTGGCCGGCGCTCCAGCCGCTGTAGCCGATGAAAAATCTGATAAACCCTTCGGTGGGATAGCCCTGATTGACATAATCAATCGCAGCCTCAAAATCACCGCCGAGATAGAGTCCGGGAGCAAAAAGACGTGCGCCCGGGAAAACGGTCTCTCCCAAAGTGTGCATGAAGACCATGCGGTCTTCACCTATCGGGCCGCCGCAATAGACCGGAACGTCGGTCTGAGGAGCCACTCCGTCAAGATACTCGTCGAGGGTATGTCCGGTAGCGTTGTTCATTACTAATCCGAGAGCCTCCTCGCCGTCGTTGTAGTCGACGAGCATTATCACCGAGTGATTGAAATATGACTCGGTCAGAAAAGGCTCGGCGACAAGCAGCGAGCCCTGCGTCGCAGCGGCTTTGACAGTGTTTATTCTCAGAATTGATGTTCGGAGGTCTCTCATTGCTTTCATCTTATGAATAGTTTTGAAAGTTTGCGGACAAACATTTGGCGCGGTTTGTATATTTAAAACAAGTGAAACGCCCTTATTGCTTATCACAGAGGATAAAAAAGCCTATAAAATGCCGATAGTCTCGAACATCGCGGCGTAATAGGCGGCTTTTTTGTCGACCGCGAGCGGATAAGCGCGGCTTGTCGAGGGCATGCGCCAGAGTCTCAGCTCGTCGGCCGACGTCACAAACGAGCCCATGGCCGGCGCTTCTGTTGAGGTTAACGACGCGAGGACTTCGGCGGCTTTCTGACCTGTTGTGGCGACATCGCGGCAACACGGCATCGCCGAGAGAATCTCATAGAGCGGAAAAGGCTCTATTATTTCGAGGTATTTGTCAGAGGCGTTGCCTCGCAGACGTCTGACGGCGCGGCCGGTGTCGCTGAGCGCTATGCGGCGTTCGGTGAGCATGCGCTTGATTTTATCCAAGTCGTAGCTGCGTGACTGCGGGTCGTAATAGGCGTTGACATCATTTTCGAAAATCAAGCCCATGGCCTTCCAGAAGTCGTTGCTGCGGTTGGGGTAATAGAACTCCATGGCGCGGCGGTGCTCGCCGGGCGGAAATGTGCCCGCTATGAGGATGCGCGCGCCGTCAGGGATAAACGGAGGCCAAGGGTGATATTCGATGTTGTTTTTATCTGAGGAGAAAACGGTCATGGTTTAATGATATAAAAGACCATAGGAGCGCGGGCCGTCATTGCGGCAGCGCTCCTATGAATATGAGAGTGTATTGTTATGACGCGGGATATCAGGCTTTGATGCGCTCTACGTAGCTGCCGTCGCGGGTGTCGATGCGCACCTTGTCGCCGATGTTGCAGAAGAGGGGCACACGCACCTCGGCGCCTGTCTCGACTGTAGCGGGCTTGAGGGTGTTGGTGGCGGTGTCGCCTTTGATGCCGGGCTCGGTGTAGGTGATTTCGAGCACGACGCTGGTAGGCATCTCGCAGGTCAGGATGGTGTCAGATGCTGCGTGTACCATAGCTTCGCAGATGTCACCTTCTTTGAGGAACTGTACGCCTTCGATGCTCTCGCCGGGGATTGCCACCTGCTCGAAAGTCTCGGTGTGCATGAAGTTGTAGCCCATGTCGTCTTTGTAGAGATACTGATAGGGGCGGCGCTCTATGCGGACCTCTTCGACTTTAACGCCTGAGTTCCAAGTCTTGTCGATGATACGGCCGGTCTTGACATTTTTAAGTTTTGTACGCACGAAAGCCGGGCCTTTGCCGGGTTTTACGTGGAGAAATTCAACGATGAAAAAGTAGTTGCCGTCGATGTCGAGGCACATGCCGTTTTTAAAATCAGCTGTTGTTGCCATAAAAAAGTTTTATTGTAAGCTTAATTGGTGTTTCTTTGGTCGCGGCAGCCCTCAAAATCGTCTTTTGTGGAGCTCGCCGTCATACATGGCTGCAAAGTTACAAAAACTCTGCGATTATTTCGGCAATATATACTTAAGTTTTTTTGATAATCGGCTTGATTCTCGTTATTAATGATTAACTTTGCTTTGTCATTAACGCTATTTCAGAGCTCTAAGGAAATGAACGAGGAAGCCCTCAGCCAATTATATCTCAAAGACACGGCCTTTCAGAAACTTATGCAGCGGCGCATTTTCAATGTGCTGCTTATCGCATCGCCATATGACGCATTTATGATGGAGGAAGACGGTCGCGTCGAGGAGCAGCTTTATTTTGAGTATGTTTCACTGAATCTGAGTTCGCCTCCGCGTGTGACACGCGTGTCGTCGACCGCCGATGCGGTCAAGGCGCTTCGCTCGGCTCCCTTTGACCTCGTGATAAGCATGCCGAGCATGGATATCTCCGAGACTTTTGCGGGCGCCGCCGTCATCAAGGAGGTAAATCCGTCGATTCCGGTGGTCGTGCTGACGCCGTTCTCAAAGGAGGTCTCACGACGTTTGGAGAATGAGGACTTCACGCATGTCGACTACGTGTTCAGCTGGCTTGGCAATCTCGACCTGCTTCTCGCCATCATCAAACTCATCGAGGACAAGATGAACGCCGACGATATAGACGAGGTAGGAGTGCAGATGCTTATGCTGGTCGAGGACTCCGTGCGTTTTTATTCTTCGATACTACCGACTGTATATAAATTCCTGCTCAAACAGTCGATGGTCTTCTCTACGGAGGCGTTAAACGAGCACGAGCAGCGACTGCGTATGCGCGGTCGCCCCAAGGTAATGCTTGCGCGCGACTACGAGGAGGCCGTCACACTTTTCGAACGCTATCACGACAAGATACTCGGCGTCATCTCCGATGTGTCGTTCAAGCGCGAGGGCGTCAAGGACTCTCAGGCGGGCATGCGTCTGGCTCATTATCTGCGCGAGCGCTCGCCCTATCTGCCCATCATCATCGAGTCGAGCGATGTCGAGAATGCCGCGCGTGTCGGCGAGTTTAACGGTGTCTTCCTCGATAAAAACTCCAAAAAACTGCCTGTCGATTTGGGCGAGGCCATCATGGCCAACTTCGGCTTCGGCGACTTTATTGTCAGAGACCCTGCCACGGGACGCGAAATCATGCGCCTCGCCAATCTCAAGGACATGCAGAAAAATATCTTTGACATCCCTGACGACGCCCTTTTTCACCACGCGTCGACCAATGATATCTCACGTTGGTTTTACTCGCGCGCTCTCTTCCCGATAGCCGAGGTCATCAAGCAGCACCGCTTCAAGTCATTAGACGAGGCTCCGGCCGTCAAACGGCTCTTTTTTGATCTCATTGTCAAATATCGAAAGATGAAAAACCGCGGTGTTGTCGCCGTGTTCAAAAAGGACCGTTTCGACTATTACTCAAACTTCGCCCGCATCGGCGAGGGCAGTCTCGGCGGCAAAGGTCGCGGTTTGGCCTTCGTCGACTCGATAATCAAGAAAAATCCTATCTGTGACAACTTTGACGGTGTCACAATCTCCATACCGCGCACAGTGGTGCTCTGCACCGACATATTCGATGAGTTCATGGCCTCGAACGGTCTGTATCCCAAGGCGCTGAGTAATGCGTCTGACCGTGAGATACTCGACTATTTCCTTGCGGCCCGTCTTCCCGAACGGCTTATCGAAGACTTTTTCGCTCTGTTTGAGGTCGTCGACCGGCCGCTTGCGATACGCTCGTCGAGTCTGTTGGAAGATTCCCATTACCAGCCTTTTGCCGGCATATATTCGACTTATATGATACCATACGTCGAGGACCCGTATGAACGTCTGCACATGCTCACGGAGGCAATCAAAGGTGTCTATGCGTCGGTGTTCTACCGCGCCAGCAAAGCATATATGTCGGCCACAAGCAATGTCATCGACCAAGAGAAGATGGCTGTAATCATACAGGAGGTTGTCGGCGAGGAGCACGACGGCTATTATTTCCCGTCTTTCTCGGGTGTAGGCCGTTCGCTCAATTATTATCCAATCGGCGACGAGCACACAGCAGAGGGTGTGGCCGAGGTGGCTATAGGTCTCGGCAAATATATTGTCGACGGCGGTCTGAGTCTGCGCTTTTCGCCCAAGCATCCCGACAAGGTGCTCCAGACCTCGACACTTGACCTCGCGATGCGTGACACTCAGACGTCGCTCTACGCCCTCGGCAGCAACAACTCCGAGCTGACGATGTCTGATGATGACGGTTTCAATATCATCAAGCTGCCCGTGCAGCAGTTTGCCGGCAAGGGAGTTCTCCGTCATCTCGTCTCGACTTACGACCCTTACGACCAGATGCTGTATGACTATGACGGCACCGGCCGAGGACGGCGTGTCGTGACATTTGCCAATGTGTTGCGCGACAAGACTTTCCCGCTTGCCGAGGCCGTCGATTTCATGCTGCGTAACGGTCAGAGCGAGATGCAGCGTCCTGTCGAAATTGAGTTTGCGGGCAATATCAGTTCCAAGGAAAACGAGGACGGTATACGCGGTCACATCTACTGGCTGCAGATACGCCCGATTATCGACAAGAAAGAAATTGTCGACGAAGCGGCTCTTAATGCCGACGCCGCCTCTCTTATACTGCGCAGCAACACAGCTCTCGGTCACGGCAACATCGAGGGGCTGCGCACTGTGGTCTATGTCAAGACCGATTCGTTCAACTCGGCCGAAAATCCGGTTGTGGTCGGCGAACTCAATGAACTCAACCGCCGCATGGTCGAGGCCGGCGAAGGGTATATCCTCATCGGTCCGGGCCGCTGGGGCTCAAGCGACTCGGCGTTGGGCATACCTGTCAAGTGGCCCGATATCTCCGGTGCAAAACTTATTGTCGAGACCGCGCTAAGCAATTATCGTATCGAGCCGAGTCAGGGCACACACTTCTTCCATAATCTTACGTCGTTCGGCGTCGGCTATTTCACGGTCAATCCTTTCGGCGGCGAAGGTATATTCGACGAGACTTTTCTCAACAGTTTCGAGCCTGCCGAGGAGACTGCCCATCTGCGGGTCGTCAGGTTTGACCGGCCGTTGAGAGTCGCCATAGACGGACGCAAGGGAGCCGGAGTCGTTTTTAAACCTGACGAACAATCCTGAGTCCAATAATTTAAGCAACAATCATCACACTAAATACGCTATGTCATTTTTCAAAAATATAAAACGTTCGCTCGGATTCGGCGGCGAGACTGACGACGAGCTTTATGCCGACAGTCCCGACACGTTTGACAATGAGGCAGAGACAATGTCTGCCGGTCGTCGCTCAAACCATCATGGCGACGCTGCCCCGATTGAAAATCCGGAGCCTGACCCTCAGATGGTGGCGGCAATTTTTGACCATGTCATAGCTACATTTAACGAGGCTCTGCCATCGTTTATCCGCGAGAGTGTCGACCCCGTGGCCCAGCGTCGCAAACTTTACGAAGGTCTCGATGCATCTCTAAGAGAATATATCTCGGCACTTGGCGCTGACGCACGGCGCCGCAGCGAGGCGCGTTTTGCAGCCGAGCAAAGCGAGATGCGCGCCGAGATGGACGGTCTCAAAGCCAAGGCCAAGGAGATAGAGCAGCAGCGTTTTGACATCAAGCAGCAGCAACTCAGCGCCGACCGTCAGAAGCGTGCTCTCAGTGACCGTGTGCATGACCTCGAGGCGCAGATTGTCGCTCTTGAGGCCGACCGCGAGCAGTTAGACCTTGAGAACAAAAGTCTGCTTAACAAACTAAAGGTAGCGTCAATCCACGAGAATGACGCCGATGCCATGCGCGAGCAGATAAGCGATCTGCAGCGACAGTTGCTCGAGCAGCGTAATGCAGCCGTGGCATCTGACACTGCCGTGCCTGATAACTCGGCTGAGCTTGCCGAAGAATTAGAGAAAACAAAGGCCGAGCTCGCGACGACAAAGACAGCATTAGAAGAGGCAAAGGCGGCATTAGCTGAGGCAAAGGCGGCATTTGACGAGGCTGTGGCCAAAGAGGCACTCAGCCGTGAGATGGTCACAGACATGCAGCGCCGTGCCGCCGAGGCACGCGAAGAGCTTGACCGCCGCGACAGCGAGTGCAAGGCTTTGCAGGCGAGTCTCGAGGAGTCTCGTGCGATGAATGATGAAGTCGTGGCCATGTCGGAGCAGATGGACAGAATCGAACAGGCTGTCGAGAAACGTGATAAACTTATCGAAAAACTCAGGGCTGATGTGTCTGCGCTCAAGGAGGAAAACTCCTCGCTGCGCGCCACCATAGCCGATAATATAGCAAACAGCGCCGAGACAGAGGCCGCGCTGCGTCAGCGCATCACCGAGCTCGAGTCTGTGACGGTGACGCCGATTGTAGCGTCCGAGCTTGAGACGTACGGCGAGCCTGACGGTGACGACGCTTCAAAGTCTGACCCCTGCCGGATAATGCCTAAAATCTCTGACAGTGACCTGCGCGAGATAGAGGAGAGTTTTGAAAATGCCGACTGGATGCGCTCAGACCCTCCCGCCGATGTGCCGTCAATGCGCTCGGAGGTCAAGGACAGTGACTTCGGCTATCAGGCGCCCGTGCGCAAAAACCATACACCCAACAATGACGCCCAGCTCTCGTTGTTTGATTGAAAAAATCTGAATATTATAGTGATTGATTATATATGAAATCTGTAAATTATATCCGCACCATAGTTCTGGCCGCCGCCGTGTCTCTGACGAACGGTGCCGGAGTCATGGCCCAACGCTCGTCGGCCGTCTCGGCGCTCGAGCCGTATGTCTATCCCGCCAATGCCCTCAAATCTCCGTCACAGTTTGTGTATATGCCTGATGGACAGAGTTATTTGCTGTTGTCTGACGACCACACGGCAATCGTCAGATATGACGTCCGTTCGGGCAAGGAAATCGAGAAGTATGTCGACCTTAAGAATACGCGTGAGATTACTCTCGATGCCATCGAGGGCTTCCGGCTCTCGGCCGATGCATCAAAGGTGCTCGTCTGGCGCAACAGCGAGCCTATCTACCGCCGGTCGTTCACAGCCGAGTATTATGTCTACGAGGTGCGCACACGTCTGCTGCGTCCGCTGTCGACGCAGCATGAGGTGCAGCGCTCGCCTATATTCTCACCTGACGCGCGCATGGTGGCCTTTGTCGCCGACAATAATATATATGTAAAGAAACTTGATTTCAACACCGAGGTCGCTGTCACTGAGGACGGCAAGGCCAACAGTATCATAAACGGCGTATCAGACTGGACATACGAGGAGGAGTTTACCGTCACATGCTCGATGGCTTTCTCACCCGATAACTCGACGCTCTGCTTTGTGCGTTACGACGAGAGCCAAGTGCCGTCTTACAGCCTGACACTCTACGAGGGAACGTGCAGCCCGGAGCGCCAGTATGCTCTCTATCCGGGACGCTATGACTACAAATATCCCGTGGCCGGCGCAGCCAACTCGCGCGTGTCGCTTCACAGCTATGACATCGACACCCGCAAGATCAAGGATATCGCTCTGCCTGACGCCGGCATCGAATATATCCCGCGCATAGACTATCAGCCCGGCGGTCAGGTGCTCGTCGTGCCGACTCTCAACCGTGACCAGACCCGCCTCGAGATTTACAGTGTCAATCCCAAGTCGACTGTCGTCAAATCTATCTATGTCGAGCAGTCACAGGCTTGGATTGACCCGCAGACATATGAGAATCTCGATCTCGGCGAGCGTGAGATGGTCGTCATGTCGTCGCGCGACGGATACACTCAGCTCTATGCCTACTCCTATACCGGCTCGATGCTTCGTCAGATTACAGACGGCGAGTGTGACGTGACCGCATGGTACGGCTCGGACGCCGCCGGCAACTCATACTATCAGCTTGCGGCTCCGACTCCGCTCGACCGCACGATTATGCGCCTCGACCGCAAGGGTGTGGCCACACGTGTCAGCGTCGAGAAGGGCTGGAGCTCGGCATCGTTCTCGCCTGACCGCAGCCTGATGCTTCTCTCTTACAGCGACTCTGCAACCCCGACATCTTATACTCTCTGTCAGGCTACAGACGGCAAAAAAGTGCGCGTGGTCGAGGATAACGCCGATTTCCTGTCAAAACTGCCGTCACGGTTGCCCTCAAAGGAGTTTTTCACCGTCAACAGCGATGGCTATGAACTCAACGCCTATATGATTAAGCCGCTTGACTTCTCTCCCTCAAAGAAATATCCCGTGATAATGACACAGTACAGCGGACCCGGCTCACAGAGCGTTGTAAACCGATGGCAGCTCGACTTTGACTATTATTACGCGCAGCAGGGCTATATTATAGTATGCGTAGACCCGCGCGGCACAGGAGGTCGCGGACGCAAGTTCAGCGACGTTGTCTACAAGCGTCTCGGCTATTACGAGACCATAGACCAGTGTAATGCAGCGCGTCACATCGCGTCGCTGCCTTATGTCGACGCGTCGCGCATAGGCATCTACGGCTGGAGCTACGGCGGCTATGAGGCTCTGATGTGTGCCACCGATTCACAGACTCCTTTTGCGGCCGCTGTCGCAATCGCTCCCGTGACTGACTGGCGCTATTATGACACGGTCTATGCCGAGCGCTATATGCTGACACCGGCTCAGAACGAGGAGGGCTACAACGCATCGGCTCCTTTGCTGCGCGCTCACCGTCTCGGGTGTCCGTTGCTTATGATGTACGGCACAGCTGACGACAATGTGCATCCGGCAAATACCCTTGAGTTTGTCTCGCGTCTGCAGAGCGCCGGTTTGCTTTGCGACATGTTTGTGTTCCCCAACATGAACCATTCGATTAACGGATGCAACGCCCGACGTGTTGTATATGCCAAAATGCTCGATTTCTTTGACCGTAATCTCAAGTAAAAAGATATGTCACATAATTATACAGTATCTACGGCGACTGTGATAGCACTTTGGAACAACTGGGCTCTCGCTTTCGGAGCGATATCCGTTGTGATGCTGGCTCCCCTTATTATTTCCAAGAACTGGCTTCCGCTGCTGCTTTATGCCGAGGCATACGTGCTCAGCCTGAAACTCAAAGCATCGTTTGACACAAAGAAGCGTCAGACAGTATGTAATCTGATACTGCGTGTGGCGATGCTGATAATATTCTGGTCGGCTACGGTGATGCTGGCAATCAATCTGCTGCAGGCCGAATGGTTTTTCGGACGTATGATGGTCTGGGAGCCTTTCAATCCCGAGCATCCCTATATCTGCTCGCTTATTGTCTTTCCGACTGCGCTCATCGTCTGCGGTTATACGCTGCTGATGGGCCATAACCTTAAGTTCTGTCAGAATTGTCAGGCTCGTTACGGCTATTATCCCGGCGACGGTATCATCGCGACATTATATTATCGCGAGTCGCGCAATCAGGTCAAGCTGATGCTCTGGCTTTCGCTGGCTCTGACCATGATAGACTGGGCGTATTATTATTTCTTTTACATCAATGTAAACTATAACACGCCCGACCGTTTTTATTTCACGTTTATGCCGGCGGCAATCTATCTTTTCTCTCTTGTCTATATGGGTGTCAGGTATATGAACATGGCCGACCGCATATCAGAGCACGCGACACATCCCGATGCGCCCAAGCCGATGATGACGATGGTCAGATTTCTTATTTTTTCGGGCGATTCGGTCTTTTTGGCACCAAATACAGACGAGCTCTTCGACACTCCGGCGCGTATCAATATACCGCGTCGCGAGAGTCTCGAATTGGGGCAGGCACGTGCCGATTTCGAGCGTATAGCCGGCATCAAAGACTTTGAGATAAAGTTTATGTATGCCAACGAGGGTTATGTCAACGGAGCGAATGTGCTGCATTATGCAGTCTTCCTCAACGACGAGACCATGCAGATGGAACTTATCGGCTTGTGGCTAAGGATAGACGAGATTGACCGTATGTTGCGCAGCGGAGGGCTTGCGCCTATGTTGCTCAATGAAATATACCGCATCTATAATGTCACGATGGCATGGAAGACCTATGACCGTGACGGGCGCCGCATATATCCGATAAAGAACTATCATCCGACTTTCCGTCTGCGTGATCTCCGTCACTGGGATGTGGACTATAATGACCTGCACTGGCTACAGGTGGTCACAAACAACGAAGACCGCCCCTTCTACCGTCTTCGCCGTTTCTGGCGCAAACTTTTCAGAATTGCGCCCTGACCGTAATGGCTAAGCTTTTAGTAATAACGGGTCCCACCGCTTCGGGCAAGACCTCACGTGCTGTCGATGTGGCCCGTCGGCTTGACGGAGAAATCATCAGCGCGGATTCTCGCCAGATTTATCGCGGGATGGATCTCGGCACAGGCAAGGACCTCGCTGACTATGGCTCCGTTCCGTATCATCTGATAGATATCGCGCCTGCCGGTTACCGTTATAATCTATATGAATACCTGCGTGATTTTGCAACGGCGCATGACAGTATTGTGTCACGCGGACGGCAGCCGATATTATGCGGAGGTACCGGACTTTATGTCGAGTCTGTCCTCAAGGGGCTGAAACTGCCCGAGGTGCCGGCTAATGCCGGTTTGCGCTGCAGTCTCGAAGGCAAAACGCTCGCCGAGCTGACCGACATGCTCTCGGCGATGAAAACGCTCCATAACACCACTGATGTCGACAGTTGCAAACGAGCCATACGTGCCATCGAGATAGCCACATATTACGACGAACATCCTGATGCGGCGCTTGCTGCGGAGCCGCATCCGCTGACAAATGTACTGACTGTCGGTATTGACATACCCCGTGACGTCCGGCGCCGTTTAATCAGCGAACGTCTCGACCGGCGTCTCGACGAGGGCATGGTCGACGAGGTGCGCCGTCTGATAGACGGCGGTATCTCGCCTGAAGATTTGGTCTATTACGGGCTTGAATATAAGTTTCTGACTCTCTATGTCATCGGGGAGCTAAGTTATGATGAAATGCGCCGTCAGTTAGAGATTGCCATACACCAGTTTGCAAAGCGTCAGATGACATGGTTCAGAGGCATGGAGCGTCGCGGACTGCATATAGAGTGGCTTCCTTACGACATGGACCGGGAGGAATTTGTCGAACGTGTCGTTGATTTGTTATCCGCAGTCGGTGATGAGTAGGACGGGACTGATATTGTTACTTTTTGCATTTGTCTTCTGTCAGCCTGAAGTATTAAGTCAGACATGCGACAGCGGAGCCGCTCTTGCGACAGACACCGTCATCGTCAGGTCTGTAGCTGAGGGCATGCGTGCCGCCCGCATCCATCTGCGTGCCGGGCTTCCCGCATCGGGCGATTTTGAGTGGGGACTTATACTCAAAGACACTGAGGGGAGCAGCCGTCGCATTGTCATCAGCGGCAATACTGACGATTTGCATGACGGGGACTATCCGGCCGCGGTTTTCTTTACAGACAGTGTCGCGCATGTGATAAAACGCAGAGTGTCGCAGGCCGCGGCAGCCGATGAGTTTTCGCTGCGTATTACCGGCCGTTACGGTGAGTTTGGAAGTAAGTATTCGGATTACGACTTTGAAATCGGTGATGAGGATATCATCAATGTGAGTGCGTTTCTGAGCCGCGGCATGCGCCTGCGTCGGTTTGATGTGGTGACCGAACGTATAGACCGGCCCGAAATATGCAGTCTGTTTGACAGTCAGGAGGGTCTGAATGAATATTTTGCCGTTACAAAAGATTCGCGGGAAGGTTTCTGGACTTATCTTGACCGCAATCTTGATTATAAAGACTGTACGCTTGGCGGACGTTATCGTTTGGCATGTGTAAGCGATGGTGACGGAGGCTACCTGCTCTTATATATTAGCGGCGCTGAGCGCGGGGCGCGTATCTGGACCCCGATGATGATAAAGGGGCGTCTGCGTCCGACTGCTTTTGCCGGGCATTATGACCTGATATGGACGGATGCTTTCGGCCACACGGAGTCCGGGGCGGAGTCAAACGCTTCATTCGCTCCGGATAACAGTCTGCTGACGCTTGACTTCCCGCTATACGGACGTTCGCAACTGCGTTTCGCCAAGAGTAAGTAAACGGAGTTTACTTCGACTTTCCCGAGTCTGATACCGTAAACTGTGACGAGTTGGCGTCATAGTTGACTGTCGCGTCAAGCAGCATCAGTGTGTAATAGCCGCGGGTGCGTTCCATGCTGAAAACGTCATTGAGATTGGACGTTTCCTCGAGATATTTATATAGCTGCGGCGGCAGTTGGTCAAAGAGCAATACCTGAGGCAAAGGCATGCCGTAGCCGTTGACAGACTGCCATGAATAGTCTTTGTCGAATGTCATGCCGGGGCCGTTTTTGAGGCGGATATGCCAGCCGGTCGGTGTCTCGGTACAGCTCTCTGCCTGCGAGAAGGGGAAGTACTGGTTGATAAACTCGGTGATTTCCTTGGGTATCGAATTCCACACATCGTCATTATCACTGCATGACGGCAGCAGGAATCCGACACTCAGAAACAATATTATTATGCGCGCAATATGTTTCATAGATTCAGTGAGTGTTTACAGGCCTTATTTCAAGGCCCACTGTTAATCGATGTTATAAAAATAGAACGAGGTTAACAGCCGCTTTGTTTGGCTTTCGGACGATTATTTTCGCCAAAAAGCGCGGGTAAAAAGCAGCAGCACGGTGAATACCTCGAGACGTCCGGTGAGCATAAGCAGTGACATAACCCATTTCGCCGCATCCGGAACAATTTCAAAACTGCTTCCGTAGCCGGTCATGCCGGCGCCGAGTCCGATATTCGACATGCATGACAGAACGGAGAAAAATGAGTCGACAAGCGGCATGCCGAGAGCCGTCAGAACAAGTCCGCCGATGAAAATAAGAGCAACATATATGCAGAGGAAGGCGATGACTTTGTTAACCAATTCGGGGCTTACTACCTTGCCGTTGATGCGTACCGGCAGAATAGAGTGGGGGTAAAGACTGCGGTATATCTCGTTGCGGCAGTTTTTTACCAAATACAGC
>ENA-OYXU01000131-OYXU01000131.1-human-gut-metagenome-genome-assembly--contig:-NODE-131-length-32691-cov-42.600165_pt1 | contig 32691 bp, 17 predicted proteins | sample MGYA00243243_ERZ653435 | MGnify/ENA primary metagenome ERZ653435 (study PRJEB26926, sample SAMN06165113) | human gut metagenome | biome: ENVO:00009003; feature: ENVO:2100002; material: ENVO:00002003... | reverse complement strand
GAAGTCAGCCCGGAGCAATCGTAGAAAGCCAAATCGCCGATAGATGTGACGCTTTCGGGGATTTTGATGGAGGTTAGCCCGGAGCAAGCTTGGAAAGCGTAATCGCGAATAGATGTGACGCTGTCGCCGATTGTAAGAGATGTTAAAGATTTCTTCCCGGAAAAGAGGTTTGAATCACAAATGTTGCGGCCAAGATGACCAGTCTCAATGGGGCAGTTATAAAATACATCATCGCCTAAAGACAAGTCTTTTTTACCATCCTCAAAAATAAGAGAAGTCAGCCCGGAGCAATCGTAGAAAGCTTCATCGCCGATTGATATGACGCTTCCGGGGATTTTGATGGAGGTTAGCCTGGAGCAATTATCGAAAGCACGGCTACCGATAGATGTGACGTTCCCGGAGATTTTGATGGAAGTCAGCCCGGAGCAATTAGCGAAAGCATTGCTACCGATAGATGTGACGCTGTTACCAATCGTGAGAGATATTAGTTTGCGCTGTCCGGCAAAGGGTGATTCGGTCACAATATTTCGGCCAAGATATACAGTTACCAACTGGCAGTAAAAAAATACAGAACTGCCTAAAGACAGTCCTTTATTACCATCCTCAAAAATAAGAGAAGTCAGCTGATAGCAACCTTGGAACGCTTCATCGCCGATAGATGTGACGCTTGAGGGGATTTTGATGGAGGTTAGCCCGGAGCAACCTTTGAACGCGGAACTGCCGATAGATGTGACGCTGTAGGTTTTTGAGTCGTAAACTACCTCTTTGGGGATGGTGACATCGCCTTTAAAATCTTGGGAGATGCCAGATGCTTGTGCTTCGGAAGCGGATTTAATCCTATATGTAATGCCGTCTACTACAAAGGCGGAAAGGGCTGGCCAGGCGGAGAGCATGGCTAAAAGCAGCATTAGCTTGCGTAGGATAATGGCGGGTTTCATTTCGTCGGTTTATTTTGTGGTTATATTAAATCATATGTTATTTTTTGTGGCTTGAAATCGGAATGCTTGTGGTAGGTCGCCTATCCGTTGGCGTACTTTCCGGATAGTTGTTTCGCCAAATGCGAGAGGTCGGGATAAATGAATGACTCATCTATTCCAAGAAGTGCCAGTTCTTGCAGAATTGTTTTCTTGTTTTCATGTTTGACAGGTATAACTTCATATCTGTCAATCTTTTTGTCGGGATTTTTAAAATATTGAAAAACTCCTTTTTGGTTGCGAATTCTCGCATCGAAAATGTCGGGAAAAATAAGGATTCTGTCCATATCAGCCTGCTCTGATTCCGGATTTTCATTTCTTTGTTTCTTCTGATGCAAGAAAGCGTACCAACCCAATTTATCATTCTCAGAAGTATCTTCGCGAAGCGAACCTGGTTTTGGAAAATTTTTTATGATGACCTCACCGTCTTCGTTCTCTTCTGATTTCGAGGGATGCTCTTCGTAGCAGGCGAAGAAGAGTGCAACCAATGGATTTAGCGTCCAATCGAGTATTCTTGTCTTTAAGCCGTAGTGTTGCGCTAAAAACAGCAAATCGATATCTCGCTTGGGCTGCACTGTTGAAAAGGACTGATATGAACGTTTGAACTGCATGAACAGTTCCCGCTCTTTTTCTCCATGCGGATCCTCTATTCTGCCTATGCCGGGCTTAAGTTCATAACTGTTTTTGAAATGACCGCGATAGGCCGTAATTTCCTCACGGTCGGGGTTCATATACTCCTTTTCATAAATATGCTGGAGGAATCCTAAAACAGAAGTTACCGGAGTCGGTTTCTCCTTTTGGGCCTTCGGAATGGATGTGTCGGGGTTCATAGCCGGATTGGTTCGAGCCATGGGTTCCCGGCATGGTATAATCTTCTGGTGATGGATAATGAAAAAGCGTGGGAACCTGCTTATTGCCGTTCCACATCTTGAGGCTCTCGCATTGCCTGAAACAGTCGGAACGGCAATGACGGAAGCCCACGCAAATATGAATATACCGGACGGCGACCCGGCGCTCGCGCGCCAAGCCGTTGTCCGAACGGATTCATACGCATGTGGCGTTCATCATTGCTCAGCCCCGGACTGTTTTGATGAAATTTGCGAGATTTCAAGATGTCGGGAACTCAGCGCATAAGAAACGCTTTTCTAAAATGTCGGCCGATGCCGCCCTCCCGCTGTACCCACGCTGCGGCCATGGGCTTCCTGTGGTTGCGGCCAGCTTCTGCAAAGTTAGCTTAAATTGCTGAAACAACAAAGGCTATGCAGCCTCCTGCATAGCCTTCAGAGTACAAAATCAAGTAAAAAAGCTTGTAGTGTCGTTGGATTCAGGCGAGGCCGAAGGCTTCGCGGACGGTGTCGACGTAGTCGAGTTTTTCCCAGGTGAAGAGCTCCACCTCGAGGGTGCGGTCGCCCTGGAAGCGCGAGTGGAAGGTTTTGGTCACCTTGCGCGGTGTGCGGCCGATGTGGCCGTAGGTGGCGGTCTCCAGGTAGATGGGCTGGCGGAGTTTGAGGCGACGCTCGATGGCGTTGGGACGCATGTCGAAGATTTCGCTTACGATACGCGAGATTTCTCCGTCGGTCATGTCGACTTTGGCCGTGCCGCGGGTGTTGACGTAGAGGCTCACCGGGCGAGCTACGCCGATTGCGTAGGCCACCTGCACCAGAGCTTCGTCGGCCACGCCGGCGGCCACGAGGTTTTTGGCTATATGACGGGCGGCGTAGGCTGCCGACCGGTCGACCTTGGATGGGTCCTTGCCCGAGAATGCGCCGCCGCCGTGGGCGCCGCGGCCTCCGTAGGTGTCGACGATTATCTTGCGGCCGGTAAGGCCGGTATCGCCGTGGGGGCCGCCGATTACGAATTTACCTGTGGGGTTTACGTGCAGTTTGATGTCCTTGCCGAAGAGGGCGCGGATATCCTCGGGGAGTTTGGCCAGGGCGCGCGGGAGCAGCTCGGTTTCCACATCGTGGCGGATTACGGCGAGCATCTCCTCGTCGGCTTCGGCCTGCGATTTGCCGTCAGTGGCAGGGATGAAATCATCGTGCTGGGTGGAGATCACGATGGTGTCGACGCGCACGGGATGGTTGTGGTCGTCGTATTCCACCGTCACCTGGCTCTTCGAGTCGGGCCGCAGGTAGCTCTTGCGCTTTCCTTCGGGAGTGATATAGGTCATGGCCGACTCCTCGCGGCGGATTTTCGAGAGTTCCTTCAGGAGATGGTGGCTGAGGCTTACGGTGAGCGGGATGTAGACCGGGGTCTCGTTGCAGGCGTAGCCGAACATCATTCCCTGGTCGCCGGCGCCCTGCTCCTCGGCGTCGGAACGCTCCACGCCGCGGTTAATGTCGGGGCTCTGCTCGTGCACGGCCGAGAGCACGCCACACGATTCGCCGTCGAATTTCAGTGCCGAGTGGTTGTAGCCGATAGAGTTGATTACGCGTCGGGCTGTGTCGGCAAGGTCGACCTGTGCCTTCGATTTCACCTCGCCGGCAATCACCACCTGGCCGGTGGTCACGAGTGTCTCGCACGCCACCTTCGAATCAGGGTCGTAGGCGAGCATCTGGTCAAGCACGGCGTCGGAAATCTGGTCGGCCACCTTGTCGGGATGGCCCTCCGAAACGGATTCGGATGTAAACAGATAGTTCATCGGAAATTTTAGCATTTTTTTAAGTGGTTGCAAGCAATCAAATTTTTCCACGTCCGGGCGCGGGCTCTGTAGGGAAACTGAGGGGAAGCGATTCTCACGAGTCGCATTTGCCTTATTGCCACGCGCTTAGCATAAAGGAACCCCTGCGGCGACTGCTATCTGAGCCGCAAAGGCGTGGCGAAGTTACGAAAAAACTCCCTAACCGCCAACAGCAGGCCTCCGATATGCAATTTTTATCCGGTTGGTCCAGCCATGGCCGCATCACGGCCCGGAGTTACGATTACATCGACACGATGCCTCCCGACCGGGAAAATGCTGAAATTGGAGTAAAAATATCATTTTTTACCCTTAAAAGTTTGAGATTCCCAGATTTCATACATATATTTGCAAATTGTACGGTTTTTGGACGGTGCAGACGGAATCATTCATTCGATTTCAGAATCAATTATTTATCACAAAATAATATTTATTCTCAATTTATGCTAAAGTACTACATCATCAGGAAGCTGGCGCTGCTGCTCATCGCAGGCGTCGGCCTCGCTCTGCCGATGCATGCCGAAGCGCCCCTTGCGCGTCGAGGGGTAGTCAGGGTGGAACTCCAGCCGGAGGCCGCCGCAAAGGTAGGCAGGCAGGCCAGAGTGGCCCGGAAAGGAGCGAAGCTCTCCACCGGTATTCAGTCGCTCTCGGCTACGGCTCAGAAGCTTAATGCGGTCTCCATGGAGCCCGTGTTCGTGTCGACCCCGGCTACGGCCGAGCGCCATGCCAAATGGGGCCTCGACCGCTGGTATGACATCAAGTTCGACGAATCTATCGCTCCCGAGGAGGCCGTGGCCCTGATGGAGCGCACCCCCGGCGTTGTGAAGGCTCAGAAAATCGTGCCCATGCAGCGTATGGAGGGTGGCAAAAGTTTCGTGAAGATCGGCAAGCAGATGGCTTCGGCCATGACCGCCTCCGCAATGCCCTTCAACGACCCGCGCCTGCCCCTTCAGTGGCACTACCAAAACGACGGCTCCATAGCCGATACCCGTGCCGGTGCCGACATCAACCTCTTCAACGCCTGGAAGGAGACTACCGGACGCCCTGAGGTGATTGTCGCTATCATCGACGGCGGTGTAGACTACACCCACGAGGACCTCGCCGCCAATATGCTCGTCAACGAGGCCGAGGCCAACGGCCTTCCCGGCGTCGACGACGACGGCAACGGCTTCATCGACGACATCTACGGGTATAACTTCGTCACGAACTCCGGCGAGGTTTATCCCCACGACCACGGCACCCACGTGGCCGGCACGGTAGCCGCCGTTACCAACAACGGCGTCGGCGTGGCCGGTGTGGCCGGCGGCGACGGCACCCCCGGGTCGGGCTGCCGCATCTTCTCCGCCCAGGTGTTCGACTCGCGCGCCGGTGCCGGCGAAGGCGACTTCGCCAAGGCGATCGTCTATGCCGCCGACCGCGGCGCTTCCATCGCCCAGTGCTCCTGGGGCTGGGGCGAGGCCGGCTACTGCGAGCCCTCTGTGCTCGCCGCCATCGACTATTTCACCGAGGCTCCGCGCACGGAAGTGATGACCGGCGGCCTCTGCATCTTTGCCACCGGCAACTTCGGCGCCACCGGCGACTGGTGGCCCGCCTGCTACGAGAAATGTCTCAGCGTGGCCGCCATGACCTCCATGGGCACCCCCGCCTCCTACTCCAACTACGGCGAGTGGGTCGATGTGGTCGCTCCCGGCGGCCTGATGGACTACAATTCGGCCCTGGGCGTGCTTTCCACCCTCCCGGGCAATGAATACGGCTTCAACGAGGGCACCTCGATGGCCACTCCCCATGTATCGGGCATCGCCGCCCTCATCCTTTCCAAAAACGGCAAGCCCGACCTGCTCAACGAGACCCTTCGCCAGCAGATTGTAACCTCTGTCAACGACTTCTACTCGCTCAACCCGTCGGCCAAGGGACTCTTCGGCTCGGGCTACGTGGATGCCGCCAAGGCCCTCCGCATGAGCGACGGCACAGCCCCTGAGGCCGTAACCGCCATAACGCTCGCTCCCTCTCAGGAGGAAATCAACGTGAAGTGGACCATTCCCGCCGCGAGCGACAACAACGTCAACCACCACCTGCTCTACTACAGCACCGAAGCCTTCGACGCTACCTCCGACCTCTCGAAGATTCCCAGCGTGATTGTCGATACGAAATTCATCGACTCCGGCGCCGAGTTCAGCTACGACCTCACCGGCCTCTCGCCGATGACCACCTACTGGATTGCTCTCCGTGCCGTCGACCGCTGGGGCAACGCCTCCGACCTCTCGCCCGTGGTTTCGGCAAGCACCAACGCCGGGCCGCTCATGACGCTCCCCGACGGCGGCATGACCGTAGCCGTTACAACCGACGCCACTGCAGGCGTTACCGCCGGCAGCTTTACCATCGGCAACGACGACGAAGGCCTGCTGAAATGGAGCGCATTCACCCGCACCGTGCCCGCATCGCTCTTCGGAGTGCAGCGTCCCAATCCCGGCAAGGTCAAGGCCTACGCCGGCCGTATGGGCTTCATCCCCTTCGCCGCTCCCAAGACGTATTTCGACGTCGAGGACTACGACCCCGACACCTATCCGCAGACGATGACCAACTACGACAGTCTCCGCGCCTATATCGGCGAGAGCGACCCCTCGCTCCCCAACTCGCTTGCGCAGATGTTCACCGTCTCGGCCACGGATTATCCCCAGGGCTTCAACCTCACCCATGTCAATCTTCAGGGTGCCAACGGCCAGAATCCCGTAATACAGATCTACCGCGGCACATCCATCTCCTCGGCAACACTCGAATCAACCGTCGACTACCAGTTCTGGGTGTACGACTACGATATCGCCCTGGGCGAGCAGCTTTTCTTCGCCCCCGGCGAGTCCTTCTGGGTGGTATTCCATTTCCCCGCCTCCACCGAGCTCTATCCCCTCGGTCTGGGCGAAGCCGTCGACGGCTACAATGAAAACTGCAGCTTCATGTCGACCGACAACGGCCAGACATGGTCGCGCCTGAGCGAAGTGCTCAAAGGATCCTCCTATGCCGACGCTCCCAAGGCCTGGGCCGTGAAGGCCATCAGCAAGAACCCCGACTGGAGCCAGCTCCTCGAGCTGACACCCTCCGAAGGCCAGGTGGCCCACGGCGAGACGCAGACCGTATCCGTATCTACCGGCTCCAACCGCCTCATCAATGGTACCTACAGCGCCAACATCCGCTTCACCACAAACGAAAGCGCCAAAAATACGCTCGTGGTTCCCGTAAGCATCACCGCCTCCGGCAGCAAGCCCGAAATCGTAGGTCCGAAAGTCGTGAACTTCGGCGACCTGCTCGTAGGGCAGACCAAGAAAGCTACCGTCCGCATATACAACAAGGGCTACGGCACCTTCTCCAGCTCCGTTTGGGGCAACCCCGGCATCTATAGCGACAAAATCACCTCGAGCAGCGAGCACTTCGCCGGCCCCGACATGGTGACCGGCGGTTTCCCCGCACGCGCCTACAAGGAGTTTGAGGTGACTTATTGCCCGCAGACTTCCGGCAGCCATACCGGCGTGATCACCTTCACCGACCGCGACGGCCTGCAATACCGACTTATGGTTCAGGGCGTTGCCACCGACCCCGCCAAAATTGCCATCGACCCTGCCGTGGTCAATGTGGGCGATCTTGAAGTGGGCGCCGATCCCGCCACCTTCGAGTTCAGCATCAGCAACACCGGCAAATACCCGCTCGAATACGTGCTTCCGCGCTTCAGCGACGCCACCATCGACGGTGCCACCGGCTCGGCCCACCGTTTCGGCTACACCTGGACCTCCACCCTCGACGGCACCGCCGAGTACGACGGCAACCCCGCCCTCAACGCTGCCACCGACATCTCCGGCCAGTTCACCGACGACGTCTACCTCTCCAAGCCCATATCGCTCGGTTTCGACTTCCCCTACTACGGCAAGACTTACGATAAGGTATACATCACCAGCTACGGCGGCATCTGCTTCGGCCAGAACGAAAGCACCTTCCGCTCGCCGCTCGACGAGGGCAGCTACGGGCTTCCCGGCACCGGTCTGATTTCGGCCTGGGGTTTCCAGATGCCCATGGGTCCCGACTCGCGCGTGGAATACGCCCGTCAGGACGGCAAGTTCGTCGTCAAGTTCGTCAATACTCTCGGTATCGTCTACGGCACCGACTATATGCCGATTTCCTTCCATATAGCCCTCTCCGCCACCGGCGACATCGAAATCTACTACGATGACTTCAGCCCCATGGAGCTCTTCCAGAGCGGTGTCACCACTTTCCTGGCCATCAACGATCCTGAATGCGCCGATCCGCTTGTGCTCACGTCGGCCAACATCGCCTACGATCAGGAAAGCCCGCTCTATCCGCAGATTGCCTCCGGCACCGCATTCCGCTTCGCCGCTCCCAAGCCCTACTTCGTGCAGAGCGTCGAGCCGGCCACCGGGCTGATCGTGCCCGGCGAGAGCGTTACGCTCACCGCCACCGTCCAGGCCACTGACGGAATGAACGCCGGCCCGACGGTCAACAATCTGGTAATCTCCAGCAACGACCCGCTTTCGCCCACATCGTTCGTGCGCTTCGACGCCAACATCACCGGCGCATCGCTCCTGCCAGTCAGCTCCGTCGAATCGTCGGAGTGTGCCTTCGGCGAAGTGTTCCGCACCGCCGCCGCCACCAAGGCCGTGACGGTCAAGAATGCCGGACATAACACTATGCACGTCTCCGCCATCGCCCTCACCGGCGATGCCGCCTTCACCCTGCAGACCGAAGCTCCCTTCGACATCGAGCCCGGTCTCAGCCGCGACATCATGATTTCTCTCGATACCGCGGTCGAAGGCTCCTATACGGGCTCGCTGGCTATCACCACCGACGGCGGCGACCAGACCGTAGCCGTAAGCGCCACCGTAATCGGATGCCCCGACATCGCCCTGAGCTACGACGCCATCACCGAGACTCTCGAGAGCGGCTCCTCGAAGGCCCTCCCGCTCGAAATCTCCAACACCGGCGACGAGCCTCTGGCCTACAGCGTTCTCCCCTCCACTATGGTCAGCTTCCCCGCTGCCGTCGATTCCGAGGCGAAGACCACCTACTCCTACCGTAGCAAAATCGACGACCCGACCGTAGAATTCAGCTGGATCGACAATACCAAGACAGACGGCGTAGTTCACCATGGCTACGACTACTTTACGAACAACGACTACTACGAGCTCGAGCTGCCGTTCCCCTTCACCTTCTACGGTAAGGAATACACTAAGGCCTACGTATACATCACCGGTTTCGTATCGTTCACCCGTCTGGCCGACCAGCACGACATTCCGCAGCCACCGGCCGAATTCCCCGCTGGCTCCATCTACAGCAACCTGATCGCTCCCTACTGGGGCATGCATACAATGGCTACCGATTCGGCCGCCGGCGTGTTCCATACCGTTTCCGACAGCGAGGTGGTAATCTCCTTCATCGGCTACGGAAACTCGATGAACAACGGCGTAAACTACCAGCTCATCATGCGCCCCGACGGTACGTTCAAGTTCCAGTATGCCGCCAACGACGAGAACGCCCAGCTGATGGGCATCTTCGGAACGGCCGGCGTATCGGCCCCCGGCGGTCAGGAAGGTGTACGTCTCGGCGAGCGCCTTGTGGCTTTCGGAAATGCGGTTGAATTCAGCCCTGTCAGTGAGATAACACTCGCTCCCGGCGCCAAAAAGACACTCGACGTTACCCTCGCTGCCACCCAGCTTGCCGGCGAATACACCGGCTCGCTCGACATACTCACCAACGTCCCCGCCAGGGAGCGCGTATCCATCCCCGTCAGCCTTACCGTCACCGGTACGCCCGACGCCGTATTCCCTGCCGACGTGGAGATTACCCAGACCGTGGGCTACACCGATATGAACCATCCTATGGCTCAGATGGGCGTTCCCTACGCTGCATATCTCACCGTTGAGAACAAGGGTACCGCCCCCTTCTCGATCGACGCCGTAAGCTACACGTCGCCCACGATGATCGACGAATGGTTCGGCGACGAGATCAACCTCTTCGACCTATGGTATTACGCCGACGAACTCGACTGGATGACAGGCGAACCCACCGGCAACAAGGCATGGCAGCAGTATATGCCCGGCATGATGGCTCCCGTCACCGTGGGCCGCGAGCCCGTGCAGTTTGCCGTGCCCGTCACCAATGCGGCCTATACCCCGGGTGAGTATGAGATTCCCGTCACCTTCACCATATCCGGTCTCGACGACCTCACCGAGAAGACCGTCAACGTTAAGATTACCATCACGCCCGCTCCCGTCGCCGTGCTCGACCGCGAGGCGGTGCATATCGAAGGCGCCGTGCCCGGCTCCGTAGGCACTGAAATCCTCGGCCTCTCCAACTACGGCGAATACGGCCTCGACTACACGCTCTATATCGATCCCACCGGCAAGGGTGAGGAAATCGGCGGCGGCATCGCCCCCATGCTGACAGCAGTGGCCAAGGCTCCGGCCGTGGCTCCCGCCGAGCAGCTCCACGCGGCCATCCGTCCCTTCTCCACCGAAGCCACCGACAATATCTACGACGCTCCCGATAAGAGCGAGTTCCCCTACAATAAGGTTCTTTACTATCCTACCGTAGGTACGTACTACAACGTCGGTTCCTTCACCACGTTCGACGACTACAAGGCCTCCGTGCAGTTCGTATCGCCAGAAGGCGGCATCAATATCAGTCATATCTATACTGCCCTCAACTATACCAAGGGCTCCGGCGACTACAATGTAGAAGTCGATATCATATCGGGAACCTCGCCCGTAGGTCAGACCGTTCTCGGCCATGGTTCGTATATGATTCAGGGCGGCGGCTCCGCCGGCGAGATGGCTCTGATTCCGCTCGACCGTCCGCTCTTCCTCCCCGAAGGCTCCGACTTCTGCGTGGTATTGAGCTGCCCCAAGGGTGTCGAGACGCCACTGTTCGCCGCCGTCAAGGAAGGCGACCTCGTCGAAAGCCGCTATATGAACTACTATGATTCCGCAGGCTGGTACGACTTCGGCTCCTACTGGAACGGCCAGTACGGCAACCTCGGTTTCCTCATCAGCTGCGTAGAGACCCAGGCCGGCAAGTTCTGGCTCAATTTCTACGAGGGAACCCCCGCCTCCGGTAAGGTGGAAGTAGGCGAGACTGCCTCTGTAGGCCTCACCTACAATACCGATGCCGCTCCCATGGAGAAGGGCAACAAGGCAATGCTTGTTCTCAAGAGCAACGACCCCAGCCAGCCCGTGGTCAATATCCCCGTGATTCTCGATAAGAACGGCGCTCCGAAAATCGCCTCCGAGTCGGCTGTGGTATATGCCGCCGAAGGCGCTGTTACCGCCGTCAAGATCACCGTCAGCGAGGCCGAAGCCGACGACTTCACCGTAGCCCTCGACGACAACGGCCAGCACGCCACCATCGTCTCCGCTACGCCCGACGCCGGCTCCGCCACCATCGACGGCGCCAACGTGGCCGTAACCGGTGCCTCCACCGTTGAACTCGGTATCGAGTTGCGTCCCGACTACGGTGACGCCGGCAGCTACTGGATGACCTTCACCGCCGCCGACAGTCACGGCTCCTCCACGGCCCACACCGTAAGCTACGTCGTCGAGCACTCCAACCGCGCTCCCCAGGCCGTAGAGCAGGCACCGCTCATGGTGCTCCTGGGCGCATCGACCACCCCCGTCGACCTCTCCGCGCTCTTCACCGATCCCGACGGCGATGACCTCACCTATGCCGTCTCCGGCGGCGACGACCGCATCGCCCAGCTCTTCGTATCGGGCAAGGATATGATCGTCTACGGCGTGGCCGAAGGCAAGTGCGACGTCACAGTCACAGCCACCGACCCCTCGGGCGCCACGGCCACCAATATCCTCCCCGTTGAAGTCAGCAAGACCCTCGGCATCGACGCCGTCACCGTAGAGAGCAGCCTCAGCGTATATCCCAACCCGGTCCACAGCACCGTCAACATCCGTTGCGACTTCTCGGCCCCCGACGCCTCGATTGCCCTCTACGATATCGCCGGTGCCCGCGTCCTTAGCCGTAAGGCCGACATTACCGAAGGCGAACCCGTCGCCCTCGACGTCGAGGCCCTCGCCCCCGGCACCTACCTGCTGCGCCTCGAATCCCAGGCCCACAGCGTAACCGCCATCGTAATCAAGCGCTGATTAACAATAGAAAACCCTATAGAATCCCATCTTCGCGATGCGCCGGACCATCTCCGGCGCATCGCTTTTTTAATTTGTATAATCCAACGAAAATCTGTACTTTTGCGTTGTAATTACTGAAACCAGTGGGACTTACATTCGGGCCGCCACAGCCGGAGGCTGAGTCAATTGCCTGAATGCCATCGCGTTATCAACTTTTTAATTGAGAAATATAATTATATTTTTTACAATAAATCTGTTGTTTTAGGCTGAGAATTTCGAACAGACTTATGCCGAGAGGCAAACCTACACACTTTCGCTAAAATCCTGGCGTAAACTTCAGTAACTTATTTTTTTTCTAAACCATAATGGAAGCTAACGACGCTAAAAAACCGAAACGTCCGCGCATCGGGCAGATGACTCCGGGCGCCGACAGTGCCAACCCCGCTCAGGAAGGCAGTCATTACGAGTCGAACTACAACGCTACCGCCGGCGAAAATCAGAACGGCTATCAGCCGCGCCAGCATCAGGGCGGTTACCAGCCCCGCAACAACCAGGGCTATCAGCCCCGCAACAACTACGGCCCGCGCCAGCAGGGCGGATACCGTCAGCAGGGCGGCTACAACAACCAGGGCGGCTATCAGCGCAACTATCAGCAGCGCCCCTACAATCATCAGGGCTTCCAGCCCCGCCAGCAGCCGGCCGTTCCGACCACGGATGGAACCCCCTCCACGACTCCCGCTGCAGAAGGCACCTCGACCGACAGCGCAACCCAGCCCCAGCAGGGTGGTTATCAGCCCCGCAACAATCAGGGCTATCAGCAGCGTCCCTACAACAATAACCGTCAGCAGGGCGGCTATCAGCCCCGCAACAATCAGGGCTACCAGCAGCGTCCCTACAACAACAACCGTCAGCAGGGCGGCTACAACAATCAGGGCGGTTATCAGCAGCGCCCCTACAACAATAACCGTCAGCAGGGCGGCTACAACAACCAGGGCGGCTATCAGCAGCGCCCCTACAATAATCAGGGCGGCTACAACAACCAGAACCGCCGTCCCAACGGCCCGGGCAACCGCTTCCAGAAGGGTCCCGTACGTCAGGGCAAGAGTTTCACCCCGCGTCCCAAGCGCATTGAATACGAGCTGCCGCTCCCCGATCCCGACGAAAAGATCCGCCTGAACAAGTTCATGGCCAACGCCGGCATCTGCTCGCGCCGCGAAGCCGATGAATTCATCCAGCAGGGCCTGGTGAAGGTCAACGGCGAGGTCGTTACCGAACTCGGCACCAAGATCTGCCACTCCGACACCGTGGAATACGATGAGAAGGTTGTGGCTCTGGAGAGCAAATGCTACATCCTGCTCAACAAGCCGAAGGACTGCGTCACCACCAGCGACGACCCCAACGGCCGCACTACTGTGCTCGACCTCGTAAAGGGCGCATGCAACGAGCGTATCTACCCCGTAGGACGCCTCGACCGCAACACCACCGGCGTGCTCCTGCTCACCAACGACGGCGACCTCGCCTCGAAGCTCACCCACCCCAAATACGTGAAGAAGAAAATCTACCACGTATGGACCGACAAGGACATCGCCGAGGACGACATGCAGCGCATCGCCGACGGCATCGAGCTTGAGGACGGCCCCATCCACGCCGACGCAATCAGCTATGCCACCGAGACCGACCGCAATCAGGCCGGCATCGAAATCCACTCGGGCCGCAACCGTATCGTGCGCCGTATCTTCGAGAGCCTGGGCTACCACGTCACCAAGCTCGACCGCGTTTACTTCGCAGGTCTCACCAAGAAGAACCTGCCGCGCGGCCGCTGGCGCTACCTCACTCAGGAAGAGGTCAACTTCCTGAAGATGGGCTTCTTCGAATAAAGAATCTTATTCCGTTAAATATATGAAACGTATCAAGATAGCCGAACTTTTCGCCGACGCTCCCTCGCTCCTGGGCAAGGAGGTCTGCGTCAAGGGGTGGGTCCGCACCCACCGAGGCAACAAATATGTGCAGTTCGTGGCCCTCAACGACGGCTCCACGATCCGCAACATCCAGCTGGTGTTCGACATGAACACCTTCACCGACGAGCAGCTCAAGCCGCTCACCACCGGCTCGGCCCTCGCCGCCACGGGTATCCTCGTGGAGAGCCAGGGCAAGGGCCAGAGCGTTGAAATCCAGGTGAAGGAGCTCGAACTCTACGGCGGCGCCGACCCCGAGGCATACCCGCTGCAGAAGAAGGGCCATTCGCTTGAGTTCCTGCGCGAAATCGCCCACCTGCGCCCGCGCACCAACACGTTCTCGGCCGTGCTCCGCGTCCGCTCCACCCTGGCCTACGCCATCCACCGCTACTTCCAGGAGCGCGGTTTCTTCTACCTCAACACCCCGCTGATCACCGCGAGCGACTGCGAGGGCGCCGGCGCCATGTTCCAGGTCACCACGCTCGACCTCAACAACCTGCCGCGCACCGAAGAGGGTGCCGTAGACTACTCAGCCGACTTCTTCGGTAAGCCTACATCGCTCACCGTATCCGGTCAGCTCGAGGGTGAGCTGGGAGCCACCGCCCTCGGCGCAATCTACACCTTCGGTCCGACGTTCCGCGCCGAAAATTCCAACACTCCGCGCCATCTGGCCGAGTTCTGGATGATCGAGCCTGAGGTAGCCTTCATCGACATCGACGAAAACATGGACCTCGCCGAGGATTTCCTGAAATACTGCATCAACTACGCCCTCGACCACTGCCGCGACGACCTCGAGTTCCTTAACGAGCACTACGACAAGGAGCTTATCTCGCGCCTCCAGGCCGTGGTAGGCGAGGAGTTCGTGCGCCTGAGCTACACCGAAGCCATCGACATCCTTCTGTCCAGCGGCCGCAAGTTCGAATTCCCCGTAAGTTGGGGCGTCGACCTGCAGAGCGAGCACGAGCGCTACCTCGTGGAGCAGCATTTCAAACGTCCGGTAATCCTCACCGGCTACCCCAAGGAAATCAAGGCCTTCTATATGAAGCAGAACCCCGACGGCAAGACCGTACGCGCCATGGACGTGCTTTTCCCCGCCATCGGCGAGATTATCGGCGGTTCGGAGCGTGAGGAGAGCTACGACAAGCTCCTGCAGCGAATCGAGGAACTGCACATCCCCATGAAAGATATGAAATGGTATCTCGACACCCGACGCTTTGGCTCCGTGCCCCATTCGGGCTTCGGCCTCGGCTTCGAGCGCCTGGTGCTCTTCGTTACGGGCATGACCAACATCCGCGACGTCATCCCCTTCCCCCGCACCCCCAAATCCGCCGAATTCTAAATCCGGCACATACAAAAATTAACAATAGCGCATTGGACGAAATGGGATCCAATGCGCTATTGTTAATCTTTTTGGGCACGAAGGGTGGTTAATTTATCTTATTAATGAAGTGAAAATACGAATTCGTGCTGTCCCTTTGGAATGGAGAGAAAGGAATAATTAGTCTACTTCCGGTTCAATAGTTTCCACTATTGTTTCGTAGTTTTTGTCGAGTTTTCGGTCGATGGACTGAGCTGAATTTGCAATATTGGCAAGCGCCAGGCATCCTTCGGCCAAGAAACGGAAGAACACTACCAGAACATATCCTACTACCGGCATCAATATCACAACGAGGAAATTGATGTGATAGTAGTACAAGATGCTACCACCGAAAAAGAACCCGATTAGGGCCGTGAGAAATCCACCGACGCCGATTATCATGCCAATCCATTCGCCGTAGGTCTGGAGCAGATTAGCCACAAGGGGTATAGCGATGAAACGCGAGGATTCTCCGGCATCGCATTTAAGATTCTGGGCGCGCTTGTACCAAATCAAGAATCCAAGAAATGCCACCAGGATAGCCACTAGTATGTTGAGAACCATAGCAAAACGTGTTGTACCCTGCATGTAATCCCATCCATTGCTCACACCAATAATCATTGCAATAGGAATAATAATGTTGAGCACGCCGATAATAATATAGAGCCATTTAAAGGGCTGGCGGAAGAATTTGCCTGAATCAATAAATCCCAATACAGGATTTAGAATGTTGAGTAATTTGGAGTTTTCCATGATTTATTTAGTTTAGGTTAGTATATTATAGCGTTCGGTTGTAGGAAGTCCATAACTTTCACAAAGATATATATTTCCTCCTGAATGTAAAATATATATGTATGCAGCGCTTTTCATTTTTTTTGCATGAATTGAGCCGCAACAATGCCATTGATAGCTAAGTTGCTATGGCTATGTGTCAAAACTCGGAATTTTGACAAAACACCTTAATCGTATTTTCGTCCGGATGGCGAAGGCGATGCCAGAGTGGTGCAGCTTTTAGGAGCGGCGGGGCGAAGGCGAAGGGAGTTGACTGAGGTCAATGACCGAGCCTGAGTTTCCCCGTCGCGACGCCAAAGATGCGCTGCTATGGCGCGCCTTCAGATTATTTGCCGGTCAGGATAGATCGAATATCGCTCAGCTTGTTGAGCGCCTGCAGCGGCGAGAGGTTGTCGATGTCGAGATTGAGGATTTCGTCGCGGATCTGCGTCAGCACAGGGTCGTCGAGCTGGAAGAAAGTCATTTGCATCGGGGCGGAGTCGATGGCGGCCGTATTGGCGCGGGCAGGTTTCGGCCCTTTCGTCGCTGCCTCCCTCCCGGTTTCGGCTATCCCGGCTTTTTCGGCCACGGAGTGGCGGTTGGCCGTCTCAAGCTGCCGGAGCACCGAGGCGGCGCGCTTCACTATGTCGCGCGGCATACCGGCCAGCTTGGCCACGTGGATGCCGAAACTGTGCTCGCTGCCGCCGCGCTGCAGCTTGCGCAGGAATACCACCTTCCCGTCGATTTCCTTCACCGACACGTTGTAGTTCACCACGCCGGGATAAGTCGCCTCCATCTCGTTGAGCTCGTGGTAGTGGGTGGCAAACAGCGTCTTGGGGCGCAGGGGCGAGCGGTTGATGTATTCCACAATCGCCCAGGCTATCGAAATGCCGTCGTAGGTCGATGTGCCGCGGCCGAGCTCATCGAAGAGTATCAGCGAGCGGGCACTCATGTTGTTAAGTATCGAAGCGGCCTCGTTCATCTCCACCATGAAGGTTGATTCTCCAAGCGAGATGTTGTCAGAAGCGCCCACACGCGTGAAAATCTTGTCGACCACGCCGATATGAGCGCTCTCGGCGGCCACGAAACTGCCGATCTGCGCCAGCAGTACGTTGAGCGCCGTGGAGCGCAGCAGCGCCGACTTACCGCTCATGTTAGGGCCTGTAATCATCATTACCTGCGTGGCCTCCGGGTCGAGGACCACGGAGTTGGTGATATAGGGCGTGCCGATCGGAAGTTCTTTCTCGATTACGGGGTGGCGCCCCTCGCGGATGTCGATTACCAGCGAGTCGTCGACCACGGGGCGGTTGTAGCGGTTCTCGAGGGCCACACGCGTCAGGCCCTGCAGGCAGTCGAGGGTGGCAACCAAATGGGAATCGGCCTGGATGGCCGTCACGTAGTCCGAGAGCGAAGCCACAAGCGCGTTGTAGATGGCCGTCTCGAGTATTTCGATGCGCTCCTGCGCGTTGAGTATCTTCTCCTCGTATTCCTTGAGCTCCTGGGTGATGTAGCGCTCGGCGTTTACGAGCGTCTGCTTGCGTATCCAGTCGGATGGCACCTTGTCGCGGTGAGTGTTGGTCACCTCTATGTAGTAGCCGTACACGTTGTTGTAGCCGATTTTCAGGCTTGTGATGCCCGTAGCTTCGCTCTCGCGGCGCTGAACGCGCATCAGGTAGTCCTTTCCCTGGTAGGCCATCTCGCGCAGCTCATCGAGCTCGGCGTTAACCCCCTGGCGCACCACGTTGCCGCGGTTCAGCTGGTTGGGAGCGTCGTCTACGATTTCCTTCTCGATGCGGCTGCGGATGGCCGCGCATGGATTAAGCTGCTCGCCAAGGGTGCGCAGGGTGGGGCAGTCGGCCTGTTCGAGCAACTGCTTCACCGGCTCGATGGCGCCCAAGGCGTGGCGCATCTGCACCACCTCGCGCGGTGTGATGCGCAGCGTGGCCACCTTGGAAATCAGTCGCTCCAGGTCGCCGATGCTCCCGAGGTTCTCCACTATGGCGTCGCGCACCTCGGGGTTACGGAAGAAATATTCTATGGCGTCGAGGCGCGCGTTGATTTTCGCGGGATCCTTGAGTGGAAACGAAACCCAGCGGCGCAGCATGCGCGCCCCCATGGGGCTTACGGTGCGGTCTATCACGTCGAGCAGCGACCGCCCCTCCTCGCCGAGCGAGTGAAGCAGCTCCAGATTGCGCACAGTGAATTTGTCGAGGCGCACGAAAGCGTCCTCCTCGATGCGGCGCAATGCCACGATATGGCTCGTGCGCGTGTGTTTGGTTATGTCGAGATAGTGGAGGATCGCACCGGCGGCAACCACGGCAAGAGGCATGCGTCCGATGCCGAATCCTTTGAGCGACGACGTCTCGAACTGCTTTAGCAACCGCTCGTTGGCGCTCTGGTCGGTGAAAATCCAGTCGTCGAGCTCCGAGGCCAGATAGCGGCCGGAGAAGAATTCCTCCAGCCTCCCCTTGTTGCCGCGCTCCACCAGCACCTCCTTCGGCGCGAAATTGCCCAGCAGCTTGTCGATATATTCCATCGGCCCCTCGGCGGCAAGGAATTCACCGGTGGAGATGTCGAGGAAGGCCACACCGGCGGTGCCGCGCGCCGAGGCGTTGCGTGCGAAGTGTATGGCTGCCACGAAGTTATTCTCCTTGTGGTCGAGCACATTGTCGGTCAGCGCCACGCCGGGAGTCACCAGCTCGGTGATGCCTCGCTTTACGAGCGTTTTCGTAGTCTTCGGGTCCTCGAGCTGCTCGCAGATGGCCACGCGCTTGCCTGCGCGCACCAGTTTCGGCAGATACGTGTCGAGCGCGTGGTGGGGGAAACCTGCCAGCTCGATCGAGGCCGCCGCGCCGTTGGCGCGTCGCGTCAGCGTGATGCCAAGAATCTCCGAGGCCGTGATGGCGTCGTCGCAGAACGTCTCGTAGAAGTCGCCCACGCGAAACAGCAGCACCGCGTCGGGGTGTTGCTGCTTCATCTCGAAATACTGTTTCATCAGGGGTGTTTCCACCACTTTCTTAGCCATCGCTTCGCTCTCCGTCGTTTTTTAAGAAAAATACAAAATATGGCGTGTCCCGAAAAGTAGGGGTGCATCCCGGTGCATCCGCCCATCCCGTCAGAGGTCGCCTTTTATAGCAAAGTTACGCAAAATCGCGCTCCTTTTCAAATCCGCGGCCCGGTTAAATGCTCCGGAATGATTCCACCCCGCCGGGGCGTGGTGCCCGGCGGGGTGGATCGGTGTAGCCGAAGTGGGACTCGAACCCACACAGCCGTAATGGCCAAGGGATTTTAAGTCCCTCGTGTCTACCATTCCACCATTCGGCCACTCGGTGGGATGGCGCCACAGCGCCATCTATGGGTTGACTCTGCAAAATTAGGCATTTCCGCCGAATCTGGCAAGCCTCGTTTTTGCCTGTCTGAATCCGGATGGCGAAGGCGATGCCAGAGTGGTGCAGATTTTAGGAGCGGCGGGGCGAAGGCGAGGGAGTTGATTGAGGTCAATGACCGAGCCTGAGGTCCCCCGTCGCGACGCCAAAGATGCGCCGCTATGGCGCGCCTTCAGTTTAGCGGGCGATAATCAGATAATAATTCTTCTTCCCGCGCTGCACCAGCAGATACTTGCCGTTGAGCAGCATCGGGGCGTCGACAGTTGCGTAGGGGTCGGTGGCCTTCTCCTTGTTGATCTGCAGGCCTCCCTGCTGGGTGAGCTTGCGCATCTCGCCCTTCGAAGGGAATACGGCGGCGTGGTCGGTGAGCAGGTCGATGAGCTTGGTCTCGCCGTTGAAGAGGCCGGCGCTCACCTCGAAAGTGGGCACCCCCTCGAATACGGCCAGCAGCGTGGCCTCGTCAATCTTGTGGAGCGTCTCGGCGGCCTTGGCGCTGAAGAGTATCTGCGAGGCCTCGATGGCTTTCTGCAGCTCCTCCTCGCCGTGAACCATGCGCGTAATCTCCTCGGCCAGACGCTTCTGCAGGGGACGTGCGCCGGGGTTCTCGGCCTGCTCGGCCACGAGTGCATTTATCTCCTCCTCGGAGAGTACGGTGAATATCTTGATGTATTTCTCGGCGTCGGCGTCGGACACGTTGAGCCAGAACTGGTAGAACTTGTAGGGCGACGTGCGGTTGGCGTCGAGCCATACGTTGCCACCTTCGGTCTTGCCGAATTTCGTGCCGTCGGCCTTGGTGATGAGCGGGCAGGTGATGGCGTAGGCGTCGTCCTTGCCGAGCATGCGGCGTATCAGCTCTGTACCGGTGGTGATGTTGCCCCACTGGTCGGAGCCGCCCAGCTGAAGGCGGCATCCCTCCTTCTCGTAGAGGTGGAGGAAGTCGTAGCCCTGGAGAAGCTGGTAGGAGAATTCGGTGAACGACATCCCCTCGCCCGATTCGCCCGAAAGACGCTTCTTAACGGAGTCCTTGGCCATCATGTAGTTGACGGTCAGATTCTTGCCCACGTCGCGGATAAAGTCGAGGAATGTATAGTCCTTCATCCAGTCGTAGTTGTTTACGAGGATGGCGGCGTTGGGTGCGTCGCTGTCGAAGTCGAGGAAGCGGGCCAGCTGACGCTTGATGGCCTCCTGGTTGTGGCGCAGTGTAGCCACGTCGAGGAGCTTGCGCTCCTGGCTCTTCATCGAGGGGTCGCCGATCATACCGGTGGCGCCTCCCACCAGCGCGATGGGCTTGTGGCCGGCGCGCTGCAGGTGTTTGAGCATCATTACCCCCACAAGATGGCCGATATGCAGCGAGTCGGCCGTGGGGTCGATGCCGAGATATGCGGCGGTCATCCCCTTGTTGAGCTGTTCGTCGGTGCCGGGCATCATCTGATGGATCATGCCGCGCCAGGTAAGTTCTTTTATGAAGTCCATTGGAGTGTAATCTTGGTTGGTGTTTTATGTATATTCTTAATCTTTCGGGAATCAATATAGCTCGGCCAGTGCGCGGCCTATGCGGGCGAAAGCCTCGCGAAGGGCGTCGTCGCCTGCCGCATAGCTCAGGCGGATGTAGCCGGGCAGGCAGAATGCCGAGCCGGGCACGGTGGCCACGTGGGCGTGTTCGAGCAGATACATCGACAGGTCGGTGTCGGTGCTCACGGCCTTGCCGTCGGGAGTGTTTTTGCCCAGGAAGGCGCTCACGTCGGGGAAGAGATAGAAGGCGCCCTGGGGGATGTTGGCCTTAAGGCCGGGAATCCCGGCTGCCAGCTCCACCACGAGGTCGCGACGGCGCTCGAAGGCCCGGCGCATCACCTCCACACATTCCTGCGGACCGCTGTAGGCGGCGTAGGCCGCGCGCTGGGCTATGGTCGAGATGCCCGAGGTGGTCTGTCCCTGCAGCTTCGTCACAGCCTTGGCAACGCTTTCCGGCCCGGCCATGAAGCCGATACGCCAGCCGGTCATGGCGTAGGCTTTCGATACGCCGTTAACCACAACCACGCGGTCGGCAATTTCCGGGAACGATGCCAGCGAAGTGAACGCACCCGAATAGTCGATATGCTCATAGATCTCATCGGAGAGCACGGCCACCTGGGGATAGCGCGCCAGCACGTCGACCAGCCCCTGAAGCTCCTCGCGGGTATATACGCTTCCCGTGGGGTTGGAGGGGGAGCAGAGAAGCACCATGCGCGTGCGCTCCGTTAGGGCGGCCTCGAGTTGTGCGGGCGTCACCTTGAAATCCTGCTCGATTCCGGCCGGAACGAGCACGTTGACACCTCCGGCGAGCTTCACCAGTTCGATGTAGCTCACCCACGCCGGCACGGGAATCACAACCTCGTCGCCGGGATTGATCATGGCAAGAATGGCGTTGTTGAGCGAATGCTTGGCGCCGGCCGAAACCACCACCTGCGCCGCAGAGAAGTTCAGCCCGTTCTCCTTGCGCAACTTTTCGGCGATGGCCTCGCGCAGGTCGGCATAGCCCGCTACGGGCGGATAGCGCGTTATATTCTTGTCGATGGCCTCTTTGGCGGCCTCCTTTATGTGCTCGGGAGTGTCGAAGTCGGGCTCACCCACCGAGAGGTTGATCACGTCGACCCCTGCGGCGCGCAGTTCGCTGCTCTTCTGCGACATGGCCAGTGTGGCCGAAGCGGCCATGGCCTGAATGCGGTCGGAAATCCGGATTGCCATAAATCTCAGTCGTTTTAAATATTATTCCGCCTGCAAATTTAGCGAAAATTATTGATTTACGCCTCAATGCTTCCCCCGCGATTTCCTGTCGCCTTTTTCGGGTACGGGTGGGGAGACGGGAGGGAAGCGGAGGGTGTCGGGGTTGTCGATGAGGCCCTGACGGATGAACTGGAGGGAGTCCTGATAGCTCAGGGCGTCGGAGGCGCCTTCGGCCTCGAGAAGCGATGCGGCCGCGCGCCGGGCGTCGGCTCCGGCGGCATCGCTGAAGGAGAGGCGCCCGCGGCGCGCTTTCTCCACGCCCCGGCGGAATACGTCGTTGATCTGACGCACGATGTTGATGCGTGTGTTGTCGGCTATGTGCTGCCGCTGGCCTACCATATTTTCCTTCACCTTGGCGCCTCCGAGGCGTATTTTCATCTTCTCGGGCGTCCCCTTTATGTTGATGCCGAATTTGAAGGGTACGGGCGATTTGAGCACGGAGATATGGTAATTCATGTTCATTGCCAGGTCGTTGCTGCCCATCACTCCGAGGCGGTAGCGGTCGATGTTGAACATGAAGGGGTAGAGTTCCACCGTGGAGCTGTCGATTACGGCCTCTACCTCCATGTGGTCGATCATGTTGCGCTTCTTGTCGCGGAAGAGCAGCCATTTGCTCACGGATTTGAACGTCTCGGCGTCGAGCAGCACGAGCGAGTCGCCTTTCAGGCTGATGGCGGCGCGCAGCGTGGGTATTTCGATGTCCATCTGCGGGCTGAGGTCGGTGGTGACGGCTACGTCGGCGTTGACTATTCCGGCAAAATTGCGCATCATTGGCATGAGCGAGTCGATCGCCGGAACGATTGAGGTGAGGCGGTCCAGACGGAAGTTGCTAACCTTCATTCCCATGCCGAACTGCAGGGAGTCTACCGCCGAGCCGTTGTAGAGGCCGTCGAGGGCTATGGAGCCCAGGTCGGTGCGCGCCGAGAGGTCGCGCAGGTTGAGGGCGCCGTCGAGGAGCATCATCTCGCCGCGCAGGTCGTGGAGGATGAGGTCGGAGTAGAGCACGTTGGCGGCGCGCAGCGAGAATGTGGCGTCGACGTTGTGTGGGAGCAGCAGCGGGCCTGTGGAGGCTGTATCGGCCATCTGGTCGAGGCGGCGCTCGGTGGCGTCGTCGTTGTCGGCCCATATCATGGTGGAGTCGGCCTGCTGGCTCACGGCCGCTCCGGCGAAGAGAGCGCGCACAATCTGGTTGACGTTGACCGTGTCGGATACCATCGAGAGGTTCACGCTCAGCGTATTGTTGCGGCGGCCGATCAGGGCGCGGCGGAGGTTGGAGATTGTGCCGTTCACGAGGAAGTCGCTCTGGCCGGCGCGATAGCCGAGGTTGTCGAGCACGATGCTGTCCTGGCTGAAACGCAGGTCGATGTGGCGCAGCTGGTTGCGCAGCGGGAAATATGGGGTTACGAGTCGTCCGCCCCGGGCGGCGATGTGGCCGCTGAAGTCCCAGTTGCGCAGCAGCGAGCGTTCGGTCGAGTCCATGTCGAACGAGAGGTTTTCCTCCCTGACGGTCGTGGCGCCCTCTGCGGCGAGCCGGGCGGCACGCAGGCGCCGCAGCGAATCGAGCTGCTCGGGGGTGCGGTGACGTATCTGCCGCTTGTGGAGGTCGAGGGCCACGTCGGCGTGGCTGAGAACTACCTTATTGAGTGCCATCCCCGCCATAAGGCGGTCGACCGTGATTTTCAGGTTGAGCTGGGGCATACGCGCCTCACCCTTGAAGCGACGAAGGGAGCCCCCGGCCTTGGCGTTGCGCAGACGTAGGCGCAGAGAGTCGGCGGGCGAGGTGAAGGTGAATCGTTCTACCTCAACCGACATCCCGAAGGGATTGATTTCCGTGGTGTCGGCGCTGGCGCGGCGGTTTACGGTGCCGGCTCCGGCGCGGAAGCCGCGCACTTGCAGGTCGATGTCGCGGGCCAGCGCGGCCAGGGTGTCGACTTTGAGCGATACGGTGAGCAGCGAGTCGACGGTTTGGTCGGTTGCGGTGACGAAACGCGAGTTCGAGCCGAATTCGAGCAGGGCGTGGCGGGCGTAGGCGCTCGCCGGTTCGGGAGTGGAGGCATGGAAGTCAACGAGTTGCAGGCTCCCTTTTACGTTCATGCGGTGGAAATTCTCGCGCGAGAGGTCGCTCTGGGCCAGGGCGAAGGTAGCTTCGCCCTTCAAAGTGCCGGAGGCCTTGAGATTCAGCTTCTTGTAGAGTTGCGCCGGGAGGCGCCCGAGGCTAACGGAGCCGTTGAAAACGCCCTTGATGCGCGGGTCGGAGATGGCGTTCGATACCGCGGCCGAGAGATTCATGTCGATGGCGTCACCCTTGGCCATCAGGCGCTTGAGGTTGAATACGGAGGCGTCCATGTCGGTGCCGTCGAAGTCGAATTCCATGTCGGCGCCCAGGGCGCGCAGGTGCAAAGCCTGATATTCAAGGGCGCACGAGGGGATAGTGACGGCTCCTCGCAGCGAGGGCATAGCGGAGTCGGTCAGATTCCACGGCCGAGTCAGCTCCACGCTGGCTGTGGCGCGCATATCGGTCTTCAGCGGCGCCACGAATGGGGCGAACTCCTGCGGCACATGGCTCAGGGCCTGGGCCACGTCGATATTTTCCACACCGGCGCTGAATTCCTCCACCATCGGGCGGTCGGTAAAGTCCACGGCCGCTGCGAGCCGGGCATTGAAGCGGTCGAGAGTCAGGGTGAAGTCGCTCAGGCGCAGGGCCAGCGGGCGCCGGCTGTCCCACTCCATGTTGCCGTTGGCGCCGAAGGCCACACCGTCGAAGTTGAACTCTTCGAGCATCGGACTGGCCACGTTGCTGTCTACTTTGAGCGAGTAGCGTGGCTCGCCGTCGGCCGTGAGGTCGAGATTGCTGAGCGTAAGGTTGATATAGAGCGAATCGGCCAACGAGCGGTAACGTATCGGCTCGGCCCCCTCGATCAGGAAGCGGTGGATTGAAATCGGCGGGAGGGCCAGGGCCGTGGTGTCGGGCGTAGCTGCCTCGTCCGACGGGGGCATGATCAGGTAGTTGGCCACGGAGTCGCTTACCTGCACGAGGTTGACCGCCGGACGGTGCAGCTCCACGTCGCGCAGGGCTATGCGGCCCGCAAGCAGCGGCAACAGGTCGATTTCGCCGTGGAAGCGGCCCAGAGTCAGCAGCGAGTCGGCGTCGGCCGGGAGCGTGGCGGCGATGGAGTCGGGCAACCCGCGCAGCGAGCGGCTCGTGAGCCGCAGCGAGTCCACGTCGAGCGTAAGGTGAGGGAACGTGTGCCAGAACGTCAGCTCGATGCGCTCGGCGCGCAGGTCGGCGTTGAGGTATTCCGAGGCGTGGCGCTCCACCAGCGGCGTCAGTTTCGCCGGCGAGAGAATCCATACCACGAGCGTAACGACCACGAGCACCAGCGCCACGATGACGGCAGCGCTGATTCCCAGCCATTTCAGCACTCTCACCCACCACGGGCGGCGCTTGCCTCCGGCTTCAGGCGCCTTCCCGGGTGCAGTTATCGGATTTTTCTCAGGCATAGCGCCTGTATCTTTTTCAGTCATAATGAGCAATCTAAATGGTCTTGTCGGCAGCTTACCGCTATAAGGACTCCATTATACAAAGGTAAGGAAAATATGCCTATCTGCAATAGGCATTGTGGCCTCCCGCCCGGAGGGCGGCTTGAAGGCATTAAGGTCTCTAGGGTCTCTAAGGTCTTTAAGGCCCCTAAAGTCCCTAAGGTCTCTGAGACCCCTAAGGTCTTTAAGGTCGCTGCCGATGAGGCAAGCCTGGCCCCCAAAAAGGTGAATGGGGGCGATACCTCACGGCAAGCCCCCATTCGGGATTATTGAACTGGTAATAAAGGGTTCTATTTAAGAATTAATGTAAAGGTTTCGTTTGGGTCTACGTTTGTGAATATTTTGCTACAGGGGGCGGAGCGGGGGTGTCGGCATATGGGCGGCAATGTATACTGATTATTGTATAAAAGCAGGGCTCATAACACAACAAAATCAGGCCAACAGCCTGAATCCCAGCTCAATTTTAACAATGTTAAAATTCTATTGCCGCCTGCTGCAGCGGCTTCACACTGACAAAAATAAAAATTTATTTCATTCCCTGCAAATATTAGCGCAAAAAAGTTGTCGACTCCTCGGCAACAATATGGCTTATAGCGAGTTTGCACGATATATGCCGAATCTTGCATAAATATACCATTTAGTTTGCCATAGCGGCACCCCTCCCGCCCAGTAAATGCCCTTGCAGTCTGAGGTGTGGGGGAATGAAAAAGGCGGTGCGCCCGGATGGAAACGCACCGCCTTGTGGGATATGGTGGTATGGGGTTTATTTGGCGACCTTGAGGGCGCCCTGCGGAGCAGCGAGGATGTAGATGCCGCGGGGCAGTTCGGTCAGTGCGTCGGCCTTGGCGACCTGACTGCGCAGAAGGATGCCGCCGGTGGTGTAGACGTCGACGGGCGTTTCCTCGGTAATGCCCTGCTCTTCGGCAGCCACATCCTCAACGCCGGTAAGCACGTTGTCAACGTCCTTGAAGAGGATGATGGGATGCTCGGCAGTTTCAGCGCCGGAGTGTACGTAAGCGTGGTATTTCGCTACCGGGGCAGTCTGGGCATCAGTGAGTTGGGCAAACATCTGGTAGTTGGCCTTTACGAGCGGATAATGGCCTTCGCCTACGATATGGTTGTCGGCAAGTACACCGGTCAGGAAGTTGCCGGCATCGGTGTAGGTATCCTCGTAGTTAGTGGGATGGCCTACGAAGGTTTCAAGATAGGTGTTGTCGGTAGCGGCAGCGCGGGCCGGAACTGCAAAGGCGCTCTGGGTCTCCGTACCGATTTCCTCCGGCTTGGGCTCGACTTCCTCCACCAATTTGTTCTCCACTATATAGGGAGTGTTGGCCTTCAGGGAAGATACGGCGTCGGAGAGCTGAACCACATGGTAGAAATATTCCTTGTTTTGATGCGAGATATTTATAATGCTGATTACCAGCAATAAATCACAATTTAAGTGTACTAAAAATGTACTTATTGCGATAATTAGAGTAAATGGAATAAAGGAATTTATGGATTTTTAAGGGGAGTTAGTTATTTTTAATTCGATTCTTTTTCGCTCTTTTGCTGATAATTCGAGAGGATATATAGCCTTACATTGAGAAAAAATCACTATCTTTGTAATTGGATTGACAGCGGTCAGTCCGCTACATTCTGGAAAAATAAGAAGCGTTATGCTCAATCTTGTAACTTGAAAACGTAGGACACTTTCTGTAGAGCAAGGATTAGCATAGTGGTTCTCACGCATATGCGTGGGTCTCTATCGTTACATCTGCTCTCATGGTTTCCTACGACCTTCAAGTTAAGACGTGGCATAGTTGGCTCACGTTTTTTGTTTAATATACGGGAAAGGGCCATTCTCGACTTAATCATTTGTTATGCCATATTTTATAAAAAACGGCGATTTAAATTACTCCGAATTTGTGGAGGCAATAAAGAAAATAAATTCTGCGACAAGTATCACAGGAATAGACTACACTGATATCCAAGTAGTAGGCGATAAAGTTGTTGGCACTAGAGCGTCCACTAATAATCATTTTAGTATTTCTCTAAAAAGACTTTACGAAGCTTACTGCAACATACTTGTTTTTACAACAGCAGACCTTAAACCTTATGTGAATAGAGTTCAATCACCATCTCTTGCTATTCTTAGGGCTATTAATGCAATAAAGGAAGGAGATGATGTGCAGCCGGATTTGATGACAAACCCTAATTGTGATGTCGTAATATCTAAAGAAAGCTTTGGAGAAAGTTATCCTTGGCTTAAAAAGTTTCTGATTACATTTTTCATCGCAGGATTAATAATGCTTCTCAGTCAACTATTCCCAGAAAGCAAAGTTGAAAATGGAAGATTAACTGATGCTGCCCATACAGAAGCTGTAATGGCTATTAAATCTCAAATAAATAATCCATCAAGTTATGAAGGTGGAAGTTGGAATGACGCAGTATGGGATTCAAATTCTCAGACAAAACGCTATGTGTTAAAACACAATTTTACGTGTAAAAACAGTTTTGGTGAGCGTGTGCGTCACATGGCTTTTATATATTTCGATGTAAAAGGAAAGCCTACTGACATTGAAATCTTGGAATATTGAAAGAAAAAATATATCATCTGTTAAATTCAATTTATTAGGTTGGTATGAGAGTGGCATTATCTATCAGCATTTTGGCATTCATCATGAATATTGTATTTCCATCCTGTCAAAATAATACACAAGATGTGCCTATATTTAAAACCCAAAAAGAGCTTACTGAGTGGATTAAATCGATAGTGATTAAAAACATCAAAGATTCGGTGTCGGCAAAATCCGTTGACATTATTGAATGGACTTATATCGCAACTGCCAACGTAGACAGCATTAAGGATATCTATCTCCAAAAAGGATTATTAGACAATAATGATAGCGACAAATACTCCGAATTTATAATCAATGTCGATGAACACGAACAATGGGCATATAAGGTATTGGGTGACGCTTACCTATTGGGCGGCTTTTTTCATGAGCCTTGTGCAGTCTCAGTATTAAAAGATATTCACATGGGAGGAGATAATGAGAAACATCCGATTTGTATACGCATAAACGAAATCTATATGGATAGTGTATTTATCAAGGAGCCTTATGCAAATTATTGGCAGTTAAATAACGATTGTCCCGTTTCATTTCGGACTTATTTTGGTTTATGGCGTTCATTTGTCGGTTGGCTACCTCAAGGGAACTCTTATATTGCAGCCTGCAAATTCAAATGTAACGGTAGTCTCAAGATTGATGGCGGGTGGTCTATTTTTTTCATAAATGGGAATGGGGTGGTTGTCTACATGATTCCAATGCTTGATTTTGCTCAAATAATGCGCATTATCAATAAGGATTATTGGTGGGAGATAATAGAATCTTTCACTCCTGAATATAGTAAAAAATATATGGATTCACTTTTGCCGATACATGGAGGCTTTGTAGACAAATTTGGCACAGAATATAATAGAAATGGTAAAGAAATTAGATATGGCAAGGAATTTGGCGAGTGGTCTATTTCACATTAAGAAGACATTTAAACTGAATAAAACAGATTATCTTCAAAAAAATTAAGTTCCTGAAATTCAATACATCCAGGAACTTAATTTGCAATCAGATTTTATGCTTGCGTAATTGTCTTGGCTCTTTTGGTCTGAAGCCGAGTTTTTCAAGGAGTTTGCGAGCCATATTACGGAACCACTGAAAGACGCTCACGCCGTCAATATTCAAGATGAAACGGTGTTCATTTTCGGGGTCTCTTTCCAATTTGGCAACCGAACCTTCCGTGCGAAAGGCCTGATTGTGTTCCGACGAGAAAAGGGCTCCGGCAAATCCCACCTTTTCTTGGGCAAGTATGCGCTGCGTGAAGCGGTCGGGAAATCCGATATGGGTACAGTATCGTCCCCAATTCAGCAAATCTTCAAGGTCAGGGAAATACCGGGCTATGTCAGCCTTGTATTTCTGGAAATCTCCGTTTGCATCGTTGGAGAGTTTCTGCATTTGCAGCCGGGCAACATCATCGGAGAGTTTTGATGATGTTGCCATGAGCGATTTGTTTTCGGCGGCGAGAGAAGAATTAGCCTCGGTCAACCGGGTGTTTTCGGAATAGAGTTCGTTGTTCTGCTGCCGCATTTCCTCGTTGACCTGCGTGAGCATTTTCTTCCGGGTGTCGAGGGCTGTTGTCCGGCACTCAAGGTTCTCCACTTTGCTCTCCAGCGATTTTTTCTCTTTGTCGAGCTTCCTTTTCTCAATGGAGAGATTGCCGATGTCTTCTTCAAGACATTTCTTCTTCACCATGCAGTCGCGGTAATATTCGTGCTGCCCGATGTGGCGCGCCTCGGAGCCTCGAATGCCACGCTCCAGACCGTATTTCGCCATAGCCTCGGCATAGATGTCCTGATAGCGGCTCATCTTCCCGCGCTCCATTATGTCGTCGGCGCAGAGCCTCGGACGGTTGGCGGCTTTAGTGCGGTAACGTTTCTTTGCCGTCGCCTCCCTCGCTTTCTTCTTTCTTTCGGCGGTCACTATCGGAACGACGGCGATGTGAAGATGCGGAGTGCGCTCGTCCATGTGCAGGGCGGCTCCGACAACATTGTCGCTACCGAATGTTTCGCGCACCCATTTTATGTTGTCGGCAATCCACTCGTCGAGCTTGCCGCTGTCGATGATTTTCTGCATACCCTCGTTGTCGGAGGTCATCACCATGTTGAGGCAGCGGACTTGACGGTCGGAGATTTTCCGAGTAATCCCGGCGTTGGCTATGCGGTGTTCGACAGCCTCCGCAAGCCCGGTTATCCCGTCGGGATATTCGACAAGATTGTAGCGGTTAAGATGCGTCCTCGCCGGGTCAGCGTTTTCGGGATGGGAGGTGCGCTCTATATGCTTCGCTATCGAGTTCAGTGACGAGTTCGCCTTGATGATGTGTAACACTGCGTAGCTCATAGGCGGACGAGTTTAAGTTGCGGAGCAATCGGAGTGTATGGCTTTCTGTTAAGCCGTTCCGGGGATTGACCTACGGTCTTTCCCCGGCTGCACTCGGCATAGTCCGGGCAAGCCCGGCTCTGCCCTCGTTGGCGCGGGGATTCCAAAGGGGTTGACCTCTTTGGCATATTGGGGATATTTTCAGCGTATCGGAACGATATGCGGCTCGGAAAATTCCCTAATATGCTAAGGAATTTCCCGCATGGCTGTAATTTCCGTGCGCGGCAGCACGGATGGGACTGCTCCCCGGATATGGGTCGCAGGGCGGTAAACCACTGTAATGAGTATAGTGGTACACCGAGAAAAAACTCTGTTGTCATCATTTCAAATTCAGGGATAACCCCCGTGCATTCCTTGCACTCTTGCACGGTCGGGAGTGTGCAAAAGTGCAAGGTGTGCATGGGGTAAATTCAAAGTTTGGAATACGAGCCGTAGGCATCACGGGTGAAGAAAACGCCCCGTCTGTCGCGCAGAAATTTCTTGAACGTGCGTTCCGCCATTCCGCATTTCCCGGCTATTGCAACTCCCTCGGCGGTGGTGAACGTGGCGGGCAGTTCCGACATTACGGCAAGCTGCACATCGGTCAGCGCGTCCTCGCCGATGATGCCCTGCACCCTTGTCGCCGTTACCCGGAAATACTCCGTCAGACGGATTGCCCTCTCGACGGTCGCAGCCTCTATCGCCTTTTTCTTTTTTGCTCCGCACGCCCAGTCGGAGAGAGCGAGCAGAAGGCAGAACCGCACGGCATAGATTTCAAGTTTGCTCGCAATCGCCGTGAGCGTGTCGCTCCCCTCGGCGTTGCACCGCTCCGTGGATTCGTTCTGCCATGAATAGAGGCGTTGGAGAGCGTCTGGCGAGAACGGGATACTTTCGGGCATTATGTCGCCGCTGGTGACAGCCGCAGGAACAATCCCGGTCAGTTTGCCGACAATCTCACGCCACGCCGAAACGATGTCGAATGAGGGCGATTTTCTCTCGCTGTTCCATTTCGCCTTTGTCTGGTCGTCCGGCACCACATAGAGAAAACGTTCGGTGAAACCGTTTGAGTTGCGGTTCCCTGCGGCAAGCTCGCCCAGCACTTTGGGCTGGATCGTGCCGATGACGCAGAGGAACGGATTGCGGATGAACACACCGCTCTGACTGCTCTTGCGGTCGGACATGGCTACCTTGTGGTTGAACACCGACATCCAGAACTCCGATTCGGAACCGTTGTTGTAGCGGTTGAAATTCTTGAACCATCCGGCAAGTTCGTCTGCATAGAGGCACAGCCCCCTCGGATTTTCCGAGAGGATGCGGTGTACCGCCTCCGGCGTTACATCCTGCATTGTGAAGCGGATGCGCCTCGGTTCGGTCGGGTTCGTTTCATAGCCGTTTGCGGCTCTCTCTTTCGACGGCAGCTCCATCGCCGCGAGATAGCGTTTCATAGCCTCGGAGAAGATTGTCGACTGCTCCGCGTCGAAATCTATGAGCGGCTGCATGGCGAAGCTCAACGGGTGGCTCTTGTTGGCTCCCGGACGACCTACGAGGGCGACGAAAAGAATACAGTATTCCTGCCAACCTGCCATGTGTTCGGCGTTGTGTGTGTTTCCGACAGCGGCGGCAACCGCCGTCAGCATCGACATGGCGAGATAGTCTTTCGGAAATCCGAGGGTCGTGTTCGCCTCGTCTATGATTTCACGCATCTTTCTCGGAAGCACATCAAGGGGAAAGGGATTGCGGGAGGTCTTTTCTGCGGCTTTTTCTTCTTTTTTCATCGCCTCCCTCCTTTCACTGTTGTGGCGGGTACGAGTACGCCGACGGCGTTTCCGTCGATGAGCCGTGCCTCCGCCCACTGCAACAGCTCGGATTTTCTGAAATGCAGTTTAGAGCCAAATTTCTGGAATGGCACGGTTCCGGCGCTCGTTTCCTTGTAGAGCTGTCCTCTCTTTATCGGGTAGCCGTTGGAATTGAGGAACTCCAAGGCTCCCTTCATGTCAAGTGATTCACATTCGTTATTTGCCGTGGTAACGGCGCATGCGGAAGCGTTGGCTTCCTTTTCGGCGAGATATTCCTCCACCGACCCCCTTACGAGAAGTTTGAGGACTTCTACCAAAGGGAGATGTAAAAAGTCAGTCATGTTCATTGTGGATGTGGATTGATTAGTGGTCTGTGAAAGTC